>OJAU01000018.1_pt1 | contig 163299 bp, 146 predicted proteins | sample 1589791 | NCBI WGS metagenome assembly OJAU01 (sample SAMN05416849, study PRJEB24817) | seawater metagenome | isolation source: Sea water | place: Canada:Atlantic | collected 2013-07 | reverse complement strand
TAAGGCCCCTCCGTGACGTGAAGTAGGTCAACTACGTCGTGGAATGAACGCTTACACCAATCCATATTGAGGGCGCCAGGATTCGCGCTTTAACGACCAGATCGAGCAAACAAGACCGAGCGCTCCAACCGGAAAGAAAAGGTTTACTCCGAAAATGAGCCAAACCTCACAATCATAGCTATATGGACAACCGTCGCAGATTCCCAACATCGCCCACAATGCCACCAGCAGCAATGATGCTGATAGCAGTAGCTCGATCCAGGACAGTAATTTCAGCATTTGGATTCCAATAGACACACATAACGTTGGCCGTTAGCCGGTTTGGAGGTGTACCGCGCCGGAAAAGCGGTCCGCTGTAGCCCGCTGGTTGTGCCCAGTCTCACGCTTATCTAGAGCTTTTTCCCGGCGCAGGGAGAAAAGCCAGTTAAGAGCATCGGACAAAAGCCCCATATTTTTTACTCGCTAACGCCATTGCACGGCGGCGGCCTGCGAAGCGGCGACAAGGCTGTCCGGTGGAGGGCCAGCCGGCCCGGCATCAACTGGAACTACTGGTTAGCTTTGTAGTGCAAAATCTTTGTATCTATTCTCAAATATTCATAGGCAGCCGCCGCTTTCATCACAAGATCCCCATCTCGACAGATGAGAAGATGACAGAATGATGCAAGCCCTGCGTGCGTCATATCACTGAATGATGCTTTGAATCTGCGTTCTTGATGCATTTTTGAGTCTCGATAATAGCCAAGAAAGTTAAGCTGATGATAGATACCATTAACCTTCTCTACGACAGTTCTCTCTTTGCCAAAATCGGCCTCGTGCCGGGAGGGTTTAGTACCGAAAAAAGTGTCAATATCAAGATCGGCGCCATCAAATTGTTTCTCTAGCATCGCCCAAATCTTTCGGACGACACGGGGCCCCTCGACATTCTTTAGCACCTTGGCTCCCAAACCGGTTGCGTCTTCAAACTGCTTGGCTCCTGCATTCTGTTGCGTATCAAGGGACGATGCTGCAGACCTAAGCTCTGCCCTCAACAAATCAGGCAGATTTTGGATGGCAAATTGGAGCTCATCACGCTGATCTGGGCTCAATCCAGGTATGTTATCAGTCTGACTTTCGACTACTGATAAAAGCTTTTGTATTTCATCCACGCCGCACGCAAAAATCTCGGCGAAGGATTGCTCTTTACGGCCGCCGTAAAGCTTCTCCAACATCCCCGTGAAAATCAGGCCTGAATCCGGAGAATCAGATAAACCCGCCACGTAGTCTTGATATACATTGCTTGCGCAGTTTGTCTTGAGCTCGGCCGTGCCAGTACCCATGACTGGAACAAGGTGAAGGGCTTCAAGTCCGTCGAGCAATTGAAGAAACTCGATTTCCCTCCCTTTTGAACGATGAATTTCTGCAAGGTTCTCACTGGAGAAAACCGGGCTTATATTTTCATCTCTTAGGAGGTCAGCTATGCCTGCCGGATCTCCTTTCAACATGGAGTCTAGGATGTTGTGATCTAGGTAGGCAAGGACTGTGAACTGACTCATATTTATTCGAAGCTAATGTGTCAATCACCGGTGCCAAGACCGGAGCGAAGGTTTTGGCATTCTGTGCATGACATGGTTAGACTTGACGAGAATTGCGGGAAAGAAACTTTACCGCAGCCTCAGAAAAACCATCCATATACAAGTCAGCCTTTTTTAAATCAATAAAACGATATCTTTCTAAGAGTTTTTCTTTACCGACATCTTCTTGCTGATAGTCAACTAATTTGACGTTATTTTTGACATTGTCAAATAAGCTAAGATCCCATTCAACATTTTGGTAGTTTAAAACTATCCTGTTTAATAGAATTTTCAAATATTCGTCGTGCTCAGGCAACGAGAAGCCAATAATAGAGATACCTAGATTCAATCCACCGGCCCGCCCCAAGCCATACCAAAAATCCAGGAATGGGCTAGCGTAGACAATCTTCATATGGGATGGTGACAAAATCATAGGGGTCCCAGGTGGGTCCCATTTTGCGTACAAGTCATCAATATTTTTGACCCTGTGGATATACAATAAGGGGTCATTTTCACTTCGAGGGCCGTCAACTAAAGGATGAGTTCGGTAGATAGAATCTTTGCTAAAGATTGCGTCACGTGGGTCTAGATCAAAACCCTGTCTTTTGTAAGATTCCTTTAGCCATAGATAAGACTTATTGCTGAACCAGTCTAAAGACCCGTGAAGCTTTAGAATTGTAACCTCCTTTATTGAATCATCTATGGTGTTAGACATTTCACCAATTTTTTTGAATCTGTCGGGAAAAAGCCTGTAGGGCTTGCCGATGTGGTCAAGGGCTCTCTCCAAAACAACATCGTAGTTTAGAGTAATTACTAAATCATTCTCTGAAAGAGAACGCGCAAACTCATAATATTCATTTGGCAATGCATTAGAAGCAGGTGTTTTATTATGAATAACTTTGCCTATATAGCTTTTCACAAATAGCTGCGCTTCATTTCCGTGCTCACTGAAGGTGTCGCTACCTTCTAAGCCTAGGAAATGCTCAATATCGAGGTAGGACATAAATTCTTCGAGGTCAACATCCTCTTCCTGAAGGCAAACACCATCACAAAGTTTTTTATAATCGATAAATTCTTTAAGAGATCTATGGAACTTTGTATTTCTCCCGTAGTTCATCTCTATCTGTGATCGAACTTCGGAAAATAACTGGGAAGCTAGGGGCAACCCTGCTGGAACGGAGAATCCTGCGCCAAGAATGAATATTCTAAATCCTGGGTGAGTGTTTCCCATAGATCTATTTAAACCTCTGTTCTTACGTTTCCATAAAAGCTTTTTCAGTGCTTTTGTTCTTCTCTTAGTTCGAACTTTTCCCATTTGATCCCAAATCTAACGTTCTGGCTTTGCGGCGCACCGGAGCAACAGCGCAGGTGCGTCCGACAATAGTTACCTGTTAGATCTCGGCTAGCAGGAGTGACGTTTCATATTTCTCGATCAGGTTACCACGGTACTCAGCGCCCCACTGCTTCGAATTGTAGGCTCGGTCAGCGGAATGTCGGCCCTTGTATGCTTGGTCTATTGACCGATATTCATCCGCGAGGTGCGGCCGAAGAGGCTCAAGGTCACCGGCAAGCTGGCAGGCCACGGCCAGCTCCATAGAAAGTTTCAAACCAGAATCTGCGGTCAACATGAGATTCTCGACTTGGGGGTCTTTATTTACCCAAGATTTCATATATCGATCAACGTAGTACAGATCCCAGGTCATGTTGCGAAGCGACCCAAATTTCTTAGCTCTTGTCTCTGTCGATTTATACTTCATCATTTTCTTTGCTGGGATTCTTCCGAACAGCGCCGCCGCATATACAAGTGCGGCAAGAGAAAAACGAAACTCCGAAACGCACCAGTTAACAAATGTGAGTAACTTTCGCGGACGCGATATGGATGTATCAATTGCCACGCTAGTAATTGCAAGAACGCAGAGATACAAAGAGTCCCAATCTGTAAGGCGTCTGTACTGCAACAATTTGCTGCGTAGATCGTCCCGATCAGGGGACACGATTGGGTCGATACTCAACGTTTGCTCAAAACCGAGCGCATAGGCAGCGAGCTCATCTAATGAATGGTCATCGATGCCGCGAAATTGCTCAAGATTTGATATTGCCTCATTTGCCCGCTCACCAGAGTAGTTGATTTTTTCGTAAATTGCGTATGTTGGGTTTAGCTGAAGGTCCGCAATCCGGAAAAAGGTGAGATAACCAGCGGCGATTCTTGATACTTCAGTGGATTTCGCCCTCTTGGTAAGGTTTAGCAGATACTGAAGGCAATTCATATCAAGTATCACTTGGTACTTGATGCCTTCCGACTGGAGATTGTGCTGGTAAGCAGCCGCGTTGTAGATGTCCACATCTTGGCCCTCAAAGTTGTGAACTAACCAATCCGCAGATCGAATAATCTCAACAATGTCCGGATAATACCCGGGAACGACCATAACGGCTGGCATAGAATTTCCCAAAAGATTGATGACCTAACGAGGCTGTAGAAAAGCTCCAGAGTTATTCCGAGGCCTCGAGTTGTTGAAATTTCGTACCATAAATAGAGCGTTTCATAAAATCTGAGGCAGTTTTCTACGAAAAATTCTTCAGATTTCACGTAGGAGCGCCAACTCAAAATACCTCGGGATTTTTCTACAGCCTCAACGCCTCAATCAGCCGCCGCTTTAGCGGTCGGCTGAACTGATTTGTCAGAGGTTGCGTTCTGAGTCAGCTCATCTACGGTGGTTACGGTTAGCGTCTCTATATGCGTTATCTTTTTCCGCATAATTTCATTTGAAGCTGTACTCTTTTTTAGCTCTTCCACAATCGCTTCGATATTCTTTTCCATGTCATTTAAGATCCGATGAAACGAGGAATTTTGATCGTCACGTTCGTTTAAAGCTTCGACCATGAGCTCTGCGGTTTCTTCAATACCTACTATTTTCTGCTCTATTCCAGTTGGAATGTTGATGTCTGAAACAGATGATTTATATGAGAAACCAATAGAAGAAACTGTAGCTATTACTGAAACCACTAGGGCTGCAGTAGCAAAGTATGTTGCTTGTCTTGATGCCTTTCTCGCTTCTCTTAACTCGGTGTACTCAAGGAGCCGAAACTCATCTTCCACTGACAGACTCAGCTCTACTTCCTTGCCTTTCCTAAACTCGTGGATGTAGCTAGAGCGATTGTGAAAAAATATCTCTTTGTTCGATATCTGAACAACAAGGCGAAACTGCTGCTGTTCGGTGAGACCAAGGTTCTCCGTCAGTTGCTCGATAGTAAATGTTTCTCTATTTGCGCCGAATTTGAGAGCACGAATGTAGATTCCTTGGTCAGAACTCATAAAACCTCTAACGCTCTTGCTCACAGGAGGCAAAAGCATAGCGCAGCGACCGCTTTTGACTTCATGTGCAGCCACTTGTTAATTTGTAGTTGTGATCACTAGGCTCAGGACAACTCCTGCGCGCCCCAAAATCCACAGACCACCGCCAATTGCGAGCAACCTGATTACCCACATGCTTCCGAGTTCTTCAGCACGCTCAGCATGCCTTCGTTTGTCCGAGTTTCGCTGCAAACACTTTTGGTTTGACTCATTTAGGGAGCGCCCTTTCGCAATAACCTCTTGTTGCACAGTAAGTTTCGATTGGGCCATCACTGACTCCATCCTAGCAACATGCATCTCGCCCCACTTCGCCAATAATCCTGATGCACCTGCGGACAACAGCAGTAGCCATGCTAAGACTTCGATTAACGCGAATACAAAATGGGTATCATCAGTCAGTCTAAACGACGATACGGCGACACCAGTTAAGGCAAAAGGGAGCGAGAGTGAATAATAGGTAAAACGTGCTTTTCGATCCCAGAATCGCTCACTCGCTTCGATCCGCCTCTGCCTTATGTTCTCTTCGCTATCTTCCATTCTATGTCCAGTGTTGGGTCTTCGGCTCATCGCAAACTATCAATAGTTAGATCGTGGCCAAATTCGCACTGAAAATTTGACCGCGTCGTCATCACGCTTCATGGTCCACCAATCTCCGAGGTGCTCGTTAAAACTATCCAGGAAACTAATAAGTTGCAAAGCTAACCAGTCAAGTTTTTACTACGCCTTGTAATAATGAAACGGTCACATTTCCGCAATCATAAAATACCCAAATAATTCCAGTGCCCCAAAAACAGAAAAGGCCCGAAGCTTTAACACTCCAGGCCTTCTCATCACTCACTGCAGTCAATCACCTCAACCGCACTTGCTATCGCCGCAAGACAGGCAAGTCGCACACCCGTCCATCACGATCACCGCCTTGGTGCTGCACTTGCCGCACATGGTGGCGTTGGGCGGGTAGTCGCCGGCTTTGTCGTCGTTCGTGGCCGTGGTGTGGCTGGCTTCGAATTCGGCGCGTTTTTCGGCGAGGATGCGCTTGGTGACTTCGCTCATTTCCTCACTCTCAATCAGGCCAATGGCCTTGAGGTGCTTCTCGATCACGGCGCCAATTTCAGCGACGAGAGAGGGCATGAACACGCCGCCTTTCTTGAAGTAGCCGCCGTTGGGGTCGTACACGCTGCGCAGTTCTTCCACCAGGAAGGTGACGTCGCCGCCTTTGCGGAACACGGCGGAGACAACGCGGGTGAGGGCGATTACCCACTGGAAGTGTTCCATCGACTTGGAGTTGATGAACACTTCATACGGCTGCCGGCTTTCGTGGTCGGTGCCTTCGTTGAGCAGGATGTCATTAATGGTGATGTACATCGCGTGCTCGGCCACCGGCGGTTTGATCTTGTAGGTGGTGCCCAGCAGGAAGTCCGGCCGTTCGATGTATTCGTTCATCTCAACCGGTTTGTTTTCCGGCTGCGCGGCTGGCTGAGCTGCTTCTGGGTCGGCTTTCTTTACGCGGTAGCCGACGATTTTGTTGCTGATTTTAACGGTCATGTTCGTTGTCCTGTGTCGGTTCCCGGGATCAGTATTTGCCGTAGGTGCCTTCTTTAAGCGCATCAAACAGGTTGGCGGCGTTATGGAGCTCGCCGTCGTACTCCACCTGTTCGTTGCCCTTGAGGGTCACCTTGCTGCCGTCGTCCAGGGTGAATTCGTACAGTGTGTTTTCCAGGTCTTTCTCCTGAACCAGCACGCCCTGGAAGGCTTCCGGGTTAAAGCGGAAGGTGGTGCAACCCTTCAGGCCTTTGTCGTAGGCGTACATGTAGATGTCTTTGAAGTCCGGATACGCGAAGTCCTGGGGCACGTTGGCGGTCTTGGAGATGGACGAGTCCACCCACAGTTGGGCCGCGGCCTGGATGTCCACGTGCTGCGCCGGCGTCACGTCTTCAGACGTGGTGAAGTATTGGGGCAGGCGCTTGTCTTCTTCTTCGGAGAAGGGCATTGCACCGGGGTTAACCAGGTGGCGATAGGCCAGCAGCTCGAAGGAGAATACGTCGACTTTTTCCTTGGTCTTGCGCCCTTCGCGGATGATGTTGCGCGCGTAGTGGTGCGAGAAGCTCGGCTCGATGCCGTTACTGGCGTTGTTGGCCAATGACAGGCTGATGGTGCCGGTGGGCGCGATGGAGGTGTGGTGCGTGAAGCGGCCACCTTTCTCGGCCAGTTGCTCGATCAGCTCCGGCTCTACGCCGGCGATCTGCTGCATGTACTTGCTGTACTTGGCGTGCAGCACCTTGCCTTTGAGCTTGTCGCCCAGCTTGTAGCCGTCCTGGGACAGCTGCGGGCACTTGGTCAGCATCTTTGGAGTAACTTCAAACTCGTCATCCATGATCGGCGCCGGGCCTTTCTCTTCGGCCAGGGCCAGGGACTGGCGCCAGCCTTCCACGGCCATTTCACGTACGACTTCTTCGGTAAACTGCACGGATTCGGACGAGCCGTAAGGCATACGCAGCATGGCGAGGGTGGAGCCCAGGCCGAGGATGCCCATGCCGTGGCGGCGCTTGTAGGTGATTTCGTGGCGCTGCTCTTCCAGCGGCAGACCATTGATTTCCACTACGTTGTCCAGCATGCGGGTGAAGATGCCAACGACTTTACGGTACTTCTCATAGTTGAAGCTGGCCTTGTCGGTGAACGGGTAGTCCACGAACATGGTCAGGTTCACAGAGCCCAGCAGACAGCTGCCGTACGGGGGCAGGGGCTGTTCGCCACAGGGGTTGGTGGCGCGGATGTCTTCGCAGAACCAGTTGTTGTTCATCTGGTTGACCTTGTCGATCAGGATGAACCCTGGCTCGGCGTAGTCGTAGGTGCTGGTCATGATGGTGTCCCAGATGAACTGGGCTTTCAGGGTGCGGTAGATGCGGCACGCAACCTTGCCTTCGCCATTGACCACGTAACCCTTCTGGATCGGGAAGTCGCGGTACACGAACTGGGTTTCGTCGGACAGGTCCAGGCCTTCGTCTTCCACTTCTTTTTCAGTGACGGGGAACGACAGGTGCCAGTCGTCGCCGTTGCGCACGGCTTCGATGAAGTCTTCGGTGATCAGCAGCGACAGGTTGAACTGGCGCAGGCGGCCGTCTTCACGCTTGGCCTGGATGAAGTCGATGACGTCCGGGTGGTGTACGTCGAAGGTGGCCATCTGCGCGCCACGGCGGCCACCGGCGGAAGACACGGTGAAGCACATGCGGTCGAAGATATCCATGAACGACAGCGGGCCGGAGGTGGTGGCACCCGCACCGGCAACGTAGGCGCCGCGGGGGCGCAGGGTGGAGAATTCATAACCAATACCACAACCGGCTTTGAGGGTGAGGCCGGCTTCGTGGTTTTTTTCCAGGATGTCGTTCATGGAGTCCTGAACGGAGCCAGACACGGTGCAGTTGATGGTGGACGTGGCTGGTTTGTGGGCTTCCGCACCGGCGTTGGAGGTAATGCGGCCAGCGGGGATGGCACCGTGGCGCAGGGCCCAGACGAATTCTTTCTTGTGCTTGGCACGGTTGGCTTTGTTTTCCACTTCGGCAAGGGCAGTGGCAACACGCTCGTAGGTTGCTTCGATGTCCTTATCGACGGGTTCGCCGGTCTTGGTTTTGAGTTGGTACTTGCTGTTCCAGATGTCCAGCGAAGCTTCCTGCATTGGAATTGTTGTTATCACTGCCTGTGCTTTAGCGTTCATTGCCACCCTCGGATGTCCGGTATGTCTTTTGATGGCCGTTGCAAACCGCAGCCGGCCATACCCCATGTGTCGTTAAGATGTCTCAGCCTGGAAGGCCGTTATGCTTCAGATCCGGTGAAACACTAGATCTGGTGTTTTTCTAACCTGCTGTCCGCCCTGGAAAGGGCGTAACAGCGGGTTTTCAGGAAAGATGGTCACCCGCGTGGTTTACTGGCGCGCCGTTTGTGGTGAGCGGGCCGAGCAAACCCTATATATGGGTGAATATGAGATGAGTATAACAGGATATAGTGGTCTGTGAATAAGAAGACAACTATAGATTGCGGCTCATAGCGAAAGAAAATCAATGGATGAATGCTTGAATATCCTGAAATGCCCGCAGAAACGCCGCGTTGAGGCATTTTACTGGAAACCACTAGATGTTGTGGTCAAAAACTGCGCAGCGAAAAATCTGAAAAAAGGTTCATAAAGTCAGTTAAATGTGACCGATGCACGTACCCGTTTTGTACCTGTCGCTAAAGTAGTGATGTGGAGTCGTAAGAGGTAGTGGCCCACAGGAAGTGAAAACTACTATAAAAGGAACATAATAATGAAAGGCCTGAAACGAACACTGCTTGCGCTGGGCGTCGCAGGGTTGCCTGCTGCCGCAATGGCAGACATTGTGATGCTGGAGGACAGCGCAATGGGAAACATTACCGGCCAGGCCGGTGTGTCCATTGAGCTGGAAACCAAGATCAATATGGACCGCTTTATCTATACCGATGAAGGGTCGCTGACGATCAGCGATATCAGCATCGGCGGTGCGGAACGGACAGACTTCTTTGGTTTCAATGGCCTGGGTGGGCCAGATTCCAATGATCTGCTGGACAACATCCGTATCGATATTGATGTGCTCGCCGACGGCGATGCGGCCATCAATATCCGCCCGCAATTCTTCAATGCTATTGATTTCCGTGTGACCTCCGGTGCGTGGGAATTGTGGGGGCAGGGCGGCCAGAACACGGCGCTGATGGACAACCTGTTCATTGAAGGTGTGTTGGGGCGTGGCTCTATTCACATTGATACAGACACCGACGTCATGCGGCTACGTTCTGCGTTTGCCATTGAGGTGATGGATTTCGATGTGCCGTTTGCGGCCGTGGGCATTCGTGGCCTTTCATTGACCGGTGCGGACTACGATCAGACCTTCCCGAGCGTGTTGGACCTGTTCGCGGAAGTGGACCTGTACATCTACAACGGCCAGCGTGCAGACGGTGGTTCCTCCCTGGCGATCGATATGCCCAGCTTTGCGGCGGACATCGGAATGCAGGAGGTGATTGTGGGGCAGGCCTCGATCGGCCAGATCTTTATTGATGACCTGGCGATCACCAATACTCAGATGCGGGTGTACGGTCACTAGTGACCAAACGGTCTACGGGGCATGCAAGGTGCCCCGTAGACGAGTTTGCCGGCGAGCGTGATTAGCCCAACAACAAGCTGTCGTCGTCCACTTCCAGCCCGCGCTGCTTCTCGAACAGTTCCAGCAGGTCTTTCACTTCCAGTCCTTCCCGGTCCTGGCCGGCGATGTCGAACACCACCTGGCCCTGATGCAGCATCACTGTGCGGTCGCCGACTTCCAGCGCCTGTTTCATGCTGTGGGTGACCATCAGCGCGGTGAGCTTCTGTTCTTCGATGATCTGTGTGGTCAGGTCCAGCACGAAGGAGGCGGTTTTCGGGTCCAGCGCGGCGGTGTGTTCGTCCAGCAACAGGATGGCGGAGGGTGTCAGGCTGGCCATCAACAGGCTTACGGCCTGGCGCTGGCCGCCGGAAAGCAGGCCCATCTTGTCGCCCAGCCGGTTTTCCAGGCCCAGGTTGAGGGAGGCCAGGCTGGATTTGAACTGGTCCATATAGCGGGCTTTTACGGCTGCGCTCAGCCCACGGCGCTGGCCACGTTTGATGGCCAGGGCCAGGTTTTCCTCGATGGTCAGGCCTTCACAGGTGCCCGCCAGCGGGTCCTGGAATACACGGGCTACCCGGCCGGCACGCTTGTGGGTGGGCAGCTTTGTTACGTCCTGGTTGTCGACGATGATGTTGCCGCTGTCCACCATGACCTCACCGGCGAGGGCGTTGAGGAAGGTAGACTTGCCGGCGCCGTTGCTGCCAATCACGGTGACGAATTCGCCCTGGTTGACGGTCAGGCTCATGCCTCGGAGGGCCGGGTTTTCCAGCGGCGTGCCCTTGCCGAAGGTGAGGGTCAGGTCGGTTGCTGTAATCATGCTTCCTCCTCAGGCCTTTTTGCGGGTAAGCCGCGCGGCAATGGACGTGCGAACACCGGGCAGCACAATGGCCAGGGTGACCAGCACGGCGGTGATCAGGTTCAGGTCCTGGGCCTGTAGCCCCAGGAAGTCAGCGTTCAGTGCCAGGGCAATGGCCAGGCGGTAGACGATGGCGCCGATCACACAGGCAATCAGGGCTCGGAGAACTGTGGACGGCGTAAGCACGGCTTCACCACCGATCAGTGAGGCCAGGCCAATCACGATCACGCCCACACCCATGGTCACGTCTGCAGCGCCCTGGCTCTGGGCGAACAGGGCACCGGCGAGGCCTACCAAGCCATTAGAGACGGCAACCCCCAGAACAATCATGGCACCGGTGGCGATACCCTGGGCGCGGGCCATTCGCGGATTGGCGCCGGTGGCGCGCATGGCCAGCCCGGTTTCGGATTTCATGAAACGCCACAGCAACAACAGGCTTACCATCACCACGAGGATGAACAACAGTACCGGCACCTGATGGTAGGCAAGGCCAAGCTCGTACCAGGGTGTGAGCACGGTTTCCTCGGTGAGCAGGGCAATGTTGGGCCGGCCCATGATGCGCAGGTTCACGGAATACAGCGCGATCATCGTGAGGATGGACGCCAGCAGGTTGAGAATGTTGAGTTTGACGTTCAGCAATGCGGTTACCGCACCGGCACCCATGCCGGCAATCACGGCGGCGCCGGTGGCCAGCCAGGGGTTAACGCCTTCAATGATAAGGACGGCTGCCACGGCGGCGCCCAGGGGAAAACTGCCGTCCACGGTCAGGTCCGGGAAGTCCAGTACGCGAAACGAAAGGTAGATACCGAAGGCGACCAGCCCGTAGATCAGGCCGGTTTCGATGGCGCCATAAAAGGCAATGTTACTAAGCATGGGATAGGGTCACCGTAAATGAAAACGGGCAGCCCTTGTGAGGCCGCCCGCTAACAGTGGGTTACTTGTCGCTGTTTACGACTTTTTTCGCGTCGCTGATCAGGTCGTCGGACAGGGTAATGCCCATGCGCTCTGCGGCAGCGGGGTTCACGAACAGTTCCAGGGTGTCCACGGATTCCACATTCATGTCACCGGGGTTGGCACCTTCCAGGATGCGGGCCACCATGGCGCCGGTCTGGCGGCCGTGGTCGTAGTAGTCGAAGCCAAGGGCAGCAACGGCGCCACGGCCGACGGTGGCGGTGTCAGCGGCGAAGACCGGAATGCTGGCACGCTCGCCCACGGAGATGACCGCTTCCACGGCGCTGATCACGGTGTTGTCGGTGGTCAGGTAGATGGCGTCTGCTTTGCCCACCAGGGAACGCGCAGCACCGAGCACTTCCGAGGTCTTGGTGGCGGCGGCTTTAACCAGTTCCATGTCACGGGCCTGCAGGCGCTCTTCAAGCAGCTCCACCAGAGCCACTGCGTTGGCTTCGCCGGGGTTGTAGACGGTGCCGATGCGTTTGGCGTCTGGCACCACCCGCTCGAGCAGGTCGAGGTGGCGTTCGATGGGCAGCATGTCGGTCACGCCGGTGATGTTGGCTCCCGGAGCCTTCAGGCTTTTCACCAGCTTGGCGCCGACTGGGTCGGTTACCGCTGAGAAGACGACTGGAGTCTGGCGAGCGGCGGCGGCCATGGTCTGGGCCGACGGCGTGGCGATGGCGACGATCACGTCCGGGCCTTCACCCACGAATTTGCGGGCAATCTGTGACGCGATGGCGGCGTTGCCCTGGGCGCTTTCGTGCATGATACGAACCTGTTCGCCGTCGTTATATCCCTGTGCTTCCAGTTCGTCCCTGATGCCCTGGTAGACAGCATCCAGTGCCGGATGCTCCACAATCTGGGTGATGGCGACTACTCGCTGCTCGTCGCTCTGTGCCATGGCGGGTGCAATGGCAGCCATTGCCAGCAGGGCGGTGCCGATCAGCGTGCGCAGAATCTTGTTGGCCATAAACCGGTCTCCGGGTCTGTTCAGACTGTTTGGCGCGCCGGGAGATCGAACGCGCGTTTAATAATGGGGCGGGAGTTTATCACAGGCTATTGGATTGATGGGTAAGGGAAGGTACCTTTTACAGGGATTTGCGCGGCAGTATGCCAGCTTAAAAGTACATGTGATGCGGAATAGTTTTAGTTCCGTCACGTTTTGATGGTGACGGCTGTGGTGAAATAGGCTACTAAAGTCTAATGCAGTGCAGCCCTTACATAATAAAAACACTGATAACTCAAAAATAACACAACGCAAGGAAGGTCCATGGACACTACTGACAAACTCCCCCTGGATATGGTTTATCACTGGGAACACGCCAAAGCGGATTCCCTGTACCTGACTCAGCCCATTGGCGACGGCAAGGTGGTTGAATACACCTGGAAGCGCGCGGTGGACGAAGCCCGCCGGATGGCCTCGTACCTGAAATCCCTGAACCTGCCGGAGAAGAGCCGAGTCGGGATCATATCCAAGAACTGCGCGCAGTGGATCATGTCGGACTGGGCCATCTGGATGGCCGGCCACATCTCCGTGCCGCTTTACCCGACCCTGAACGCGGATACGGTGAACTACATCCTTAACCACAGCGAATGCGACGTTCTGTTTGTCGGTAAGCTGGACGACTGGGATCAGATGAAGTCCGGCGTGCCGGAGTCCGTGCGTTGTATTTCCTACCCACTGAGCCCGCCCAACGATTTTGAAACCTGGGACGACCTTGTGGGCAAGTACCCGCCACTTGAAGAGAACACCCAGCGGGATGCGGATGAACTGGCCACCATTGTGTACACCTCTGGCAGCACCGGCCGGCCGAAGGGCGTTATGCTGAGCTTCCGTAATATGGCATTTGCGGCTGCCGGTGGCACCCAGGTGCTGGGCGTGGGTGCGGAAGAGCGCATGCTGTCTTACCTGCCGCTGGCGCACGTTTTCGAGCGCACGTTTGTGGAGCTGGGCTCGCTGTACTCCGGTTTTCAGCTGTTCTTTGCCGAGTCGCTGGATACCTTTGTCCAGGATCTGCAGCGGGCACAGCCGACGCTGTTCCTGTCAGTGCCCCGCCTGTGGGTGAAATTCCAGCACGGCGTTTTGCAGAAGCTGCCCAAGGAGAAGCTGGAAAAGCTGCTGAAGGTTCCGCTACTGAACAAGGTGATCAAGAAGAAGGTGCTCAAAGGGCTGGGCCTGAACAAGGTCAAACTGGCTGGCAGTGGCTCCGCACCTCTTTCCAACGATGTGCTGGACTGGTACCGCAACCTGGGGCTGGAACTGCTGGAAGGCTACGGCATGTCCGAGAACTTTGCCTATTCCCACATGAACAAGCCTGGCCGTTCCCGCACCGGCTACGTGGGTGAAGCACTGCCCGGCGTGGAAATGAAGATCAGCGACGAGGGCGAAGTGCTGGTGAAAAGCCCGGCCACGATGATGGGGTACTACAAGGACGAAGAGAAAACCCGCGAAACCTTCTCAGAGGACGGTTTCCTGAAAACCGGCGACAAAGGCGAAATCGACGAGATGGGACGCCTGAAGTTGACCGGCCGCATCAAGGAAATCTTCAAGACCAGCAAGGGTAAGTACATCGCCCCCGCACCGATCGAGAACCGCCTGATGTCTCACGAGGCCATCGAAATGGTGTGTGTCTCCGGGGCCAACCAGACGCAACCCCACGCGCTGGTGATGCTGGGCGAGGAGATTCGTCCGAAGATGGCTGATGAAGCATTCCGCAAGGACATCGAGGCCAGCTTCAAGCAGTTGATTACGGACGTCAACAAGACCGTGGACCCTCACGAGCAACTGGCGTTCATTACCGTGGTCAGCGATGAATGGTCCATCGAGAACAGCTTCCTGACCCCGACACTGAAGCTGAAGCGTAATGTGGTGGAGGATGCGTATCAGGAAAATGTGGACTCCTGGTACGCAAAACGTGAGCCGGTCATCTGGCAGTAGAGAAAACCGACGTAAGTCGCATAGGGAAAGCGCTGAAACGGGCATAAACTGAAGACATATTCAGGAGGGAATATGACTCAGTTAGCCCGGTTTCAGAAACGCATTTATGACATGATTCCGCTCTCGGAAGCATTGGGTGTGGAGCTGGTTTCCTATGACGGCCATGCGTTGTTGGTCAGTGCTCCGCTGGCCCCCAACCACAACCACCAGGGGACTGGCTTCGGGGGGAGTGTCTACTCGGTTGCAGTGATTTCCGCCTGGGGGTTGGTTGAGCTGGTATTGACCGACTTGGGATTGGCCGGAAAGGTGGTGATCCAGGTAGGTGAAATTGAGCACATTGAGCCGGTAGACACGAACTTCTTCGCCCTGTGCCGCCTCCCCGGCGGTGAAGTCCCTGACCGATTCCGAAAAAGCCTGGCCCGCCACGGCAAGGGCAGGCTTTCCCTGATTGCTGAAGTGTATTGCGGCGAACCCACCACGGAACCCGTCAGAGAACCCGTTGCGGTTTTCCAGGGCCGTTTTGTGGTTCAGGGCGCGCAATCCCGTTCGGTGATCTAAGCGGACTTCCCGGCTGCCGCTTGAAGGCGGCGAACGTCAGCTAATGGCCCGGGTGTCGGAAATGGACTTGCTCATGAGGATGATCGGAATGATGCCGGCCAGCACGATAATCAATGCCGGCAGGGCGCTGTGGGCGAGCTTCTCGTCCGAGGCAAACTGGTACACGTAGGTGGCCAGGGTTTCAAAATTAAAGGGCCGCAGGATTAACGTCGCCGGCAGCTCCTTCATACAGTCCACGAACACCACCAACGCCGCTGTAATCAGGGTGCCCCGCAACATCGGCAGGTGAACCTTCAGCAGTGTATTGCCCGGTGTATGGCCCAGGGACCGGGAGGCCATGTCCATACTGGGTGTAATTTTCTGCAGGGCACTTTCCACACTGCCAGCGGAGACCGCCAGGAAGCGAACGGTATAGGCGAACACCAACGCAAAGGCGGTACCACTAAGCAGCAGCCCACTGCTGACCCCGAAGTTGTCCCTCAGGATGCCATCCACCCAGTTGTCAAAACCGGCTAGCGGCACAATCACGCCCACTGCGAGCACGGCCCCGGGCATGGCGTAGCCCAGGCTGGAAAGCCGCATCATCACGCGCATGCCCCGGGTATCGTGCAGGCGGCGGCTGTAGGCGAGGGTGACGCCAATGATCAGCGTGGTCAGCGCGGCGGTTCCCGAGAGAAACAGGCTGTTGAGCGTGTTGCGAACGAAGTCCGGGTTCCAGCTTTCGTCGAAGTACTCCCAGGCATAGTGACCAAGGGTGGCGGCTGGCAGCAGGAAACCGAAGATCACTGGTACGGCGCACACGGCCACGCACACCCACTGGCGCGGGCGTGACAGGGTAAAGCGGCGGATTGGCTCGCGGTTGTCCCGCGCTGCGAATTGTTGCTGTTTGCGCCGGGAATAGCGCTCCAGGGTCACCAGGATAACGACGAAGGCCAGCATGGTGGTGGCAATCTGCGCGGCGCCTCCCAGATTCCCCAGGTTCATCCAGGTGTCGAACAGGCCGGCGGTCAGGGTTTGTACCGCAAAGAAATCCACCGTACCGAAGTCGTTCAGGGTTTCCATCAATACCAGCGACAGGCCAACCGCTACGGCAGGCCGGGCAATCGGCAGCACCACCCGGAAGAAGGTGCTGATGGCGGAATGCCCCAGGCTACGGCTGACCGCAAACAGGGAAGGGGATTGCTCCAGGAACGCGGCCCGTGCCAGCAGGTATACATAGGGATAGAGCACCAGGCCGATCATCAGGGTGGCGCCTTCCAGGCTGCGGATTTCGGGGAACCAGTAGTCGGCGGCGTTGTGCCAGCCAAACCAGTCCCGCATGGCGGTCTGAACCGGCCCGGCGTAATCCAGAAGGCTGGTATAGACATAAGCAATGACATAGGCAGGCACCGCAAAGGGTAGCAGCATGGCCCATTCAAAAAACTTGCGACCGGGAAAGTCGCACATAGTGACCGCCCAGGCGCTGGCGAGGCCGATAACCAGCGTGATGAAAGCCACGCCGGCCATGAGTTGGAGTGTGGTAACCAGATAGCGGGGAAGCGTGGTGTCCAGCAGGTGAGGCCAGATATTCTCTTCCGGAAACAGCGCCAGGATAAGCACCGACAGTACCGGAAGCGCCACGATGGCGGTGGTCACTGCGGCGGTGATCAGCCAGCGTTTCGAGGTCCGTTTTGCCAGCAGGGGGTATCTCGCCCCGGTCTGTTCAATGGCCTCGGACATAGGTTTCCTTTGGGTGAATTGGGAATAGGGTGCGGATTGTACAAAAAAGCCGGGACCTGAGTCCCGGCTTTTTCAATACATGGCTGGTTTAGTTGTCGTAATCGACGCGATCAACCATCTTCACCGCTGCGCTGCGGTTTTCCGCGATTTCCTGGAGAGACAGGTCGTCCGGGTTAATCTCACCCCATTCGGCCACCATGCCGGAGGGCTTTACGTCGGGGTTGGCCGGGTATTCGGTGTTGGCCTCGGCGTAAATCTGCTGTGCCTTGGGCTCTGACAGGAACTCCATCAGGCGGATGGCGTTGTCACGGTTGGGCGCACTTTTGGTCAGGGCGATACCGCTGATGTTGATGTGAGTGCCACGGCCAGCCGCGTTGGGGAATACCAGACGTACGGACTCGGCGGCCTCGCGCTGGTTCTCGTCGTTCAGCATGTTGCCGTAGTAATAACTGTTACCGATGGCAATGTCGCACTCGCCGGCATGGATGGCCTTGATCTGGTCACGGTCACCGCCCTGGGGCTTGCGTGCCAGGTTGTCTTTCAGGCCTTCCAGCCACTCTTCAGTGGCTTCTTCGCCATGGTGGGCGATCATGGAGGAGAACAGGGCAATGTTGTAAGGGTGCTTGCCGCTGCGGGTACAGATGCGGTCATCCCACTTTTCATCCGCCAGTTGCTCGTAGGTCGTGATCTCGCCTTCTTCAACACGTTCCTTTGAGGCATAGATCAGCCGGCCGCGGGTGGTGAGGGCGAACCACTTGCCGTCAGGATGACGAAGGTTCTGCGGGATGTTGCTCTGCAGAGTTTCGTTTTCAATGCCTTCAACGAGGTCGCGCTCAACCAGCTCGTTGATGCGGGAGATATCCACCGTCATCACCAGGTCCGCGGGGCTGTTGCGTCCTTCACGCTCCAGTCGCTCTGCCAGGCCTTTCTTGGCGAAGACGACGTTGGTTTCGATCCCGGTTTCTTCCTGGAATGCATTCAGCAGCGGTTCCAGCAGGTAAGCCTGGCGGTAGGAGTAGATGTTGACCTCGCCGTCAGCGCTGGCCTGCAGGGGCAGCGCGCAGGCTGCTGCGATGGCAGTCGCCGCAAGTTTCATTTTCATGGTAGGTATTCCTTTATGGTTTTGGGTAAGGGGTGATCTTTATACGTGTAGTGAGACGTAATGGTAGTTAACAATGCCAACTATTCTTATTTGTGTTGCGCTGAGTGTCAATACACCGTTGCCAACTTATCTCGGAAATGGTGTTATGCTTCGGAAGACTATAAAAACTATGTAAAAAGTGGTGGGCATACAGACTATGGTTGGGAATGATCGAAGAGTGCACGGTCGCACAGCAATGAGTGCGAAGGTTCGGGTTACCCATGAAGAACTTGGTGAATTCGTGTTCTCAACCAGGGACATTTCCGATGGCGGCGTTTTTATTGTTGTCGACACCGAACCCTTCGCACCGTCGATCGGTGACAGTGTTCAGGTTCAGGTGCAGGGCCTTCCGGTGCCTGCTCCCGTGCTGGATATGGTGGTGGTACGTAAGACCAACGACGGTTTTGGTCTACAGTTTGCGGATCAATAGACGGTGCTCACCTGAATGATATTCAACAGATCTTTCTTCCCTATGCGGCTTATCGTCGCCGTTCTGCCATTTGTCCTGAGTGGGTGCGCATCCTATTACACCCACTACGCGGTGTTTCCCGCTGAGAATTCGGCTGGCGAAGATCGCCAGGTAAAATTGACATGGCAGACTGCCGAATACCCCGGCTGGTGGGTGGCGGATAACCGGTCCACACCCATTACCGTCGAAACCCAATGCAGCGCCCGTGAATGGCGTCTGGTGGATGACAGCCATGAAGACTCCGCCAACCAATCCTGCGGGGAGGGTATCCGGGCCTGCGGTAACGAAGGGCTGGACCGTGTTGCCCGCACGGGCGCGTCGGCAGCTGGCAAGCGCTGCATGACGATAAATGCGGACGATCCGGCGGCACGCGTCACCGATATTGGTTCGTCACTGGATCTGCTGGTGTCCTGTGAGCCGGTCAAGACCGTTCGGGGTAGTGGCGATGATGCCGACAACATCGACTATATCCGGGCTTCAACGGTGCCTTACACTATCTATAGCCGCAAATCCCCCCGTGGATCACTTCACGCCCGGCCGCCGGAACTGGATGATTCGGTTTGTGACGACGAATAGCAGGGCAGCGACCTGTCAGTAATGTGAATGGTGTCACGTTGCTACATTTTGTTTCCTGATGATAGTTTCGGTTACTCCCTGTCGCGTTCCGGTTACTTCACACTACATAAATGTAATGGACTCTTTCTGAGCGGGCGTCACAATAGTGATTATCGATTCGTGCACGTGTTAGAGGTGTCCCGTGGGAGTCCGTCAAAAGAAAATTGCTGTACACGATCTGGAGATTGGCATGTTTGTGTCCGATCTCGATCGCCCGTGGCATCAGACGCCTTTCCCCATCCAGGGCTTTCACATCCGCTCCCAGAACGACGTGCGTTCGCTGGTGACTCACTGCAAGTGGGTGATTATCGATGAGGCCGAGGTTCGCGAGGCCATCGATCAGAGCAAACCCGGAAAACGCATCTTCAGGCGCCCGAGCAAACGCTCAGGGCATGAGCGAGATTCGGTACAGTTGCCGCCTCTCAATATCAAGGAGCCGGTCAAGTACGACTCCGTAACGACCATGCGCAGAGAGCTGAAGGTGTCCAAGAAGCTGATGATCGATGCGGAAGCGTCGCTGAATCGGGTTTTCGAGGCCATTCGTCAGCATGAAACGCCGGACCTTAGAGGGGTGGCTGTCGTCACCCAGAAAATGGTTTCCAGCGTTGTTCGCAATCCCGATGCCATGCTGTGGCTCAGCCGCACCCGTCACCATGACAACTATACGTATCGGCACTCCCTGAATACGGCAGTATGGGCGCTGGTCTGTGGTCGTCAGTTGGGTCTGAATGAAGGCCTTCTCAATCACCTTGGGCTGGGCTGCCTGCTGTCTCAGGTTGGCAAGCTGGACCTTCCAGCCCGCATTCTTGCCAATGAGGGCAAGCTGGATTCCGAGGACTTCTCCGTGTACCGCACTTACGTGGAGCGCGGTGTTGCGAAGCTTGCGGACAGCGGTTTATCCCGTGCGGCTCTCAGTGTTGTGCAGGGCCACCGCGAACGGCATAACGGATCCGGTTTCCCGGAAGGTGTCCGGGGCGACCGGATTCCACTGCTGGCCAAGGTGGCGGGGCTGTCGGAATATTTCGAGACACTGATTGGCCCGCGGACTTCGGCGGAGCCCATGACGCCGGCCCGCGCTGTGACGCTGTTGTATGAAATGCGCAACATTGAATTCCAGGAGGACCTGGTAGAGCAGTTTATCCAGGCCATTGGCATTTACCCCACCGGCAGCCTGGTTGAGCTTAACGATGGTCAGCGCGGTATTGTGGTTTCCCATGCGCCGGAGCGTCGGTTGTGGCCGAAGGTTATGGTGATGACGGACTGCTATCACCGGCCGTTGAAGTCCGCCCGGATCGTGGACCTTGCAAAATACAATGAAGGGCGTGGCGCGCATGACACTCTGACAGTGGCCGAGTGCCTGCCCCATGGCACGGAAGGGTTGAACCCGGAGCACTACGACGTCACTGGTGCGGAGTCCCGCTGGAACCTGTCACGCATTGTCGGCGCCTGATACGGCTCGGGTTATCGAGCAATTATTGAATAAGTACCCTGAGCTGTTTCTTCACCCATCGGTAGGTACCTTCGGGGCGGAAGTTCACCAACAGCTCGGATTCTCCTCCGGATTCACCCGCAACAAAATACTCCACAGACGCTGACTGCCAATCGAAAGAGTGCACCACCACATCCTGATCGCGGGTGCTGATGGCTTCAATGGTATCCAATTGCGGCTGATCGGCTATCTTGCGTACCCGCACGGTTTTGATGGCGGTGTCCGAAGCAGGGAATTCCGCCACATAATCGTCCAGGTAATAACGGTTGGCCAGTTGGGTGCTGATGGTGTCCAGTTCCCGCGTGAGATAACCCTCGGCGTCCTCGACATCCACATCCTCCAGGCTGCGAACGGCGTTGAGGATGCGATCGCGCTTGCTTTGCAGGTCCTCCCGATACTCGACGTCGTCGTCACGGTCCTCTTCTTCGTCCGGGCGAGGGTCTGCGTTGGCGATTTCCTCTTCGGTGGGTGGGTCTTCACAAAGCTCATCGTCGGCTGGGTAGAAGCAGATGCTTTGCAGCAACTGGTTGGCGGGAGACGGCGAGTTGCCACCTTCGGCGAAGTCGTTTTCAGGAACATTGAAGTCGATCGGCGCGTCCAGGTCGGGTAGCGCGGCATTCAGTTGTGTAATAACCCGCTCCCGTATGTCGATGCCCTGGCCATTGGAGAGGTTCAGGCTCCAGTTGAGCGCCAGTAGAAACCGCGTCATGTTGATCAGGGTAACTTCATCCTGGATCAGTTGCTGTTCTGTCAGTCGGTGGTTCTGCAGTCCTTCGTCGGTGGTGCCTGGTATCTCCAGCGCGGTTCGCAGGTCCGGGAAGAATTCCAGAGGGGTGACAATGGACCGCGCGGGAATCCCATCCGCCAGTTGCAGGTTGCCGACGCGAAGGCTGATCCGTTCGCCGGGGTAGTAGTTGAAGCGTCCGTTGGCGTCGGTGGTGCCGTTGCGGCTGGCTGTGGAATAGGTAAGCCCGGAGATACCTGCCGGCATGAGCTGCCCCGTGCGTGAACCGTCATCTCCGCCGCTGCCGTCGCCACCGAAGCACCCGGCCAGTAGGACCGTTAATGCGAGCGGGCAAATCAGAGACGGTAATGCAGATGTGTAGTGAACGGATCTCATGGTGGCGCGTACATTCCCTGGCGTTCGGTCGGTGGTGCAAGACCTTTTGTAAGTTGTTGTAACCGGCATTATAAGGACGGCATTGGTGCCATATCGGGAAACCTGTCGCAGTTTGGGGTTTTAGTCGGCGTAGCGGGATTGCGCCGAACTACTTGAATTTCACTTTCCGGGCCTCCAGTTATAACTTTTGTTTTTTCTATTCCACTATTGGGCGCGGCAGCAGCATTGTCGGCGGCCCCTGCAGCTCTGGATTCACTATGACCAACGCACTTGAAATCGAAGGTCTGGTCAAGACCTATGGCGACGGCTTCCAGGCCCTGAAAGGGATTGACCTGCATGTCGCCGAAGGTGACTTTTTTGCCTTGCTAGGACCCAACGGGGCGGGGAAGTCCACCACCCTTGGCATTGTTTGCTCACTGGTGAATAAAAGCGCGGGCAAGGTTCGGGTATTCGGATCTGACATCGACACCCATCTATCGGACGCCAAACTGAACCTGGGTGTTGTGCCCCAGGAGTTCAACTTTAACCAGTTTGAGAAGGTGTTCGACATTGTGACCACCCAGGCGGGCTATTACGGTATTCCTCTGAAGAAGGCATCGGAGTCCGCAGAAAAGTACCTGCGCCAGCTTGGGCTCTGGGATAAGCGCAATACGCCGGCCATGATGCTGTCGGGGGGCATGAAGCGGCGGCTGATGATTGCCCGGGCGCTGGTGCATGAACCCAAGCTGCTGATCCTGGATGAGCCCACGGCCGGGGTGGATATCGAGTTGCGCCGCTCCATGTGGACGTTCCTGGAAGAGATGAACCGACAGGGCACCACCATCATCCTGACCACCCACTACCTGGAGGAAGCGGAAGCCCTGTGCCGCAATATTGCCATCATCGACCACGGCAAGATCCTGCGTCACACCAGCAAGCGAGCGTTGTTGCAGCAGTTGAGCTCTGAAACCTTCGTGCTGGACACCGCCGAGCCGTTGACGGAAGCACCGGTGCTCGACGGTTTCTTCAGTCACATGGATGACGAGGGCGCCCTGGTGGTGGATGTGGAAAAGGGCCAGAGTCTGAACGGCATGTTCATCCAGCTGGAAGAGCAGGGCGTTCGCGTGGTCAGCATGCGCACCAAAGCCAACCGACTCGAAGAGCTGTTTATCCGCATGGTTGAGGACAACAACCCCCGTAACGCCACCCAGGGAGAAACCGCATGAGAACGGATGCGATGCTGACCGCGTATAAAACCATCGTCACCCGTGAAATCCGTCGCTTCATGCGGATATGGCCACAAACCCTGTTGCCACCGGCGGTCACCATGACGCTGTACTTTATTATTTTCGGCAACCTTATTGGCTCGCGCATCGGGGTGATGGGCGGCTTCGATTATATGGCGTTCATTGTTCCAGGGCTGATCATGATGTCGGTGATCACCAGTTCCTACGCCAACGTGGTGTCGTCGTTTTTCTCCATGAAGTTCCAGCGCAGCATTGAGGAGTTGCTGGTGTCACCTGTGCCCAACTGGGTGATCCTCGCCGGCTATGTAACAGGTGGTATGTCCCGGGGATTGGGCATTGGGTTGATCGTAACGCTGCTGTCACTGGGCTTTACGCAGTTGTCGATCCATCATCTGCCGATGGTGATCCTGACGGTGTTCCTGACATCGGCGCTGTTTTCGTTGGGTGGTTTCATCAACGCCATGCTGGCGACCAAGTTTGATGATATTTCCATTGTGCCGACCTTTGTTCTGACACCACTGACTTACCTGGGCGGGGTGTTCTACTCGATCGACATGCTGCCGGGGTTCTGGCAAGGGGTGTCGATGATCAACCCGATACTCTACATGGTGAATGCCTTCCGCTACGGTATTCTAGGCGTGTCGGATGTTAATCCCTACGTTGCCCTTGGTATGATTCTGCTGTTTATTGCCATTCTGTCTGCCATTTCCCTGCGCATGTTGGCGCGCGGTAAGGGCATACGTCACTGATGAACGTTTCCCAGGATTGATCATGGCCCTTAATGATGCCCCGCTGGGCAAATCCAGCGACTACCCGGATGCCTACGATCCGCAATTGTTGTTTCCCGTGGCACGGGAGGAAAACCGTCGCCGCATCGGCCTGGAGGATGGCCGCTGGCCCTGGTTCGGGGAAGACTTGTGGCAGGCCTGGGAAATTTCCTGGTTGCGCACCGGGGGCGTGCCCGCAGTCGCCTGGGCGGAAATTCGGGTGCCTTCGGCGTCGCCGTCGATTATTGAGTCCAAGTCTCTCAAGCTGTACCTGAATTCCCTGAACCAGACAGTGTTTTCCTCCGCCGATCAGGTTCGGGATGTGATTGCCCGTGACCTGTCGAGCGCAAGCGGTGCGGCGGTCAATGTAGACCTGCACAGTGTTGATCAGGGAGCGAGAGCGGTCGGTCGGCCGGAAGGCTTCGTGCTGATCGACGACGAGGATGTGGAATCCGTGGGCTACGACTACAACCCGGACAGCCTACAGGCGACGGGTGATGTGGTGTCGGAGAAACTGTGCTCGCACCTGCTGAAAAGCAATTGCCCGGTCACCGGCCAACCGGACTGGGCAACGGTGCTGATCGATTACACCGGCCCGGCGATGGACCGGGCAGGGCTGCTGCAATACATCGTGAGTTTTCGCCAGAAGCAGGACTTTCATGAGCACTGTGTGGAAACGATGTTTACCGACCTGATGGCCCGTTGTCAGCCGCAGAAGCTGTCGGTGTGCGCCCGTTATACACGGAGGGGTGGTCTGGATATCAACCCCTGGCGCAGTACCGACCCGGAAGAGGCGGTAGGGCCACGGTTGATCAGGCAGTAGGTGTAAAGGCGGGAACGGTCAGGAATCCTCTTCCTGGCGCAGTCGCTCAGCGGCATCCTCGAGCGCAGACAGGATGGACTCCCGTTCCCGTTCGGTGATTTTTTCCGAATCCAGGTACATGGCAAAGCCGCTGCGTTCGTGCTCAAGGAAACTGCGGTTGGGGCCCATGTCGCGGCGGAAATCCACCACTTCGTAGATGGAGACCGGGCGGCCGAAGCCTTTCACGGTGATCTCGCCCTTGTCGCGGCACATGATGCGGTCCTTGATCAGCGAGAAGGTTTCGTAGGAGATCAGGATTTCACCGGGTTCAGCCAGGGATTCCAGGCGGCTGGCCAGGTTCACTTCCTTGCCGATGATGGTGTAGTCCATGCGGTTCTCGGCGCCGAAGTTGCCAACGGTGGTGTAGCCTGTGCTGATGCCCATGCGGATTTCCAGCGGTGTCTTGATACCCTGGCTGCGCCATTTCTGCCGCATGATTTTCATGTGTTTGCGCATTTCCACCGCCATGGACACGCAGGCGAAGGCGTCTTCTTTCTGGCCCCGGCTGGTGGGATCACCGAAGAAAATCATGATGGAATCGCCAACGAACTTATCGATGGTGCCACCGTATTTGAGGGCCACTTCCGACATTTCGTTGAAGTAGTGGTTCAGCAGTTCCGTCAGTGCTTCCGGCTCCATCTCTTCGGACAGTTCTGTAAAACCCTTGATGTCGGAGAAGAAGACGGCCAGTTTCTTGCGTTGTGTTTCCAGCCGCACGTCCCTTTCACCGGTAAAGATGGACTGCCACACCTGCGGTGACAGGTACTTGGAGAGTTTGTGGGACAGGGCAATGGATTGTTCCCGCTGATTCTGGATCTGGGTTTTTGCCATCATCAGCGCGCGGGCCTGCTGATGGGAATAGAACGCAGTCACACAGATATAAAGGCCGGTGGCACTGATCGCGATAATGCTGGTGATCATCGGCGACTGCAGTGACTCGGCGGGGCCCACGATGGCAACGCCGATGGCGCCGCAGGCGGCCATGATCATGGTGCCTAGCAGCCACTGGCGGATGCCGCCCACGATCAGGCAACTGAACATCAGCATCAGTGCCACGGCGACCGAGGGTATCGCAATCAATCCAATGCAGCCGACGAATCCACCCCCGATGGCGCAATCCGTTAACAGCATTTTCTGGCGAATACGGGATGAGTTACGGAGAAACGTTCGCCGGGTAAGTTGATGGGCAATGTGTGGCCAGGTCAGGGCGCCTGAAAGCAGCCACAGCATCCACAAGCCGAAGACGTCTTGCAGTACGCCTGACACAATAATGCCGGCAGTCGCCGTATACGCCAATATCCTGCCCTTGTAGTCGGGCATCGGCGGAATGGCGATCGGATGGTTCTGCGCGTCAAGCATGGCGGCCTTGCCGGCACTGGTACTAGCGTTACGCAGGTCAATCGGTGCGCTCATCATTCAGAAACGGATCCGCCCGACGAGCATATCTCTGAACATCACCCAATCGCCCATCAGGCTGTACAGTGGGTGTTTGAAGGTGGCAGGTCGGTTTTTCTCAAAGCCATAGTGGCCAACCCAGGCAAACCCGTAGCCGATGACGGGCAGGAGCAACAGATAGAGGAACTTGGCCGTTACAATGGCGTAGAGTGTAACGAGGATAACCAGTAGGCTGCCGACGAAGTGAAGCCTGCGGCAGTTTACATCGCTATGTTCTTCAAGGTAGTACGGATAGAAGTCCGCGAAATTGCGGAATGTTTGCTGTTGGCTCATAGGGCGTCTACCGGCTCGCTTATCGTTTTTAAGGTAGATAGTACTGTCTGATAGTGGAAAGTACTTAGACTAAAGACTAACAGTAAACCATCTGTCCCACAATTCATACGGTCGTTTGGCCCGAACTGACGTATTGAAATCAACCACAGCGAGGCGATATGACAGCAGTAATGGAAGCCCTGTTAAAACGATCTTCAGAGCCACGCCTGGAGGCGCCAGCACCGGACCCGGCAACGCTTGAAAATGCCTTTGCCTGCGCCGCGAGGGCGCCGGACCATGCGCTGCTTCGGCCCTGGCGGTACCTGATTATTGAGGGAGACGAGGCATTGAACGCCCTGGGTGAATTGTTTGCCGCCACCTGTGGCGACGGCGCCTCGGAAAAGGAGCGGGAAAAACGCTGCAAGAAGGCACTGCGGGCGCCTATGGTGATCGTTGGCGTTGCGTCTTACCAGTCCCATCCCAAAGTGCCGGAGATCGAGCAGTCCATGTCGGCCGCGGTGGGGATGGGGTATTTGTTGTTGGCTCTGGAGTCCGCCGGGTTTGGAGGCATGTGGCGTACCGGTGCCATGGCGCACGATCCAGCTATCAAGCGAGGCTTGGGGCTGCAGGACAATGAGATCATAACCGGGTTCCTGTATACCGGCAGTGTCAGTGCGCACAAGCCCAGCATACCCAGGCCTGAACCCAAAGAGTTTGTCAGGCGCTGGCCCCACTAGTTGCCGCCCCGTTGCCCCCGCCCCCGGCGCGGGGGAAATCCCTTGCCGCTTTCCGCCCTCAATTTACGATTCGGATAAGCCGATACCTGCCTCAGCCCGCACACCGCAACACCTCCTGAAAACTGGCATCGCGATTGCTTTTACCTCTGCAAGAACGCACAAACGGCAAAACGACCAACGCCGTGTGCAGGAATCGGAGGCACTATGGCAATTTCCCTGGACAAAGCATTAGGCATTCATCAGCACGCCCTGGAAGGCAGGGTAAAGCGTGCGGAGGTGTTGGCCAACAACCTCGCCAACGCAGATACCCCGGGCTACAAGGCGCGGGATGTGGACTTTCAGGCGATGATGCAGAAGGCCCAGGACAGCATGAGTGGTTTCGGCATGACCCGTACCCACGAGTCCCATATGGACACCTCGCCCATGGGCGCGGACAGCGAATTGCTCTATCGGGTACCGCACCAGCCGTCCGTGGACGGCAACACGGTGGATGCCCAGCAGGAGCAAACCCGTTTCATGCGTAATGCCATGGATTACCAGGCCAGTTTCCAGTTCCTGGACGGAAAGGTTTCAGGCATCAAAAAGGCACTCTCTGGCCAGTAAAACTGGGCGCAGCCATTAATTGAGGAGCACCATCATGTCTCTGGGTAACATTTTCGACATCGCCGGTTCCGGTATGACAGCCCAGTCGCTGCGGCTGAACACCACTGCGTCCAACATCGCCAATGCCGAGACGGCCAGTTCCAGTACGGATCAGACCTATCGCGCCCGCAAGCCTGTTTTCGCGGCGATACAGCAGTCCATGCTGAATCCGTCTCAGCAGAGCATGGCGTTTGGCAGCGACAACGGCCCGGGGGCAGGCGTTCGGGTTGAAGGCATCGTCGAGAGTGACGCCGAGTTGCAGATGCGCTACGAGCCTGATCATCCCGCCGCGAACGAGGATGGGTACGTGTTCTACCCCAACGTCAACGTGGTTGAAGAAATGGCGGACATGATGTCGTCGTCGCGCAGCTTCCAGATGAATGTGGACATTATGAACAGCGCCAAATCCATGATGCAGCGTATCCTGACCCTGGGTCAGCAGTAACCGAGCGAGGATTGAATCATGAGCGTAGTGAATAACACGACAGACGCTTCGGATGTGCTGAGCCAGTATCGAGTGCAGCAGGATCAGGCCAAGAGCGGAAGTGAGCTGGGCAAGAACGAGTTCATGGAATTGATGATCGCTCAGCTCAAAAACCAGAACCCTCTCGAACCTCAGGACAACGGCGAATTCATCTCTCAGCTGGCGCAGTTCAGCTCCCTGGAGGAAATGCAGAGCCTGTCCGGCAGTGTCGACGATATGGCCAGCCAGTTCCGCTCCACCCAGGCACTGCAGGCCTCTGCAATGGTCGGGCGTACGGTCTTGGCACCTTCATCCATTGGCGTGCTTGGCGCGGACGGTGAGATATCCGGCAACGTTTCCGTTCCGGCAACCACATCCGGGCTGAGAATCACCATTGAGAATGAGTCCGGTGAGCAGGTCCGGCAGATTGATATGGGTGAGCAGCAGCCTGGCCAGACAGCGTTCAGCTGGGACGGCAAGGATGGCAACGGCAACAGTTTGCCACCCGGACGCTACAAGGTGGTCGCAGAAGCCTCGTACCCCGGCGGGCTTGAGCAACTCGGCACCATGGTCAGCGCCAATGTCGACAGTGTGTCGCTGGGGCAGGGTGGCAGCATTACTCTGAACCTGGCCGGCATGGGCTCCATCGCGCTGCAAGATGTTCAGCAGATTAATTGATACCGGTGAAACAGTAAGAGGTGGAGTATGGGTTTTAACACAGGTCTTAGCGGTTTAAGGGCGTCATCGGTTGATCTGGATGTCACCGGTAACAACATTGCCAATGCGAGCACAGTAGGTTTCAAGAGCAGTCAGGCGCAGTTTGGCGACCTGTACGCTAGTGGTTTCCTGAGTGCCGGCACCAATCCGATTGGGGACGGTGTGCGGGTGCAGGACGTGAAGCAGAATTTTGGGCAGGGCAATATCAGTTTCACCGACAACGGCCTGGACCTTGCCATCAACGGTGACGGTTTCTTTGTGCTGAATAATGGCGGTGAGGTGCGGTATTCCCGTGCCGGCCAGTTCGGTGTCGACAAAGACGGGTTTGTCACCAATAACCAGAACATGCGGGTTCAGGGCTTCGTTGCCGATGAAGACGGTAACCTTTCCGGTATTCGTGGTGATCTGCAGGTTGAAACCGATAATCTGGCGCCTCGTCGGACCACGAATCTACGCTCGGACCTGAACCTGGATTCCCGGGAAACCGTGTTGGAACGCCGAGTTGCCGATATGGGTGATTACACGGCGCCCGCCGGCTCCACCGGTTTTCCGTCTGAAACCTTCGAAATCACCTACGCAGATGGCAGCGTGGTTAGCGTGCCCATCAACGCGGCGGGATCGACTGATTTCTCAGCGGCTGACGTTGTGGATGTGCTCAATGGGCAGGACGGTCTCTCTGCCTCCGCGACCACCACCTATGAGGGGATGTCCGAGGCGGACTTGAACGCCGCCATTGCGGCTGGCAACTTCAGCTTTGACCTTGCGGTAGGCGGGGTCACTGTGCCCGTTGATACGACAGGTGTGACCGATGCGGCTTCGCTGGTCACTGCAATTAACAACGCCCAGGCGCCGACGATCTCGGCGTCGCTCACAGGCGGTAACCTGAGGCTGATCGACAACCGTGGCAACAACGTCACCGCCGGTTTTACCAGCGACGGCCCGAACCCGGCACCGGAGACAACCGTTGGCACGGTGAGGCCGCAGGCCGATCGGGAGATTACCGATATTGCGTCAACCAGCGGCGCCACGAACCTCACGGATTCATGGAACGCACGCAACATTGAGATTACCAACCAGTTCAATCCGCTGGATCAGCGTACCTACAATCACGCAACATCGACCACCGTTTACGACAGCCTGGGTAACTCTCACGAGATGACCCAGTTCTACGTCAAGCAGCCAGCACCGGGTAATGGTGTGGGTGTCAGCGAGTGGTCAGTGTATTTGCAGATAGACGGTGAATTTGTTGCGGGCACCGATCAGAACCCCTATCAGGCTCGCTTTGACCAGGATGGGGAGCTGCAGTCCGTGAATGGTGACCCCAATGGCGAAATTCTGATCAGTGACTGGACGCCGAAAGACGCCGATGGCACGCCGAACGGCGCTGACGGTCCTCCAGCACCCGGAGAGGTTATCACCACGCCGATTCCAGAGCCCCCCACCACCTCGGCCTTCGTTCTGGACCTTGGCAATACCACCCAGTACGGGAGCAACTTTGGCGTAAACGACCAGCGCCAGAACGGGTATGCCACTGGCAGGCTGTCGGGCCTGGATGTGTCCGACCAGGGCGTGCTGTTCGCCCGCTACACCAATGGCCAGTCGCAGTCCCTGGGGCAGGTGGCCCTTGCATCGTTCAACAACACTAACGGACTTTCGCCTGTCGGGGAAACCACCTGGGTTGAAACCTTCGAGTCCGGCCAGCCCATTATCGGTGCACCTGATACCGGAACCCTGGGGTCGATCAAGGCCAGTTCCATCGAGGAGTCCAACGTGGATCTTTCGGCGGAACTGGTGAATCTGATCATTGCCCAGCGTAATTACCAGGCTAACGCCAAGACGATTGAAACCTCCGATGCGGTTACCCAGACCATCATCAACCTCCGCTAATTCTGAAATGTGAACATGGCACAACTCCTGCTTGAACATAGGAAAGACTGGAAACAGTCAATATTCCGGCAGGAGTTTTCCCATGGACAAAGCCCTCTATATAGGAATGTCCGGCGCCAAGCAGAACATGCTGTCCCAGCGCGCCCACGCCAATAACCTGGCAAACGTCAGTACCACCGGTTTCAAGGCGGATTTCGCCCAGGCCCGCAGTATGCCGGTTTTTGGTGAACATCATCCCACCCGTGCCTATGCCATGGCAGAGAGGCCCGGAACAGACCTGTCCGCCGGTGCATTGATGGACACAGGCCGCAAGCTGGACGTCGCCGTTGAAGGTGATGGCTGGCTGGCCGTCCAGAATCAACAGGGCGAGGAAGTATTCACCCGTTCCGGCAGCATGCAGATCGACGTCAATGGCCTGATGCGTCTCTCCAGCGGAGAGATGGTCATGGGTAATGGCGGACCGGTGGCGCTGCCGCCGTTCGATAACGTGCAGATTGGCGCGGACGGAACCATTTCCGTGGTTCCCGTTGGCGGTCCGCCGGACCAGTTGGTTGAGGTGGATCGACTGAAGCTGGTGAACCCACCCCGGGAGGCGCTGGAAAAAGGTGCAGATGGCTTTATCCGTCGCAAGGCGGACCAGGCGCTGGATGGTCCAGAGCCGCCTGATGCCACTATGCGCGTCGCGTCGGGGTTTCTGGAAAGCTCTAACGTCAACGCCGTGGAAGAGATGATCTCCAACCTGCAGTTGTCCCGTCAGTATGAAATGCAGGTAAAGATAATGACCACCGCCAACGAGAATGCCGAGGCGTCGGCACGACTGTTGCAGAACCTCTGATAAACCCTATGAACATCGCCCGGGTGAGCGCAGAAGCGGCAAAAATCGGCCGCATTGAAAACGCCCCCGGCAAGGAGTAGACGACATGCATCCAGCACTTTGGGTCAGCAAAACCGGGTTGAGCGCGCAGGACACCAATATGTCCACGATCTCCAACAACCTGGCTAACGTGAACACCACTGGTTTCAAACGCGACCGCGCGGTGTTTCAGGATCTGCTGTACCAGATCGACCGGCAACCCGGTGGTCTGAATACCCAGAACTCGGAGCTGCCGTCCGGCCTCCAGCTGGGTACCGGTGTTCGCATTGTCGGCACCGCCAAGCAGTTTTCCCAGGGCAATCTGGAAGTCACCGAACAGCCCCTGGATATGGCTGTGAACGGCCGTGGGTTCATGCAGATCCTGCTCCCGGACGGGCAGATCGCCTATACCCGCGATGGCCAGTTCCAGTTGAACTCCAACGGCGACATCGTTAACCCGGACGGCTACCTTCTTGAGCCCAATATCAATGTTCCTGAGAATGCCACCAACATCACTATTGGCAAAGATGGCACGGTTACAGCTGTGACGGATGATCAACAGGCGCCACAGAATCTTGGCCAGATTACCCTTGTTAATTTCATTAACCCTCAGGGCTTGCAGGCCATCGGCAACAACCTGTTCAAAGCCACCAATGCCAGTGGAGATCCGGCGGAAGGTGTGCCAGGTCTCTTAGGTCTAGGGTCTCTGGAACAGGGCATGGTGGAGTCCTCCAATGTGGAAGTTGTGGAAGAATTGGTCAACATGATTACCACCCAAAGAGCTTATGAGATGAACTCGAAAGTGGTCTCCGCAACCGACCAGATGCTCCAGTTTATTACGAATAATATAGGCTAACCCTGAGAGGGCGCAGGGAGAAGAGTTATGACGCGTGCGTATCATGGAAACAGCAGATTGAGCCAGATCAGTTCGGTATTGATGATTGCTGGACTGGTCATACTTCAGGGATGTACGGCGCTTAGCCGAGAACGTCCTGTGCCGGACGACCCCGCCTATACGCCGGTTCGAGCGGATAATATGATGCAGCGTGACCCCAACTCTGGCGCCATCTACCAGTCGTCTCGCAACTACAGTCTTTACGGAGATACTGTGGCTCTGAACGTTGGTGATGTGCTCACAGTTAATCTGGAGGAGTCTACCCGCGCTAGCAAGAATGCCGACACCCGTATTATCAAGGACAATGAAATCACATTGCCCGAGCCAAACATTCTGGGCAGGAACAACTTTGGGATCGGTACTTCACTTAACAAAGAGCGTGATTTTAAAACCAGAGCCGATGCTGATCAGAGCAACAGTCTTGCTGGCAGCATTACAGTCTCGGTGACTGAGGTGCTGCCTAACGGCGTGCTGAGAGTACGAGGCGAGAAGTGGCTGTCCCTGACCAACGGTGATGAGTATATCCGCCTGACGGGGCTTGTTCGTCCGGAGGACATCTCACCCGACAACACCGTGGCCTCCAACCGAATTGCTGATGCCCGTATTGCCTACGGTGGTACTGGTGACTTTGATCAGGCCAACCAGATGGGTTGGCTGGCGCGGTTCTTTAACAGTGAGTGGTTCCCGCTATGAAGATGCTGAGGTTTGGGTTACTGATGATTGCGCTCTCCGTGATCGCAGCGCCTGTGCTGGCAGACCGCCTGAAGGATCTGGCGCGCATCAAGGGTGTGCGTAACAACCAGTTAGTGGGTTACGGGCTGGTGGTTGGCCTGGATGGTACCGGTGACAAAGCGCCGTTCACCAACCAGACCTTTCGCAACATGATGACCCAGTTCGGCATTACCCTGCCGCCGGGCGTAAACCCCAATCTTGCCAACGTGGCTGCGGTTACCATCACGGCCAACCTGCCTCCTTTCGCCAAGCCAGGCCAGGAACTGGATATTACGGTGTCGTCCATCGGCAACGCCGATAGCCTACGTGGCGGTACTCTGTTGATGTCGCCGTTAAAAGGGGCTGACGATCAGGTCTATGCTATGGCCCAGGGTAGCCTGGTGGTCGGTGGTTTTGGCGCCCAGGGTGCCGACGGTTCGCGGATCACTGTGAACGTTCCCAGTGTTGGCCGGATTCCCAGTGGCGCCACTATTGAGCGGGAGGTTATGTCTCCGTTCACCCGTGGCGATACCATTACCTTCAACCTGTTGCGGGCTGACTTCACGACGGCTCGCCGGGTGGTGGAAGCGATCAATGGTCAATTGGGCCCGGACATGGCGTATGCCCACGATGCGACCTCGGTCTCCGTCAAGGCGCCGAGGGACCCATCCCAGCGCGTAAGCTTTCTGTCGATTCTGGAAAACATTGAGGTTAATCCGGCGGAAGACGCTGCCAAGGTGGTCATCAACAGCCGCACCGGCACCATTGTGGTAGGGCAGAACGTCAAGGTCAGCCCGGCGGCGGTGACCCACGGTAACCTGACCGTCACCATTGAAGAGAATCCCGAAGCCAATCAGCCAAACCCGTTCACCGATGGTGAGACGGTGATCGAGCCCAATACCCAGATCGCCATTACCGAAGATCCGGCCCGAATGTTCCAGTTTGGCCCGGCGGTCACCCTGAACGAGATTGTCCAGGCCGTGAACCAGGTAGGTGCGGCGCCCGGTGACGTAATGGCGGTGCTCGAAGCCCTCAAACAGGCCGGCGCCTTGCGCGCTGAGCTGATTGTGATTTAGGGGGCGTGATGCAGGATTCCAGTCTCCAGAAAGCCCAGGTTTACACCGATTTCGGCGGTCTGAACGCGCTGAAGGCCCAGGCCAGGACCGACAAGGAAGCGGCGCTTGAGGAAGTGGCGAAGCAGTTTGAGGGCCTGTTCCTGTCGGAAATGGTCAAAGCGATGCGCAAGGCCGGTGATGTGTTTGCGGAGGGTAACTACCTCAACAGTCAGCAGTCGGAGTTCTATCGAGAGATGTTCGACAGCCAGTTGAGCCTGACGCTATCGCAAAAGCAGGGCACCGGTATATCCGATGCCCTGGTGCGCCAGCTAAGCCGGCAGATTCCTGGCATGGATGAGAAGGGTGAGCCGATGGCGGCCCATAAGACCGCGCTGGCGGACTATGATCGTAGTATGCCGGTGCTGTCTCCGCGCCTGCCCGAGCAGATGGACAAGGTGAATCAGGTGGCTGACACCGCCCGCAGAGAGCCTGCACAGGAAATCAGCACCGTCATGCCAAGCCGGTTTGAGTCACCGGAACAGTTTGTCCGTGAACTCCTGCCCGTCGCCGAAAAGGTAGCGGCGCAAAGCGGTATCAACCCAAGGTTGATGATTGCACAGGCGGCACTGGAAACCGGTTGGGGCCGGCACATGATTGAAGGCGACGGTGGTTCTCCCAGCTTTAACCTGTTCGGTATCAAGGCAGACACCCGCTGGCAGGGTGAGTCCGTAAACATTGCCACCACGGAATTCCGCGAAGGCGTGCCGATGAACGAACGGGCCGCGTTCCGGGCCTACCCGGACTATGAATCCAGCTTCCGGGATTATGTCTCGTTCCTCGAATCCAATCCCCGTTATCGGGATGTGCTGGCGGCCGCGGACGATCCCGAGTTGTTTGCAAACCGGCTTCAGGAAGCGGGCTATGCCACCGATCCAAACTACGGTGCCAAGATTCGCCGCATTATGAACAATGACTCCATGGCAACGTTGTCCATGGGTACGGGTAGGGCTGAGGAGTAAGCATTATGGCAGGACTTATCAATATTGGTCTGACCGGTATCCTCGGACACCAGGCGGCGCTGAACACCACCGGTAACAACATCACCAATGCCAACACGCCGGGTTACAGCCGTCAGGAGGTGCAATTTGAAACCCAGTCGGCGCAGCGCACCGGCGCGGGCTCTATCGGTACCGGTGTCAGCATCACCAACATCCGTCGCCTGGCGAACGAATATCTGACGCAACAGGTGCGTGAAGACACCTCTTTGTTTGGTGAGCAGGAAGCGCTGAACTCGGAATTGTCGCGCCTGGATAACCTGCTTGGCGGCGAAACCACCGGCCTGAGCAATGCCCTGAACAATTTCTTCGCGAGCCTGCAGAATGCTGCCGAAGATCCGGCATCGTTGCCCCAGCGCCAATTGGTGTTGAGCGAGGCGCAACAGGTGGTGAACCGCTTTGAAGCCCTGAATCAGGAATTTATTCAACAGCGGGAATCCGTCAAGACCCAGATGGAGCAGGGCGTCAAGGACGCCAATACACTGTTGAAAAGCATTGCACAGCTGAACCTGGCGATCTCCGAATCCCCCGGCTTGGCCCAGGGCCGTGAACCCAACGAGTTGCTGGATAAGCGCGACGAAAAACTGCGTGAGTTGTCTGAACTGGTCAACATCAGCGTGGTGCAAGCGGAAGGTAGCCAGGTGAACGTGTCGCTGCGCAATGGGCAGGCGTTGGTGGTTGGTGACAGGGCGGCACAACTGGGAACCCGCGATAACGCGGAAGACCCGACCAGATTGGAATTCACCCTGACGACCGGTGGCCGGACCCTGAACGTGGACAGCCAGGTCAACGGCGGCAAACTCGGCGGTTTGCGGCGGTTCGAATCAGAGGCCCTGCAGCCTGCTTTTGCCGAACTCGGCCGGGTTGCGATTGCCTTGTCCGAAACCCTCAATCATCAGCATGAAATTGGCATGGACCTTGAGGGCGATCTGGGGGGGCTGTTTTTCAGTGACATCAACTCCCAGGCGGCCCAGCGCGGCCGGGTGATTGCCAATACCAATAACGGAGCCCCGCGGGACGCTCAGCTTGCGGTCGAGATTATCGACAGCTCCCAGCTTCCCGCCGGCAGCTGGTCCTTGCGGTTTGGCGGCGACGGTCGGAACTTCGAATTGGTGGATCGGGCCACGGGTGAGGTGGTCAACCAAGGCCGCCTGCCGGACCCTGTTCAGTCCGAAATATCCATGCCGGGGTTCAATATCCGTATTGAAGGGGGAACCTTCAATGCCGGTGACAGTTTCCTGATCGAGCCAACCCGGAACGCGGCGGCCAATATCGGCCTGGAAGTCAATCGTGAAGAGGATCTGGCCTTTGCGAGCCCGGTAAGGGCGGAGGGTTCTGCAGGTAATACCGGTGATGCCACTATCAACCAGGGCAAGATGCTGGATGTCAGGGATCCGTTTACCAATTCGTTGCTGAGCAATTTCCGACAGGACGGGCAACTGGACCCACCACTGGACATCCAGTTCCGTGACGATGGTGGCCAGCTGGTCTATGACATTGTTGACGCCAACACGAACACGGTGCTGCAGGCAGGTGATGCCGCGGCAGTGCCTCCGGTCAATGTGTTCCAGGCAGGCCAGTCCAACAAGCTGTTTACTGAGGATCCGCGCTCGCCGGATTATTTCGGCTTTCAGTTCGAAATCTCCGGCAACCCAAGGCCCGGAGATTCGTTCAGTATCAATTACAACACCAACGGTGTCTCAGATAACCGCAATGCAGAGTTCCTGGCGGCGCTGGGAACCGAGAATACCCTTAACAATGGCAGCCAGAGTTTCGCCGAGGGCTACGCAGGGTTGGTGGAAGACATTGGCGTAAAAACCCGGCAGAGCCAACTGGATAAAGACGCCGGCAGCACGCTGCTGGAGCAGTCCACCAATCAGCGGGAGTCCGTCTCTGGCGTCAACCTGGACGAAGAGGCCGGCAAGCTGATCCAGTACCAGGCGGCCTACAATGCGTCCGCCCAGGTGGTGAGCGTGGCCCAGGATTTGTTCAATACCCTGTTGCAGAGTTTCCGGTAACAGTGCGAGGTGATGTGACATGATCAGAATTTCATCACAACAGATATTCTCCGGCGGTATAAACCGGCTGCAGGAACTGAATAGTAGCCTGAACCAGACCCAGGAGCAGATTTCGACGGGTAAGCGGGTCAATAAACCGTCAGACGACCCGGTTGCGGCGGCGCGTATCCTGAAGCTTGATCAGGAGCTGTCCCGGATCGAGACCTATCAGCGCAACGCTGGGCTCGCAGAAAACCGGTTGCAGCAGGAGGAAAGCGCGTTGGCCAGTTCGGTGGATGTTATCCAGCGGATACGGGAGCTGACCGTCCAGGCTGGTAACGGCTCGCTGTCACCAAATGATCGCAAATCCATCTCCTCGGAAATGAAAGAGCGCATCGGGCAGCTGGCCAACATCGCCAATACCCGTGATGCGTCCGGCGAGTACATTTTCAGTGGTTTCCAGGGTTCCACCGCGGCTTTTGGGAAAGACGCATCCGGCAGTTGGGTGTACCAGGGTGATGAGGGCCAGCGGGTGCTGGAGATCGACGATGGCGTAACGGTGCCTATCAGCGATCATGGTAAAGGCATCTACTCTTCGGTTCCCGCAGCAGTGTTTGCCGAGAGTGACCCTGGCAATGCGGCCGCCGCTCGAATCGATGGTATTCAGGTGATCAATGATGGCGCATTGTCGGCGGTTTCACCGGACGATATCACCATTACCGTTGATACCGTTGCGGGAACGGTCAGTGCTGTGAATAGCCGCACCGGCGATCCCCTGACTGTGACTCCAGCGGCGTATACCAGTGGTGAGTCCTTCGAAGTTGCCGGTGTGCAGGCGACGATTACCGATGCGGGCGATGGCGATGAGTTCACCCTTCGCGCGGGGGAGAGGCAGTCGGTGTTTGCTACCATCGAAAACCTGATTGACGGCCTCGATAACATCGACAAAGGTTCGCCGGCCGGGCAGGCGGCCTATGACGACCTGATCGCAGCGTCTTTGCAGAATCTGGACAATGCCCAGGAAAGCATTGTTCAGAAGCAAACGGAAATCGGCGGGCGCCTGAACGCCGTGGACTCTACCAAATCGTTCCTGGAAGACTCGTCTGTGTACAGTGAGGACATTCGTTCGCAACTGCGTGACGTGGACTACGCCGAAGCTATCAGCAACTTGAGCTTCCAGAGCTTCGTGCTGCAGGCTGCACAGCAGTCGTTTGCCCAGGTCTCCCAGCTGTCGTTGTTCGATCGCTTGTAAAAAGCCTGCCGGAACAAGGAAGTCCGGCACTTGTTATTGCTTTCAGATTCAACCTCAGTATAATCCCCAGCACTCTCCGATGGCGGCGTGGTGAAATTGGTAGACACGACGGATTCAAAATCCGTTGGGGTAAAACCCGTGGCGGTTCGAGTCCGCCCGCCGCTACCATTTACGATCCGCACAGTGCGGTGTAAACAGTCCATCCAATGAACGTCTCCGATTTTCACTTTGATCTACCGGATGAGCTTATCGCCCGGTATCCCCTCAAAGAGCGCAGTGCGTCCCGGTTGCTCAGTCTCGATGGGCTGTCCGGTGACACCAGGCACTTACGGTTTACCGATCTTCCAGGCCTGCTTCAGCCGGGCGACCTACTGGTCTTCAACGACACGCGAGTGATTCCCGCGCGCCTTTTTGGCCGCAAGGAAACCGGCGGTCAGGTGGAAGTGCTGGTTGAGCGTGTACTTGGAGAGCACGACATTCTCGCTCACGTACGGGCCTCCAAAGCTCTAAAAGAAGGCCAGAAAGTGCTGCTTGAAGATGGCACACCGCTACGGATGAGCGGAAGGGATGATGCGTTGTTTTACCTGCATTGTGACAGCGACGAACCCGTCCTTGAGGTTCTTGAGCGGATCGGTCATATGCCGCTGCCTCCCTACGTGGATCGCCCGGATGAATCCTCGGACCGCGAACGCTACCAAACGGTGTACGCCCGGGAAGCCGGTGCGGTGGCGGCTCCGACCGCCGGCCTGCATTTTGATGACCGGACTCTGGCCGAGCTTGAATCGCGGGGCATTGAAACCGCGTTTGTAACCTTGCACGTGGGCGCTGGCACATTCCAGCCGGTGCGTGTGGAGGGTATTGAAGATCATGTGATGCACAGTGAAGTGGCCCATGTATCGCAAGAAACGGTAGACGCGGTGAACGCAGCCCGTGCCCGGGGAGGCCGTGTCGTAGCCGTTGGTACCACCTCTGTACGGTCCCTGGAATCCGCCAGTCGTGGTGGGGTGGTTCGACCTTTTCAGGGCGAAACCGATATCTTTATTTACCCCGGCTACCGTTTCCAGGCCGTGGACGCCATGGTGACGAACTTTCACCTGCCGGAGTCGACGTTGATCATGCTGGTCAGCGCCTTTGCCGGCTATCAGAACGTGATGTCGGCCTATCAAGCGGCTGTCGCCGAGCGTTATCGCTTTTTCAGTTACGGTGATGCGATGTTTATCACCGCGCAGGAGCCAAGCCTGGGCGCCCTTTCATCCTGTTCAGGCAAGGGCAGCCGGAATCCGGAGAACAATGATGAGTGACCAGTGTTATATGTCCTTTGAAAAACTCGGGGACGATGGCCGTGCGCGACGCGGACGCCTGACGTTTCCCCGGGGCACGGTGGAAACCCCGGCTTTCATGCCGGTGGGCACCTACGGCACCGTCAAGGGTATGCTGCCGAGGGACATCAAGGATATCGGGGCCGAGATCATTCTTGGCAACACCTTCCACCTGATGCTGCGGCCGGGTACGGAAGTAGTGAAGGCCCATGGCGATTTGCATGACTTTACCCAGTGGCAAGGCCCGATCCTCACCGACTCCGGTGGCTTTCAGGTCTTCAGCCTTGGTGAGATGCGAAAGATCACCGAAGCGGGCGTGACGTTCCGGTCGCCAATAGACGGCTCTCCGGTAGAGCTGTCACCGGAGATTGCCATGCAGGTGCAGCGGGATCTCGGGTCGGACATCGTGATGATTTTTGATGAGTGTACGCCGTACCCGGCCACCGAGAAGCAGGCGAGTGAGTCCATGGAGCTGTCGCTGCGTTGGGCGGCGCGGAGCAAGCAGGCACATGCTGATAACCCGGCCGCGCTGTTCGGCATCGTTCAGGGTGGGATGTACGAATCGCTGCGGGACCGATCACTGGAAGGGTTAACGGAGATTGGATTTGACGGCTACGCCATTGGCGGATTGTCGGTGGGCGAACCCAAAGAGGATATGATCCGTATCCTCGACTACCTGCCACCAAGAATGCCGGAAGACCGCCCGCGCTACCTGATGGGCGTAGGCCGGCCCGAGGATCTTGTGGAAGCTGTGCGCCGTGGCGTAGACATGTTTGACTGCGTAATGCCCACGAGAAACGCCCGCAACGGTTACCTGTTTACCTCCACCGGCATCATCAAGATCCGCAATGCCAGGCATCGGCACGATACCGCGCCGCTGGACGACCAGTGTGACTGCTACACCTGTGAGAATTTTTCGAGAAGTTACCTGCATCATCTCGATAAATGTGGAGAAATGCTCGGCTCGCAACTCAATACGATCCACAATCTGCGTTACTACCAGAACGTGATGGCTGGATTGCGTGGCGCAATTGAAGCAGGTACATTGTCGGACTTTATTAGCGACTTCTATGCCCGCCGGGGTGAAACCGTGCCGCCAATGGCGCAGTGACTGCGGGATAAGCCGATTCTGAACCGCTACCTGAACTTTTCTTAAAAACGGAGATAATCAATGAAATCGATCAAGTTACTTGTTGCTGCACTCTTTGCTGCGATGCCGGCACTGGCCATGGCACAGGACGCGGGTGCCCAGGGCATGGGAGTGATGGGGCAGGTGATCTTCTTTGCCGGCTTTATCCTGATTTTCTATTTCCTGATCTGGCGCCCTCAGTCCAAGCGAGCAAAGGAGCACAAGGCGCTGATGGCCGGCCTGGACAAAGGCGATGAAGTGGTTACCTCTGGCGGCGTAGCTGGCAAGATCACCAAGGTTGCCGATGATTTTATCGTGGTTGAAATCGCCGACAACGTTGAAGTCAAGGTTCAGAAAGTTGCTGTTGCAGCGGCACTTCCGAAAGGAACTCTGAAGGACATCTGATCGACCGGTTTTCGACTCAGGTCTGAATTTGCCACGCTGAAACATCACCGCCGGTCCATTGGCCGGCTTAAAGGGACCTCATGCTGAACAAGTATCCGCTCTGGAAAAACCTGGTTATCGTGATCGCGCTGGTGATCGGGTTCGTCTATGCCTTGCCTAACGTCTTTCCCGACGATTTCGCCGTACAGATCACTGGTGCCCGGAGCAGTACCGAAGTCGATCAGCGGATTCTCGACAGGGCTGTTGATGCGCTCGAAGCCGACGGAATCCAGGTTAAGGAATCCGAGTTGCAGGAGCGCGACGCACTGATCCGCCTGAACGATGCCGAATCCCAACTGAGAGCCCGGCCGATTGTGCAAGAGGCGCTTGGCAGGGACTATCTGGTGGCGCTGAATATGGCCCCTTCCACGCCGGAATGGCTGGAAAGCGTTGGTGCCGGCCCGATGAAGCTTGGCCTTGACCTTCGGGGTGGTGTTCATTTCCTGCTGGAAGTGGATATGGAAACAGCCGTCGACCAGCGCCTTGAGGCCATGTCTGGTCAGATCAAGCGTGAGTTACGTGAAGAGCGTGTTCGCTACCGTGGTGGCGATGTGGAAGGCAACCGTTCCATTGTTCTGAGTTTCCGCGACGAAAGTTCCCGCAGCGAAGCGTTTGACCTGATCCGCGACCAGTACAACCAGTTCCTGTTAGACGAGCGGACTGAGGAAGGTGAGTATCTTCTGGTTCTGTCGATGTCGGAAGCCGAGGTGAAGTCCATACAGGACTACGCGCTGGAGCAAAACCTGACCACCATCCGCAACCGGGTGAACGAGCTTGGTGTGGCGGAGCCTTTGGTGCAGCGCCAGGGAGCGGACCGCATTATTGTGGAATTGCCCGGTGTGCAGGATACCGCTGCGGCCAAGCGTGTACTGGGTGCTACGGCCAACCTGGAATTCCGTCTTGAGGCCCGTCAGGATGCCTCATCCGCTGATATCGAGACGTTCCCGTTCCGTGACAACCCCAACCGTGAAGCCCGTCTCGAGCGGGAGGTGATCGTCACCGGTGACAATGTCTCTAACGCACAACAGGCGTTCGACGAGAACGGCCAGCCACAGGTCAACATCACCATGGACTCGGTGGGCGGCGACTTGATGAACCGCTCAACCCGCAACGCCATTGGGCGTCGCATGGCGGTCCTCTTTATCGAATACCGGACAGAAACGGAAGAAGTGGTTGTGGATGGTGAAACCCGCACGGTCGACAACCGCGTTGTCGAGAAGGGTATCATCAGCCTGGCGACGATCCAGTCTGCGCTGGGAAGCAGTTTCCGGATTACCGGACTGGATTCCATCCCTGAAGCAGCGGAGTTGGCCTTGCTGCTGCGGGCCGGTTCGTTGGCCGCGCCAATGTACTTTGTCCAGGAGCGGACGATTGGTCCCAGCCTTGGGCAGAAGAACATTGATGCCGGCATGATGTCGGTCCTGCTCGGCTTTGTGTTGGTCCTCTGCTACATGGTGGTGTACTACCGTGGCTTTGGCGTTATCGCCAACATTGCGTTGACGCTTAACCTGATGCTGCTGATCGCCTGCATGTCGATTCTCTCAGCAACCCTGACGCTGCCGGGTATTGCCGGTATCGTGCTGACGGTGGGTATGGCGGTTGACGCCAACGTGCTTATCTTCGAGCGTATAAAGGAAGAGTTGAAATCGGGCATACCGCCACAGTCGGCGATAAACTCCGGTTATTCCCGGGCCTTCGTTTCGATTTTTGATGCCAATATCACCACCCTGTTGGTGGCGGTGATCCTGTTCGCCATGGGGTCCGGCCCGGTGAAAGGGTTCGCGGTGACACTGTCGATCGGTATTCTTACGTCGATGTTCTCCGGGCTGATGGTCAGTCGCAGCATCGTAAATCTTGTATACGGCGGTCGACAGGTTGAAAAGCTGTCGATTGGGGGGAAACTGGCCAATGTCTGAAGTTGAGAAGAAACCTATCGATTTTATGGGCTTTCGGAAGATTGCTTCCGTTGTGTCCATTGCGCTGATTGTTGCTTCCATTGCGTTGCTGGCAGTGCGCGGCCTGAACCTCGGGCTGGACTTTACCGGTGGTACCTCCGTTGAGCTGGAATACCAGCAGGCGCCCGCTCTGGACAATGTTCGCCAGACGTTGGAGGGTGCAGGATATGAGCAGTTTGTGGTCCAGAACTTTGGTTCGGACACCACGGTGCTGGTGCGGATGGCGGAGTCCGAGAACGACAAGTTGGCCGCTGAAGTCACGGCCGCGTTGTCGGCTGGTGGTAATGAGCTTGAACTGGTGAGCTCCGAATTTGTCGGCTCCCAGGTTGGCGACGAGCTGAAGGAAGACAGTGGTCTGGGAATGCTCATTGCGCTGGCAGTGGTGCTGATTTACGTCGGTATGCGGTTCCAGTTCAAGTTCGGTATTGCCTCTGTTGTGCCACTGGCCCACGACGTCATCATTGTTCTGGGTGTGTTTGCCCTGTTCCAGTGGACGTTCGACCTCAGTGTGCTTGCAGCGTTGCTTGCGGTTATCGGTTATTCCCTTAACGATACCATCGTGGTGGCGGACCGGATTCGCGAGAATTTCCGCAAGATGCGTGAAGGGGGCTCCGAGCACATCATCAACGAGTCCATTCACCAGACCATCAGCCGGACCATCAACACGTCCGGTACGACATTGGTGGTGCTGTTCGCCCTGTACTTCCTGGGTGGTGAAGCGATCAACAACTTTGCGCTGGCTCTCATCATCGGTGTGGTGGTGGGTACCTACTCATCCATCTATGTGTCAGCAAACCTGCTGGTTGCCCTGGGTGTGGCACGGGAGGACCTGATTGTTCCGCCGAAGGAAGGTCTTGCTGGGCAGGAAGAGGAAGAAGAGCAGCCGCCCGAGTGGTTGAACCGGATGTAAGTCGGTCAGCCACAAAAAAGCCGCAACACCAAATGGGGGTGCGGCTTTTTTTATGCCTGGCCGTTGGCCTTTATGCCTAGCGAGGCAGTCGGCCCCGGAACGGGTGAAGTGTCTTGAGTACTTCACGGAACAGCTTGGGGTTTGCGACGATCAACTGCTTTGCTTTCTCCGTTGAGGGGTTGCCGGAGAAATCGCCGGTCAGAGCGCCGGACTCCAGTGCCAGCGTGACGCCGATGGCCAGGTCAGCCGGCTCAGGACGGAAAATGACAGCGGCGTCCAGATGGCCGGAAGCAACCCGGGCGATATCAAGGGCCACGCAACCTGCGGTTCGGAACATGCTGCTGTCACGGGCCAGCAAGGATGCCATCTCGCCCCACATCAGTGGGTCGTCAGAAGAGCGGGTCTGGTCGAGAAGATTGCTGACCACGGCTGCACGGTCGGCATGCTTGACGTCGCTGGTACGCACCCGCCGACTGTTTAGTGCAGCACCGTGGCCGCGACTGGCAGAGTATTCCTCACCGGTGACCGGATTGATCAGCAGCAGGTTCTCGGTGCGGTTGTTTTTCTTTTGCAGCAACGCAACGGCGAAGTCAGGAATGCCGCGCAAAAAATTCTCACGTCCGAGTACCGGGAAAATGTGCCAGCTCTTGTCGTTACCGTCGGCGTCCGCCTCATTCAAAGGAGCGATGGCGTGGTCCTTGTAGGCTTTGTCGAGCTGTTCGGAAAAATTGTCGTAAATGGACTGTTCGACCCGCTCCAGTTGCCTGCGGCGGTCTTCGCTGTCGCCGTTGGGTTCCTGGCGTTCGAAGTGTGCTTTCAGATAGTCGGACCCCTGACGCGCGACGCGCAGGGCCATTTTGATTGCTGGTTGCATCTGAGTGTTCATTATCCGGGTGTGTGAAGGCCGCATAGCATATCAAAAACTGACCCGCCTTGTATGTTTTTCCACTCCGCAATGTCACGGATGGCGCTGTATCAGGGCATGTCCGGAGAGGCGGGGAAGGGGGTAGATCTGCTATCATGCGCACCTTTCCAGTTTTTACAGAGATTCTACCGCCATGCACAAGCCAGCTAAGCCCCTGGAGGGCCCTGACACCTACAACGACCAGATCCGGATTGTCCTGGTTGAGACGTCCCATTCCGGTAACATCGGTGCGGTCGCCAGGGCCATGAAAAACATGGGGCTGGGAAACCTGTGGCTGGTAAATCCTGCGTCCTTTCCTGATGAGGCCTCCTACGCCCGTGCAGCGGGCGCTTCCGATATTCTCGACAAGGCCACGGTTGTTTCGACTCTGGACGAAGCCATTGCCGATTGTGTGTGCGTTATGGGTACCAGCGCGAGAGGCCGAAAGGTCCCCTGGCCGGTTATCGCTCCACCAGACGCCGCGGCCAAGGCTTCGCAGCAGTCAGAAGCGGGGCAGGTGGCGCTGGTCTTTGGGCGTGAGAACCATGGGCTGAGCAATGAAGAGTTGCAGCGTTGTCATTTCCACATTCATATCCCGTCAAATCCCGATTACAGTTCCCTGAATCTGGCCATGGCGGTTCAGGTAATGTGCTATGAATTGCGTATGCATTATCTGAAAGGCCTTGAAGGTGGCGACGGCAGCCCATATCTCAAGCCTATGATGGTGCCCGGCGATGAAGGTTGGGATGTGCCGCCCGCGCCTGTCCGCGATGTTGAGGGTTTTTTCAGTCATCTTGAACAGGTGCTTGTGGATGTCGACTTTCACCGCCGGGACAATCCCCGTCAGTTGATGACGCGGCTGCGGCGGCTGTTCCAGCGTGCCGGGCTGGATCAGATGGAGATCAATATCCTTCGGGGAATACTGACCGCCGTCCAGAAGTCGGCTGGTGCTGCGGATACCGCAAAAAATACGTCAAGGGCTGGTTCAACGGCCGGTGAACAGGAATAGGGTTATGTTTGAACGTCTAAGGGAAGATGTGAACAGCGTGTTTCATCGTGATCCCGCCGCTCGCAATACTTTCGAAGTGCTGACCAACTACCCGGGTTTGCACGCGCTCCTGTGCCACCGGTTCTCCCATTGGCTTTGGGGTCTTGGCCTGAAGTGGATCGCACGAACGTTTTCTTCGATCGCCCGTTGGCTGACCGGCATCGAAATTCATCCAGGTGCCACGATCGGGCGGCGTTTCTTTATAGATCACGGCATGGGTGTTGTCATTGGTGAGACCACGGTAATCGGTGACGACGTCACGCTTTATCAGGGCGTTACCCTGGGAGGGACGAGTTGGAACAAGGGTAAGCGCCATCCGACGCTGGGTGACGGTGTTGTGGTGGGTGCCGGTGCCAAGATCCTCGGGCCGTTTACGGTGGGCGAGGGCGCCAAGATTGGCTCCAACTCCGTGGTGACCAAAGAGGTTCCGCCGGGTGCGACGGTTGTCGGTATTCCTGGTCGGGTTGTGGTGAAGCGTAAAGGGGAAGATGACGCCCGGCGCAAGGAAATGGAAGAACGCATGGGCTTCGATGCCTATGGTGTGACCGAGGAAATGCCGGACCCGGTAGCCCGGGCCATGCGCAGCCTGCTGGATCATATGCATGCTGTGGATGACCGCATTGAGAATATGTGCAAAGCGCTTCGCAAGGTGAACAGTGAATACCAGAACGGCGAGTTGCCGCCGCTGCAGGAGGAGGATTTTGACTGCGTGCGGGACGACGAGCCGTCGCAACGGTGAATACTTGACTGTTTTGGTAGGTCAATTCATACTCGGCGTTGTTAAAGCCGAATCAATCCCTGACCGGGGCTGACGTTATGAGACTGACCACCAAAGGCCGCTATGCGGTGACGGCAATGCTGGATCTCGCCCTTCATGGGGATCAGGGGCCGGTGAGTCTGGCTGACATATCTGCCCGGCAGGAGATTTCCCTCTCGTATCTCGAGCAGTTATTTTCCCGCCTTCGCCGTCACAAACTGGTGACGAGTATCCGGGGCCCTGGCGGTGGTTATCGCCTGAGCCGTGAGGCAGACTCCGTCTTTATTGCGGAAGTTGTCGACGCGGTCAGCGAATCCCTGGATACCACCCGTTGCGGCAACAAGGGTGATTGCCAGAATGGCGAGAAATGCCTGACCCACCACCTGTGGTCTGATCTCAGTGATCAGATTCATCAGTTCCTCAGTGATATCAGTCTTGGGGACCTGATGCGTAAACGGGAGATTCAGGTGGTTGCCGATCGGCAGAACAGGCGCCATTCAGAAGGCGACTCACAGACGATTAACACCGAGCGCCTTACGGATCAGGCGCCGGCCTGAACGACTATCCTGAAACTTCTATGAAAAAGCCCGTCTATCTGGATTATGCGGCCACCACGCCCGTAGACCCTGCCGTTGCCGAAGAAATGGTCAAATACCTGACGCCTGATGGTGTGTTTGGCAACCCTGCCTCACGCTCCCATGGCTTTGGCTGGCAGGCCGAAGCCGCCGTTGAAGGTGCTCGCCGTCAGGTGGCCAGTCTGATCCATGCAGACCCACGTGAGATTGTGTGGACGTCCGGCGCTACCGAGTCCGACAACCTCGCCATCAAGGGTGCTGTTACAGGCAAGAACAATCCGCACATTGTGACATCGATGATTGAACACAAGGCGGTGCTTGATACCTGCAAGTGGCTTGAAGGGCAGGGTGTTGAGGTGACCTGGCTGAAACCGGGCGCGGACGGGCGGGTGTCCTGTCAACAGGTTGAAGATGCGCTCCGGGACAATACCGCTTTGGTCAGCCTGATGATGGTCAACAATGAACTGGGTAGCCAAACGGATATCGCCGCCATCGGTACCATGCTTCGCGAACGCGGTGTGCTGTTTCATGTGGACGCGGCGCAGGCGGCTGGCAAGACCGAGGTGGATGTGGGAGCCATGCCAGTGGATCTGTTGTCCTTGTCGGGGCACAAGGTATACGGGCCCAAGGGTATTGGCGCCCTCTATGTGCGGCGTTCTCCGGACGTGCGAATTGAATCGCAGATTCATGGCGGTGGTCATGAGCGGGGCATGCGTTCCGGCACACTACCTACGCACCAAATCGTCGGCATGGGCAAAGCCTTTGATCTGGCCGGCGAAAAACTCGAGCAGGAGAAGGCACGGCTGGAATCCCTGCGGAAGCGTTTCATGTCGGGCCTTGAAGGTCTTGAGGGCGTGATGCTTAACGGCAGTGCCGAACATCGGGTGCCGGGTATCATCAACCTCTCGTTTGCCGGTGTCGATGCGGAATCCCTGATGCTGGGATTGCGTGAATTGGCGGTTTCGTCTGGTTCGGCCTGTTCTTCGGCCACTATTGAGCCTTCGTTTGTACTCAAGGGCATTGGGCTGGATGATGAGCAGGCGCATCGAGCTCTCCGGTTTTCCTTTGGACGCTTTTCGACGGAAGAGGAGGCAGACTTCGCAGCGGCGCAAATCGTTGACGTTGTAACCCGTCTCCGTTCAGTGCGGTAGGCAGTTGCCTCCGGACTGCGTATAATCCCAACCCTGAAATTTTCTGAACCTGAATGGAGATAGATCATGTCAAATGAGCGCACGCTCTCGATTATCAAGCCCGATGCAGTCGCAAAAAATGTGATCGGCGAAATCTACACACGCTTCGAAAAAGCGGACCTGACCATCGTCGCTGCGAAAATGATGCACCTGACCCAGGAGCAGGCAGAAGGGTTCTACGCCGAGCACAAGGAGCGCCCGTTTTTCAATGATCTGGTTGCGTTCATGACCTCCGGCCCTGTGGTTGTTCAGGTTCTGGAAGGCAATGGTGCTATCCTGAAGAATCGTGACCTGATGGGAGCAACTAACCCCAAGGAAGCGGAAGCAGGCACCATTCGTGCCGACTTTGCATCTTCAATTGATGCAAACGCTGTTCATGGTTCAGATTCCGCCGCGTCAGCTGAGCGCGAAATTGCGTATTTCTTTAATGACAGTGAGATCTGCCCGCGCGGCTGATCAGGCTGTATCGGGCCGGACATACGTCCGGCCCGTATTGGTTATTTGATTGAGGTTATGAAATGACAGCTGTTGCTGAGAAAACCAACCTTCTGGGAATGCCCAAGGCCAAAATGGAGGCCTTTTTTGAGTCCCTGGGGGAGAAACGTTTCCGCGCAACACAGGTGCTGCAATGGATTCACCAGCGCGGGGCCGATGACTTCGATCAAATGACCAATATGAGTCGGGTGCTGCGGGAAAAGCTGAAGGCCGTTGCGGAAATTCGTGGGCCGGAGGTGGTGTACGACGAGTCCTCCAAAGACGGTACTCGCAAATGGGTCATGCGCATGGACAACGGCAACAGTGTTGAAACCGTGCTCATACCTGACGGCGAGCGCGGCACGCTGTGCGTATCGTCGCAGATTGGCTGCAGCCTCGATTGCACGTTTTGTTCGACGGGCAAGCGTGGATTTAACCGCAATCTTACCGCTGCCGAAATCATCGGGCAGGTCTGGGTTGCGCGTAAGGCGTTCATGCCATTTGAACCCGGCCCGGACCGCCCGATTACCAATGTGGTAATGATGGGGATGGGTGAGCCGTTGCTGAACTTCGACAACGTTGTCGATGCCATGAACCTGATGATGGAGGACCTGGCGTACGGCATTTCCAAGCGACGTGTCACCGTCAGCACCTCTGGGGTGGTTCCGGCACTGGACAAATTGGGTGAAGTTACCGATGTTTCACTGGCCATTTCGCTCCATGCGCCCAATGATGAGTTGCGTAACCAGTTGGTGCCGTTGAATAAAAAGTACCCTATTGCGGAGTTGCTGGCAGCGACGCGTCGTTATCTTGCACGTCTGCCTGACAAGCGGAAGGCAACCATTGAGTACACGGTCATCGAAGGCGTTAATGATCAGCCTGAGCACGCCAGGGAACTCGCTGTTGTTCTTCGCGGCCTGCCGTGCAAGATTAACCTGATTCCGTTCAATCCGTTTCCCGAGAGCGATTTTCGCCGTCCCAGTAACAACGCGACCCGCCGTTTCCAGGCAGTCCTGAACGAGGCCGGCTTTATCGCCACGGTGAGAACCACTCGGGGTGATGATATCGATGCAGCCTGTGGTCAGCTGGTAGGGATGGTGGAAGACCGCACCAAGCGTAGTCAGCGTTATATCCAGGTGCAGCAGGTCAGTCCGTAAACCCGGTGCCGATATGCACCTTCCAATTCAAGAGGAATTGCCGACTGTGACATTTATTCCAGTGAAAAGGATGCGAGCTGCGCTTGTCGTGGTATTGCTGGCGATGTTTGTCGCAGGGTGTGTGACCAATACCGATAGCCGGTTTGCCCGCGAGGCAGATCGCGACAAGGCCGTCAGGAATTATGTCCAGTTGGGTACCGCCTACATCGGCCAGAATAATCTCGAAAGAGCCCGGCATCACCTTGAACGAGCGCTAGAATTGTCTCCCGATGACCCCGGGGCGCTGGCAGCCATGGGGCTGATCTATAACGCCGAGGGCGAACCGGAACTGGCTGAGCGGTCGTTCCGGGAGTCACTCGATAGTGATCAGGGCTATACCCGCGGGCGTGTTTATTACGGTGCCTTCCTGTACGGTGCGGGCCGATTCGAGGACTCCCGTGAACAGTTCCTGGCCGCGTCCAGGGATACGTCCTACAACGACAGGGCATCCGTGTTTTTCAACCTCGGATTGACGGAAGAGAGAATTGGCAACCTTGAGGGCGCCACGACGGCGTACCGGCGCGCCGTTGAATTATCCCGTGGTGATGCAAAGTCACTGCTTGCGCTGTCACGGACGTTGGTCGAATCCGGAGAGCTCCAGGCCGCCTCTCGTCACTACGGCCGCCTGATGACGTTGATGCAACGGAACCAGAATCTCCGCCATTCTCCTGAAAGTCTTTTTACCGGCATCCGCATTGCCCGGCATCAGGGCGACAGGAACCGGGAATCGAGTCTTGCGCTCCAACTGAAGAACAATTTTCCAAACTCTGTCGAATACCAACAATACAGGGTGATGACATCCAATGGACAGTGATGACGCACAACAACCGTCGGGCCTGAGTGAGCCTACGGGCCAGTTGCTCAAACGTGCGCGTGAGCAGAAGGGGCTCAGTGTTTCCGCCGTGGCCGATGCCCAGCATCTTCGCCCGGCGATAATACAGGCGATAGAGGACGGGCATTATGAACAGATCGACAGTGAACTGTTCCTTAAAGGCTATGTCAGAACCTACGCACGACAGGTTGACCTTGATCCGGATGCGGTGATCGCGACGCTGGATGAGGAGCTCGAACCGCTACGACAGCAAAAAGTGCAGGCAGAAGAAGCGAATCCGCTGATTGATATCGAGCGTCGCAGGCGTCGCAAGCGCCGCGTTGCAAAGTTTCTGCTTCTCCTGCTGGCCATAGCAGTAATTGCCTTTCTCGCATTGCGCTTTATGGGCGAATTGGACGGTATAACAGGCGACACGACGGAACCGGCTGTGTCCTCGGAAACGGCTGCTCCCGCGCAGCCTGAACCGTCCGAAGAGACGGTGTCGGTGGACGACACTGTCGATACCGAGTTAGCCGAGCCTGGAACCGAGGAAGAGGCCGATAGGCTATCCGCGCCGGTTGATGAAGCGTCGATCGTTGAGGACAATAGCGAGTTGGCAGAGCTGCCTGAGGACCCTCAGGTTAATGAGCAGGTCTCTGGCTCTCCGGCCCCGACGGTAGAAGACGATTCCGCTCCGGCTGCGCAACCTGCTGTCGATGAGATTGATGAGAGCCAGGTTCCGGTGGTGACCAGTGAGCCGGAGCCAGCGTTTCAGGAGAGCGCCCAGCCAACGGCTGCCGTCGGCAGCGCTCGCCTGGAAATGACATTCAGCGATGAGTGCTGGGTTCAGGTAACCGATTCGGCGGGCAATCGCCTGGTGGGATCCCTGCAACGGGATGGTGACAGGATTAATGTATCAGGCAGGCTGCCCATCGACGTTGTTGTCGGCGCAGTCGATGCCATCGAATCTATAAGATTTGATGGCCAACCGATTGACCTTTCCGGTTATCGGGTCGTCAACAACCGAGCAGAATTCTCGCTGGATATCTGAACGTTTCGAACCCTCTTTTGCGGTTAGCAGGCTATATGAATCACGAATCTCCGATCAAAAGACGCAAATCACGCCAGATAATGGTAGGCGATGTTCCCGTGGGTGGCGATGCGCCTATTGCTGTCCAGAGCATGACCAACACCAACACCTGTGACGTGGATGCAACCGTTGGCCAGATCCGCGCCCTGCAGGAGGCTGGAGCGGACATTGTGCGGGTATCCGTGCCTACAATGGATGCTGCGGAAGCGTTCGGCAAGATTCGCTCAATGGTGTCGGTACCATTGGTGGCTGACATCCATTTCGATCACCGAATTGCTCTGCGGGTGGCGGAACTGGGTGTTGATTGTCTTCGTATCAACCCGGGTAATATCGGTCGGGATGACCGTGTCAGCGCCGTGATCAGCGCCGCGCGGGATGGCAATATCCCGATTCGTATTGGCGTCAACGCGGGCTCGCTGGAAAAGGCACTGCAACGTAAGTACGGGGAACCGACACCCGAGGCTCTGGTTGAGTCGGCCATGCGCCATATCGACATTCTCGACCGTCATGATTTTCAGGACTTCAAGGTGAGCCTGAAGGCCTCAGAGGTCTTCATGACGGTGGCGGCATATCGTCAGATTGCTGCACAGATAGAACAACCCCTGCATCTGGGTATTACCGAGGCTGGTGGCTTTCGCTCCGGGACAGTGAAGTCCTCTGTTGGCCTGGGCATGCTGCTGATGGACGGCATTGGGGATACCATCAGAGTATCGCTCGCGGCAGACCCGGTGCAGGAAATCAAGGTCGGCTACGATATTCTCAAAAGCTTGCGCCTGCGCAGCCGGGGTATCAACTTCGTCGCGTGCCCAAGCTGCTCACGCCAGAATTTCGATGTCATCCAGACCATGAATGACCTTGAGGCTCGTCTGGAAGACGTCAACGAGTCCCTGGATGTTGCCATCATTGGCTGTATTGTAAACGGGCCGGGCGAGGCCAAGGTTGCTGACCTGGGCTTGACCGGCGGCAGCCCCAAGAACCTGTTCTACGCGTCGGGCAAGCCTAATCAGAAGCTCGACAATGCCAACCTGACCGACGACCTGGAACGGCTGATCCGTGAGGAAGTGGCGCGTCGCAAGGAAAAGGAAGAAGCGATCATTACCCGCTCGGCCGACTGAGAGCAGATCGTCAAATCACCGACACAGATAAGGTAGTAACTTGGCTAAGATCCAGGCAATCCGCGGGATGAACGATATCCTGCCAGAGCAGACGCCGGTGTGGCAGTTTGTGGAAGACACGGTCAGGAAAGTGCTTTCCCAGTACGGTTATCAGGAAATTCGCATGCCGGTGGTTGAGCAGACGGACCTGTTCAAGCGCTCTATTGGCGAAGTGACGGATATCGTTGAGAAAGAGATGTACACCTTTGAGGATCGCAACGGTGACAGCCTGACCCTGCGCCCCGAAGGTACGGCCGGCTGCGTGCGTGCCGCCGAAGAACACGGTCTGCTTTTTAATCAGACCCGCCGGCTTTGGTACACCGGCCCCATGTTTCGTCATGAGCGCCCCCAAAAAGGCCGTTACCGTCAGTTCCACCAGATCGGCGTGGAATGTTTTGGCATGACCGGCCCGGATATTGATGCTGAGCTCCTCGTGTTGACGGCCAGGCTCTGGCGCGCGCTAGGACTGAGTGAACACACCCGCCTGGAAATCAATTCCATAGGTACGTCTGCTGCCCGTCGGGAATACCGCGAGGCGCTGGTCGCGTACCTCTCGGATTACCGGGAGCAGTTGGACGAAGACAGCCAACGGCGTCTTGGCTCGAACCCGCTACGCATTCTGGACAGCAAGAACCCGGATACCCAGAGACTTCTGGTGGACGCGCCTCGTCTGGATGATTACCTCGACGACGAGTCTCGGGATCATTTTCGGCAACTGCGCTCGTTGCTGGACGCGGCTGGCATTGAGTATACGGTGAATCCAAAGCTGGTTCGCGGGCTCGACTATTATGGCAAAACTGTATTCGAGTGGATTACCGACAGCCTGGGTGCCCAGGGGACGATATGCGCCGGTGGTCGCTATGATGGGCTGGTGGAGCAATTGGGAGGCAAGCCCACGGTTGCGGTCGGTTTCGCCATGGGGCTAGAACGACTGATCCTGCTGCTGGAAACGCTTAACCTTGTGCCAGACAGTGCCAATGGCAATGTCGATGTGTATGTTGCGGCTATGGGTGAATCCACCGTGGCACCCGCATTAGCGCTGGGTGAATCCCTTCGTGACGCTTTGCCGGGCGTAACGGTTATGGGGCACTGTGGCGGCGGCAGTTTCAAGAGTCAGATGAAAAAGGCTGATCGCAGTGGCGCCCGTTACGCGGTCATTCTGGGTGAGAATGAGGTTGCCAACGGGACGGTCGGCCTTAAGCCGTTACGGTCAGACGAGGGGCAACTAGACGTTGCTCAGGGTGATCTGGCCGCGACGCTTGAAGAATTGCTTGGCCGCTGATGGCGCGCCGACGAGTTACAGCATAATAATCATCTATTGCAGGAGTCATCATGGCTGAAATGCGTACTGAGGAAGAAACGGTCCAGGCAATCAAGGACTGGTGGAAGAAGAATGGCAGCTCGCTCCTGATTGGCGTCGGTGCGGCGCTGGCGATTGTTTTCGGGTGGCAGGCCTGGCAGAACCATCAAATGCAGCAGCGTACGGAAGCGGCTTCCCAGTTTGCCGAGCTGATCAATGCCTATAGCGATGAGACAGATGAAAATCGCGCAGATACCGTTGCCTACGTGGCCGAGAACCTGCGAGAAGAATACAGCGACAGCGCCTTCGCTGTTTATGGCATGTTGATGCTTGCTCGCCAACAGGTTATGGACCAGGGCGATCCGGAAGGGGCGATCGAGTCCCTGACCTGGGCGCAGGAAAAAGCCGGCGAAAGCGGAGCGTTGGCAATGGTTATTCGCAACCGCCTGGCCCGCGCCCAGTTCGCGGCGGAGCAGTACGAAGAGGCTTTGGCAACCATTGAGGGTACGGACAATACCGGCAGTTTCGGCGCTATTTTTACCGAGCTTAAAGGCGATATCCTGCTAGCCCAGGGTAATCGTGAGGGGGCTCGTGAAGCGTATCTGGCGGCCCGTGAAATGAACCAGCAGGGTCGTAGCGGCATTCTTGAGCTCAAGCTATCCGACCTTGGTGTTGAGGAGGGAGCCTGATGCCCTGGTTGGTTAACGGGCATACCAGACTCTTTTCGCTTGCGGGTATGCTGACACTGGCTGTCCTTGCAGGATGTAGTACCAGCGACACCTTTGAGCAACCTGCACCGGTTCCGGAGATTTCATCCAGTGTCGGGCTTGAGCCTGTCTGGAGTATGGGTGTTGGGGACGGGCATGATGACAACTTCCTGTACCTCGCCCCTCTGAACACCGGAGACCGTTTGTATGCGGCATCAGCCGATGGCGAGGTTTATGCCGTCGGCTCCGAAAACGGCGCGGTATTCTGGTTCCGGGATCTTGACGAGGAAATCAGTGCCGGCGTTGGTGGCGATCAGGGAAATCTGTACCTGGTCACCCGTGATGCTGAGCTGATGGCCCTGTCGCGCGAAGATGGTTCTGCGCTTTGGCGGCAGCCATTGCCCAACGAAGTGTTGGCATCCCCCCAGTCCAACGGGCGCCTGGTGGTGACACAGACCATTGATGGCAAGGTGCTGGCGTTTGATACCGCCTCCGGGGAGCAGGCATGGCAATACGACAGTGATGTCCCGGTCCTGTCAATACGTGCAGCGGCGTCGCCGCTTGTCGGGGCAGACCTTGTGCTGGCTTCACTGGCCAACGGCAAGCTCATGGCGATCTCCACTGAGACCGGCCAGCCCGTTTGGCAGTATGAAGTCGGCCAGCCGCAGGGCCGTACCGAGCTTGAACGGCTTGTTGATGTGGCCGGTGAGCCGCTGATTCTAGAGAGCGCAGCGATGATTGTGGGCTATCAGGGCAAGCTTGCGCTGGTTGACCTGCAAACCGGACAGGAAATCTGGAGTCGTCCCGCCTCCAGCCTGCAGTCACCAATGATCGGCAACGGTAATATTTTTGTCGCGGGTGCCAACGGCGATATCACGGCCTACCGCGGTTCCGACCGTCGCGAGCTGTGGGTTCAGGACCGGTTATCCTGGCGGCAGCCAACGCAGCCGGTTGTCTATGAGGATTACCTGTTGATTGGTGATTTCGAGGGGTATATTCATATGTTGTCGTTGGAAGACGGCAGCCTGGTGGGTCAGCTTGAATTTGACGACGAGGGCCTGCGGGTGCCTTTCCAGCGCCTGCAGAACGGTAACCTTCTTGTGTATGGCAATAGCGGTAAACTGTCGGTATTGAAACTCCGGACGCTCGACTGAGTGCTCCTTTCCGGCCCTATCGCTGTGAAGCGCGGGCCCTGTTTAATGTGTAGCGAAAGACTATGACCCCTGTAATTGCTCTTGTCGGGCGCCCCAACGTGGGCAAATCGACACTGTTTAATCAAATGACGCGGTCCCGGGATGCGCTTGTAGCGGATTTCCCCGGCTTAACCCGTGATCGTAAATACGGTGAGGGCAATTACGAAGGGCAGCGCTTTATCGTGATTGATACCGGTGGCCTGACCGGGGGTGAGGAAGGCCTGGACGCTGAAATGGCCCGCCAGTCCATGCAGGCTGTCGAGGAAGCTGACATTGTCCTGTTTCTGGTAGATGGCAAGGCCGGCCTCAATGGCGGCGACGAACTGATTGCTGCCCATCTTCGGAAAACCGGCAAGCGGGCGCATCTGGTGGTCAACAAGACGGATGGCCAGGACCCCGACATCGCCGCTTCCGATTTCTACGGCCTGGGCTTTGAGTCTACCTATCTGATTGCTGCCTCTCACAACCGGGGCATTCGCTCCATGCTGGAAGAGTTGCTACCGTCCGAGGAAGAGCGTGAAGGACAGGACCGTGCCGATCGTTATCCGGGCATACGCATTGGTATTGTCGGGCGGCCGAACGTGGGCAAGTCAACATTGGTCAACCGCATGCTCGGAGAGGACCGGGTGATCGTCTATGACATGCCCGGCACCACCCGGGATAGCGTTTACATCCCGTTTGAACGCATGGATAACCAGTACACACTGATCGATACGGCCGGTGTGCGCCGGCGTAAGAATGTCAGTGAGGTGGTGGAGAAGTTTTCCATCATCAAGACCCTCCAGGCTATCGATGACGCCCATGTGGTCATCCTGGTTATCGACGCCCGGGAAGGTCTGGTGGACCAGGATCTTCATCTGATTGGCTTTGTTCTGGATGCCGGCCGTTCCCTGGTGATTGCGGTCAACAAATGGGACGGCATGGACCCGGACGACCGGGCCAAGGTAAAAGAGCAGGTTCAGCGCCGCCTGGACTTTCTTGATTATGCTGACAAGCACTACATATCTGCCCTTCACGGCTCCGGTGTGGGCGTCATGTACGATTCGGTTCACGCCTGCTATGAGTCAGCGATGGCCAAGTGGCCGACCAATCGCCTGACGGCCATCCTCCAGGATGCTACCGCCCAACATCAGCCGCCGCTTGTGCAGGGGCGTCGAATAAAGCTGCGGTACGCCCACCAGGGTGGGTCCAACCCTCCAGTGATTGTGGTGCATGGAAATCAGACTGACGCGTTGCCAGGGGCTTACAAACGCTATCTGGAGAATACCTTCCGTAAAGTGCTGAAGGTCAATGGTTCTCCCATTCGCTTCGAGTTCCGTTCCAGTGAAAACCCGTTCACTAATAAGGTTAGCCGGCTTACGCCGCGTCAGAAGGTCAAACAGGACAATGACCTGAAGAAAGGGCGGCCGGTACGGAAGAAAGCGCGAATGAAGAGCAAGAAACGCTGAAACGATCCGACCGTCGGGGCAGCGCCAGGCAGTCGGTGCTGCATCAAAGGGCGCGATGGTTGGTCTTTAGCCACTCCTGAAACTCGTTTTCGGGCATCGGCCTGCTGTAGAAATAGCCTTGTGAATAGTCACAGCCTTCCTGTTGCAGGAAGTGTGTCTGGGCTTCTTCTTCCACGCCTTCTGCAATTACACTCAAGCCAAGACTGTGGGCCATGTTGATGATGGCCTTCACCAGCGAGGCGTCCTCCCGCTCCTTCATCACGTCCTGAACAAAGGATTTGTCGATTTTCAGGGTATCGAAAGGGTAGCTCTTGAGGTAGCTGAGCGCCGAATAGCCGGTACCGAAGTCATCAACTGACAGGCGAATACCGGATTGATCGAGTTGCCGCAGGATATCGGCGGTTTCTATGGTGTTATCAAGGATCAGTCGCTCAGTGATTTCCAGTTCCAGTTGCTGGGGGGGCAAACCGCTGGCTTTGAGAGCATTCATGACGGTGTCGACAAAGCCCGGATCCCTGAATTGCCTGGGAGATACGTTGACTGAAATGCCGATGTCCGTACCAGTGGACTCTTTCCAGCGTATGGCCGCCAGGCAGGCTTCCCGTAACACCCATTCACCAATCGGCGTTATCAGGCCGGTTTCTTCCGCCAGGGGTATAAACCGGTCGGGCATGACCATACCCATACCGGGGTTATTCCAGCGCAGCAGGGCTTCGGCAGAGCACAGTTGGCCGGACTCGGTGCGAACAATGGGCTGGTAGTAGAGCTCGAACTCTTTTTGCTCCAGGGCCCGGCGCATCAGCGATTCCATCTGCAGCCGTTCATGGGAGACTTCCGTCATTTCCGGAGCAAAGAGAGCATAGGCACTTTTACCCTTGTGTTTGGCCTGGTACATGGCGGCATCGGCGTGTTGAAGCAGGGTGCCGCTGTTATCGGAGTCGTTCGGGAAAACGGAGATACCGATACTGGTGGTTACGAACACTTCCTGGCCATTCAGCAGGTAAGGAGGGGCAAAGGTCTTGAGGATACGCTCTGCCACCTGTGACGTCGCCTCGGGGCCCGTCAGGCCGGGCAATATCACCAGAAACTCATCACCACCAAGCCTGGCGACGGTGCTGGTACCCCGAAGGCAGCTGGAAATCCGTCGTGCGGCCTCTATCAGGAGGTTGTCACCGGCGTCGTGCCCAAGGGTATCGTTAATGTGCTTGAAGTTGTCCAGGTCGAGAAACATCACGCCAACCAGGGAGCTTTCGCGTCTTGCCTGGGCCAGGGCCAGTTTCAGGCGATCCAGGGCGAGCATTCGGTTGGGAAGCCCGGTCAGGATGTCGTAGTTAGCCTGTCTGAGCAGTTGTTGCTCGTAGCGCTTGCGAATGCTGATATCTTCGCCAAGAATCAGGTAGCCGGTGGCTTCGCCCTTGGAATTCTTGATGGGGGTTACGATCAGTTGTTCCCAGAAGCGCTCACCGTTCTTGCGAACGCTGTTGATTTCCCCCTGCCAGACCCCCACGCGTTGGACCTGAAGTCGGATGGATTGCCACAGTTGGCGGTTTTCTCGATGGGCCTGTGCATCCTCGGATAGCACGCCCGGGTGTTTTCCGGCGATGGTGGCTGCGTCGTAGCCGGTGAGCTGGCTGAATTTCTGGTTGGCGTATTCGATACGCCACTGGCGATCACAAATCAGCACCGATGACGGGCTTTGCTCAATCGCCTTGGAGAATTTTCGGATTTCCTGGGCATCGCGCTCCTGTCGTTCGAGGTCATCGTTGAGACGTTCCCGCATCTGGTTGATGGCAACGGTGACCTGGGCCAGTTCGTCATTTCGATTCAGTTGGGTGTCCGGTCGGTCCAGTTCAAGCGGGTCTGACAGGTTGTTGAGTGAGAAATTGCGGGCGTAGTTGGCCATGGTGGTCAGGTGCCGCGCAATGAAGTGCTGGAAAATCCAGATGATCAGGATCGAAACGAAAAAGGTCTTCAGGAACTGGGTGGTCAGCACCACTACGACTTTTTGGCGCATGTCCGAGAACACCCGCTTCAGATCGGCGGTGATGGTCAACTGACCCAAACTGAACATTTCATCACCCTGGTGGGTGAGCTTGAACGTATGGCTGATTGTCTGGGCGTTGCGAGGGATTTCGCCCATGACCAGTTCGGAATCCGGTTCAATTTTGAGGCGTAGGTGAACGATGTCTGGCAGGCTGAGTATGCCTTCGAGCTGGGTCTGTAGGAGTTTCTGATCCAGCGCCCATAGGCTGCGGGCCAGACTGGAGGTATAGCCGGTTTCGACAACCATCATGCGCCTGTCGATCTGCGACAGGTCCTTCCGGTAATCCGAGTATATCTGGATAGCTGAAGAGATGAGCGTGAACAACGAGCTGAACAACAGGATGTATGCGAGCAGCCTGAAGGACAGGGGAGACCCGGTTCGAAATCGTTGCAGGCGAGTCAACAGTTTTTGCATGTCCTATACTTCGGCCACCCTGGCAGGTTTCAATGAGCATGGTCAGACGGTGTTCTCAGGACTATAGCAGCAGTTTCTTGCAAATGCCTCGCAAATACAGGAAAAATCGGGAGAAATGTGTCACTGTTCAGGATTTGTTAATGTCTTGGGAGCGGGCAGTGTTCGGGGGTGTTGAACGCCTGCGCATGCAGGGCTGATCGATTGGGAGTGCAGGGTGGACCTGCAAAGAAAAAGAAGCTGAAAAAATGGCGTCCCCTAGGGGGTTCGAACCCCTGTTGCCGCCGTGAAAGGGCGGAGTCCTAGGCCACTAGACGAAGGGGACGCATCGCTTCAAAAGCTTGCCTCGTCGAGGTGGCGCGTATATTAAGTAAGGCGATACGAGCTGTCAAACGGTTTTTAAAAAAATAATGGCTTTCGCGAGCACAGCAGGTTGGTCGAGGAAGCTGCCCTGAGCCTTTCCGAGGACCGCCTCAGTACCTTACCGAATCCGCCAGGGCTGGGCCCAATTCAGGATACTGGAAATGGAACCCTTCGGCTTCGAGTCTTTCGGGTATGGCCATTTGGCCGGTCAGTAACAACCGGGACATTTCGCCCAGCGCCAACTTAAGGACCGGACTTGGTGCCGGGAAAATGGCCGGCCGGCCCAAAACGCCGGCAAGACACTTTGTAAACTGCCGGTTGGTGACCGGGTTGGGGCTCACGACGTTGTAGGGGCCGTTGGCCTTGTCGGATTCGAGCATCCAGACAAGCGCTGCGACCACGTCGTCCCGGTGAACCCATGGCATGAACTGTTCGCCGTCGCCAAGTCGTCCCCCAAGACCCAGGCGGAAGGGTAGAAGCATGCGCTGCAGGAAACCGCCACCCGGGCCGGCAACAATCCCCGTCCGCGACAGGCATACGCGAACGCCGTCAGCCTCCAGGCTCAGAGCTTCCTGTTCCCAGTCACGGCACATGCGATGAGTGAATTCGTCATGGGGCAACGTTTGCTCAGTCACGTGTTCACGGCTCTGGTCGCCGTAGAAACCCACCGCAGAACCGGACACCAGCACGCGCGGGAGTGATTCCCAGCTCCTTATCACGTTCGCCAGGAGGCTAGTAAGGCCGATACGGCTGTCCCGCAGTTCCTGTTTGCGGCGATCGGACCACCGTTTATCGGCGATGCCTTCGCCAGCCAGGTTGATAACCGCACCGAACCCCGGGTGGCCTCGTAGCAGCTCGAGATCTCCCAACGCCTCTACACGTCCACAAAGAGCCTGAACGTTTGCCGTGGACTGTCTGCTGAAGACGGTTGGGGCGTAGCCTTTGCTGATCAGTTGTTGGCACAATGATTGGCCGATGAATCCGGTGCCTCCGGTGATCAGAATCCGATTATCCATTGCTGCTCGCTCCTGGGTCGGTTAATGGTCGGCTATTGATAGTTGTCGGTGATGGGTTATGCCGGCTGTTTGTGGCTGTCGAGTTCGTGGATCACAACGTCACGAATGGCTTTCCCCAGTTCGGGATTCTCACCGATGGGTGGTGCAAGCGTAATGCTGACCTCGTGTTGGCTTTGTAGCCCCTCGATCATCGCGGGAACGTCTTTTCTGAGATGACGGCCCGCCGCCAGGAATAGCGGCACGACGGTATACTGTCGGACGCCTTCACTTGCTCCCTCGCTGATAACCGTATCCAGGGAGGGCTCTGCCAGTTCCATATAGGCAATGCGGGACCCGGGTACAGATTCAAGTGTCGGGGTTGCCAATGCTTCGAACGTCCGGCACCAGCGCTCATCGCTGCTTCCATGGGCAAGTAGGATTATTCGGGGAGCTTCTCCGTTCATAGTATCTCCTGGTATGAATAAAAGCTGGGATAGTAATCTAAAGTGTAGCAGCCGCAGGCCTGCCACTGTGCTGCTCGATGACGATAGGATGGGTATATGTTCGATTGGAAAGAGATTCTGGATTTCTGGTTTGGTGAACTTGATGAGCACGGCCTGCCGGACAGCTTTCACAGGAATCGCTGGTTCCGTTCCACGCGTGCCTTCGACCAGGAAATCCGGCGACGCTTCCTGTCGATGGTCCTTTTTGCGTCAGAGGACGGTCTGCGGCACTGGCGCAAGACGGCCGGCGGGGCTCTTGCAGAGATCATCCTGCTGGATCAGTTCACACGGAATATTCATCGGGGCGGAGCGCTGGCGTTTTCCAATGACCGGTTGTCTGTAAAGCTCTGTAAGGCAGCGATGCGTGATGGACAGGACATGGAATTGCCCCCGGTAAAGCGGGGCTTCCTCTATATGCCGCTGCAGCACTCGGAAAAACGTGAGGATCAGGATCTGTCTGTGGAGTGTTACTCACAATTGGCCGCCGCCACCGATGGCATTGTCGGAGATTTTATGGAGAGTTTTCTACAATCCGCCCGTGACCATCGGGATATCATCCACCAATTCGGCCGTTTTCCACACCGCAACCAGGCACTGAAACGCTCCTCGAGCCCGGAGGAGCAAGCCTACCTGACCAACGGTAAGCGCTTCGGCCAATAAATGCCTTCAAATCCGTTCAACAGGCCGGAACTGCCAAGCCCATCAAGGTTTCATGGCGCCTTATGCGGCAGAATTTACAAAAACTAACAAGAATCAGGCTTCGCTGCACAGGTCTCAGGGCCATTGCAGGCGGCCGGCGATCGAAACAAGGAAAACCAGCCATGGGGCAGTTACAGAACCCCGCACTCCAGGCGAACAGTGAACTGCCGGAGAACCGATTACTTCGGCAGTCGATTCGCTACAGGGGGCGCAAGACCTTACGTGTAAAAAGCGAGCTACGGCGTCTTAAAATCCTGGAGGCGACCCTTCGAATTGCAGCTCGTGACGGTTTGCGAGGCATCAAGCATCGAGCTGTTGCGAGGGAAGCGAAAGTGCCTCTGGCCGCCACCACCTATTACTTTCGCGATATTCATGAATTGATCAGTGACTCATTCATGCTTTTCGCTGAAAAAGCCCGGGACAATCTTGATGGCTTTTATGACACCATCAATCTGGTGCTGGATACCACCCCTGCAGAAACCCTTCGGCGCAATGGTCCCCAACGCAAGGAATTGGCTGCGCGTTTGTCGGTAATATCGACGGCCTATCTCCATGAGCAGTTTACAAAGCGAAGGCAGCAGATGCTGGCGGAGCAGGTGTTCCTTATGGAAGCGCTAAGGGATGACCGTCTTGCGGGCCTGGCAAGAAGCTATCGTGAAGCCTGGACCGCAGGCCTGCGGCAGATACTGAAGCGGCTGGATTCGCCATCACCGGAGAGAGACGCAACGCTGCTGGTGAATGTCACTCTGGGTATGGGATACGATTCTTTACTCAACGATCAGCGTGTGGATTACGCTGCACTGTCTGAGACCGTTGCGCGCGTGATCGGGTTGGCGTTAGGCGAACAGGAGATCGTACCGGTCTGAATATGGGGATGAAAAAGGTCCTGAAAAAAGAGTTGACGAACCAGGATGAATCCGTAGAATACGCGTCCGTTGATCAAGCGGGAATAGCTCAGTTGGTAGAGCACAACCTTGCCAAGGTTGGGGTCGCGAGTTCGAATCTCGTTTCCCGCTCCAGATTCCAAAAACCCGGTCTTTTCGAAAGGAAAGGCCGGGTTTTTCATTTTTAGCCTGCAAGCCACAGTCTTCACACCCTGTTCTCGGTTATACTGCCAGGTCATATTGGATGCCTTGTCGTCAGTGTTTCGGGAGCGCCCATGCAGGTACATTCGTTGTATGTCTATCCGGTCAAATCCCTGGCCGGAATCCAGGTTTCTTCATTCCTTCTGGACGAGTTCGGTCCGGCCGATGACCGTCGCTGGATGATCGTTGATTCCGAGCGCGAGTTCGTTACCCAGCGAAGCAATCCGGAACTCGCCATGATCAAAACCCGGTTGGACTCAGGTCAGGTCTTTGTCGATATACCGGGGGAGGGCGAGTTTCCATTGTTGCCGGACACTGAGGAGTGTCGTGTCAGGGTCTGGCGGGACTGGGCGAAAGCAGTGTACGGAGAGGACAAGGCATCTGCTGCGCTGTCCCGCTACTGTGGCCAGACATTTCGCTTTGTGTATATGCCCGAGGAAACCTTCCGCCGCGTTGATGCGAGCCGGGTTACCGAGTATCGTCGGGTCAGCTTTGCCGATGGTTTTCCATTCCTGATCACCAATCTTGCGTCCCTTGAAGAGCTGAACTCGCGCCTTGATTCGGCCATCGATATGCGAAGGTTCCGGCCGAACATTGTTGTTGAGGGCGCGGGGGCCTGGGATGAGGACAACTGGACATCTGCACGCATCGGGGAAACGGCATTCACGCTGGTAAAGCCCTGTTCCCGCTGTGTTATGACCACCGTGGACCCGGACCAAGGCGTAAAGTCCGTAGATCTGCAGCCTTTAAGGATGCTTGGAACCTATCGGCGAACCTCTGACGGCGTCATTTTCGGAATGAACGCCATTCATGAATCGGACGGGACCATCCGGGTCGGCGATCCGATTACTCTGCAAACGACTGCCACAACGGAGAATCAGTAACGTGCCATTGTTAACGCTGGATGCCGTATCCCTTGCTTTTGGCATGCAGCCATTGCTCGACCAAGCCTCTATGACCATCGAGGCAGGTGAACGTGTGTGTCTTCTTGGCAGGAATGGCGAGGGAAAATCCACACTACTGAAGATCGTCAGCGGTGAGGTAACGGCGGACGGCGGTGTTGTCCGGCTGGACGACGGTGCGGTGTTGTCAGTGCTGCCCCAGAATCTCCCCGTCAATGATACTCGAACCGCTTATGAGGCCGTTTCCGGTGCTTTCCCGGAGACCGGGGAATTGCTCGCGGAATTTCATCGGTTGTCCCAGACTGCGGATGAAGCCAGCCTGGATCGGCTGATGAAAGTACAGGAGCGCCTTGAGGCGCTGGATGGCTGGCGTCTGGACCAGAAAGTCGGCGCCATCCTCGAGCAATACGGCATCGACCCGGAGCAGCGTCTGAACACGCTCTCCGGCGGTTGGCAGCGACGCGTCCTGTTGGCGCGTGCCCTGGTGACCGAGCCGGATATCCTGTTACTGGATGAGCCTACCAACCACCTGGATGTGCCCGCCATTGCCTGGCTGGAAGAGGCCCTTGGTCAATTCCGTGGCGCGATTCTGTTTGTCAGCCACGACCGCGCGTTTATACGCCGCATGGCCACGCGCATCGTGGAACTGGACCGCGGGCATCTGGTGAGTTTTGCCGCTACGTACGACCGCTATCTGGACCTAAAGGAAAAGGCTCTGGAGGAGGAAGATCGCCAGAATGCGCTGTTCGACAAGCGGCTAAAACAGGAAGAGGCGTGGATACGCCAGGGGATTAAGGCTCGTAGGACCCGCAATATGGGCCGGGTGAGGGCGCTAAAGGCCATGCGTGAAGAACGCCAGCAACGTCGCGAACGCGGTGGAACTGCGAGCTTTTCGGTGGAAGACGCCGCCCGTTCCGGGAAACTGGTGGTGGAAGCCAGTGATGCCGGATTTGCCTATCCTGATGGTACCGCGGTCATTCGCGACATGAACATGACGGTCCTCAGGGGCGATAAGATTGGCCTCGTTGGTGAAAATGGCACTGGGAAGACCACCCTGGTCCGGCTAATGCTGGGAGACCTGAAGCCCACAGATGGCCGAATTCGCCTCGGCACCAATTTGCAGATCGCTTACTTCGACCAGCTCCGGGGTGAGCTCGACCTTGAACGCAATGCGCTGGATAACCTGTCCGAGGGGCGGGAGTTCATCGAAATTAACGGCCAGAGCAAGCACGTACTGGGATATCTGCAGGAATTTTTGTTCAGCCCGGAACGGGCGAGGTCCCCTGTGCGTGTCTTTTCCGGGGGTGAGCGTGCGCGTCTTCTTCTTGCCAAGCTCTTCAGCAAGCCGGCCAATATCCTGGTGCTGGATGAGCCGACCAATGATCTGGACGTGGAGACCCTGGAGTTACTTGAATCCCGGCTGGTGGAATTTGCCGGTACTGTGATCGTTATCAGCCACGACCGCGAGTTCCTCGATAACGTCGCTACTGATACGGTGTTCCTGGACGGCTCTGGCAGAGTCGCGGAGTTTGTCGGTGGGTATACCGATTGGCGGAGGCAGGGTGGCCGGTTCCCTTCTGAGGGGGTAAGCCGAAAGGCCACCAAGCCGCCAAAGAACCAGAGCCCAGTGCCGGAAAAGAAGCCGGAAGCGCCCGCAGTGGCAGACACCAAAAAAACAAAACCCGTAAAACTCAGCTACAAACTGAAGCTTGAACTGGAAAAACTTCCGGGCCAGATTGAAGAGCTGGAGGCGGAACTGGAAAAGCTTCGGGCACAGATTTCCGATCCGGAATTCTACTCCGGGCCCGCTGAGAGCGTCTCCACGACCCTGGCGGACCTCGGGGACAAGGAAGCCCACCTGGAGAAGGTCATCGAGCGCTGGATGGAGCTGGAAGAACAGGCGAATCAATGAATGTAACGTACCACTTCAAATTTGAAGACAAGCGTTCCGAGACGTTTAAAGTAACGGACCGGCCAGCTGAGCCGGTGGGCAACCTGCCGAGCTGGACAAGGTTGGAGCACTGCCAATGCGCCAACTGCCCGCTGAAAGCATCGGAGTCGCCACGATGTCCCGCCGCCGTTGAAATGCTTCCGGTTGTGAACGCCTTTCAGGCAGAGGACGCCTACCAGAAGGTGACTGTGGAGGTTACAGACGACCGCAGGCGTTATTCCAAGGACACCACGCTTGAGGAGTCCCTGAGGTCATTGCTGGGGCTGAAAATGGCGACAAGCGGGTGTCCGGTGTTGTCCGAACTGAAGTCGATGGCCGTGCATCACTTGCCGTTTGCCAGCAACGATGAATTCATCATGAGGAGTGTGTCTCACTACCTTTTGCAGCAGTACCTGGCGAAACGTAACCACAAGGAGCCAGACTGGGAACTGAAAGGGCTGGTGGAGAGAAATCAACGCCTGCAGTTGGTCAACCAGGCGTTATGGCAGCGGATCCATTCGGTGTGCGAGGGGGACAGTAACCTGAAGGCATTGCTGAACTTCTTCTCAATGGCCTCCAGTGTGAGTTTTTCCCTGGAAAGTCAGCTTCGAAAACTGGAAGCAAAAATGAAGGGCGACGGCGCCGACTAGGGCGCCGCGGCCATCGTCCGGCTACTGGATGCGGATCGCAAGGACATCGCAGACGGTGCCATGCAACACACCGTTGGCGGTTGATCCTAGAAGCAACTGGAATCCTTTGCGGCCGTGGCTTCCCACGATGACCAGGTCCACACTCTGCTCTTCAGACAGCCGATGGATTTCGGATTCAGGGCGCCCCACCGTCACTATCTGATTGTCTTTGCCAACATTGTACTTTTCACCGTACCCGGCAAGCTGTTCCTTTGCCGCCTTGTCCAGTTGATCCTGAAGTTCCGTCAGGTCCATCGGAATGTCGCCCCCATAGGCGTAGCCAACAGGCTCCACTACGTGCACAAGCATCAACTCAGCACTATGGGCTTTGCTTATTTCGACGGCCTTATTGAGTACCTGGGGGGCCTCTTCGGTCAGATCGATTGCCACCAGTATCTTCTTATAGATCGACATCGCATCGCTCCTTCGCGGATGGGGTCAAACTCTTGGTGTGCCAAAGCAGTACCTTGTCCCATAAGTGTAAACCAACACTGACAGGTATCAATGACTGACTGGAAAGGTGACAAAAGGAGAGTTGGCTGGGGCTACAATCTGCCCCAGCCGGCGTGGACGTCAGGCGTTTTCGCGCAACAGGCCAATGGTTGTTTCCAGGCCCCGGAGAATGCCTTTGGAATAGCGGTCGATCACAAACGCAACGTTGTTGTCGTTATAGTTAATATAGGAGCCCCGAATGAACTCCCACTTGGAGGTCAGGTCGTCCAGAGCGGCTTTTAGTGGGCCCTGGGCACCGCCTTTGGTGATCTGTGACAGGAAGGCGTCAAACTGCTTTGCCTGCTCGTCAAGAGGGATGTCGTTGGAGGAGCCCTGGAAGGTTTGCGATACCGAGGAATGGGTGCGGGCGGAGTACTTGGCCATCATCTGTGCCATAGTGACTGCCGCCGAGCGTGCGGCTTCAACTCTCTGGGCAGTTGCGACTTCGGCGCTTTCCCGGGCAACCGCGTACATCTCTGAAGCCACCTGGTTCATCGATAACGCCTGGTTCGCCATATCGGACACCAGGCGCAGGTCGGGATAACCGGTGTTGCGCACGTCGTTGATGTTGCTCCGCATCAGATCCTTGAATTTGTCGAACTCCACGTTGAGGCTTTCAACCTGTTCTCCGGACAGTACGCCGGCGGTGCTGTCGGCGACCGAATTCATGGATTCGTTGGCGGCATTGATACTGGCGACAATCTCGTTCAGGGTTTCGGTATCGCCGCTTGCGCTGAACCGATAGTAGGCGTCGAGTGCAATGTAGTTATTGACCCGGAAGTTATGCAGGTCCGAAAGAAAGCCGTCGCCTTCCTGGGCGCGGACCGTAAAGGAGGTGATCAGTAACAGCACGAGCGCCGTTACCAGGGAGCGTACCCGCAAGCGAGCGTCTTTCATCGGATGGGTCTCCGTTAAGGCTGTTTTATTATTGTGGACTAAAGTCTTAGGCTGAAGGTAAAGTAACTCCGCCGACCAATCAAGTTGTTTTGGGGGGCGCTACGGGAGTAAATGTAAACAAATTTAAAATTTACGTGATAAACCTACCGTTTCGCATCAATACCTTGAACTACATACTTGATAAACAACAATTCCATTCGCCTCCTGATGCCGTTCGGCTGTCCATTTCGAGGCTGGTCGGGTTGATTCTTCCAGAAACAAATTGACAAACGAGCCGTTTTTTTTCATCGTGTCACACCACGATTCAAACGACTGTATGAATTCTTGGATCGCTTGATCGGGTATTGATTGAAAACAGTGACCGAAATCTCGCTGCATCAGCGGTCGTCTTGCGAAACGCTTGTGCGGCTGTTTCAGCAGTTCCAAACACAGACTGGAGATCAGTTGATGATTTACGAAGGTAAAGCCATCACGGTTAAAGAGATCGAAGGCGGGATCGCTCAGTTGAACTTTGACTTGCAGGGCGAGTCAGTGAACAAGTTCAACCGTCTCACGATTGAAGAGCTCCGCGCCGCGACTGACAAACTGGAAGCGCAGAAGGGCCTGAAAGGCCTTGTCGTGACCAGTTCCAAGGACAGCTTTATTGTTGGCGCCGACATTACGGAATTCACCGACCTGTTTGCCGGGCCGGAAGAAGACCTCGTTGCCAACAACCTCAAGGCCAATGAGGTGTTCAGCGCGATTGAAGATCTGCCTTTCCCCACCGTAACGGCGATCAACGGTATGGCGTTGGGTGGCGGCTTCGAAATGTGTCTTGCCACGGATTACCGGGTGATGGACAAGAAGGCCAAAGTAGGTCTTCCGGAAGTAAAGCTGGGTATTTTTCCAGGTTTTGGCGGCACTGTTCGTCTGTCCCGTCTGGTCGGTGTTGACTACGCGGTTGAATGGATCTGCGGCGGCACTGAGAACCGTGCCGACAAAGCCCTTAAAGTTGGTGCAGTTGATGCCGTACTTGAGGGTGAGAAGCTGGTAGAGGCAGCCATCAGCATTATCAACCAGTGCAACGACGGCAAGCTGGATTACCAGGCGCGTCGTGAAGAGAAGAAGGGCAAGATCAAACTGAACGCCATGGAAAGCATGATGGCTTTCGAGATCTCCAAGGCGTACGTTGCCGGCCAGGCTGGCAAGAACTATCCGGCCCCGGTCGAGGCAATCAAGGTCATGCAGAAGCATGCCGGCCTTACCCGTGACAAAGCGATCGAGGTTGAGGCCAAAGGCTTCGCCAAGATGGCCAAAACCAACGTGGCAGCCTGCCTGGTTGGCCTGTTCCTGAACGATCAGGAGCTGAAGAAAAAGGCCAAGGCCTGGGAAAAGGAAGCCAATGACGTGAAACTGGCGGCCGTTCTGGGCGCTGGCATCATGGGTGGCGGTGTGGCCTACCAGTCCGCATTGAAGGGTACGCCCATCATCATGAAGGACATCGCCCAGGAAGGTATTGCTCTGGGTCTTAAAGAGGCGAAGAAGCTTCTTTCCAAGCGCGTTGACAAGGGTAAGATGGACACCAGCAAGATGGCTGACGTTCTGAACAGCATCACGCCGACACTCAACTACGGCGACTTCAAGAACGTTGACCTGGTTGTTGAGGCCGTTGTTGAAAACCCGAAGGTTAAAGACGCTGTTCTTCGTGAGACCGAGGATAATGTTCGTGAAGACGCCATCCTGACGTCCAACACCTCCACCATTTCCATCGATCTTCTGGCCAAGAACCTGAAGCGCCCGGAAAACTTCTGCGGCATGCACTTCTTCAACCCGGTGCACATGATGCCGTTGGTTGAGGTTATCCGCGGTGAGAAGACCAGTGACAAGGCTATCGCCACCACCGTGGCCTACGCCAAGGCCATGGGTAAGACCCCGATTGTGGTCAACGACTGCCCGGGCTTCCTGGTCAACCGTGTGCTGTTCCCATACTTCGGTGGCTTTGTGAACCTGGTACGTGACGGCGCGGATTTCCAGCACGTCGACAAGGTCATGGAGAAGTTCGGTTGGCCGATGGGCCCTGCCTATCTGCTGGACGTGGTTGGCATGGACACCGGCAAGCACGCTGGCGAAGTCATGGCTGACGGCTTCCCGGACCGCATGAAGCACGAAGGTACTACCGCCATTGACGTGATGTTCGATAACAACCGTTACGGACAGAAGAACGACAAGGGCTTTTATAAGTACGAACTGGACCGCAAGGGCAAGCAGAAGAAGGTTGTCGACGAAGAAACCTACAAGCTGCTTGAGCCGGTTGTTCAGGGTAAGAACGACTTCAGCGACGAGGACATCATCGCACGTATGATGCTGCCTCTGTGCCTGGAAACCGTTCGCTGCCTGGAAGACGGCATTGTTGAAGACCCGGCAGACGCCGATATGGGCCTGATCTTCGGTATCGGCTTCCCGCCGTTCCGCGGTGGTGCCCTGCGCTATATCGACGATATGGGTGTCGACAAGTTCGTCGAGCTGGCAGACAAGTTTGCAGATCTTGGTCCTCTGTACCATCCGACCGAGAAGCTGCGTGAAATGGCCAAGACTGGCGAAAAGTTCTTTGGCTAACCCTGAACGAGATTTCCGAACGGAGAAAGATCTATGAGCCTTAATCCGAGAGACGTTGTCGTCGTCGATTGCGTGCGGACTCCGATGGGGCGTGCCAAGAACGGCTGCTTCCGCAATGTACGTGCGGAAACCCTGTCGGCTGCGCTGATCGAAGCACTGTTTGAGCGCAACCCGAAGCTCGACCCGAAAGAAGTTGAAGATGTGATCTGGGGCTGTGTAAACCAGACCAAGGAGCAGGGCTTCAACGTGGCGCGTCAGATTTCATTGCTGACCCGCATCCCTCATGAGTCTGCTGCCCAGACCGTGAACCGTCTGTGTGGTTCTGCCATGAGCGCGATCCACACCGCTGCCCAGGCGATCCAGACTGGCAACGGCGATGTGTTCTTCGTGGGTGGTGTCGAGCACATGGGGCACATTCCCATGACCGACGGTTTTGACCACAACCCGGCTGCGTCCAAGTACTCTGCCAAAGCGTCCAATATGATGGGCCTGACCGCAGAAATGCTCGCCAAGATGCACGGCATCACCCGTGAGCAGCAGGACGAGTTTGGCGCACGTTCACATCGCCTGGCGCATGAAGCCACTCAGGAAGGCCGCTTCAAGAACGAAATCGTTCCGATTGAAGGTCATGACGAGAACGGCTTTAAAGTGCTGATCGAGGAAGACGAGACCATTCGTCCCGAAACCACCGCTGAATCGCTGGGTCAGCTGAAGCCAGCGTTCGATCCGAAAAACGGTACAGTGACTGCAGGTACGTCCTCGCAGCTGACTGACGGTGCCGCAGCCATGGTGCTGATGTCCGCAGAGCGTGCTGAAGCTCTGGGCCTGAAGCCGGTTGCCAGGGTTCGCAGCATGGCTGTTGCCGGTTGTGATCCCGCGATCATGGGTTACGGCCCGGTTCCGGCCACCAAGAAGGCGTTGAAGCGCGCAGGCCTGAAAGTCGAAGATATCGACTTCTGGGAACTGAACGAAGCCTTTGCGGGTCAGTCCCTGCCGGTCCTGAAAGACCTGAAGCTGTTGGGTGTAATGGAAGAGAAAGTAAACCTGAATGGTGGCGCGATTGCCCTTGGGCATCCGCTGGGTTGTTCCGGTGCACGTATCTCTACAACCCTGCTGAATGTCATGCAGGCCAAAGGCGGTAAGCTTGGTGTTTCCACCATGTGTATCGGCCTGGGGCAGGGCATTGCAACGGTATGGGAGCGTCTCTGATTCATTGAGCAGAATCAGTAACGCTGTCTCAGGAGGCCCGGCAAACGCCGGGCTTTCCTGTCTCTGACTGGAGAAAAAGGCGCCTGGAAATAAAAGAATGGGTTGTCTTGCTTTTCTTGACCCTGTAAAACAATGCACCTATACACTTGTGGCGGCTATGGACTGTTTTCTAGCCGACTGATTTTACAGCGAGTTTCCGGTTTGCTGATTTTTTAACCGATTATCGCCAAGGACACAGATCTCCGATATGGGTAAAAGCCTCGTTATTGTCGAGTCGCCAGCGAAAGCGAAGACCATCAACAAATACCTGGGGTCCGACTTCATTGTGAAGTCCAGCGTCGGGCACATTCGCGACCTTCCGGTCAGCGGTAGCGGCTCAACGTCAGATCCGAAAGAACGTGCCAGGCAGGCCGCGTTGACCCGCAAGATGAGCCCGGAAGAGAAGGTGGTTCACAAGAAACGGAAGTCCAGGGAGCAACTGGTTGCCCGCATGGGGGTAGATCCTGACCAGGACTGGAGCGCCCGATACGAGATACTGCCCGGCAAGGAAAAGGTTGTCAGCGAACTCAAGCGGTTGGCAAAGTCCGCCGATCATATCTATCTCGCGACGGATTTGGACCGTGAAGGGGAGGCGATCGCCTGGCACCTCCAGCAGACCATTGGGGGCGAACCCGAAAAATATCGCCGCGTGGTGTTCAATGAGATAACCAAGCGTGCCATCCAGGAGGCCTTCAAGGATCCGGGGAATCTCGATAACAACCGCGTTAATGCGCAGCAGGCGCGTCGATTCCTCGACCGGGTCGTCGGCTATATGGTATCGCCATTGCTGTGGGCCAAGATAGCGCGCGGCCTTTCGGCCGGTCGGGTTCAGTCGGTTGCAGTCCGGCTTATCGTCGAACGCGAACGGGAAATCCGCAAGTTCATTCCCGAAGAGTTTTGGCAGTTGCATGCTGACCTGGCTTCGAAGCAGGCCGAGCAGCCCGTTCGTTTTGAAGTGACCCGATACGACGATAAAGCCTATCGTCCAGTCAGTGAGAAACAGAGTGTCGAGCATGTTGACCGCCTGAAAGATGGCACGTTCAAGGTGGCCAAACGAGAGGACAAGCCGACACGCTCACGTCCCTCCGCCCCCTTTATTACGTCCACGCTGCAGCAGGCGGCCAGCAACCGGATGGGGTTCAGCGTCAAGAAAACCATGATGCTGGCCCAGCGCCTCTATGAAGCCGGCTTCATTACCTACATGCGTACCGACTCGACCAACCTGAGCCAGGACGCCGTGAGCGGTTGCCGCGAATTTGTCAAAAAGCAGTTCGGTGATAAATTCCTGCCGGAGAAACCAAGGGTATACGGTAGCAAAGAGGGCGCCCAGGAAGCCCACGAGGCCATCCGTCCGACCGATGTGAGTCGTAGGCCGGCCGATATAAGCGGCCTGGAGAAAGATGCTGAGAAGCTCTACGACCTGATCTGGCGCCAGTTTATTGCCTGCCAGATGGCTGATGCTGAATTTCTGAGCACGTCCATTGTGGTTGCCAACGGTGATTACGAGCTTCGTACGCGGGGGCGGATCATCAAGTTTGAGGGTTTCCTCAAAGTGGCGCCCCAGTCGGCCAAGAAAGATGAAGATATCGCGCTTCCTGACATCAAGGTTGACGAAACCCTGACACTGAAGAAGCTCGATCCCAGCCAGCATTTCACCAAGCCGTCGCCGCGCTATACCGAGGCGAGCCTGGTCAAGGAGCTGGAGAAGCAGGGTATTGGGCGGCCATCCACCTACGCATCGATTATCTCCACCATTCAGGATCGCGGCTACGTCCGTTTGCAGAATCGCCGCTTCTACGCTGAAAAAATGGGCGAGATCGTCACCGAACGGTTGTCGGAATCCTTTCCGAACCTGATGGACTTTGACTTCACCGCGAAAATGGAAGGTGAGCTGGATGACATCGCCGGTGGCGAGGTGGACTGGAAAAAGGTGCTCAATGATTTCTACGGTCGTTTCCGTCAGCAACTGGAAACCGCCGAGAGTGGCGAAGACGGAAGCATGCGGGCGAATACCCCAACCGAGACCGACATTCCGTGCCCGACTTGCAGTCGCCCCATGCAGATTCGCGTGGCCAGTACCGGCGTTTTCCTGGGATGCTCAGGGTACTCCCTGCCGCCTAAAGAACGGTGCAAAACGACCATCAACCTGGTGTCCGGTGACGAGGTTGTCAGCGCGGACGAAGATGTCGATGGCGAAGGTGAAACCCGTCTGCTCCGAAAGAAGCGGCGTTGCCCGAAATGCGGAACGGCCATGGACAGTTACCTGGTGGACGAAGGTCGCAAACTCCATGTGTGCGGTAACAACCCGGATTGTTCCGGCTATGAAGTGGAGAGGGGTACGTTCCGAATCAAGGGTTATGAAGGTCCAACCCTGGAGTGCGACAAGTGCGGCTCCGAAATGCAGCTTAAAACCGGGCGTTTTGGTAAATACTTCGGCTGTACCAACACCGAATGCAAGAACACACGCAAGCTGCTGAAAAGCGGCGAGCCTGCGCCTCCCAAGATGGATCCGGTGCCGATGCCTGAGCTGCAGTGCCAGAAGGTTGAAGACACCTATGTGCTGCGTGATGGCGCTTCCGGATTGTTCCTGGCTGCCAGCAAGTTTCCCAAGAATCGGGAGACGCGTCCGCCACTGGTTATGGAGATCAAACCTCACCGCAAGGAAATTGATCCCAAGTACGGTTACTTGATGGATGCTCCGGAGCGTGACCCGGAAGGTAATCCGACGGTTATCCGTTACAGCCGGAAGAGCAAGGAGCAGTATGTGATGTCGGAAAAGGACGGCAAAGCGACAGGCTGGTCTGCGTGGTTTGTGAACGGCAAATGGCAGCCGAAAGAGAAGTGACTATAGGATGACTGGCAGGTTGGGCTCGACACCTATCCTGCCAGTTGTTTGAAAGCGAACCTCAGGGTTTCTTGCGTAGCCGTTGTATCAGTGAAGACGTATCCCAGCGGCTTCCCCCCATCTGCTGAACATCTCCATAGAACTGGTCAACGAGTGCGGCGACCGGAATCCTTGAGCCGTTTTTTCGCGCCTCTTCGAGGCAGATTGCCAGGTCCTTGCGCATCCAGTTGACAGCGAAGCCGTGCTCGAACTCCCCATCAATCATGGTGCCTGAGCGATTTTCCATCTGCCACGATTGAGCTGCTCCTTTTGAGATCACGTCGACGACCTTGCGGACATCCAGTTCCGCCTGTTCGGCAAAGTGAAGGGCTTCCGAGAGGCCCTGAACCAGTCCGGCGATGGCGATCTGGTTGACCATCTTCGTCTTCTGGCCGCTGCCGATCGGTCCCATGTGGTTCAGGGCTTTGGCGTAATGCTTCATCAGCGGTTTCGCTTGCGAAAAAGGGCCAGCCTCCCCGCCACACATAATGGTAAGCTGGCCGTTTTCCGCACCCTGCTGACCACCGGATACCGGGGCGTCAATGAACTCAAGATTGCGGGCGCTGGCAAGCTGGCCCAGTTGCTCTGCAATGCCTGCCGAAGCAGTTGTATGGTCGACCAGCACGGCGCCGGGCTTGGCGTTGGCAATGATGCCCTCAGGGCCTTCATAGACTTTTTCCAGATCTATATCGGCACCCACACAGGTAAATACGAAGTCTGCGTCAGCAACGGCGGCGGCGATGGAGTCGCAGGCCTTGCCTTTATACTGGCTCGCCCAGCTCTCTGCTTTGGCGTGAGTGCGGTTCCATACCTGGACTGTAAGGCCGGCGTTTGCCAGGTGGCCGGCCATTGGATAGCCCATTACGCCGAGACCGATAAATGCGGCAGTTACGTTCATCACTGTTTCTCCAGACGTGGTTGGTGTTAGCGCGAAGTAGGCATCAATCATTGCAGAATGTGAGGGCACAAAAAAGGCCGCTGATGCAGCGGCCTTTCGATTTCGGCTATCCGGGAGCTACTTCTTGGGGTAGCTTCTTGCTTCGGAGCCTGTGTAGAGCTGTCGCGGCCGGCCAATGCGGTAGTCGCCGCTGACCATTTCGTTCCAGTGTGAGAACCAGCCAATGGTCCGCGAAAGGGCGAATATAACCGTAAACATGGACGTCGGAATGCCGATGGCCTTGAGGATCAGGCCGGAGTAGAAGTCCACGTTCGGGTAGAGTTTGCGCTGGACGAAATACTCGTCTTCAAGGGCAATCTTCTCGAGACGCTGTGCGATCTTCAGGAGAGGGTCGTTCTCCAGACCGAGCTCAGTCAGAACTTCATGCGCAGTTTCGGCCATTACCTTGGCGCGCGGGTCAAAGTTCTTGTAGACCCGGTGACCAAAGCCCATCAGGCGGAATGGGTCGTCCTTGTCCTTCGCCTTGGCGATGAATTTCTCGATGTTGGACTCGTCCCCGATTTCCGCGAGCATGTCCAGAACTGCCTCGTTGGCACCGCCGTGGGCAGGGCCCCACAGCGCTGCAATACCGGAGGCAATACACGCGTAGGGGTTGGCGCCGGTTGAGCCGGCCAGGCGAACGGTTGAGGTGGACGCGTTCTGTTCGTGATCGGCATGCAGGATGAAAATCTTGTCCATCGCCTTGGCGAGGATCGGGTTTGGCTTGTATTCCTCGCAGGGAACACCAAACATCATCTGCAGGAAATTCTCAGAATAGGTCAGGTCGTTGCGGGGATACATGAACGGCTGACCAATGCTGTACTTGTAACACCAGGCCGCAATGGTTGGCATTTTGGCGATCAGTCGGTGAGCAGTGATTTCACGCTGCTCGACGTTGGTGACATCCATCTGGTCGTGATAGAAAGCCGACAGGGCTCCAACGACGCCGCACATAATGGCCATCGGATGCGCATCACGGCGGAAACCCTGGAAGAAGTTGCGCATCTGGTCGTGCAACATCGTGTGGTTTTTGATGGTGTCGTGGAAGCGCTTGTTCTCTTCCGCTGTCGGAAGCTCGCCGTTAAGCAGGAGGTAGCAGACTTCCAGGTAGTCGGAGTTTTCTGCCAATTCCTCGATTGGGTAGCCTCGGTGCAGGAGAACGCCCTTGGCTCCGTCGATGTAGGTGATCTGGGATTCGCAGGCTGCGGTGGATACAAATCCAGGGTCGTACGTAAAGACGCCTTCCTGGACGAGGCTTCTCACGTCAATGACGTCAGGGCCGACGGTGCCTGAGTAAACCGGTAGCTCAATGGACTTGTCACCCACCGAAAGCGTGGCTTTCCTGTCGGTCATGGTGCTCTCCTATTTATCAGCATTTGGAAGCGCTAGAAGGCGCGTATTATCGCAAAACTGGCGGCAAAATATAGGGCGTTGGCTTTTTTTGTCAATGGAAGAGGCAATAAAACCCATTATTTGACGCCTGCTGTAAATCAGGGAAATCCGGAATACGGCTGCTTTCGAGGTTTAATTGATTTTGTCAATCCTCTTTATAGCGAGTCCCAGGGCCTGATTTAACGGGCCCTGACAGAGTTGCGCGTTTGTAATTGAAAAGGGTACTCCTTATAATCCGTAGCCCGGAATCGGGGATATAACAGGCCGCAGCGTCAGATATCAAAAGAGCGCATGCCGGTTTTTCTCCCTCCTGAACATATCGTGTGCCGGATCCGTTCAGCATACCGATCCTTACATACCAACCATCCGCATCCGGTTTTTTCCGGCCCCGCGGAACCAAGAGAGAGTGTGAGAGCGCTGTGAATAGCAAACGACCAGTAAATCTCGATCTCGGCAAGTTTCATTTTCCGCTGCCAGCCATCACGTCCATACTGCATCGCGTCAGTGGCATCATCATTTTTGTGGGTGTTGCTTTCATGTTGTACGGGCTTCAGCTTTCCCTTTCCGGGGAAGAAGGCTTCAGTCGGGTTAGTGGCTTGCTGGACAGCTTCCTTGCGAAGCTGATTACCTGGGGCATTCTGTCTGCCTTGCTGTACCACCTGGTTGCGGGTATCAAGCACCTGCTGATGGATATGGGCATCGGCGAAGAGCTGGAAAGTGGCCGGCTCGCGGCGAAAGCCACAGTCGTCATCTCCGTTATTCTCATCCTTCTGGCAGGAGTCTGGGTATGGTAAACAGCGTCACGAATCTCGGACGTAGCGGTGTTTTCGACTGGATGATCCAGCGTGTTACCGCTTACGTGCTTGCTCTGTATACAGTTTTTCTTTTCGGGTTCATCCTGACCACTGACGTTAATTACGACAGCTGGTCGGCGCTTTTCGACCAGACCTGGTTCCGCATCTTCACCCTGCTTGCACTGCTCTCAATCGGCGCGCACGCCTGGGTTGGGCTCTGGACAGTGACAACGGATTACATCAAGGCGACCCTGCCGCGCTTCCTGGTACAGGCACTTTGCGGTCTGGCCATGTTCGTGTATTTGGTCTGGGGCATTCAGATTCTTTGGGGGCTTTAATTAATGGCTAATATCAAGACCATGTCTTATGACGCGATTGTTATCGGTGGCGGCGGTGCCGGTATGCGTGCCGCCCTTCAGCTGACAGAATCCGGCGTCAATACCGCATGTATCACCAAGGTATTTCCGACCCGTTCCCACACTGTATCTGCCCAGGGCGGTATTACCTGCGCCATCGCCAGTGCCGACCCCAATGATGACTGGCGCTGGCACATGTACGACACCGTCAAGGGTTCCGACTATATCGGTGACCAGGACGCGATTGAGTACATGTGTTCCGTGGGCCCGCAGGCTGTGTTCGAGCTGGAGCACATGGGGCTGCCGTTCTCCCGTACCGAGCAGGGCCGTATTTATCAGCGTCCGTTTGGTGGTCAGTCCAAGGGGCCGGACAATCCTGCCCAGGCGGCGCGTACCTGTGCTGCTGCGGACCGTACCGGTCACGCGCTCCTGCACACGCTCTATCAGGCGAACCTCAAGGGCGGAACCACCTTCCTGAACGAGTGGTACGCCGTTGATCTGGTGAAGAACAGTAAAAACGAAGTGGTTGGTGTCGTCGCCATCGAAATCGAGACTGGCGAAGTGGCTTACATCAAGTCCAAGGCAACCGTTCTTGCCACTGGCGGTGCAGGTCGTATCTACGCCTCCACCACCAACGCCCTGATCAATACCGGCGACGGTATTGGTATGGCGCTCCGTGCCGGTTTCCCGATGCAGGACATGGAGATGTGGCAGTTCCACCCCACGGGCATTCATGGCGCCGGTACTCTGGTAACAGAAGGTTGTCGAGGTGAGGGCGGTTATCTGATCAATTCCGAGGGTGAACGTTTCATGGAGCGTTACGCTCCGAACGCCAAAGACCTGGCTGGTCGCGACGTGGTTGCCCGCTCCATGGTGATTGAGATCCTGGAAGGCCGTGGATGCGGTCCGGACAAGGATCACGTTCTATTGAAGCTGGACCACCTTGGTGAAGAAACACTGAACCTGCGCCTGCCGGGTATTTGTGAGCTTTCACGCACCTTTGCGCACGTGGACCCGGTTAAAGAGCCGGTGCCGGTTGTGCCAACCTGTCACTACATGATGGGCGGGATTCCCACCAACGTAGGTGGTCAGGCCCTGACTCAGGATGAGAGCGGTAACGACACGCCCATTCCCGGGTTGTTTGCCTGCGGTGAAGCAGCTTGTGTGTCCGTTCATGGTGCCAACCGTCTTGGCGGTAACTCCCTGCTGGATCTGGTCGTCTTCGGTCGTGCCGCTGGCTTGCACATTGAAGAGCAGCTTCGCGGCGGCTTTGAGGTGGACGGCGCCAGTGAGGAAGACATCAAGAACGCGATGGCGCGCCTTGATCGCCTGAACAGCGCCTCGGAAGGCGAGAGCGTTGCCGAAGTGCGCAAGGATCTGCAGAACTGCATGCAGCTTTACTTCGGTGTGTTCCGTGACGGCAAGAGCATGGAAGAAGGTCTCGAGAAGCTGGAAGCGATTGGTAAGCGCGTACGCAATACCAGGCTCGCGGATACCAGCAATGCCTTCAACACCGCGCGTATCGAAGCCCTTGAGCTTGATAACCTTTATGAAGTTGCACTTGCAACGGCTGTTTCAGCCTACGAGCGCAAGGAAAGTCGCGGTGCTCATGCCCGTAACGATTTTACCGAGCGTGATGATGAAAACTGGCTGAAGCATTCGCTGTACTTCCCGCTGGACAAGCGTGTTGGAAAGCGTGATGTAAACTTCGCTCCGAAAACGGTGGATACATTCCAGCCGAAGATCCGGACTTACTAAGGGGGATTGTGCAATGTTAGTAAGCCTGTACCGCTACAACCCGGAAACCGACAATGCGCCCTATATGCAGGACGTAGAGCTTGATATACCGGAAGGAAAGGACCTGATGGTTCTGGATGTCCTTAACCTGGTCAAGGAGCAGGACCCCTCAATGGCCTATCGCCGTTCCTGTCGGGAAGGCGTCTGTGGGTCCGATGGTATGAACATGAATGGCAAGAACGGTCTTGCCTGCATCACGCCGCTGTCGGAAGTGCTCAAGAACAACAAGCTGGTTGTTCGCCCACTTCCGGGCCTGCCGGTGATTCGTGACCTGGTTGTGGACATGAGCCTGTTCTACAAGCAGTACGAGAAGGTTATGCCGTACCTGGTCAACGACAATCCGGCGCCCGCCATTGAGCGTTACCAGTCACCGGAAGACCGGGAAAAGCTGGACGGCCTGTACGAGTGTATTCTCTGTGCCTGCTGTTCCACGGCTTGCCCCTCATTCTGGTGGAATCCGGACAAGTTCGTTGGCCCGGCCGGATTGCTGCAAGCCTACCGGTTCCTGGCCGACAGCCGGGATACTGCACAGGAGGAGCGTCTTGCCAATCTGGATGATCCGTTCAGTGTATTCCGCTGTCGGGGCATCATGAACTGTGTCAGCGTTTGTCCGAAAGGCCTTAACCCAACACGGGCGATCGGCCACATTCGGAACCTTCTGCTTCAGCGGGCGACGTAAGCAGAATCTGAAACAAACGCTATACTGTGCTGACAAGGCTCGCACCCGGAAGGGCCCGCAACGACGCGGGCCCTTCAACCAAAGGCTTATAGTCAAAAGTCTTAGCAGGGTGCACACTACGCAGGCCGTCACGGGAGCTTAAAAGGTTCCTGGCGGATTGCTGAGTATAATAACCACCGGGGAACGGAAAACATCCTTGTTGGATGTGGTGGCCAAAGTCGATCCCGTAAAAACCCGTATTGACTCAGATATACCCCTGGCCGACCATAGCCAGCTCCCCGCACCAGCCCAAGGTGAGCTATTCAAAATGCACGAAAGCATAATGGAGCAGTTGTGGCAGACTTCCCACCTACAAGGAGGGAATCTCGCCTATGTTGAACAGCTTTTCGAAACCTACCTGACAGACCCCAATGCCGTTCCCGAAGAATGGCGCAGCTATTTCGATAAACTTCCCAGTGTGGATGGCTACAAAGGCCGTGATATAGATCATTCGTCCATCCGCCAGCAGTTTGAACACATATCCCGTAACCAGCGCTTTCTAGCCAGCAGCGGCGTACCTGCCAGTGCAACGGTTGATGCCGACAAAAAGCAGATCCGTGTCCTCCAGTTGATCAATGCCTTCCGTTTTCGTGGCCACCAGGAAGCAAAGCTGGATCCCCTCGGTGTATGGAACCGTCCACAGGTTGAAGATCTCGATCCATCCTTTCACGAACTATCGGAAGCGGACTACGACCTCGAGTTTCAGACCGGCTCGCTGAACTTTGGCTCCGAGACAATGAAGCTTCGGGACATCGTTGGTGGTCTTCGGCAGACGTACTGTGAAAGCATCGGTGCGGAATATATGCACGTTGTGGACACTCGTATCAAACGCTGGTTCCAGCAACGCATGGAGCCGGTACGCTCGCGTCCCAACTACGAGTCTGGAACCCGTAAGCATTTGCTGGAACGGTTAACCGCAGCGGAAGGCCTCGAAAAGTATCTGGGTTCCCGCTATCCGGGCGTAAAACGGTTTGGGCTTGAAGGTGGCGAGAGCCTGATTCCCTGTCTGGATGAGCTGATCCAGCGGGCAGGCAGCTACGGCGCGAAGGAAATCGTGTTGGGCATGGCCCACCGGGGCAGGTTGAATGTTCTGGTTAATACACTCGGCAAGAACCCGAAAGAACTGTTTGACGAGTTTGAAGGCAAGAAACTCGCTGATTCCGGTTCTGGTGACGTTAAATACCATCAGGGTTTCTCTTCCAACGTGATGACCGAAGGTGGCGAAATCCACCTTGCGCTGGCGTTTAACCCGTCGCACCTTGAGATCGTGTCTCCGGTGGTTGAAGGCTCAGTCCGTGCCCGCCAGACCCGGCGCAACGACCCTAACGGCACCCAGTGTGTGCCCATCATCATGCACGGTGACGCAGCGTTCGCCGGGCAGGGTGTGGTTATGGAAACCTTCCAGATGTCCCAGACCCGGGGCTATGGTGTTGGCGGTACTATTCATATCGTCATCAACAACCAGGTCGGTTTTACCACCAGCAAGCAGGAAGATGCCCGTTCCACGGAATACTGCACCGATGTGGCCAAGATGATTCAGGCCCCGATCCTGCACGTGAACGCGGACGATCCCGAGGCGGTCATGTTTGTGACCCAGATGGCCATGGATTACCGCCACGAGTTCAAGAACGATGTGGTGATCGATCTGGTGTGCTATCGCCGCCGCGGACACAATGAGGCAGATGAGCCGGCCGCAACACAGCCGGTGATGTACGAAAAGATTCGCAAGCTGACAACCACCCGCAACCTCTATGCGGAAAAACTGGTTGCTGACGGTGTGATCACTGAGGACGAAGCCAAACAGATCGAACTGGACTACCGGGACGAGTTGGATAAGGGCGACCACGTGGTCAAGTCCCTGGTCAAGGAGCCCAACAAGGATCTGTATGTCGACTGGACGCCGTACCTGGGGCATGAGTGGACTGCCAAGTGCAAATCCAGTGTCGCCCTCAAGACGATCCAGAAACTGGGTAAGAAACTGACTCACGTGCCGGAAGGCTTCAGTGTTCAACGCCAGGTGTCCAAGATTGTCAGCGACCGGGAAAAAATGACCGCCGGCGCGCTACCGATCAACTGGGGCTACGGTGAAGTGATGGCCTACGCCACGCTTCTGAACGAAGGGCACCCCATCCGGATTACCGGCCAGGACGTTGGTCGCGGCACCTTCTCTCACCGCCACGCGGTACTGCACAACCAGAAGGACGGTGCCCACCATATTGCGCTGGAGCACATTGCCGAGAACCAGCCGAAGTTTGAAATCTACGACTCACTGCTCTCAGAAGAGGCGGTGATGGCGTTCGAGTATGGTTATTCCACCACGGCGCCCAATGGTCTTGTGGTCTGGGAAGCCCAGTTTGGTGACTTCGCCAATGGCGCCCAGGTGGTGATTGACCAGTTCCTGACCAGTGGTGAGCACAAGTGGGGGCGTCTGTGCGGCCTCACGCTGCTGTTGCCTCATGGCTATGAAGGCCAGGGTCCGGAGCACAGTTCGGCAAGGTTGGAGCGTTTCCTGCAGTTGTCCGCGGAACACAACATCCAGGTTTGCGTGCCAACCACGCCATCCCAGGTGTTCCACATGCTGCGTCGTCAGGTCAAGCGTCCGCTGCGTAAACCTTTGGTTGCGATTACGCCAAAGAGCCTGTTGCGTCATAAGGAAGCTACCTCGGAACTGGACGACCTGACATCGGGTACCTTCAAGACGGTACTGCCGGAGAAAGAACCCTCCGACCCGAAAAAGGTCACTCGTCTGATTCTGTGCAGCGGTAAGGTCTACTTCGACCTGTTGGAGCGCAAGAAAGCGGACGAGCGGGATGACGTTGCTATTGTTCGTATCGAACAGCTATACCCATTCCCGGGTGACGATCTGGACGAGCTCCTGAGCCAGCACAGCAAGCTCAAGCACGTGGTCTGGTGCCAGGAAGAGCCCATGAACCAGGGGGCCTGGTATTGCAGCCAGCATCATATGCGTAATGCGCTGCATCGTCATAATCCCAAGCTGTATCTTCAGTATGCCGGTCGTGACGCCTCCGCTGCTCCGGCTTGTGGCCATATGTCGGTTCACATTGAAGAGCAGAAAAAACTGGTTAACGACGCGTTTGAAATCTGACGAGCTACCGAACTAAGGATCCGAGATGTCAACTGAAATAAAAGCCCCCGTATTCCCAGAGTCGGTCGCAGAAGGGACAGTCGCGACCTGGCATAAGCAGCCTGGCGAAGCCTGTTCACGTGACGAACTGATTGTCGATATTGAAACCGACAAGGTCGTACTCGAGGTGGTAGCTCCGGCGGATGGTGTTATCGAGGAAGTACTCAAGGGCGAAGGCGACACCGTAGAAAGTGGTGAAGTCGTCGGTAAGTTCAAGGAAGGCGCAGCTGGTGATTCCAAGCCTGCAGCCAAAGATGACAGCAAGAAAGAAGAAAGTAAGCCCGAAGCGACTTCGGAAAAGTCCTCCGAAGCACCAGCCAGGTCATCTGGCGAAGCCATCCTCAGCCCGGCAGCGCGGAAGTTGGCGGAAGAGAATAGCGTTGATCCAGACGCCGTCGAAGGTACCGGAAAAGACGGTCGTGTAACAAAAGAAGATGTTCAGAATCATATAGATGCGGGTAAATCTTCAGGGTCTTCTTCAACTCCTGCATCGAAGCCGGCCGGCGATATGCCGCAGGTGGATGTTGGTTCCGGCGAGCGTCCGGAGAAGCGGGTTCCCATGACGCGTCTGCGTGCCAGTATCGCGAAACGACTGGTCAATGCTCAGCAGACCGCGGCCATGCTCACCACGTTCAACGAAGTGAACATGGGGCCGGTCATGGAGCTGCGCAAGCAATACAAGGAAAGCTTCGAGAAGCGCCATGGGGTCAAGCTCGGTTTCATGTCCTTCTTTACCAAGGCAGCGACCGAAGCGCTGAAACGCTTCCCTGCGGTTAACGCCTCCATCGACGGTAACGACATGGTTTACCATGGTTACCAGGATATCGGTATTGCTGTGTCAAGTGATCGCGGCCTCGTTGTGCCTGTGGTTCGTGACACCGACGCGCTCGGCCTGGCCGACATTGAGAAGAAGATCGTCGAGTACGGAACCAAGGCCAAAGACGGCAAGCTCGGTATCGAGGATATGACCGGTGGCACCTTTACCATCACCAACGGTGGTATCTTCGGTTCACTGATCTCCACGCCGATCCTCAACCCGCCACAGACGGCCATTCTGGGTATGCACAAGATCCAGGAGCGTCCGATGGCAGTGAACGGCAAGGTCGAGATTCAGCCGATGATGTATCTGGCGCTTTCCTACGACCACCGCATGATCGATGGCAAGGAAGCAGTGCAGTTCCTGGTGGCTATCAAGGAAATGCTTGAAGACCCAGCGCGCATTCTGCTGGACGTCTGAGCTGACACTTAACGAATTGGAAAACGGGATAAAACATGTCTGACAAGTACGACGTAATCGTCATTGGCGCTGGCCCGGGCGGCTATGTTGCCGCCATCAAAGCGGCTCAGCTGGGCCTGAAAACCGCGTGCATCGAGTCCTGGACCGATAAAGAAGGCAAGAACCGTCTAGGCGGTACCTGCCTGAATGTGGGCTGCATTCCATCCAAGGCGTTGCTGGAGATTTCCCATAAATATGAGGAAGCCAGCCACGATTTTGCCGAGCAGGGCATTATCGCCAAGGAAGTCGGCTTCGACATCGCCAAGATGATGAAGCGCAAAGAAGGCATCGTGGACCAGTTGACCGGTGGCATCGGCGGCCTGTTCAAGTCTAACGGCGTTACACCGATCTATGGCCACGGGAAACTGTTGGCCAACCGTAACGTGGAAGTGACCGACAAGGATGGCAAGAAAAAAACCTACGAGGCGGAGAACGTGATTATCGCCACGGGTTCACGTCCCATCCAGATTCCACCTGCGCCGTTCGATGGCACGCACATCGTGGACTCTGAGGGCGCTCTGGAATTCACTGAGGTTCCCAAGCGTCTCGGCGTTATCGGGGCAGGTGTTATCGGTCTCGAGCTGGGCAGCGTATGGGCTCGCCTGGGGGCAGAGGTAACCGTACTTGAAGCGGTTGACACCTTCCTGCCAGTCGTTGACCAGCAGGTTGCCAAGGATGCACTGAAACAGTTCCAGAAGCAGGGGCTTAACGTTGTGCTGGGCGCACGTATGACCGGTGCGGAAGTCAAGCGCAAACTGGTTAATGTGACCTATGAAGATTCGAAGGGTAAGCAGGAAGCCAAGTTTGACAAGCTGATCGTCGCCGTTGGCCGTCGCCCATATACCGATAACCTGCTGTCTGAAGACTCCGGTGTTAAGTTGGACGAACGCGGTTTCATCTTCGTGGATGACAACTGTAAAACCGAAGCGCCCGGTGTCTGGGCGGTTGGTGACGTGGTTCGTGGTCCGATGCTGGCCCACAAGGCATCCGAAGAAGGCGTTATGGTTGCTGAGCGTATTGCCGGGCACAAGCCGCAGGTTAACTACGACTGCATCCCGAACGTGATCTACACGTCGCCGGAAGTTGCCTGGGTCGGGAAGACCGAGCAGGAGATGAAAGCGGAAGGTGAGGAGTACAATGTGGGTACTTTCCCATTCGCCGCCAATGGTCGAGCCATGGCAGCGAATGCGGCGTCCGGCATGGTCAAGATCATCGCCGACGCGAAAACCGATCGTATTGTCGGTTTCCACGTGGTGGGTCCCCAGGCCTCTGAAATCGTTGCTCAGGGCGTTATCGCCATGGAGTTTGGTTCCAGTGCCGAAGATCTCGCCCTGACCTGTTTTGCACATCCGACTCTGTCCGAGTCCGTGCATGAAGCGGCTCTGGGTGTTGCCGGCGGAGCGATTCACATCGCCAACCGTCGCAAAAAGAAGTAACGCGAGCCAGGAAGCAGGGGCGCCAATGACGGCGCCCCGCTGCTATTAAAACGGCTGGTTTTCGGTCGCGTTAAGGATGCGCTGAGGTGATCCCCGGCGCATCAAACCGAATTCGCACTGCGCGGGTTCAATTTCCGTATGTGGTTATCCTCCATCAGAAAGCGGGACATTAACTATGAATTTGCATGAATATCAGGGCAAACAGCTTTTCGCTGAATATGGCCTGCCAGTATCCAAGGGCATTGCCTGCGATACCCCCAAAGACGCAGTGGCCGCTGCTGACGAAATCGGCGGCGACGCCTGGGTAGTAAAAGCTCAGGTTCACGCTGGTGGCCGCGGCAAGGCCGGCGGTGTAAAACTGGTCAAGAGCAAGGACGATATCCGCGCCTTCGCTGAGAACTGGCTTGGCAAGAATCTGGTGACCTACCAGACCGACGAAAACGGCCAGCCAGTCAGCAAGATTCTTGTTGAGTCCCTTACCGATATCGACCAGGAACTCTACCTGGGCGCGGTTGTTGATCGCGGTACCCGTCGTATCGTGTTCATGGCTTCCACCGAAGGTGGTGTTGAAATCGAAAAGGTTGCCGAAGAAACCCCGGAAAAGATCCTGAAGGCCGAAGTTGACCCACTGGTCGGAGCACAGCCATTCCAGGGGCGCGAACTGGCGTTCAAGCTAGGCCTGGAAGGCAAGCAGATTGGTCAGTTCACCAAGATTTTCCTGGGCCTGGCGAAACTGTTCGAGGAGTGCGATCTGGCGCTGGTTGAGATTAACCCGCTGGTTATCACTCCAGCCGGTGACCTGCACTGCCTGGACGCCAAGATTGGCGTTGATGGTAACGCGCTGTACCGTCAGAAGAAGATCCACGAGATGCACGATCCCTCCCAGGAAGATTCCCGGGAAGCGGAAGCTGCCAAGTGGGAACTCAACTACGTGGCGCTGGATGGCAACATCGGCTGCATGGTTAACGGCGCAGGATTGGCCATGGGTACCATGGATATCATCAAGCTGTCCGGCGGCCAGCCTGCGAACTTCCTGGACGTTGGCGGCGGTGCCACCAAGGAACGTGTTTCCGAAGCGTTCAAGATCATCCTGTCTGACGACAACGTGAAAGCGGTACTGGTCAATATCTTCGGCGGCATTGTTCGCTGTGACATGATTGCCGAAGGCATCATCGGCGCCGTAAAAGATGTTGGCGTCAAGGTTCCTGTGGTTGTGCGTCTGGAAGGCAACAACGCCGAGAAGGGCACTAAAGTACTCGCTGACAGTGGCCTGAACATCATTGCCGCCACCAGTCTGTCGAATGCGGCAGAGCAAGTCGTTAAAGCCGCGGGGGGTAAATAATGAGCATCCTGATCAACAAAGACACCAAGGTTATCTGCCAGGGCTTTACCGGCGCACAGGGTACGTTCCACTCTGAGCAGGCCATCGAATATGGCACCAAAATGGTTGGTGGCGTAAGCCCCGGTAAGGGCGGCACCGAACACCTGGGCCTGCCGGTGTTCAACACCGTGCGTGAAGCGGTCGAGAAGACGGGCGCCGAAGCCACGGTTATCTACGTTCCGGCGCCGTTCTGTAAAGACGCCATCGTTGAAGCCGCTGACGCTGGCATCCAGCTGATCGTCTGCATCACCGAAGGCATCCCGACCATCGACATGCTCTACGCAAAAGAGTACGTCGATCGCAAGGGTGTTCGCATGATCGGGCCGAACTGCCCGGGTGTGATCACGCCAGGCGAGAGCAAGATCGGTATCATGCCGGGCCACATCCACAAGCCGGGCAAAGTGGGCATCGTGTCCCGCTCTGGTACCCTGACGTACGAAGCGGTCAAGCAGACCACCGACTTCGGTTACGGCCAGTCTACCTGCGTTGGCATCGGTGGTGACCCGATTCCGGGTTCCAACTTCATCGACATCCTGCAGTTGCTGCAGGACGATCCGCAGACAGAAGCCATCGTGATGATCGGCGAGATCGGCGGGACCGCTGAGGAAGAAGCCGCTGCGTTCATCAAGGACAACGTCAGCAAGCCGGTGGTGTCTTACATCGCGGGTGTGACGGCGCCTCCTGGTAAGCGTATGGGCCACGCCGGTGCGATTATCTCCGGTGGTAAGGGTACGGCGGATGAGAAATTCGCGGCCCTGAACGACGCCGGTGTCAAAACTGTGCGCAGCCTGGCTGAAATTGGCAAGGCGCTGAAGGAAGTGACTGGCTGGTAAACTACCGCCGGTGAATGAAAGCCCCCGGGTCTGTTTTGCGGACTGCCGGGGGCTTTTTGTTTTCTGGCGTCAGCGCAGGTTTTTCAATGCCTTCTTAACGCGGGCCACACATAAGACTATAATGCCCGGTCAGCCTGCAATATGATGGCTGTTCCCTATAAATAAAAGGAGTTCATGCTTTGAGTTCTGTCGATTCCCAGCAACGGATTTTGTCCGGCATGCGTCCCACCGGCAAGTTGCACCTCGGCCATTATCACGGTGTTCTGAAGAACTGGGTGAAACTCCAGCATGAATTCGAATGCTTCTTCTTCGTTGCCGACTGGCACGCGTTGACCACCAACTATGATGATCCCAGCGGCATTGAGGATAGCGTCTGGGATATGGTGATCGACTGGCTCGCGGCAGGCGTCAATCCCGGGTCCTCAACGATGTTCATCCAGTCCAAGGTGCCGGAACACGCGGAGCTTCATCTTTTACTGTCGATGATTACCCCATTGGGCTGGCTTGAGCGTGTACCCACGTATAAGGATCAGCAGGAAAAACTGCGCGAGAAAGACCTGGCCACCTACGGCTTTCTCGGCTATCCGCTACTGCAGAGCGCGGACATTCTGATGTATCGGGCCGGTCGGGTACCCGTGGGTGCAGACCAGGTGTCCCACGTGGAAATCACGCGCGAAGTCGCTCGCCGCTTCAATCACATCTACGGCCGTGAGCCGGGATTTGAAGAGCAGGCAGAGGGCGCCATCGTCAAGATGGGCAAGAAAAACGCAAAGCTTTACCGCACCCTGAAGAAGCGTTACCAGGAAGAGGGCGATATGGAAGCCCTGGAAACGGCGCGGGCATTGCTCAAGGAGCAGCAGAACATCTCCCTGGGCGATCGTGAGCGGCTGTACGGTTATATCGAAGGTGGCGGTAAGGTGATCCTTCCAGAGCCCCAGCCCCTGCTGACACCGGAATCGAAGATGCCAGGACTGGACGGCCAGAAAATGTCCAAGTCCTACAACAACTATATCGGTTTGCGCGAAGAGCCTGACAGCGTCGCCCAGAAAATCCGCACCATGCAGACCGACCCCCAGCGGGTACGGCGTACCGATCCGGGCGAACCGGAGAAGTGTCCGGTTTGGGGGCTTCATCAGGTTTATTCCGATGCGGATACCCAGGAATGGGTGCAAACCGGCTGCCGCTCGGCGGGCATTGGTTGCCTGGAATGCAAGAAGCCGCTGATTGACTCGATTATTGAAGAGCAGCGGCCCCTGCATGAACGTGCTCGTGAATATGAAGGCAATCCGGACCTGGTTCACGCCATTATTGAAGAAGGCTGCGAGCATGCCAGGGATGCCGCGAGGGATACCCTTGAGGAAGTTCGGACAGCCATGGGCCTGAACTACCGCTGAGCCCCGACGCTGACAATTCCGGAGAGACCATGACAGAGGACACCACAGGCAATACGACGGCGGATGAGGGGGCTGAGGTGCCCGTTGAGCAGGCGCCACTTGCCCGTGTCTCCGGTAAGCCGGTGGTTGATCTGCCTCGTGACCTGTATATACCTCCCGATGCCCTGGCGGTCTTCCTTGAGGCCTTTGAGGGGCCATTGGATCTGTTGCTGTATCTGATCCGACGTCAGAACATGGACATCCTCGACATCGATGTCAGTGAGATTACCAAGCAATACATGGATTACATCGGCGCCGTTGAAGCCATGCGCTTCGAACTGGCTGCGGAGTATCTGGTTATGGCAGCGACCCTGGCGGAGATAAAATCCAGGATGCTGTTGCCGCGACAGGAATCCGAGGACGAAGAGGACATCGATCCGCGAGCGGAGCTGATACGCAGGCTCCAGCAGTATGAGCGCTTCAAGCAGGCCGCCGAAGATATTGACGACTTGCCACGGCTTGAACGGGACAATTTCGTTGCCTCTGCAGCGTTGCCCCGGATGCCTTCCAGTCAGCCCCATCCGGACGTGGACCTGCGGGAAATACTGTTTGCCCTACAGGGCATGCTCAAACGTGCAGATCTGTTTACCAGCCACCACGTGGAGAGGGAGCGTTTATCCACCCGTGAACGTATGTCGGCAATACTGTCGGTCTTGCGGGATGATCAGTTCGTGACGTTCGAAAGTCTGTTCACTCCAGAGGAAGGGCGATTGGGGGTCGTGGTGAGTTTCCTGGCGACCCTGGAACTGGTCAAGGAGCAATTGATCGAAGTGGTCCAGGCCGAGGTGCTGGGCCCGATCCATGTCAGGGCGAGAGCGGTATGAACGAGGAAAATCTCCGGAAAATACAGGCCATTACCGAAGCTGCATTGCTGGCCGCCGGCAAACCCTTAACGGTCGACCAGTTACGGGATCTTTTCGAAGAAGGTGAGCGCCCGGCCCGCCAGGTAATGGAGCATGTGCTGGTCTTGCTGGAACAGTCCTGCCAGGGGCGGGGATTCGAACTGAAGAAAATCGCCAGTGGTTACCGGCTGCAGGTGCGGGAAGAGTTTGCTCCGTGGGTGGGGCGTTTATTCGAAGAAAAGCCCCAGAGGTACTCCCGAGCACTGCTGGAGACGTTGGCACTGGTTGCCTATCGCCAGCCCATAACCCGCGGTGAAATTGAGGATATTCGGGGCGTCACCGTCAGCAGCAACATTGTCCGTACGCTGCTTGAGCGGGAATGGGTGAGGGTAGTTGGGCACCGCGACGTGCCGGGCAGGCCTGCTATGTATGCCACCACCCGTCAGTTTCTGGACTATTTCAATCTGGAAGGTCTGGACCAGATGCCGCCCTTGTCAGAAATCCGGGATCTGGAAGAGATCGGTCGGGAAATCGAAAAGAACATGCAGGCCGAGATCGAATTTGAATCTCCGGCCCGAAATACTGGTGACGATGGGGATGACTCCAATCCCGATAACGCGCCAGGACAAACACTTCACTGATGCCACCGGCGTCAGTCACTCTTTAAGGATAGATCCATGGCGGCCAATCGCCCCAAGAAACCCGAACAGCGGCAGCCGGATGAAACCACCGTTTCCGGCCCGGAGCGCATACAGAAGCTACTGGCACGAGCCGGTGTGGGATCGCGTCGGGAAGTTGAATCCTGGATCGAAGCCGGTCGCCTGAGCATCAATGGGAATCCGGTTGAGCCGGGGCAGAAAGTCACGGTTGATGATCGCATTGAGCTGGATGGCAAGCGCCTCGACATTGCGGCCGGGGCCGAGGTGGTCAGGCGTGTACTCATCTACAACAAACCGGAAGGCGAGGTCACCACACGCCGCGACCCGGAAGGACGACCGACGGTATTCGACAGCCTTCCCCGGCTCCGTGACCATCGCTGGATTGCCATTGGGCGGCTGGACATCAATACCACCGGCCTGGTGCTGTTCACCACCGATGGGGAACTCGCCAACCGGCTGATGCATCCGTCACGCCAGATTGACCGCGAATACGCGGTCCGGGTATTTGGTGAAGTGGATGAGGCTATGATCAAAAGATTGTCTGAGGGCGTGCTGCTCGACGACGGTATGGCGAAGTTTTCGGACATCAGCGAGGCCGGGGGAAAGGGGATCAACCAATGGTTCCATGTGACGCTTCTGGAAGGCCGTAACCGTGAAGTGCGCAGGCTTTGGGAATCCCAGGGTGTGAGGGTCAGCCGCTTGAAGCGTGTGCGCTACGGGCCGATTTTCCTGCCAAGCCGCCTGACGGTTGGTAAGTGGGAAGAGCTGGATCAGAAAGCCGTGGATTCGCTGAGCAAAGCCGTCGATTTGAAGCCTGTGGACATTCCGGCCAAGACGCCGTCCGAGCAAAAGACCCTTGATCGTAAGCGTCGTAAACAGGCCGGGGCAGGTCCGCGTAAATCAGGCGGCGCGCGATGGCAGGTCGACAGTGCTGGCCCGTCGACGGGCCGGAAGTCATCAGGCAAGCCACCGGCAAAGTCTGGAAAACGCTGATCAGTTGCTGATAGCGGCGAAAACCCGTGTGCAATTGCGGCCATGGGCTTTCGCCTGGTACAACGCTTCGTCGGCGCGGGCAAGCCACTGGTCGGCGGTCTCGTCTGCCAGCCTCATGGCCACGCCGCAGCTGGCGGTTACTGTGACATCGGTATCCCCGCAGTCCACGACAATGGTATTGATGAAGTCGCGAATACGGTCGCCAACCTCGCGGGCGTTCGCCTCGTCGGTATGGGCCAGCAGAATGGCAAACTCTTCCCCGCCAAAGCGGTACACGCTGTCGGAATTTCTGACGGCCTTTTCGAGTTCGGCGGCCGCCAGTTTCAGCATGTGATCACCCACGACATGGCCGTGTTGGTCATTCACCTGCTTGAAATGGTCCAGATCGCACAGGATCAGTGAATACTGCTCTCCATGCCTGTCGCCAAGACAACTGGCACGGGACAGCGCCTCGTCCATAGCACGCTTGTTGGGAACACCGGTCAGGCAATCCGTCAGAGACGCCTGTTCGATGGTAAAAAACTGGCAGGCATTGCGAATGGGGCAGATGGCGGCTGCAAGCATCAACTCTATGCCTTCGAGCTCCTGTTCCGTGAATTTCTGTCGACGGCTGAGAGAAAGCGTGCCATAGAAGCCGCCTTCGAGGTTGAGCCGATAATCGCAGCTATGGGGGCCGCCCTTACCGGTTACATAGACAAAATCCCTTGACGCTATGGTATGCCGGTAAGTCAGGCAATCGTAAGGAACCACGCTGGCGATCTCTTCAGCCAGAATTGCCAGTTGTGTTTCCAGGCTGAGTGTCGTGGACAGTCTTCGGGTCAGCCTTGTCAGCACATCCGGGGATTCATTCCAGTCGCGGTGCGCCTGTCTCAGGGCCGCGAGTTTCTGAGGTTGTGGTCCAGACTTATTGATCGACGGAATCTGTTTCACTTAAAACTGCCTGTTAAGGTATTTTTTTATAAACATGCATGTTTGGGGCCATTATTTAATTAACGTTCAATAACAATTATATACAGTTATTTCCTACTCGATTTCTCAAGAATTAGAACAGACCTGGTGGCGAGCACGCCAAATTTCCGGCACGGGTTTGCCGGCATGACCAGATCGTTAAAATGTCCGACAAGGGGATTGGGCTCACGGGTGCCTGTGGTAAACTTCTGCGCTTATTCTTTGCTGCCAGTAGCGAGTGAGCGACCAACTTTATGAGGTTTCAGGCCCCCGAAAGTCTTTCCGAACAGATAGCCCAGCACCTGGGGCAGCGCATTGTGACCGGCGACCTGAGGCCGGGCGAGCGAATCCAGGAGCTCAAGGTTGCCGGTGAACTGAATGTCAGTCGCGGTTCCGTGCGCGAGGCGCTGTTGATTCTCCAGCGCCGCCATCTGGTGGATATTTTTCCTCGCCGTGGTGCCGTGGTGTCCCGTTTGACGCCGGAACTGGTCAACAGCCTCTATGATATCTACATTGATTTGCTGTGCATGCTGGGGCGGAAGGTGCTTGAGCGTTGGTCCGGCAGTGAACTGTCTGGCGTTATGGGTCAGGTGCGGGAGCTTCAGGCGGTCATTGATGCACTCAATTCCTCCGGCGGAGATGCTGCCGAGCAGGTCATTGATGCCGGATTCGGGGTAATGCGCTACGCCTATGGGTTGGTGGAAAACCCGTTCCTTGAGGAAACCCTGGAAAACTTCCGGCCTGCGATCAGCCGGACCTATTTCGTCGCGCTTGAGAATTTCCGCGATGAACTGGCGGAAACCGGGCGGTTTTTCCGGCAACTTGCGGACGCAGCGGTGCGTGACGACGCCGCCGGCCTTGAAACCGCCATCTGTGAGTTTGGCGAACATCAGCGTGAACAGGTACTGAGTATTCTCAGGGAAGAGGTGAGCGCCTGATATGCGCCTGAAGTCCATCAAGTTATCCGGTTTCAAATCTTTCGTTGACCCGACCACGGTGCCGTTTCCGTCCAACATGACAGCGGTCGTGGGCCCCAACGGTTGTGGCAAGTCCAATATCATCGATGCGGTGCGCTGGGTGATGGGCGAAAGCTCGGCCAAATATCTGCGTGGCGAGTCCATGTCGGACGTTATCTTCAACGGTTCCAGTGCGCGTAAACCGGTCGGCCAGGCCTCCATAGAACTGGTGTTCGACAACAGCGACGGTTCGGCGCCCGGCGAGTTCGTACGTTTCAATGAAATTTCGGTACGCCGCCGTGTTTCCCGCGAGGGGCAGTCGGAATACTTCCTGAACGGCTCCAAATGCCGTCGGCGTGATATTACCGATCTTTTCCTCGGGACCGGGCTAGGCCCCCGCAGCTACGCCATCATCGAGCAGGGGATGATCTCGCGGTTGATCGAGGCCAAGCCGGAAGAGTTGCGGGTGTATATCGAGGAAGCGGCGGGTATCTCCAAGTACAAGGAGCGCCGCAAGGAAACCGAAAGCCGCATCCGCCGGACCCAGGAGAACCTGGAACGCCTGACGGATCTTCGGGACGAACTTGGCAGGCAGCTGCAACACCTTGAGCGTCAGGCTCAGTCGGCGGAAAAGTACAAAGCCTACAAACAGGAAGAGCGCCAGAAAAAGGCCGAGCTGACGGTGTTGCGCTGGCAGTCCCTGGACACCGATCTTCAGACTTGGCGCACTCGCATCCGGGATACCGAGCTCGAGCTCGAGAAGCAGCTGTCTGAACGTGTCAGCCTGGAAACAGCTCTTGAATCCCTGCGGGACGGCCATCAGGAACGTAACGAACATTTCAATCGGGCGCAGGCGCGTTACTACGAAGCCGGTGCCGATATTGCCCGCATTGAGCAGAGCCTTGAGCACCAACGAGAGCGCAGCCGCCAGACGGCCGCGGAACTGGACCAGGCCATGGCCAATCAGCGCGAACTGGCTCGGGAACTGGAACAGGATGAAGAGAAACTGGCGGGCATCCAGGAAGAACTGGATATGTTGGAGCCCGAACAGGAGGCGCTGGTCCTGAAATCGGAGGAATCCGGAGAAAAGCTCCAGAGTGCCGAGGATGCCATGAGCGAATGGCAGCACAACTGGGAGGATTTCAGTTCCCGTTCAGCGGATGCGCGCCGACAGGCGGAACTGGCCCAGTCCAGTATCCGTTCCCAGGAAAATGCCATTGAGCAACTGCGCACCCGTCAACAACGGCTTCGTGAAGAACAGGATCTGCTTGAAGGACAGGTTGATCGGGCGGAACTGGACGACCTTCTGGAGCAGCAGGAATCCCTGGAGCTGCAGAGGGAGGAAGCCGCGGAGCGAATCAACGTTGTCCAGGACGAACTCCAGGAGGCACGCCACCACCAGCGGGATGCAGATCAGGCTGCCACCGAGGCGCGCCAGCAGGTCCAGAGTCTGAGGGCATCGCTTGAATCCCAGCAGGCCTTGTTGGATGAACAGATGGGCAGCCAGGACGACACCCTGCAGGCCTGGCTTAATGAACACAGCCTTAGCGACAGCCCACGACTGGCCACGCAACTTCGTATCGACGATGGCTGGGAATTTGCGGTAGAGCAGGTAATTGGGCGCTTCAGCCAGGGGCTGAGCGTACCGGGGCTGGGAGCAATGCATGCCAACATGGCTGATGCTCCCCGAGGTTTGGCCCTGGTGAATAGTGACTCCAGCGCCAATGGTCCATCAACGGGGCTCGCAAGCAAAGTATCCGGTGCCGGGGGCATGGCATCCTTGCTGGCGCTTGTTGATACCGCGGAGTCCATGGAGGACGCGCTGGAACGGCAGAAAGGTTTGGCGCCGGGCAGGAGTGTCATTACCCCCGAGGGTGCCTGGTTGTCCGTTGACTGGGTGTTGATGCCCGATTCCGACGCAGCCCAGATTGGCGTAATCGAACGCCAGAAGAAAGTCACCGCACTGACAGCAGAGTTAGAGCAGGCGGAAGCCTCCCTGGAAGCCGCCACCGATAATCTGGACCGGTTGCTGGAACAGTCAGAACGGGCGGAAGCTGCCAGGGACGATGCCCAGGGCCGGCTGGCGGATGCTGATCGGGAACTCGCCACCCTGTCATCCAAGATCAGTGGTCTCAAGGCGCGTGCGGAACAGATTGATGCGAGGCTTCAACGCATTCGTGACGATCTTGCTGACGTGTCCATGAATCTCGAGGAGCAGCAGGGACAACTGCTGGAAACCCGCGAGGAGTGGCAGCAGGCCCTGGCATCGACGGAAGACAGCGATGAAGAGAAGGAGCGGCTGCTTGAGCGTCGGGACGTGCTGCGTGAAAACCTTGACCGGCTTCGCCAGGAGGCTCGGCACGATCGCGATCACGCCCACCAGTTACAACTCCAGCTTCAGTCTTTGAACAGCCAGCGCGATGGCTTGCGTCAGACCATTGATCGAATGCAATTGCAGAAAGAGCGTCTGGACGAGCGACTCGACATTCTCCGTGAAAGCCGCGAAAACGCCGAAGAGCCCATTGAAGATCTGAAAATGCAGCTGGAAGGCCTGCTGGACAGGCGCTTGGCTGAAGAGGAAAAGTTGGGTGCTGCCCGAGACGCGCTTGAAGAAATTGATCAGGAGGTGCGTGATCGGGAGCAAAGTCGCAGCCGCATAGAACATACCATCCAGGACGTCCGTGCCAGCCTCGAGAAGCTGAAAATGGAATCCCAGGCCCTGGAGATTCGTGCAGGCAATCACCTGGAGCAGCTCGAGGAACTGGATGTCCGCCTGCAGGAAGTGCTGTCCACGTTGCCTGAAGATGCCAACGAGAAAGCCTGGGCCGAAGACCTCGAGAAAATCGGGTCCCGGATTCAGCGTCTGGGTGCCATCAACCTTGCGGCCATCCAGGAGTATCAGGTTCAGAGTGAGCGTAAGACCTATCTGGACAGTCAGCATGAAGATCTGATGGAAGCGCTGGAGACCCTGGACAACGCCATACGCAAGATCGATCGCGAAACCCGGCAGCGCTTCAAGGAGACGTTCGATCAGGTCAATGGGGGGCTCCAGGCGCTGTTCCCGAAAGTGTTCGGCGGCGGCAATGCGTACCTTGAACTTACGGGTGAGGACCTGCTGGAAACAGGGGTTGCCATCATGGCAAGGCCGCCGGGCAAGAAAAACAGCACCATTCATTTGCTCTCCGGCGGGGAGAAAGCACTGACGGCTATTGCGTTAGTGTTCTCCATCTTCCAGCTTAATCCGGCCCCGTTCTGTATGCTGGATGAGGTGGATGCTCCGTTGGACGACGCCAACGTGGGGCGGTACGCCAACATGGTCAAGGAAATGTCAAAACAGGTACAGTTCATCTACATTACCCACAACAAGATCGCCATGGAAATGGCCGACCAACTGATGGGGGTCACGATGCATGAGCCAGGATGCTCACGGCTGGTATCGGTAGATGTTGACGAGGCTGCCGCGTTGGCTGAAGCATGATGACATGTCGCTGGCGGACAGGCGGTCAAGGTTCGTGCAAAAATGACAAAACTGCCATCTGGCCTGTGTTTGCGTTGTATTCATTACAGGCTTTTCTTAGAGTAGCAACGATATCTGATCTGCAAACAGGACAGCACCACTATGTCTCTTAGGGAATGGTTAATTGCCATCGGTACCCTGGTTATACTCGGTATTGTGATTGATGGCCTGCGCCGGATGAGGCGCGCCCGTAAGGAATCAATCGCGATATCCTCTGGCATGGGCGCGGACGATCTCGACGATTCCCCGTTGGACCAGGACTACAACCCTGAGCTCCCAAATGGTGGGGCGCGAACCATTTCACGTGACACGCTGGAAGAGCGCGGCTACGTCAAACCGGAAAAGAGCCGTTTCGCCAAGCCCGAGCCCAAACCGACCAGGCCGGTGGTCAGCAGCGCGAGCGCGACGGGTAAGGATGACTCCCAAGAGCTGACTGCAGAGCGTGAACCGGAGCCGGAAAATCTGGCCGCCAGTGAACCCAGTGACGTTGACTACGATTCTGACATCGGTTGGGGGGCCGTAGACGAGGAGCCGGAAACCGACATAGCGGATTCTGGCCCGGACCACGAAGAGGTTCCCCCTACGGTAACCACCGAGGTCGAGGAAGACACGGCAAGGCGGGAAGCCACAGCACGGCAATCCGGGCAGCCCCTCGCCGGAGCCAACCGGCCGGAGGCCCGGGAAGTGGTGGTTATCAATGTGTTGGCGAAAAGTGAGCAGAATTTCGAGGGCACCAAACTCAAGGCGCTGTTCGAAGCTTGTGGCCTGGAACATGGCGACATGGATATCTACCATCGCCACGAACAGTCAGATACCACCAGTCCGGTGCAGTTCAGCGTGGCCAGTGCTGTTGAGCCCGGTACCTTCAAGCCCGAGGATATGCCAGCCCTGTCGACGCCGGGTATCAGCTTCTTTATGAGCATGCCCGGGCCTACCAATTCCATGCAGGCCTTTGAGTTCATGCTGGAAACGGCGCAGTGCGTGGTGCGCAATCTTGGCGGTGAACTGAAGGACGAGCGCCGCAGCGTGATGACCCCGCAAACCATTGAACACTGCCGCCAACGCATCCGCGAATTTGAACGTAAACAACGATCCCCCAGACAATGACCAAAGCCTCTCCCGACGTTATCAGCCGGGCCGGAGAACTCCGGGATATCATCACTGAGCATAACTATCAGTACTATGTTCTGGACGATCCCCGGGTTCCGGATGCCGAGTACGACCGCCTGTTTCGGGAATTACAGGGCCTCGAAGCGCAATACCCCGATATTGTGACGCCTGATACCCCCACTCGCCGGGTGGGGGCATCGGTGGAAACCACCTTTGAGGAAGTTGTCCATCGTATCCCCATGCTTTCCCTGGACAATGCGTTCAGTGATGAAGAACTGAGGGACTTTGACCGCCGGGTGAGAGATCGGCTCAAGACCGAAGAAGACATTGAGTATGTCTGCGAGCCCAAGCTGGATGGGCTGGCGGTTAGTCTTCATTACGAATCTGGCGTGCTGACCCGGGCCGCTACACGCGGTGATGGCTATACAGGTGAGGATATCACCGCCAACATCCGTACCATCCCGTCGGTGCCCCTGAGACTTCGTGGTGACAACATCCCTGAGCTGGTGGAGGTCCGGGGAGAGGTCTATATGCCCCGGGAAGGGTTCGAAACCCTGAACAAACGTCTGGCGGACAAAGGAGAGAAGACGTTTGTTAACCCCCGTAATGCTGCCGCCGGCAGTCTGAGACAGAAAAAGCCCACCGTGACGGCCCGACGTCCACTCGAATTGTGCGCCTACAGTGTCGCGCTTGAGGACGAAAGCCGGCTGCCCGCCACCCATTGGGAAGGGCTGCAACAGGTTGGTGCCTGGGGTTTCCGGATCAACCCTGAGATGCGTCGGGCGACCGGCGCGGAGGACTGTCTGCAGGCTTACAATGAGCTGATGGATAAGCGTGCCAGCCTACCTTATGAAATCGATGGCATTGTCTTCAAGGTAAACAGCCTGGCATTGCAGCGGCAGTTGGGGTTTGTCTCCCGAGCCCCCCGATGGGCCATTGCCCAGAAATTTCCGGCGCAGGAAGAGCTGACGGTCATTGAAGACGTGGAATTTCAGGTCGGCCGTACCGGCGCGATTACGCCAGTCGCCCGGCTCAAGCCGGTATTTGTGGGAGGCGTCACCGTAAGCAATGCCACTTTGCATAATATGGACGAAATCCAACGACTGGGTGTCCGTATCGGAGACACCGTGTTCGTTCGACGGGCGGGGGATGTGATTCCCCAGGTGGTCAAGGTTGTGGCCGAACGTCGCCCTGACAATACCCGTGAAGTCCAGCTTCCGGACGCCTGCCCGGTATGCCAGTCTGACATTGTGCAGATCGAGGGCGAGGTAGTGGCCCGCTGTTCTGGCGGGCTGTTCTGTCCGGCACAGCGCAAGGAGGCCATCCGGCACTATGCATCCCGAAAGGCGCTTGACATAGAAGGGCTGGGGGACAAGTGGATTGATATTCTGGTGGACAGGGAACTGGTCACCACGGTTGCGGATCTGTACCTGTTAAAGAAAGCCGATTTGACGGGTCTTGAACGTATGGGTGATAAATCCGCGGGTAATCTGATCGATGCCATTGATCGCTCCCGCCACCCGGTCCTTTGGAAATTCCTGTATGCCCTTGGTATTCGGGAGGTGGGCGAGGCAACCGCCAAGGCCCTGGCCAGCCACTTTGGCACCCTGGAAGCCATTGGTGAGGCTGACGAGGATGCCCTGCAGTCGGTGTCTGACGTTGGGCCCATTGTCGCCGGCCACATTCGTAGTTTCTTCGACCAGACCCACAACCAGGAAACCATTCAGGCCCTGAAAGACGCTGGGGTTCAATGGCAGACCGAAGAGATCACCGCCAGTGAAAAGCCGCTGAAGGGAGAGACTTGGGTACTGACGGGGTCACTGTCCGACATGACGAGGGATGACGCCAAGGCAAAATTGGAGTCCCTTGGGGCCAAAGTAGCGGGAAGCGTCTCCGGCAAGACCTCCTGTGTTGTTGCCGGCGAAGCCGCCGGTTCGAAGCTGACGAAGGCCGAGAATTTGGGAGTCCCGGTAATGGACGAGTCCGCCTTCGTCGATTTTCTTGGTACCCACGGCCTGGAATAAACCTCTGGCCACGGCGCACACTATGGTTCGTCCGTGGCCAGAATCTGAGAACTCGCGCAGATCCTGCCTCCGTGAAATTGATTACCATGAGCTTGTTCTGTAACGGTGTGTAAAGCACCTATAAAAACAATGCTCTGAAACGGACTTTTTCATGCGCGCCGATTCGCTCTCTTGCCTCTCCTGTGCTCTTCGCTGTTTTCCTCGCGGGGGCTGTCTTGCCCTGCTGTCACTGATCCTGGTTGTCATTGGCGGTTGCAAGACCGAACAGGACGCCGAAGACCCCTACATTCTGGGAACACCGCCGGACGAAGCTTATCTGGGCGTTGACTACGCCTACAATTTTGGCGCTTTCGACAGCGACGATATTCTCGATTATTCACTCACCAATGCACCGTCCTGGCTGGCGCTGGAAGACACCAGCAACAAGGCACGCCAGGGCGTCATCATGCGGGGCGTTCCGGGGCTGACCGGTGGCTCGAGAGGCCGTGATGACCTCGGCACTACGGAGAACATCACTCTGGTTGGCAATGATGGCCGTGCGGCCGGTACACAGCCATTTGACATTGAGGTCCGAGAAAACGTGCTCAGCCTGGCCATCGACGATTTTACCGAGGGAGAGGCGTTCGAGGCGCCGGAGGAACGGGATAATCGGTGTGAGGCTCCGGAGATCGGAGAAATCGGTCGACAGACATATGAGGTGAACGAGTACGACGATGATGGCGCCGTCGTTAAAACCGTTCAACGCACCAGCGCCACCTATCCCGTTCTTGTGCGGGTACTGCTTGATCAGCCTTCTGTCACCCGTGTGTCGGTGGCCTTTGAGCTGGACTCCAGCTTTAATCCACAACGCTGTGACGAGGATATTGATCCCCCTCATCAGCGTTGTGAAAATGGCGCCGCCAACGACAACGAGGCGATCATCGGCAAGGACATTGTTGGTTTGGGGACGCAGAGCGAACCGACCTTACCAGTGCCTTCCTATCTTCAGTATCAGCCAGACGATGATGGGTTCCTGTCCAAGGGGGTGATTACTCTGGAGCCCGGAATCACCGAATGTTACATCCGCCTGGAAGTTATCGAGGACACCGAGGCCGAACCCCTGGAAACCCTGAACATCCGACTGACCGAGGTGCGGTCCGGCCTCGCCGGGCTTGGCAGTTCCAATTCCGGTGTCAGGGAATTACTGCGGATTGCGGACAATGAGCCAACAGTGCGCCTGGAAACCGAGGCCGGCGGTACCCGCGATGCGCTTAATGTCGGCGAAGTTCGCGAGTATGTTGCTTTAATCAGCGGTGAACGAGCCGGTGCTTATAGCGTGAAACTTGGAGAGGATGATGACTCCGATGTGATTCTGGGCGAGGATTTCCTTGTGGAAGTCCGGGACGGGAATGGCGAGTGGGTGGAAGGGGATCTCCTGACCTTTGCCGAGGGCGTTGAGGAAATGCGCTTTCGTATCCGCATTCCCGACGACTACACCAACGGCCAGCTGGAAAACGATCGTTTCCTTCTTTTGGGTCTGGACGAACGTTATCAGTCCGGAAGGGAGAATTTCGCGGCCTCGGCGGATGCGGACAAACTGCGGGTGAACATCAACGAACTGACTTCACCGATTGAGGTGGGCAACAGTGCGGCCTTTGTTCCCACCGACACGGCCTTCGGGCACAACGGTCGTCTTTTCATTGCAGGCTATCGTATCGATGATGGTGACCGTCCCTGGGTGCGTATCGTCACGCAGAAAGGGGAAGTAACGGAGCAGCCGTTGTCAGAGGCCGCTATTGCCCAGGGTGGGGAACCGGTTATCGGTTTTGTCGAACGTAACTTTAAGGAAGGAGATGACGACGTTACCCGCTACGAATTCGTCGTGTCGTTCGGCAGTGAACAGACACCGGACGGTGCCCCTGGCGGCAATGGTGTGGATGTTCATACCTTGCTGTACTTTTTTGACACCGCTCAGGATCCGGACAGTTATGTACCGGTTTGGGGCATCGTGACCGGCACATCCGGTGATGATTTTCCCCGGTGGACCGGGATTGATGAAGACGGTGGTTACGTTGTAAACGCCGGCGAAACCAATGGCCAGTGGACGAACGAAAACGCTGCTGGTGGTGTGGACAGTTTTCTCCAGAGAATTGACACTACCGTTGACGGCAACTCGGTTGTGCCGGTGGTTGCCTGGATACGACAGGTCGGGTCGGCAGGGCATGATGAGTCGGTTGTAGGAGGCAGTACGTCCACCAGCAGTCCGCTGCTGATCGGGGATTCCTCAGGCGCGGTGAGTGGCCAACCCCAACTTGGCGGAAAAGACGCGTTCTTTTATATTGCCTCCAGCGCAGACAGTACAATTAACGTCAGGCAGCGTGGAACCGCTGGCAACGAAGATCTCTCCGGCGGCATCTACGGGACCAACAATGTCTGGTTGGTGGGCCAGAGTACCGGCAACTATAGCGTCGAGTCTGGCGATGGGAACCGCTCACTGAAGCGCCGTCAGATCAACAGCCAGGCCGGGTTTGCATTGTCCTATACGGCGTTGGGAGATGTCACTCGCGCCTTTACGTTCAATGACTTGGATGATGCATCCACTGAGTCTTTACGTGCGGTGCGCACTTACGACCGGGACATTCTGGTTGCAGGAAGTACCAACGGTAATTTCAGCGAAAGCGAGGGAAACAGCCAGACTCAGCCGATCCTGGCGAGAATTTCACTGGAAGAAAACAGCGATGATGACACTGACAGCAGCCGGGAATGGAGAACTCAGTTGCCACTGGTGGGTGCTGAGGGTGAAATAGAACGGCTTGAAAACTACCGCGATGACGAAATAACAGCCCTGGTCAAAATCGTCAGTGGTGCCTCTGAGACCTGGGAGGTTCGGCTGTTTACTGGAGAGGGGCTGCCGTTGCATTAATCGAATGCGGGCGATGTGCCCACTGCTATACGCTACCCTCGTGCCGGCTGGCGTTGGCGTACAACTTCAGGTAATCGGTGCTGGTGACGATACCTGCTGACTGGCCCCTCTCATCAACCACCAGGGCCGCATTCAGTTGGTGAGCGAGCATCAGCCTTGCCAACTGGTGGGCATCGGTCTCGGGCGACGAGGTCAGGAAGGCGGGTAGTTCGATATTCACGAAGCTCGCGCTCATGGCGTTTGCATCGGTTTCGTGGAGCCAGGCTAGCAACCAGCGTAGATCCACAAGCCCTGCTACGTTACCGTCTGCGGTAATCACGAGATGGTTGACGCCGTTTTCATCCATGGCTTCCATCGCGTCAGCAACGCTTGCGGTGGCTGGCAGAGAGTGCAGGGCGGGGGTGCAGATCTGGGATACCGGCAGGTAGGCCCGCCGCTCTTTGGGTTCACCGGACGCTGCGGCACTGTATTCCTCAATGGCACGCTGCCGTCCGGAGCGGGCGGCAAGCTGGAACTCGGCGTCGGTTGCCTCACTGTGCTGAACATCGATATTGTGGGATTCGCTCAGTTCTGTAACGTCACCTACGCGGCGGCCCCGGAATATCTCCGGCAGGCGTGTCCCAACGGGTCTGCCGGGTTCACTGACATGAATGGACATAATGATCTGCTCCGGTTACAACAGGGCCTTCTCCGGTTATCGGCAGACAATTTGATTTCTTCAGGCGCTAATAGTTTCCTGCTCTGTTATTTCCACGCGGTGGCAGCGGCCCGTCGCGACCCGTTTTGCCAGGGATCCGGGGAGGCAGACAGGCTGCCCGGAGAGCCGGTCGGCAAGGTACTCTGCGAGCAGGGGAGCGTAACTCAACCCCTTGCTGCCCAAGCCGGTAAACAGGTTGATGCCTTCCAATGGTTGCCCATAAGCGTCCACTAGTGGACCAGCGACCGGCTGATAATCATGGGTTGTGCATCGAAACCCGACTTTGCCATCGAGTTTCGCCGGATCAACGTCGCCTGAATCCCTGTTTACCGAGCCTGGAACCATCGCATCCAGCATTGAAAGGTTATCCCGGTGGCTTTCGGTGGAAAGGGTTGGCGATGAGTCATGAAGATCGAAGGTGGCACCCGCCAGTGTCATGCCACCGTGGGCGGGATTGAGATACCCTGATCCACATACCACTACATCAGGGCAATTGACCGCCTTCGCAGGCAAGTGGGTTACTTGCCCTCTAATCGCACGAAAACGGAAGCCGCCCTTCAACGGAATCAGGTCCGGTGTCTGATGGCCGGCGCATATCACCACCCGGTCGACCACAACATCCTGCTCGCCGTTACCTGCGATATGCCATTTGCCGTTGCAGGGAGTAAGTCGGTGGACGTCAAACCCAAAACATTGAAAGATCCGCTCGTGCTCTATCAATGCCCGGCAAAGGCCGCCGGGCTCAAGCCATCCACTGCGAGGAAACCAGAGGCCTCCCCGAGTCAGCGGAATGCCGGCAAGCTCAGACGCCTGTTCCGGGCTGATCTGCTGCAATACGGCGCTTGGATAGTCGTTGCGGGCGATGAAGCGGTTCTGACGGTCTTGCTCGCTATCACTGTGCGCCAGTTGAACAAGCCCGGAAGGATGCCAGTGCTCCCCGCCGAACTGTTGATAGTAACGTTGACTGAACAGCAACGATGAGAGACCGAGCTTTGCCTGATCGTTGAACTCAATGCCCAGTTTGACATACAGCGCACCCTGGATATTGCCAGAGGCGGCTGTTCCAGCCTCTTGAGCCTGGTCAATCACCGTGACATGCAATCCCCGCTCCGCCAGATTCCGGGCGAGCAGGCTGCCGGCAACCCCGGCGCCGATGATGGCAATGGATTCAACATCATTCGCGGCTGGTGGTGTTCCGGGGCTGGTGGCATCACCCAGTGTGCCGGTCAACATGTCCCATTTCTGGCCAAATCCGGGTGCTTTTCGCATGGCGAAGCCAGCAGCAATCAGCCGTCTCCGCACCTCGCCAACGGATGTAAAGGTGGCGACCGTCGCGCCGGGCTTGCTGTGGCCCGGCATCGCGTCGATGACTTCACTCGTCCACATGCCCGGATTTTTAGCGGGCGCGAAACCGTCCAGGAACCAGGCATCCGCCTGAAAATCCAGCTCGCGCCAGGCATCAACCACATCGCCGAAAAAGAGTGTCAGCCTGACACGACCACCGGCCAACACCAGGCGATGGGTACCCGAGACGGGGGCGGGATATTGTTCCAGCAGTTGGTCAGCGTAGACTTTGAGCTCCGGCCACATGGTGAGCGCACGTGCAAGGTCGTCCGGGGTCAGAGGGTGGCTTTCGACGGAGACGAAATGCAGGCAACCATTGCTCGCTGTGGATGACTGATCCCAGGCTTGCCAGGCCGCAAGGAAATTCAGACCGGTGCCAAACCCTGTTTCAGCGATGACGAAAGAAGAAGCCGTCAGCAATGAGGAGAAACGTTCGTGAAGCCTGTTCTGGCTGATAAATACATGCCGTGTTTCTTCAAGGCCATTCTCGCGGCAGAAGTAAACGTCACCAAAGCGTCGGCAGTGGGGTGCGCCGCTACTCCAATCAATGTCGGCGTTTTCAACAGATGGAAGCCTGGGATCAGTCACGGTCTTTGTATCCGCTCATTACGCTTAACGGTCTATTCTGCAGCGGTATCGGTTTGCCGGACCGAAACGCTACGGATAATGACGGGTTCCTGCGGCACATCTGCCATACCTCGGGATCTGACCGTTTTCTTGCTGGCGATGGCATCCACAACACCCATTCCGCCTGTCACCTTGCCAAATACCGCATAGCCCGGGCCACGGACACCTGCGTTCAGGAAGCCGTTGTCGGTCAGGTTGACGAAAAACTGGGAGGTGGCGGAATCCGGTGAGCTTGTGCGGGCCATGGCGACTGTACCGCGAAGGTTCTTGGCGGTTGGCTTGGCTTCGTTCGGGATGGGGCTACGAGTCTGCTTCTGTTTGAGATCCTGGTCGAAACCGCCGCCCTGGATCATGAAGCCCGGAATGACCCGATGGAACAACGTTCCCTCGTAGAATCCATTTTTAGCGTAGGTGATGAAATTCTCAACGGTTTCGGGAGCGATGTCCGGGCGCAAGGTCACCTCAATGGCGCCCTCACTGGTTTCAATAATCACCCGGGGCAGCTCGTTCTGTTGTCCATCAGCCGCCAGGCAATTGGCAATACCCAGCATGAAGGTTACAGATAGCGCGATTTTCATCACATATCGAAACGGTTTTACGGAATTTGTCATTCTATAATGGCTCACGTAGTTAGTTCAGGGAATAGAATAGTAGGCAGCTTCGAGAATGTTTGCTGCGATACTGTTCCCATGAATCCAGTCTGTTGCAGGATGTTAGCAGATAACACTTGTCAAGTCGGGCATATTCCCTGCGGAGTTCATGACTATCAGCTAACCTTCTGTCGCATCAGTGTCATCGATGCTCTCTGACCGGGCCAGGTTGTACGGCAATCACTGTAACGCTATTGGAGGCATACCTTGAAAATCCGTCAGGGCTTCGAAGAAAAATCCCGCCTCGGTCGGTTGCTGATAAACCGGGGATACCTTTCTGATATTCAGTTGGAAGAGGGTTTGCACCTACAGCATGAGACCGGTCAGCGGCTCGGTGAGGTGTTGATACAGTCCGGCTGGATTACTGAACGTGAGCTACATCGTGTCCTCAGGCACCAATCCCGTTACCGTAACGCGGCGGCGTTGGTCACCATGGCAGTATTGCCATTTCAGCCACTGGTCAGTTTTGCCGCTGGCAGCACTTCGAATGATTCACGAGACGTCGCCGACGCAGGACAATTGTACGATCATCCCGGCCTGTCTCCGCTCAATGACGACGAGTTGGCCGGTGTGGCCGGGCAGGGTGATCAATCGTTGCTGGATCGTATTGCCAATGTGTCCGCGATGGCCCCACGTCATGACGGCGCAGGGGAGGTTGAACCGGATGTCATTGAAGGCCTGAAATTGACGGCGAATATTTTCGTGCCGGTGTTGAACTTCCTGGATTCTGATCTGACGATATCCGGGGTGCATTATCGGGATGACATTCCCCGGTACGCGGTTCGTGACGACGGCGGGATCACCCTGGCTTTCCCGGAAAGGATCGAGCAAATCCGCATGGACAATATACGGGTTAGCGGTAGCCAGGGACCTTCTTTGGGAAACATTGCCCTCGACAATATCCGCTTTCATCCGGATTCACAGATGACGATCTATACTCGCTGATCGGATGCGTTGGGCTCCGATGTCTGCGGAGCCCAGAGGCCCGTCAGGCGCTCGCCAGAACGGTACGGTGTGATACGGCCTTTTGCTCGCCCTGAGCACCGTAGAGGGTCTGGTGCCCGGAAACGCCGCGGAATATATCAGTCAGACGTGAAAGGCGCTTCTGAAGGTGACTGACAACCCGCCCATTATTGCTATTCAGCTGGTGACAGGCCTTAAGGCGTTCATCGGCGTCCTGCCACAAGTCGTAGACATCTGACAGACCGGCGCTGAGAATAAACCGTGAGGGTGCTCCGTTTTCAGGTCGAAAACCCATCGACACCAGCAGGCGGATTTTGAGTTTGGCCCGCTCGCGAATCTGACCCAACAGAGTGTTTTTCTCACCAGTCAGGGTTTCGAGTTTACGGATATCAGACGTGGACAGGCAGGCTTTTTCCTGCTGCAGGACGTCCGCCAGGGATTCGAGTTGACGGATGTCCTGGGACAGGAGGTCTTTCAATTCATCAATTGCGGCCATGATTTATTCACCCGAATATGCTTTCATCCATCTCAAGCATTTTCTGGGCCAATTTCTCTGCGTCAATTTTGTAGGAGCCGCTTTCCAGGGCAGAACGAATTTGCTCAATACGGGCATCGTCCATTTCCGGATAATTACCGAGTTTCTGTTCGAGCTGTTTCAGGTTTTTTGCCTGGCTGCTCAAATTGACATTTTCACCGCGGGCACTTTGCGCCTGGGACTTGGCCTGCTCAGTCGTTGAGGGCTGAGTGCTCTGGGCACCTGAAGATTTATCGGCCGTGGTTTTCTGGGTGTTGACCTGGCCTGGGCCTATTCCATTAAAGTCAACTGACATAACGTTACCTGCTTAGCTGATCGGCCGCGTTGGGCGGCTCCACAAATTTCATACCTGTCTATCGGCATGGCTTGACGTTTCTTTAGCAATTTTTGCAAGAATTGAATGACACTCTTGTCATCTTTCCAAAAAAGCCGGCAATGGTTTGCCGTTCCCGGTGAATCCGTGCCGGGAACGGGGCTACATGGGAATTTCAACGTGGCCGGGTGCCGTCACACGGGCACGCACGGTGCGGGAGGACGAGAGGTTTTCAACCAAAACCTGGTCACCAATGCCGCCGCTGGCCAAGGCCTTACCCCGTGAGTTTACCGAAAAATTCCCGCTACGGGCGCTGATAATAACATGGTCCCCCCGTTCGATCGCTGCGGGAGCCAGCACCAAGTCTGGCGTAAAAACCGTTCCAGCGTTAATGCCTCGGCGCATTTCCATGCCAACAAGTTGTTCGATGTTGGTAATAGCCCCCCGTCGAACTGAATTCACGACCACCGAATCTGACTGTATGGCAGCTTTTGTAAGCCTTTCGCCCCGGCCCAGCGGGCGGGCGGCGACCATAGCTTCACCGGTTATGGTGATCGATACAGGCAGAAACATGCGCCAGGGACGGTCGCCCTTGCAGGATACCAGCAGTGAAGGCTGGGTGGTCTTCCAGGGGTCGCCGCTGAAGGACACGCCAAGTGGAGTCTCACAGGTAGCGAGCGACAGGCGGGCGTCGAGTTGGCCAGTATCATAGGAAACCGTAAAGCCTTCGTTTGCTTGGGCGTCCGAAAATGCCGCCAGAAACTGTTCCGCGCCACTGTGAATTTGTTCGGCCGTCGTCATGGAAGCAAGTGCAGGGCCGGCCATTGCAGTGATTAGCAGTGCGATGATGAAATTGGTGATGCGCATACGAGGCAGTTTGTCCTATGCTGTCATTAACCGGGCAGAGTCCCGTGTTCGGGAATGTCCTAATGATTTCCGGATTCGGCCGTTAAGCCTACCCAGAGAGTCAATTATCCGGCAGTTTCCAGGTGCCGAGTGGCTTTGATTGAAAACGCAGCAAGATGCGTGCCGTCAGAGTGTTGGAACAAGCGGGAGATGAAACGATGGCAGGGGTATTGGACAGTGTAAATCAGCGTACCCAGCTGGTGGGGCAGAATCGCCTGGAGCTTCTGTTATTTCGCCTACGCGGCCGGCAGACGTACGGCATTAACGTCTTCAAGGTCAAGGAAGTGCTCCAGTGCCCGAAGCTGTCATCGCTGCCGAATAGTCGCCCCATGGTTCGGGGCGTGGCCCATATTCGTGGCGAAACCATTCCCATCATTGACCTTGGCATGTCGATCCGGCTTCCCGGTATTCCCAAGGAAGAAATAGCTACCAGCTTCGTGATCATTACCGAGTACAACCGCAAAACCCAGGGTTTCCTGGTGGCCGGTGTCGACCGCATCGTGAATATGAACTGGGAAGACATCCTGCCGCCACCCAAGGGTGCGGGTAAAGACGTTTACTTGACGGCGGTAACCCATTTTGAAGACAAGCTGATAGAGATTATCGATGTTGAAAAGATACTCTCTGAAGTCTCTCCGTTTGAGGAGGATGTCACCGAAGACGTCCGCAACCGCAGTTCAGAGCGGGTGCCCGGCCATCTACCAGTGCTCGTTGTGGATGATTCCGCAGTGGCCCGACGTCAGATAGAGCGGTGCCTCACGGCCATCGGTATGGAGGTGGTGACAAAAAATGACGGCAAGCAGGCCCTGGATTATCTAAAACAAGTTACGGCAGATGGTTCCCGGGCCGTCGACCACCTGTGTCTGATCATATCCGATGTCGAAATGCCGGAAATGGACGGGTACACTTTGGTCACCAAGTGCAAAAATGAGCCTGCAATCAAGGACGTATTCATCATGCTGCACACGTCCTTGAGTGGCGTGTTCAACAAGGCAATGGTGCAGAAGGTAGGCGCTGACGATTTCATGGCAAAATTCAGCCCCGATGAGTTGGCTGAAAGGGTTATGGAAATTGTCGATCGCGAGCAGTGACGCCGGTGTCACTTCCGACCCACTCGATACTGAGATCCAATGAAAGCTGAGATAACCCCCCAGGAATACGAGGCCTTTAAGACATTCCTGCAGGATGCGTGTGGAATTTTGCTCGGGGACAACAAGCAGTACCTGGTGAAAAGCCGGTTACGGCGGATCATGGAAGAGAACAAGTTGAGTACCCTGGGTGATCTGCTGGATCGCGTGAAGCGAACCGGTCGCAGCAGTTTGAAGGAAGTCGTGATCGATGCGATGACGACGAATGAGACACTTTGGTTCAGGGACAATCACCCGTTCCGCATCCTGCAGGAAAAGCTGCTGCCGGAGTTCGGCGACAGAAAATCAGCGCAGTCACTCCGTATCTGGTCGGCAGCCTGCTCGACAGGGCAGGAGCCCTATTCGGTTGCGATGATTATTGAAGAATTTCGTCGTCAGCGGCCGGGTAGGCTGCGGGATGTGAAGATCACCGCCACCGACATCTCCAAAAGCGTTCTTGAGGTTGCACGGCGCGGCGAGTACGAGATGATTGCCATTGGCCGGGGACTGTCGCCCGAGCGTCAGAAGCAGTTCTTCACTCCCGCGATGAACGGTAGCTGGCAAATCCGACCGCAGATCAAGAGCATGGTTGAGTTCCGGGAACTCAACCTGCTCGAACGCTACATGCTCGGAAAGTTTGATATCGTTATGTGCCGGAACGTACTGATCTATTTCTCGGCAGAGCTTAAAAAGGACATCCTGACCCGTATCCACGCCACTCTCAATCCCGGTGGTTACCTGATACTGGGAGCATCGGAATCGCTGAACGGGTTGCCTCATCTCTACGAAATGGTGCAGTGCCACCCAGGGATCATCTACCGCAAAAAATAGGCCCACCCAATGCCGATCAATGTATGGATACTGGTCGCTGCCCAGGCGCTTGCCATGTGTACAGCGCCTTTTATCGTTTTTATCGGAAGCATTCACGGACGTCTTCTGGCGCCATCGCCTGAGTGGGCAACCCTGCCCGTGGGCCTTGTGGTTGTAGGAACGGTCCTGGCTATTAAGCCTGCTACGTGGATGATGGAGCGCCTGGGGCGCAAGCCGGTTATGTTGCTTGGCGCGCTGGCGGGTACCGTGTCCGGGTTGCTCGGTGCGCTGGCAGCCTGGAATGCAAGTTTCCCGTTCTTGTGCGCTGCGGCGGTTGTGGGCGGAACCGGGCTGGCGGTGGTTCACCAATACCGCTTTGCGGCCATGGAATCGGTGGCGCCCGGGATGGCTGGCTCCGCCGCAGCCAGGGTACTCCTCGGTGGTCTTGTAGCGGCGTGGCTGGGGCCGGAAATTGCGCTTGTCGGTGGTGGAGGTCAAGCCGAATACCCTTTCATGGGCGGTTGGCTTGCACTGAGTGTCGTGCAGGTGCTTGCCATGGTCGTACTGGTTTTCGGGTACCGCGCCAGCGGGGAGCGAGTCCGGGAAGCCTTGGGGGAGGGCGGTCGCCCGATGACCGACATCCTGAGGCAACCGGTCATATGGGCGGCGATCAGTGCCGCCGCCATCGGTTATGCCCTCATGAGTTTTATCATGACGGCAACACCGCTGAGTATGACAGAAGTGGCCGATCACCCGCTTGAAGATGCCAAGTGGGTCATTCAGATTCATATCATGGCTATGTATCTGCCGTCGCTGGTCAGTGGCTGGTTAATTCGTGTGGTGGGTATTCCGAGGATGATGGGGCTGGGATTGCTGGCCTATCTGGGGTGTGTGGCCCTGGCGTTCAGCGGTATCAGCTTTCACCATTACCTGTTTGCACTCATCCTGTTGGGGGTTGGCTGGAACTTCCTGTTTGTCGGTGGCACCACGCTGTTGCCGCAGGGATATCGCGATGAGGAGCGGTTCCGTGTTCAGGGGCTCAACGACCTGATGGTATTCGGCTCGCAGGCGACAGCTGCACTGAGTGCTGGTGCGGTATTGGCGGCGTTTGACTGGAATGGACTGTTGCTGATTGCCATACCGTTCCTGGTGTTACACGGTGTCTTGATGGCCGTTTGGCTGATGAGCCGGCCCCAGGACAGGGGCCGGCATCCCGCTTGATTGGTTATACCAGGTTGTAGACGAACACGACGGCGACAGCAACGGGTGTGAAGTAACGCAGGACGCGATACCAGACCGAGAATGTGCCCGGTGACATGCCCAGTTCGCTTTCCAGCGCCTGTCGAGACATTGTCCAGCCAACAAACACGGCGACCAGCAATCCACCCAGGGGCAGCAGGATATTTGCGGTCAGGAAGTCCAGAAGATCGAAGATGGTTTTGCCTTCGAACATCGCAAACATGCCCAGCGGTGTCACGTCCGACCACAGGTTCAGTGAAAGCACGGAGGCCACACCCAGTAACCAGCAGACGATGCCTGCTCCGACGGTGCTCACCGTACGGTTCAACCCCTTCTGTTCCTCAAGCCATTCGACAATGGGCTCCAGCAGCGAAATGCCGGATGTCCAGGCGGCAAAGATCAGCAACACGAAGAACAGCGTACCGAAGAGGCTGCCCATAGGCATTTGCCCGAATGCCAGTGGCAGGGTTTGGAAAATCAGGCCGGGACCGGCGCCTGGCTCAAGGCCATTGGCAAATACGATTGGGAAGATAGCCAACCCGGCCAGTAAGGCCACGGCGGTATCCATGATAGAGACGGTCACGGAGGTTTTGGCGATGGAGATGTTTTTTGGCAGATAGGAGCCGTAGGCCATCATGACGCCCATGCCGAGGCTGAGCGTGAAGAAAGCGTGGCCCAGGGCAACCAAGACGCCCGAAGTGGTGAGCTTCGAGAAGTCGGGCTGGAACAGGAAGGCGACGGCCTGGCCAAAGTGGCCAGTGGTCATCGCATAGCCCACGACAATCAGCAGGAGCACGAACAGGGCCGGCATCAGAATGCTGACAGCGCGCTCAAGCCCGGAACGTACGCCTCGTGCGACCACGACCATCACCAACGCCATGAACAGGGTATGCCACAGAAGCAGCTTGATGGGATCGCCCAACAGGCCGGAGAAAATGGCGCCTATGGACTCAGCCGACTGGCCCGCCAACTGGCCGGTGGCGGCGGTGCCCACATAGGAAATCGCCCATCCGCCGATCACCGAATAGAAAGAGAGGATCAGGAACCCCGCCAGGACCCCGACGGCCGCCACCCAACGCCAGGCCGGTTTCAGGCCTTCCTGGCTGGTTATGGCCCGCATGCTGTTAACGGGGCTGTGACCGCCACGGCGACCGACTAATACCTCGGCCATCATAATGGGTAGGCCCACCGCCGCAATGCACAGCAGGTATACCAGGACGAAGGCGCCACCGCCGTTTTCACCGGTGATGTAGGGGAATTTCCAGATATTACCCAGGCCCACTGCTGAGCCCGTCGCGGCAAGTATGAATGCCAGGCGCGAAGACCACAGCCCACGCTTGGCTGTCGCCTGGCCCATGGCACCGCCTTCAGCGGATGAAGAAGCATTACTCATTGTATTCTCCTGCTTACTGTTTTTGTTTTCGGGGGAGTGAGTGGCGGCGTTAGCCACCATCAACGGGATTTATGCCGGAATCGCTCCTCTGCGAGTTGATCGGCGATCTGCCCGGTGGGCAGGCCATCGCGATCCGAGCGCTGGAAGATTTCCTCCAGGGTATTGGCTATGGAATCGACGTGTTTGCGAACGGCCTGGGGGTCGGGTCCCTTGCGCTCGTAACACACGTCGATAATGCCGCCAGCGTTGATTACAAAGTCTGGGGCATAGAGCACTCCACGTTCGAACAGGGCCTGGTCATGAGCCGGGGTGGCCAACTGATTGTTAGCGGCGCCGGCCACGATGGTGGCCTGTAGCTTACGAATGGAGTGATCATTCAGGACAGCGCCCATGGCACAGGGCGCAACCACGTCTACCGGCAGGTAGAGAATTTCGTCGGCGCTAGCCGGCGTCGCGCCCAGCTCGGCAACCGCCCGATCCATCTGGTCCTGGTGGACGTCGTAGACCCAGAGTTTCGCGCCCGCTTCTTTCAGGTGTCGAGCCAGGCGGTAACCAACGTTGCCGATGCCCTGAACCGCCACATTCAACCCCTCAAGGTCGCTACGGCCGAGCTTGTGCTTAACGGCAGCATTAATGCCCACAAAGGTGCCCCAGGCCGTGGCCGGAGAGGGGTCACCGTTGCTGGGCCTGCCATCAAAACCCGGGCGTTCGCTGATGCCGGCCACATTGGACGTTTTACGGCCCATGACCTGGAGGTCGGCTACGCTGGTGCCCGAGTCCTCGGCAGCGATGTACAGTCCGCCAAGCTGTTCCAGGAAACGCCCCATGGATCCAAGCAGGGCTTCGGTTTTGTGCTGGCGTGGATCGCCGATGATGACGGACTTGCCACCGCCGAGGTCAAGGTTGGCCAGTGCCGACTTGTAAGTCATCCCCCGGGACAGGCGGAGAACGTCTGTCAGTGCTTCTTCGTCGCTGGCGTAGGGATACATGCGGCATCCGCCCAGCGCGGGTCCACGGGAGGTATTGTGTACGGCAATAATGGCGCGCAGCCCGGTCTCTGGATCGCAGCAAAACGTCAGATGTTCGTGGTGGTCGAATTCAGGATGCGTAAATACAGTCATTGTTTGGATTCCTTTTGCTCCGGGTGGTTCTTGCACAGGGATTCGCCCTTGTGACGGAGGCCGGCGGTAGATTGCGGGCGCTGCCGAAACTCAATCGCTATCGGGTGTTGGACGCGATTAACTGCCGGTCGGATTTGGTAGTTGTATGAGTTTGGATAGTCGTGAAAGATCCGGTCGGAGCGATCGGGATGCACAAAGCGTCAGAGAAAGGAAAGGAGCTGTAGGGTGTTGCAGGGTGTGGGCGCATGGGCCCATGCACAGGGACTGATTTACCAGTGACATGCTGAAATCCTCTTCCACCAGGCCGGATCACGGCTTCCGTGGTCATTTTATTGTTATGCCCCGGCAGATAGGCCGGTTGGCATGATTTCATGTGTCGATACCCTTTTGGGGTTCAACGAGAGAAGACTAGATAGCTTTTACATCGTCGTCAATGGTTGAAATTCATGCATTTTTTGGTGATTTTGAAAATTCCAGCGGTAACAGGTAGATAGATCTACTTTACGTAAACGTAAATATTTTTTAGAGCTCAGATCGGCTGGCCGGCTCGTTATACAGGAAGGTGGCCGGTTTTTACCCAGATGACCGTTTCTTCGTCGACAAAAGGGTGATGCTGGCTCATATGGGGGCTTCGTATCCAGGTGCCTGCAGGGTAACGTCCGTTTTCGTCGCAGAACTCGCCTGACAGCACCAATATCTCTTCGCCTCCAAAATGTCGGTGGGGCTGGAATTTCTCGTTTGCGGGCCATTTCACCAGCGCCACGTGTTCGTGTTCGAACTCGTGCAATGGCATTACTTTCAAGCCACCGATACCAGGCAACCAGTCAGCGGTACTGGTGTCGATGCCCACAGTCGCTGTGTCACGCTCATCGAATTGATGGAGCTTCACAAGCAATACGCAGCCTTCTTTGCTGAATGGCGCGTGGCCACTGCCGGGAGGATTGCGGAGGTAGGTGCCTTTACCGTAATCCCCGGTTTCGTCGGAAAACACTCCTTCAAGTACCAGGATTTCCTCGCCCAGGGGATGTTCATGCCGATTGAAGCTGGCGCCGGGCTCATAGCGCACGATGCTCGTGGCGTGGCCACGCTCGGCCTCTTCACGGGCGAGGGGTTTACGGAGTACGCCGCCTGCTGGGCTGGGGACCCATTCTTGGTCACTGGTCTGAATGACGACTTTCTGGCTGAAGTCCATGTTGAGCATGGCAATCTCCGGTTATGTCATTTGACCGTCAGTACGACGACTGCCCGGTGCCGGACTTATCCGTTTCCGGTGACGCTATCTGATTAACTGCTGAACGTCCCGGAAGCGTGGATGTTCGCTGTGTTGCATCCACTCAAAGGCGACCATTTCCACGGTCACAATGGTGGCGCCGGCTTTGTGCAGGCGTTCGAGGGCCGCGTCACGATCATTGTCGTGGCGCGAGCCGGTGGCGTTCTCGACCACCCACACGCCGAAACCAGCCGCCAGAAGCGAAAGGGCGGTTTGCAGCAGGCACACATGGGCTTCACAGCCACCGATAATGATCTGCTTGCGATCATTGGGGATGGCCTTCAGCAGGCCGCCGCCACAGGCGTCAAAGTGGATCTTGGTGACCGTCTGATCGGCGAGGGAGGCTACTTCATCGGCGTTGTGGCCCAACTTTTCGGGAATCTGCTCAGTGACAATCACCGGCACCTCCATGAGCCGGGCAATTTGAGCCAGCTTCACGGATTCCGACAGCACCGATTCGCCATGATTAATGACTGGCATAAGCTTTTTCTGAAGGTCGATCAGAACCAGTGTTGATTGTTCTGCACTCATCAGCATAAACGTTTCCTCCCTGCGGGCGGGTTCTTGTTTAATCCCAGTATTGCACAAAGCCCTGGCTGGTTCTCGCCCCGAATACACTGGCAGTGTGTCGATCATGGCCGATGCCGACCAAGAAGTGAGTGGGAGAAAGGATTTTTAAATTGGAGTTGCCAAACCGGAACAAAACCATTAGAGTTTGCGCCCTCAAATGAGCGACGACGTTGCTGATTTGGAACGGTTTATTTAAAGAGTATTGGAGAGGTGGCCGAGTGGCTGAAGGCGCACGCCTGGAAAGTGTGTATACGTTAATAGCGTATCGAGGGTTCGAATCCCTCCCTCTCCGCCAATACCAGACCCCAGCAGAAATGCTGGGGTTTTTTATTGGCCGATTGGCAGGGTAGAAGAACCTCGCGGGTTCAACCTTAGCCTGTATGTAAAGCAGTCTGAGCAACGCGACGATGGTGCCAAAGGAGAGAGGGCCGCAGGCCCAAATAACCCTTCCCGCTCTTTGAGGTTAAAGCTATGATTCTATTATAGATAGTCAGGGCTTTTATTTCCGGACAAAATCATTTTTCTCCTGTCCTCCCGGGGCCTCGGGATAACCTCGTTGCCGCGCGATCCATTCCAGCTCTACATAATTGGAAACCTCTCGTTTTTTGGGATCGATAGCAGGTGAGTGAGCGGGACACCAATCATTAAGTACTTTCACCCACGATAAGTTCAAACCCCACGTTATGCTGACTTTTAGCAATGGGTTGACGCCCCAATCGCTTTAAAATCTGCTCAGCAGCAAGCCTCCCCATAGTCTCTCGGGGCGACTGAATGGTTGTCAGTCTCGGTGTTACATGTTGGCCGAGCGGTAGTCCGTTAAATCCTGCAACGGCAATATCCTTCGGTACTGTCAGCCCAAGTCTTTGCGCGTGCAGCAGCGCACCAGTCGCAAGATCGTCATTGGCGAACTGGATGGCGTCGGCTCGCGGGTATTGATCAAGAACAGCGTCGAGCCCGGTGGCGCCGGCTTTTAGGCTGCCCAACTGGTCGAGCTCAATCAGTGGGGCATCCAGGCCCGCCTCGGACAATATCTGTTTGTGCCCCTCAAAGCGCATACCTGCCCGGTAATCCCTGTTCATGCAGGCCCCCACATAAACCACCGAACGGTAGTTTCTTTCCACAAGATGGCGAGCCATGCAGCGACCAGCTTCGTAGTGGTCCAGGCCAACATTGAGATCGAGTCCGTTGCCGAGCTCCATGACCTCCATTACCGGCTTGTTCCAGTTTTCGAGCAGCCTCTGGCAGGCGTTGCTGTGACGCAGGCCGGCAATAACGAGTGCTGAACAGGACCAGCCCAGGAAGGCCCGGACCAGTTGATGTTCACGTTGCTGGTCGTAATCGGTGTTACCAAGGAGTATCTGGTATCCACTGGCCTCGAAAGTGTCCTGGAGTCCCTTGATGACCTCGATGAATACCGCATTCGCCAAGGAGGGAACGATAACGGCGATGAAGCGTGAATTTGCAGATGCCAAACTGCCGGCAACGAGATTGGGGACGTAGCCCAGTTGCTCAACAGCATCAAGTACACGGCTGCGTGTTTCATTGTTAACGCGATCGGGAGTATTCAATGCCCGCGAGACGGTGATAGCTGAGACACCAGCTGCCTCTGCTACCTGCTTCAGCGTTGTTTTTTCGGTTCCACGTCTTCGGCGCAGTCCAGAATATGTAGGTTCGGAACCAGACATTAGTCGTACTCCTTTTATTCGTTGCTTGCTGATATCAAATCTATCAACTAAAAGTATGGTAGCGTTAACATGGTAGCGCTACCATTCACAAAAAACAGAACAATAACTAGGAGGCAGCACGTGACCGACGTAGCCAGACAAACACCCAGCATAGGAGTCATCGGCCTGGGAGCCATGGGTATGGGTACCGCTACGGCGCTGCTCGAACGCGGGTTTCGGGTCACCGGGTGCGATGTCAGTGCGAAGGCACGGGCGGCTTTTGTGGCCAAAGGGGGGCATTGCGTGGATGTGCCATCCGCGCTGGCCAGTGATTGCGACATTGTATTGGTGATAGTCGTTAACGCATCTCAAGTTGAGCAAGTGTTGTTTGGTGAGTCGGGTCTTATCGGTTTTTTGAAGCAAGGCAGCCTGGTTATTCAGTGCGCCACCGTCGCACCAAGTATTGCCCGTCAACTTGGTGAAAGGCTCGGAAAAGACGATATCGAGATGCTGGATGCACCGATCAGCGGCGGGGCGGCCAAGGCCTTGGCAGGTCAGCTATCCGTTATGGCGTCGGGCAACGAGAACGCATTCAAGCTCGCTGAACCGGTGCTAGACGCTATGTCTGCAAAAGTATACCGGATGGGAGATGAGCCTGGAATTGGGTCTAGCATGAAACTGGTTAATCAGTTGCTGGCAGGCGTGCATATTGCGGCGGCTGCAGAGGCCGTGGCTTTGGCTATCCGAATGGGACTGGATTCTGAAGTCGTCTATGAGGTGATTACGCATTCGGCTGGCAACTCCTGGATGTTTGAAAATCGGGTTCCCCATATCCTCAAAGGCGACTATACCCCATTTTCGGCCGTCGATATTTTTGTCAAGGACCTCAATATTGTGCACGACACGGGGCGTGAACTCGCCATGCCGACGCCCATTGCCGCCTGCGCTCTGCAGCAGTTTACTGCAGCGAAAGGCGCTGGGTACGGGCGGGAGGATGATGCCGCGGTGATCAAGGTATACGAGGCGCTTTCGGGGATTTCGCTCCCAACGGCAGCCAATGATTCGGGTGAGGTTTGATGATGAGTGTTGTTCTGGGTGCCATCGCCGACGACTTTACCGGGGCTACTGATCTTGCCAACAACCTTGTCCGCAATGGTATGCGCTGCGTCCAGGTGATAGGCGTACCCGATGGGGATCCGGATTTTGGGGATGTCGATGCTGTTGTTGTCGCCCTCAAGTCACGCTCATGTCCAGCTAGCCGGGCTGTCGCTGATTCGTTGGCAGCGCTGGGGTGGCTTCAGAAGCTCGGAGCCAGACAGATTTTCTTCAAGTACTGCTCAACGTTCGACTCAACCGATCAGGGCAACATCGGACCGGTCAGCGATGCTTTGCTCGATTGCCTTGGTGGGTCTCAGACGGTCATGGTGCCCGCATTCCCGGTAAACGGTCGGACGGTGTATCAGGGCCACTTGTTCGTCGGCGACCGGCTTTTGAACGAGAGCGGCATGCAGGACCATCCGCTCAACCCGATGGACGATGCCGATCTGGTGCGTGTTCTGGCCCGACAGACCGATCATGCCGTTGGCTTGGCGCCACGGCCGATATTGTCTGATGGGCTATCGGCTACGCGCCAGCACTTGTCGACGCTGCAAGAGCAGGGTGTGCGGCATGTTATCTGTGACACCCTTGATGAGGCCGATCTGGCTACACTGGCCGGGGCTGTAGTTGATATGCCGCTGGTGACCGGTGGCTCCGGGTTGGGCCAAGCGTTGCCCAGACAGTATCGCCTACGTGGCTGGTTGGACGACGTCCCCGAGCCCGGTCGTCTAGCACCTGGTTCCGGGGGGGCGTTGGTATTGTCTGGTAGCTGCTCCAGAGCAACCCTAGGCCAAGTTGCACACTTCATCAATCGTTGGCCGGGATTTGCCCTCGACCCCCTGAAACTTGTGGAAGGCGGCGAACACCTTGACGCCGCGTTGTCGTTTGCCCGGGAACAGCTCCGGGTAAAGGCTCCGGTTCTGATTTATGCATCAGCCGATCGCGAACAGGTCCGGCAGGCTCAAACGGCCCTGGGTAATGAGCGTGCCGGCGAACTAGTCGAGTCGGCGCTTGGGCATTTGGCACTCACGCTGGTGCAAGAGGGCGTCGGTCGTCTGATTGTCGCCGGCGGTGAAAGCTCGGGGGCTGTGGTATCGGCGCTGGGTATCCGCACGCTGCGAATCGGCAACCAGATTGATCCCGGCGTTCCTTGGACTCAGGCCCACAGTACTTATCCGGAGCCCCCGCTCTCATTGGCACTCAAATCGGGCAACTTTGGAGGGCCGGATTTCTTCACACGAGCTTTAGAGGTATTGCAATGAATACCGGCGAGATTAATAAGTTGCGTGAACAGATTGCCACTCTGGGTCAGTCGCTGTTTGATCGTGGACTGACCATGGGGTCAAGCGGCAACATCAGCGTTCGTCTGGGTGACGGTGGCTGGCTCATGACGCCGACCAATGCCTGCCTGGGTCGCCTTGACCCAGGCCGTATTTCCCGGCTTGACCGGCATCGGCAACTGGTGGAAGGCGACAAGCCAACCAAGGAGCAGTTTCTGCACTCTGCGATGTACGAGGAAAGGCCTCAGTCCGGCGCGATTGTTCATCTGCACTCGACTCACTCAGTGGCCGTGTCCTGCCTGCCTGATGTCGACCCCTGTGACTGTATTCCTCCTTTGACCGCCTACTACGTGATGCGTGTCGGCAAGCTTCCGTTGGTGCCCTATCACATGCCTGGTGACCCGGAACTCGGTGATGCCGTTCGCAGCCTGGCGGGTCAGCACAGTGCGGTATTGCTAGCTAATCATGGTCCTGTCGTGGCTGGTAAATCGTTGGAAGCCGCTGTTTATGCCACCGAGGAACTGGAGGAAACGGCGAAACTCTTTTTGCTCCTGCATGGCCACAATCCCCGTGCCCTTACCCCGGAGCAAGTTGCCGCCCTTGAAGCGAGATTCCCGCGCAACTGAGCCGATAACGAGGATGCATTATGATCAGGTTGGCCGCGAATTTAAGCATGCTGTTTCAGGAGCACGATTTTCTGGATCGCTTCGACGCTGCATCGGAGACTGGCTTTCGAGGGGTCGAGTATCTGTTTCCATACGCTTACGCTCCGGAAGTGCTTGCGAGTGCCCTGCGCGAAGCAAAGTTGGAACAGGTTCTGTTCAATCTGTCGCCTGGCGACTGGGAAGAGGGAGAGCGTGGGCTTGCAAGCCTGCCCGGCCGGGAGGCCGAGTTTCGAGATTCGGTTCATGAGGCACTGCGTTATGCCAACACTCTGAACTGCCCACGCATTCATGCCATGGCCGGACTGATTCCTGAGGAAGCTGACGAGGAGACCCTGGCGGCGCATCAAGAAACGTACCTGGGTAATTTGCGCTTCGCTGCGAAGGAAGCAGCAAAAGCTGGGCGGGAACTGCTAATCGAGCCGATTAACCATCGAGATATGCCGCGCTACTTTCTGTCGAGCCAGGACCAGGCCATGGCGGTCATCAAGGCCGTCGGCGCAGATAACTTGCGACTGCAGTTCGACGTCTATCACTGTCAGATTATGGAGGGTGATCTTATTCGTCACTTGGAGCGACAGTTCCACCTCATTGGTCATGTGCAGATCGCCGGAGTACCCGATCGTCAAGAACCAGACACCGGCGAGGTTCATTACCCCAATGTTATGGCGCGATTGGAGGCCCTCGGGTACCAGGGCTGGGTTGGATGTGAGTACAGGCCGGCTGGCGATACGCGGGACGGACTGGCGTGGGGTAAGCCGCATGGGTTAACCCCCTGAACAGTCTGCAGCGTCAAATCGCTATATCGACTGAATAAAACACAACATAACAATAAGAGGACACCGAAAACCATGCATATCGTTATCACTGGAGCAGCCGGCTTTCTCGGCCAGCGACTCGTTGACCGCCTGGTAAGTGCAAGAGAGTTGGCAGGTCAGACGCTCAGTCGCCTGACATTGATCGATCAAGTTGAGCCAAATCGCCCGGTTTCCGGGGGCATAACAGTTCACTCGCAAGCACTGGATATCAGCCAACCTGGCGCGCTGGATGAAGTGCTGGCGGAACGGCCTGATGTGATCTACCACCTGGCAGCGATTGTGAGCAGTGCCGCTGAGGAAGATCTGGATCTCGGAATGCGTGTCAATTTCGACGTGACCCGTGCGCTGGTTGAAGGCTGCCGACGACATGGACTCTCAGGGACGCGCCTGGTCATGGCCAGCTCTGTTGCTGCTTACGGCGGGAATTTGCCCGAAATTCTCGATGACATGACGGCACTTCACCCACAGAACTCCTACGGTGCCCAGAAGGCGATGAGTGAACTGCTAATTAACGATTACAGTCGTCGCGGTCTCGTCGACGGACTTGTATTGCGCTTGCCCACCATTGTAATCCGCCCGGGGAGGCCCAACGCCGCGGCATCAAGTTTTGCGTCGAGCATCCTGCGCGAGCCCCTCAACGGTGAAGACGCGGTTTGCCCGGTAGACACCAGCCTTAACCTCTTCGTAATGTCTCCCGCCACAGTTGTTGATGCCCTCGTCCACGGTGCCAATGTGTCCGGCGATGTGTTGGGCCCTTTCCGCGCCTTTATGCTGCCAGGGATCACCGTCAGTGTTGCCGAGATGATTGAAACCTTGCGAGAGGTCGGTGGCGAATCGGCATTGGCTCATGTCCGTTACGAACCGGACGGAAAAATCGAAGCCATTGTTGGTAGCTGGCCTTCGAGCTTTACCAATCTGCGGGCAAACAAGCTCGGTTTTAGAAGCGAAAGGGATTTTCGCGACATCGTCAAGGCCTTTCTGGACGAACGTGCCTGATTCCGGGCCCACGCAACCCGGGATTCATCCAAAGCGTGACAATGCAAAATGAGGTAACAAAAATGAAAGCAACGTTTGCACGCCGTAGTCTGATCACCGCTATCGCCGGTGCTACTTCCGCCATGCTTGTCATGGCAGCAATGAATGCCCAGGCGGCAAGAACCGTCACTCTCGGGCATACGCTGTCCGATAGCTCCCACTACTCAGTAGGAGCCGATGCCTTTGAGGACACCCTGGAACGCCTCAGCGACGGAGAGTTTGAGGTCGTCGAACACCCTTCCGGCTCGTTGGGCGGAGAAAGGGCAATGATCGAGGGACTGCAAATTGGCACCGTTGACGTAGTAATTACCTCAACCGGCCCACTGGGCAACTTCGTGCCTGAAAGTTATGTGCTGGATTTGCCGTTTCTATTCAAGGACTACGAGCAGGCTCGCTGTGTGCTTGATGGGGAAATCGGTCAGGATCTGCTCAATAAGATGTCTGACCACAACCTGGTGGGACTGGCCTGGTCCGAGAATGGTTTTCGTCATATGACCAACAGTGTGCGTCCAGTATCCGGCCCGGCGGATGCCAAGGGTCTCAAAGTTCGTACCATGGAGAACAAAGTTCACATGGAAGCCTTCGAACAGATGGGTGTACACCCAACCCCCATGGCGTTTCCCGAAGTCTTCACGGCTTTGCAGCAGGGCACTGTCGATGGGCAGGAAAACCCCATTACCGTGATAGTCGCCACAAAATTCTGGGAAGTCCAAGACCACCTGTCCCTAACCGGACATGTCTACTCACCTGCAGCAGTTTTGGCCTCACCGGTTCTGCTCGACGGACTCACTGAAGAAGAACGTGGCTGGTTTGAGCAGGCGGCCGAGGCATCCGCCCAGGCCACCCGGGAAGAGGTGTCCAGGCTTGAGCGGGAAGGTGTAAAGCTTTTGCGCGACAAGGGAATGACAGTTAAAACTGACATCAACAAGGCACCATTCCAGGAAGCCGTTAAGCCGGCTTACGAGATTTATACTGATCAGTACGGTAGCGAGATGCTTGATCGTATTCGGGCCAGCGACTGCTGAGCAAACCCACCCTTGCCCCGGCACCGTGTAAGTTTTCTGGTGCCGGGAATCGCTTCCTGGATGGTGGCCACGATGCTGCAACTTTTCTTTAGCGTTGAACGCCAGACTACTCGTCTTGCTCTACTCGGTGCCGTCGTGATGCTAGCGGTTTCTGTCACTCTGGGCTTTTATCAAGTGCTTACACGCTTCGTTTTCGACGCTCCGTCAACTTGGTCGGAGGTTATCTCCCGATCCACCATGATTTGGTGCGTTTTTCTCGGTTCGGCCCCCGGTTTCAGGGGAGGTTTCATGATGTCCGTAGAAGTTATTTATAAGTTAGTTCCCGGGCGCCGACTGGTCTGGGTGGAACTGTTTATCGCAAGCGCTTGTGCGCTAGTGCTTCTGGTACTGATCTACTTTGGTATCGCCATGACAGTCCGGGTCCAATCGCAAATGCTGTCTGGACTCGGAATCTCAATTGCCTGGGCCTATGCCGCGATGCCAGTCGGTGCGGGATTTGCCCTGATTGCCGTCTTTGCGCGCTTGGCCTCGCAGATCAGGGGACTGGAACCTATTGGGCCTGTTCGTGAGGGAGGACAGACATGAACGCTGCCATCGGACTTTCACTAATCATACTTTTTAGTCTGGGCGTTCCTATCGCTATCTCAATCGTACTGGCGTCAATCATCGGAATTGAATTCTTTTCCGGTCTTCCATTACTGCTAGTTCCTCAGCAAATGTTCGTCGGCATCGACAGTTTCCCGCTAATGGCGATCCCGTTCTTCATTCTTGCAGGCAATTTGATGTCCGCGGGCGGCATCTCCCGAAGGCTGGTGGATCTTGCCAAGTCTATGGTGGGTGGTTTTCAGGGTGGCCTAGCCATGACCTGTGTTCTGACCTGCATGATGTTTGCTGCCGTTTCGGGATCCAGTGTAGCCACAACCTTTGCAATCGGTTCTATTTTAATACCGGCCATGGTAAAGCATGACTATCCGCGTCCCTTGGCAGCTTCGATACAGGCATCGTCTGCCGAGCTGGGTGTTCTGATTCCCCCGTCCATTCCTCTGATTCTTTACGGGGTGAGCACGGATACATCAATAGGCAAACTCTTCATTGCCGGTATTGGCCCGGGGCTTCTGATTGGGGGTGCGTTATTACTGTTCCTATTTCTGTTCTGCAAAAAACGTGGCTATGGATTGCGGGACAAAGAGGATCGTCACGACTTTCCAACTGCATTCAAACGGGCATGGGCTGCCTTGCTGATGCCTGTAGTTGTAATTGGGGGCATCTATGGCGGCGTTTTCACTCCAACGGAGGCTTCAGCCGTAGCAGTGGTCTACGCATTGATTGTTGGAGGCTTGCTCTATCGTGAGCTTCCCAAGTCGGAACTGTTTCCGATCTTCCGGGAGAGTGTGATTTCAACGGCAGCGGTAATGTTGATCATTGCAGCGGCGGCACTTTTCAGCTTTCTGATCAGTCGTTCGGGGCTGCCGGGTGAGGTAGCGGCCTGGGTGACTGAAATCTTCGATAGTCCCATTGCGTTTCTGCTGGCAGTAAACGTGATGCTGTTGATCGTAGGAATGTTTATAGAGACATCTGCAGCCATACTGGTGCTGGCCCCGATATTTACACCGATAGCAATCCAGTATGGCATTGATCCGGTTCACTTTGGTCTTATTGTCGTGGTCAATCTCGCGTTAGGCATGTTCACGCCACCGCTCGGGGTGAACCTCTTCGCCGCTTGCGCTGTGGCGAAGCTATCGATAGACCAGCTTCTGCCCTGGCTAATGCGTTTTGTGCTGGTGGTTCTGGCTTGCCTGATTGCCATCACCTATATGCCCTGGATTTCGCTAGGGTTGGTTGATTTGCTCTACTGACTGCTCTTGAAAGGAAACAGCGCATGTACCCACTACCAGAAATGCCGCTAGACAAAGCCTTGATAGGTGGAGAATGGGTTACTACCGAATTGACTCTCAAGGTAGAAGGGCCGTCCCATGGAGAAACGATCAGCCAGATTGCGCGATGTGGGGAGCGCGAAGTCGAGAGCGCCGTGTTGGCCGCCAACAAGGCCTTCTCCGGTCAGCTTGGTAGCTGGTCGAGCTGGAGTGCCCGAAGGCGCGGCAAGTGGCTAATGGACTTCGCCGCTGCCATCGATAACGACCACAACAGACTTACTGCTCTGGAGTGTGCAGATACTGGCAAGCCCATGGCTCAGGCAGATGGCGACATAAGTGCCTGTGCGCGTTATTTTCGATTCTACGGTGGCGCTGCCGACAAGCTGCACGGTGAAACCATTCCATTCGAGAACGGGTTTTCCGTGATGACACTGCGTGAGCCTTACGGCGTCTGTGCGCAAATAATTCCCTGGAATTATCCGTCGCAGATTTTCGGACGCTGCGTGGCGGCTGCACTGGCCGCCGGTAACACAGTCGTACTAAAACCTGCGGAAGATGCCTGCCTCAGTGTGCTACGCCTGGCAGAATTGGCTTACGAGTGCGGTCTGCCAGCGGGAGTCCTTAATGTTGTCCCCGGTCTTGGCCGCGAAGCGGGTGCCACGCTGGCGGCCCATCCGGGTATTCAGCACCTGTCCTTCACCGGTTCACCAGAGACCGGCACGCGTGTTGCCCAGGCTGCTGCGAGACACCACGTTCCGGTCACCATGGAGCTTGGGGGGAAATCTCCCCAGATTGTCTTTTCAGATGCCGACCTCGATGCAGCAATCGATGCGGTCGTCCGAGGTATCATTCAGAACGCCGGTCAGACGTGTTCCGCTGGCAGTCGTTTACTGGTTCAGGAGGAGGTAGCCGAGGCGTTCCTGAGTCGGCTGGTGGATCGCTTTTCCAATCTTCGTTGTGATGCCGGTGAGGCCAATGCCGATTGTGGCCCATTAATCAGTGCCCGGCAGAAGTCGGTGCTTGAATCGAGACTGGCATCCGCCTTCGCCGATGGGGTGAGTGTGCTTGCCGAAGGTCGTTTGGCAGAGACCGCACCGGCAGGTGGCCATTTTGTTGTGCCTCAAGTTCTCGTCGATATTCCCGATGGGCACGAGTTACTCCGCGAGGAGTTATTCGGGCCTGTGCTTGTAGTGCAGTGCTTCGAGGGGGAGTCCGAGGCACTTGCTCAGGCTAATGCGACGGATTTCGGTTTGTGCGCGGGCGTATGGACAGCGGACGGGGGGCGACAATTGCGGATGGCGAAACAGATTCGGAGCGGTCAGGTTTTCGTCAATAACTACGGCGCCGCCGGTGGCATTGAGTTGCCGTTTGGTGGGGTGGGGCGCTCAGGACACGGTCGTGAAAAAGGCTTCGAGGGCTTGCGCAGCTTTACCCGGATCAAAACTGTTGCCATTCGGCACGGATAGCAACCCATAAATATACCGGAGGAGTGAGATGTCACAGGCGTATCATGTTGGTCTAATCGGCGTTGGGTTGATGGGACATGGCATAGCCCGGAACCTGCTGAGTTCCGGGCATCGCCTGAGTTTCCTGCAGCATCCTGGTAATCAGCCCGTCGATGACCTGGTGGCCGCGGGTGCCACGCCACTGGAGAGTGGCTGCACAGTGACCCAAAATGTAGATGTTGTGATCCTCTGTGTGACGGGGTCTCCCCAGGTAAACGCCGTTCTTTTCGATGCTGCCGGGGTATTGGAAGGACTTAGGCCCGGCACCGTTGTGATCGACTGTTCCACGGCCCTGCCCAGCTCGACGTCGGACGTTGCAAGACGCGTGAATGAAGCAGGGGGGCGTTTCATGGATGCCGCCATGACACGCACGCCGAAGGAGGCAGAGGAGGGACGGCTGAATCTGATTGTCGGAGCTTCCGAAGCGCTGTTTGCCGAGATGTTACCATTACTTGATAGCTTCGCTGAGACGATCTTTCATGCCGGCGACGTGGGGGCAGGCCATACACTAAAGCTTCTTCACAATTTTGTGTCTCTTGGATTCACTGCCGTGCTGACAGAAGCCGCAGTTGCGTCTCGCCGTGCCGGAATCGATGACCGTTCCCTGTTAGAAGTTCTCGGTAATGGTGGTGGCGGCGGTGTGATCCTGGAGCGGCTTCGCCCTTTCATTGAACGTAATGATCCATCCGGTTTCCAGTTTAGCGTTGCCAACGCCAGCAAGGACATCGGCTATTACCGGGCGATGACTCAGGATCTCGAAAGCGAAAATGGTATTGCCGATGCGGTTGGCGAGCTCTATGCATCAGTTCACGATCAGGGGGCTTCCGTTCCGGAACTTATCCGCCTGCTGAACGATTAGTGCAGATTCTCTTATTCGCGGACAACTGATTCAGCGCTTCAGATACTGACGATGTTTTGGTTAAAAGCGCTCCAGGATCTTTGGCTGCCAGTCAGGCCACCCCAACAGTCCGCAACACAAACACCCCGGCGGTAACCGTTACACTGGCCATCAACGTGGTCAGGGCCACGATATTGGCTGCCAGGCGGTCGTTGCCGCCCAGCGCCTTGACCATGACAAAACTGGCCGCTGCTGTCGGGCTGGCGAAGAACAGGAACATCAGCCCAAGTTCCCGCCCTTCAAACCCGGCCAGCCAGGCAGCGAATGTACACAATACCGGTAACGTCACCATCTTCATCACACTTGCACTGATCGCGAGCTTGCGATCGGTACGCATGGCGCTTAAGGATAGCGTTCCGCCAATGCACATCAGCGCCAGGGGCAAGGTAAGTGACGCGAAATAGTCGCCGCTGGTCATTAGCCAGTTCGGCAGTTGCAGCCCGGACCAGGCAAAGGGAACCGCGACCACGACGGCCAGGATGAGAGGGTTGCGCCCGATGTCCCCGAGAATGCGTCCCCAACTGGTAGCCTGGCCCGGCTGATAGGCCGTCAGGACGACCACAGAGAGTGCGTTGTACGAAATAATGACCACGCCCAGCAGGAGGCCCCCGGCTGAAAGGCCGAAGTCGCCATAGAGGCTCGCTGCCAGGGCAAGGCCTACGATACCGCAGTTGCCCCTGAAAGCGCCCTGGACATACACACCCCGGTCAATCGTTGGTGCGGCACGCATGGCCCAAAGCCAGCAGAAGACAAAGCTGGCCAGGGTTGCGGCTACGAAGAATCCCAGCAGTGCAGGGTTGAGGGTAGTGTCAAGGTCTGCGCGTACAATACTGAGGAATACCAGTGTTGGCAGAGTGGCGCGGAAGACCAGCGCCGATGCCGTGTTGATAAAGTTGGTATCGATCCAGCCGAGGCGCCTGAGACCAAGGCCGATAAACACCATGGCGAATACCGGCAGCGTGGTCTCCAGGGTATGAAGGAATGTTCCGAGTAGTGTCATTCAACCGGTGGTTACCGAACTCCAAAGTTTGTGAAATCACCGGTTGCAGAGTCTTCGGTGGCATTGATCTTGTCGACGATTGCGGAGGGAGGGCCGTCACGACACCACTGTCTAAGTGAAACCAGTGACGCCGGTGGGCCCTCTGCAACGATTTCTACGCGGCCATCCGGCAGGTTTCTGGCGTAGCCGGTGACACCCAGGCTGTTTGCCATGTCGGCCGCGGAGGCGCGATAGCAGACCCCCTGAACCTTGCCGCTGATCAGCATCGTGAGTCTCTGGTGGCTCATTGCGTGATCCCTCCTGAATCGAGTAGCTGTTTACAGTTTACGCCATACCAGCAGTCGATTGTTGGCAGGCATATCGAAATCGCTTTCAAGCCCGAACCGAACTCGCCCTGCCAGTTCCAGCATGTCATCCATATTACGGATGCCCATATGGGAGGCCTGGCTCCGCAGGTGGTGATCAAACAGGCGATTGCTGTCGCTGGTAAATTGCCCTTCGTAGTTAAACGGACCATAGAGGCAGAACAGGCCGCCCGCAATGAGGCGCTTGGCCAGCCCCGCAAACATTGCCTCTACCTCTTCCCACGACATGATGTGAGCCGTGTTGGCGGAATAGGCGCCATCGATGGTGTCTACCGGCCAGCTTCCCAGGGAAACATCCAATTCAAGTGGTGGACGGATATTGGCAAGCGCGGCCTCCTGGATCCAGCCCAGGGAATGGCCAGCACCTCCAGGCCGATCACTGGGTTGCCACGTCAAGTGGGAGAGCTCTGCTGCGAAATAAACGGCGTGCTGCCCCGTTCCCGTGCCGATCTCCAATATGGTGGCCGGCTCGGTGAACACCGCTTTAATGCGTTCCAGTATGGGTTGCCTGTTGTTCTGACAGGCCTGTGAAAAGGGCTTGCTGTGGACCATCGTTTACGCCTGTTCGGGTTCCGTAATAATCCAAAGGATATCGTGCAGGAGGCTATGGGTAAAAGAATGAGGGTAGGGGATTTCCCGCGTGTCGGACATTCGGTAATGGTCTATTTAGATGCATTGCGACTTAAAAATAGCGTTTTTGACGACATAAAAATGTCATAAAACAGGCATAAGCTCCATTGGACGATACCCCCAGTGGAGATACCATGCTCAGAACTGTCCGCAGCCGTATTCTGTTCTTTTCCTTTCTTTCAGTGTTTGCTTTGGCCGCATTGGCGGTCCTGTCATGGAGCATTATGACTCGTGCGGAGTCTGCTTCAGAGGCATTGGTCCGGGAAAATCTTTCGGAGTCCTGGCTGCTGGAAGACCTGGAACAGGACCATCGCCGGCTGCAGGATCTTGCCTACAAGATCAAGGCACAGCTGATGCTCTGGGATGAAATCGATGTGGAATTTCAGGCTTTGACAGCGGCGTTGCCAGAGCACTGGCAATTTATCGAGGATAATGCCGGGCTGAGCGAGTGGGCGACGGAAAATCGAGCGTTGTTTGAGAGCGTGCTGGCGCTCATCGAATCCATGAGGCCCGGTATTGAAGGACGTAGCTACTATCGAGTAGGGCAAGTGGTGGATTTTGATCTGTTTCCTGCCCTCGGCCCCATGCTGGCGGCGATCAACAACCGTAAGGAAGCCAGTCGTACAACCATTGAAGTCAGTAGCCAGGACCTGCTGGCTTTCCTGGATGCCCAGAAAATCTGGCTGTTGGCGGGCTCTGCTGTATTCCTGATGTCTGTGGTCTTGATGACGCTCTGGCTTCGGCGTTCAGTGATTGGCCGTCTGCAGTTGCTGGAGTCCGGGCTGAGGGAAATGGACGAAACCTCGGATCTCTCCCGGCGTCCGGTTATTACCGGACATGATGAAGTGGCTGGTGTGACCCGCGCATTGGTAGGGTTGGTCAGCCGTTTTGAGCTCTTTATCGGAGAGGTGAGGACGGCTGCCCACAGCATCAATGACCGATCTGTGTCACTGGATTCCCAGGCCGAAGGCGTGCAGGCGTCGACTGACACCACCCGCCGACAAATCCATTATGTCAGCCAATCCATGGCGGCGATTGCCGGCCAGGCGTCGGCCATTGATTTAGCCACCGAGAATTCGGCCACTACGGTTCGAGACGCCGTGGCTGCCAATGCGGTCGTTCAGGAAGGGCTCAGAAACAGTGAACAGGCTGCTGAACACACCGTGGAGGTGATTGGTCGGGTTTCCCTTTCCATACAGGCATTGAGTGAGTCCTCGGGTAAGATTGAGAGCGTGATCGGCGTGATTGCCGATATCGCGGAGCAGACCAATTTGCTGGCCCTGAATGCAGCGATTGAAGCGGCCCGTGCCGGCGAACACGGTCGGGGATTTGCCGTGGTGGCAGACGAAGTGCGCACCCTGTCGAAGCGTACGTCCGATTCGACCAGAGAAATCCGCCAGTGGGTGACCGACCTGGTAACCGGGGTTTCCGGCGTCGAGGGCCTGCTGGATGAAATGCGGGACGCTGGAGGCATGAACCGACGGAACCTTGATGCGCTGAAAAACCACCTGGAGCGGCTGGGGAGCCAGTTTACGGAGTTGGAAAACCGCAGTGCTGAAATTGGGGATGCGGTTGCCGTTCAGAGGGAGGAGATTGATCGCGTCGAGCGACGGTCCAGAGCGCTTGATGACAGCTCAGGCTCTTTGATTACCAGCGTTGATAATACCCGCCAGATCAGCGAATACCTGCGACAGGAATCGGTCACCATGCGTCAACTGATCTCACGATTTAAGGCAGCCTGATCCTTCGGCGAATGCTCAGTAGTGACAAAAAAGGCCCGTAATCGGTCTTCTACAGCCCCGTAAAACCCATTACCATGGCCGCTTTGAGGTGGAATCGAACATGACCGACGAAGCAGGCCAAGAGCCCCAGCCGGACCCGCGTGAAGAAAAATTCGTAGTGGATGTGGAGTTGCTTTCAGAGGACCAGCTTGATGGGCTGGTTGACGAATACTGCACGCGGTACCACGGGCTAAACGACACCGAGAACCCCATGGAAGAGCGTGAGCGGGTAAAATCGGCGGTTCGGCGACGGGATCTGGTGGTCTGGTTCGACCCGGTAGAGAACACCGCAGGCTTGGGATTGGCGCGCTGATAGTTGCTTCCTGAGCAGTGGGTCCCGGTATTGATGGATGCACCTACCGTCGGGAACCCTTAACCGGTACAATTCGTAAATTCCCATAAAAGCCGCGTGCGAGGTGAGTTTTGATCAGGGTATTGGTTGTAGACGACCATGAACTGGTCAGGTCCGGTATTACCCGGATGCTGGCGGACAACCCCGATATTGAAGTCATCGGCGAAGCATCTTCAGGCGAGGATGCCATTGATTCTGTGCGTAAAGACAGCCCGGACATCGTGTTGATGGACATCCGTATGCCCGGTATTGGGGGGTTGGAAGCGACACGGCGCATCCTGCGCATTGACGATGCGGTGCGGGTGATCGTGGTAACTGCCTGTGCGGATGACCCTTATCCCACCAGGGTGATGCAGGCCGGCGCATCGGCCTATATCACCAAGGGCGCCGATATCAAGGAAATGGTGCGCGCCATCCGCATGGCGCACTCCGGGCAGCGGTACATCAGCCCGGAAATTGCCCAGAAAATGGCGCTCAAGCAGCTTGGTGGCGACGCTCGGGACGAAGACGGCGAGCTATCCCTGTTCGACCGGTTGTCCGAGCGGGAAATGCAGATTGCGATGATGGTGGTGGACTGTCAGAAAGTGCAGGACATCTCCGACAAGCTTTGCCTCAGCCCCAAAACCGTAAACAGTTACCGTTATCGCATTTTCGAGAAACTGGAAATTTCCAGTGACGTTGAGTTGGCGCTGATGGCGGTCAGGCTCGGGTTGCTCGATGCCGACAAGGTCTGACGCACCGGCTGATTCTGCCGAGGCAGGGAACAACAGGGAGTTCGACACCAAAAGCTTCCTGAAACAGTTGACCGAGCGGCCCGGCGTTTACCGCATGTACGACGCCGCTGGCAATGTGTTGTATGTGGGTAAGGCCCGCAACCTCAAGAAACGGGTGACCAGCTACTTCCGCAAATCCGGCCTGGCGCCCAAGACCGAAGCCCTGGTCTCCCGAATTGACTCCATCGAAGTCACCATCACCAGCAGTGAAACCGAAGCGCTGCTGCTTGAACAGAACCTGATCAAATCCCTGCGGCCGCCATACAATATCCTGCTGCGGGACGATAAATCCTATCCCTATATCTACCTTTCCTCACACGACGATTATCCCTCCCTGACGTTTCGCCGAGGGCGCACGAAGAAAGGCGGCGGTACCTGGTATGGACCATTTCCGAGCTCTGGAGCGGTCAAGGAAAGTCTTAACATTCTACAAAAGATTTTCCGTATAAGATCTTGTAGTGAAAGCTATTTCAGAAACAGAACCCGGCCTTGCCTGCAGTATCAAATCAACCGTTGCACGGCACCGTGTGTCGACTATATTTCCCCCGAGGATTATCGGGAGGACATGCGCCACGCCACCATGTTCCTCGAAGGCAAGAACCCCGCGATCCTTCAGGATCTGATGGCGGCCATGGAAACCGCGGCAAAGAATCTGGAATTTGAGAAAGCCGGTGTCTACCGCGACCAGATAAACCATCTGCGGCACGTTCAGGAGCAGCAAAGCGTGGACGGCGAAGGGGGGGATGCCGACGTGGTGGCCATTGCCCAGGATGCTGGAGTGGTGTGCATTGTGGTGATCATCGTGCGTGGTGGTCGTGTGCTCGGTACCAAGGATTATTTTCCGCGATACAGCATTGAGCAGTCGGAAGCTGAGTTGTTAAGTGCTTTCCTTGGGCAGTATTATTTCGGCGGTAGCACCCGTCGGGAAATTCCACCGGACATTCTGGTGCCGGTGGATGTTGACGGGCAGGAACTGCTGTCCCAGGCGCTGACAGAATCCGCCGGTCGTGACACCCGGGTACGCAAGAATGTGCGGGGAGAACGCCGGCGCTGGCTGGATCTGGCCATGACGAATGCCAGGCAGACATTGCTGACCCACCTGGCCAGCAAGGAAACGGTCTATCGCCGCCTGCTGGCCCTGCGCGACCTGCTGGATCTCGCTGAAACGCCGTCACGTATGGAGTGCTTTGACATCAGTCATAGCCATGGTGAAAACACGGTCGCATCCTGCGTGGTTTTCGACGAGAATGGGCCGCTGAAAAGCGACTACCGGCTCTACAATATCGAGGGTGTCACCGGCGGTGATGACTATGGAGCCATGCGCCAAGTTCTGACGCGCCGATATAAACGCATGGTGGCAGGTGAGGGCAAACGCCCGGACCTGGTGTTCATCGACGGTGGTAAGGGCCAGTTGAACATTGCCCGCGAAGTGTTTGATGAACTTGGTGTTACGGACATTCCGCTGATTGGTGTTGCCAAGGGTGTTACCCGGCGTGCGGGTATGGAACAGTTGATTGATGCCATGACCGGTGACCTCTATCGGGTCCCCGCAGACTCGCCGGCACTGCACCTGATCCAGCATATCCGAGACGAGTCGCACCGTTTCGCCATCACTGGCCATCGGGCCCGGCGTGACAAGAAACGCCGGCAATCCACCCTTGAGGGAATCGAAGGTGTAGGGCCCAAACGCCGCCGCGATCTGATACGTTATTTTGGCGGCATCCAGGAGCTACGCAAGGCGAGTATCGACGAAATGTCCAAGGTTCAGGGAATCAGCAGGAACCTGGCAGAAACCATCTACGCAGTACTGCATGACGAGTAGGGATAGCATGAATTTACCGAACATTCTCACCCTTTCCCGGATTCTGATGATCCCGGTTTTCGTGATTATCTACTACCTGCCGGCGCAATGGAGCTATCTCGTCAGTGCTGGCTTGTTTGCGCTGGCGGCGGCGACGGACTGGTTGGATGGTTACCTGGCCCGGAAACTGAACCAGAGCACACCTTTTGGTGCCTTCCTGGACCCCGTTGCGGACAAACTCATGGTGGCGGTAGCGCTGACCGTGCTGATTGAAGCCCACGCGAGTTTCATTCTGACGATTCCCGCCACGGTGATTATCGGTCGTGAGATCGTGATTTCAGCACTGCGTGAGTGGATGGCGGAAATTGGCAGCCGCGCGAGTGTGGCGGTTTCCTACATTGGCAAGATCAAGACAACGGCGCAGATGGTGGCCATTATCATGCTGCTGGCATTTCCCCCTGGTGTCGTCTGGGCCCAGGCCGGCACGGCCCTGTTGTATGTGGCGGCCGTACTGACGTTCTGGTCGATGATTCTCTATCTCAAGGCCGCCTGGCCCGACCTTTTTCCGGATAAACACCAGGGTTGACGGGTTAGGGGCGCTGTTCAACCGTCCAGTGAATCACCTCGCGGGCCAGTGCGTTACTGGCCTCGCCAAATGCCTCCACGATTTCTTCAACTTGTTCCCCTGTCGCCGGATGGTGGTACTCAAAGCGTTTGCTGGCAAGGGTATTGCGGGTGCGCTCGTTAATGAGGTGCAGGTCCAGCCGTATCAGCGCTACCGGCATACCGTCCTGATACTCGCTCTGGAACGCATTTAGCTCTCCGGCTATGGTCAGATCGCTGCGTGCAGGACTGGTTCCAGTTAAAACGCCAGCAAAGCGGCCATCCCGGCGAAAGGCATCGATCAGTTGGTCCCGAACCAGGACGGGAGACTTCTTGCTCCAGCGCGCTCCCTGATAGGCCTTTATTTCGTTGCCCTCCGATTTCACCAGAATACGCGAGCTATCAACAGGGCCTTCGGCCAGGGGCGTTACGAACCGAAGGGTTGTGCTGAATGGTTTGTTGTCAGTGATGGACTCCTCAACCGTGGAAGCAGGTAACTGGAATATTCGATTGGCCGGTCGATCCGGGAACAGAGTACAAGCGGATAACATGGCGGCAACGACCATGCAGAGCAGTGCCCGTGATGCAGTCAGTGTCATGGATTAAACTCCTGTATCGGCTCGCGGCCCAGCAGAAGGCCGGCCGGGTCGTCCTCCAGGCGGTGGATAAGACTGTCCATGTTTTGCAGCGTTGATCTCAGCTCCCGCATGGCCGGCGCCAGTTCACCGATGCCCTGCATTCCCTGGTCCAGGGAGCCCTCGTTGCGGGCGGTGAGTGCTTCAAGCCGCGCGGTTGCGGTTTCCAGTGAATCCATGGCGCTCTGGGCAGTGGCCATCAACTGGCGGCCTTCCTTGTCCAGCAAGCTGTTGGCTGTGCTGCCAAATTGACGGAAGGTTTTCAGCGTGGCCTCGGTTTGTACACTGAGTTGATCGAAACTCGCCACCAGATTGCTCAGTTCGCTGCGTTGGTCCATCAACCCTGACGACACGGCCTCGATGTTCTTGAGGCTGCGGGTGAGGTTGCGGGAGTTTTCCTTGGACACCATGGCATTTGCGTTGGTGAGGAACTGATCAAGCTTGGCAAACAGCTCCTCACTGGAAGCCATCAGGGTGGTAAAGGCCGAGGGTTCGGCCTGGATGGTCGGTGGGGATTCACGGCTGCCAGTCAGCTTTGTGCTTCCAGGGGTGCCGCCCTTCAGTTCGATGTTCATGCTGCCGGTAATGTTCGTCAACGCCAGGCCAGCCCGAGTGTCTTCCTTGATGGGCACATCGTCGTATACCCGAATGAGTACTCTGACGTTGCGCGGGTCACTTGGGTCGAGGCTCAGTTCGGCCACGTCGCCCACCTCAATGCCGCTGTATTTGACCGGGCTGCCCTCCGAGAGCCCGCTGACGCCCCGATCAAAAACTATTTCGTACCAGGCATAATCGCGGTCGTTGCCGGCTTGGCCTAGCCACAGGGCAAATGCGAGCGCACTGGCAAGCGCAACCAGTGTGAACAGCCCAATCAGGACGTGATGTGCTCTGGGTTCCATATCAGCGTACCTCTCCCGACTTCTTTGCTGCTTTCCGGTTGTTTTTATTTATTGTCCCGTGGCCGGCCTGATGCGATTGACGGCGCGGCCTCTGGGCCCATGGAAGTAATCGCGAATCCAGGGGTCGTCGGTGGCTTCAACTACCGCCAGCCGGTCCGCCACCAGTACGCTCCGTGAGGCTAACACGGCCACCCGGTCACAGGTGGTGTAAAGGGTGTCCAGATCATGGGTCACCAGAAATACGCTGAAGCCAAGGGCGTCCCGGAGCGTAACAATCAATCGGTCAAAAGCGGCGGCGCCAATGGGATCGAGCCCGGCGGTGGGCTCGTCCAGGAACAACACCTCCGGGTCCAGCGCCAGGGCCCTTGCGAGCGAGGCTCTTTTAACCATGCCACCTGACAGCTGGGCGGGGTACTTTCCGGCCGCGTTGACTGGGAGGCCGACCAGTGCGAGCTTCACCCGGGCCAAGTGTTCCGCGTCAGTACGGGACAGTTTGGCATGCTCAATCAGCGGCAGGGCAACGTTTTCCTGAAGTGTCAGGGAACTGAACAGGGCACCGCTCTGAAACAGCACGCCAAAGCGCCGTTCTACGTGGGAGCGTTGTTGTTGAGAAAGAGCCTGCAACTGCTCACCAAAGACTTCAATGGTCCCGGAATCCGGAGTATGCAGCCCGACAATGCTCCTCAGCAGCACCGACTTGCCGGTTCCAGACCCGCCAACAACACCCAGTATTTCCCGTTGATAAAGGTCGAGATCGAGCTCCTTATGTACCTCATGACTACCGAAGCGGTTACACAGGCCCCTCACGCTGATAACCACATCCTGGTGCGCGGCCTCTTCTATCACCAGCCCATCTCCATGAAGAATATCGCTGCTATGGAATCCAGCAGAATCACCATAAAGATCGACTGTACCACGGCGGAGGTGGTGTGCTCACCGACGGACTGGGCACTTCCGCTGGCCTTGAAGCCCTCAAGGCAACCGATAACGGCAATTACAAACGCAAAGATCGGGGCTTTGCCCAGCCCAACCAGAAGGTGGACGACTTTTACCTTGGTTTCGAGGATATTCAGGATTTGCGGAACCGAGATATCCAGCGCCACGACGCACACCAGCGAACCACCAACAATGCCGCTGATCATGCCCACGAAGGTCAGTATCGGCAGTGAAACCACCATCGCCAGCACCCGGGGGATAACCAACAGTTCCACGGGGCTCAGGCCGAACGTGCGTAGGGCGTCGATCTCTTCATTGGCTTTCATGGAGCCCAGTTGCGCGGTAAAGGCGCTGGCTGTGCGGCCGGCCAGAAGGATTGCTGCTAGCAGAACACCGAATTCCCGCAGGAACGAGAAGGCCACCAGGTTAACGGTGTAAATGGTGGCTCCGAAATCATCGAGAATGGTGGCACCCAGAAACGCAACCACCGCGCCCACCAGAAACGTCAGCAGCGCCACGATAGGAAGGGCATTCAGCCCGGTCTGATGGACATGGGCCACCAGTGAGGTGATCCGCCATCGCCAGGGTGTTACAAGGATGCTCGCCAATGTCGCCAGTATCTGGCCGGTGAACCCGATCAACAGCCGTTGTTGATGCCAGAAGTCTTCGATTTTTTCGCCAACACCCGCCAGGAACTCGGTGATCGGGTTGGATCGGAGGGCCTTTTCGCCTTCAGGGCTGGCCATCGCGTTGGCAACCAGGCGTAGCAGTTCCTGACGTTCGTTGGAAAGCCCGGGGGTTTGCTCGGTAAGCTCATGGAGTTGACGGGCACCCAGAAGGTCCACCAGCAGGGATGCGCCGGCGGTATCTAGCGCATTGATGGTTGCCAGATTGACCGAATGCCCGTTAGGTAACTCCATTGCGCCGGCTTTTTGGACATCCCGCTTCAAGCGGCCGTAGTTCGGAAGCGTCCAGTCGCCCGAGACGGTCAATTGGCCGTTCTGGAATACAAGCTTGCCAGGGGAGGGCATCTGGAAATCCCGTCTCCTTTGTTGAGGATTGGCGATGGGTGTTCTTTGATACTAGCTCAAATTCGCGTGTTGGGGGTTGCTGCGTTCGAGTGCAATCGATCAGAATCTGAACTAAAACAGAAAGTTGAAAAAAGTGGTTGACGCAAACGGCCTAATCCGTAGAATACGCCCTCGTTGATCAAGCGGGAATAGCTCAGTTGGTAGAGCACAACCTTGCCAAGGTTGGGGTCGCGAGTTCGAATCTCGTTTCCCGCTCCAATTTATGATCTACAGACTTCCACTGACGTCTGTAAGTCGTTGAAAAGAGGGCCGAAAGGCCCTTTTTTCATTCCAGCAAAAGCCATGGAAATCCACTGACAGCCAGCGTTTTTGAGGCCAAAATTGAGGCCAAAGAATGCGGGTGGTGCCGGTTCCGGATTGTTGCTGGGGTTGGGCGGGAGTCGTGACGAGCATTGAGTCTAAGTTCTTAACTTAGGAGCTCAAAGATGACTCTCTCTGATCTGACTGTGCGGCAAGCCAAGGCCGCTGACAAAGCCTACAACCTCCCCGACACCGATGGCCTCGGCCTGGTCGTCGCTCCCACTGGCGGCAAGTCGTGGCACCTGCGCTACTACTGGCTCGGCAAACAAAAGCGCATCTCGCTGGGCAACTACCCTGAGATCGGCCTGCGCGAAGCACGCGCATTGCGTGACGAGGCCCGGGCGCTCCTGGCCAAGGGCATCAATCCTCACACCGACCGTAAGCAGAAGCGGCACGCGATCAAGCTGGCGTCCGAATACACCTTCAAGGCGGTTTTCGACGCCTGGGTCGAGCATCGCCGCAAGGAGCTCAAGGAAGGCCGGCAAAGCACGATGTCCCAGATACTCCGTATCTTCGACAACGATGTGCTGCCCACCCTCGGGAGGATGTCGATCTACGATATCCGTCGTCCCCAACTGCTGGGTGTGCTGGCAAGGGTTGAGGGACGCAAGGCTTACACCACCGCCGAAAAAATTCGTACCTGGTTCCGGCAGATGTTCCGCTACGCTCTGGTGATCGTTGAGGGACTGGAGATCAATCCGGCCTCGGATCTTGATGTCGTAGCCGAGCCTAAACCTCCGGTGAACCACAACCCGTACCTGCTTCTGCCCCAGCTTCCCGCGTTTCTCCAGAAGCTCAGGCATTACAACACTCGTGGTTGGCAGACCCAGCTCGGCATTCGGCTGTTGTTTTTGACCGGAGTGCGCACTGGCGAGCTGCGGCTGGCGACCCCGGACCAGTTCGACCTCGACCGGGGTCTGTGGATCATCCCGCCAGAGAGCGTCAAGCAACTTCTGGACGAGATGCGCAAGGCTGGCAAGCGTGCGCAAGACATCCCGCCTTATATCGTGCCGCTGTCCATCCAGGCCGTCGAGATCGTACGCCACCTCTTGGGAGAAATGCGGCCAGCCCAGCGATACCTGCTGACGCATCGCAGCGACCTCAAGAAGCGCATCAGTGAGAACACGCTCAATCAGGCTTTGAAGCGCATGGGCTACGACGATCAACTGACCGGCCACGGTATTCGTGGAACCCTCTCGACGGCGCTCAATGAAATCGGCTACCCCAAGATTTGGGTGGACGCGCAACTCTCGCACTCGGACCCGAACAAGGTGAGCTCAGCCTATAACCACGCCAAACACGTGGAGCCGCGCCGCAGGATGATGCAGGATTGGGCCGATCGCCTCGACCTGCTGGAGCAGGGCCAGGTGGAGGCCGCCAGCGTGCATCTCACCATCCGTATCGATGGGGTGCCAACGATGGTAGAGGCGGAAAATACCGTTTCTGCCGAGGAAGCGTCTTTTATTGGCACCATCCCACCGGTAGCGGCAACTCCCATCGTCGTGACGGCAAACGCCTCGGGAGGCACCTTTCAGCGGCTGTCACAGGTGCCGCCGCCCCCTGAGCCAGTTCCGGAGCCGGAAGTGTCCGCGATCCAGCGTGAGCGCGAGGAAATGCTCGAAATCTACGAATTGCCGTGCAACATGCCGGTTCAGTTGTTCGGCAAGTTGGCCGGGAAGTCCAAAGACCAGATCAACCGCGAACTGAAAGCCGGCAAATTGCTGTCCATCGGTTTGGGCAACCGGGGACAACGCGTTCCCGATTGGCAATTGGTGCCACTCAAGCAAAAGCTGGCCCAAACCCTCATGAAGCGGTGTCCGGACGCGGATTCGTGGGATCTGTACCGCATGTTGACCCGGCCGCATCCGGAATTGGGCGATCGGACGGCCATCGATACCGTCACGCCGACCAATCTGGCCAAAATCATCCGGATCATCACGAACGGTCAGGAGCATGCGGATGCCCCTGAGACGGTCATCCCACAGCCGATCCCCGAGGACGTGCGGCAGAGCGTTCGTCGGCTGATGGATAGTGCGGTGGTTCTTGAGGAAGCCTAACCTGCACGCTGCAACCTATGGCCGGGAAGTGGCCCCGGCCATAGGTTGTCATTACCGTGCGCCGGCCCTGGCAACCTGCAGCGCTCTGCGCGCGAACCGCTCCGTAACAGCATTGGTTGGCCGGTGGGGGCGCTGCAGGTGGGTCACGATTTCGTAGGGGCCATCCGAGAGCAGCCTCATCGTAATCCTCCACTCATGGGCGCGCTCGATGCGCGGTTGCGCAGAGATGCCAAGACCGTAGCCAGCCGCGACCCATAGGGCCAACAGCTTGAACGAAGTGACGTGCTGAATGCTCTGCTGATCCACCGGCGGCGCCAAGGAAGACAGCCGTTGATCCAGCAGGGGGCAGGCCTCTGCCTGCCAGCGAAAAACGGGATAGCTCAACAACTCAGCAACCGTGAGCATCGCCTGGTTCGGTAAGGGGAACCGTGGCGGTACAGCAACGGCCATGTTTTCACACCATAAGGGCTGGCTGCTCAGGCTCGGGGCGCTCGTATCTTGAAGTGACATCCCAGCGTCGTAGCGACCTTCTTGAAGGCCGACAGCTAGGTCGTCGCCTGCGACCTCGAAGAACGTGATGGCGATATCCGGTTCCTCTGCACGCTGAAGGGCAAGAAGCGTTGATAGCCGAGAGGATGGTACGCCGGGCGCTATAGCGAGTTTGAAAGATCGGCTGGTGGCGTGGTGCATGAGAGCCCCGCGAAGCTATCTGGCCGCAAAAAAGCAACCCAATATGATAGCAATGAGTTAAATTTAACGTGGTTAAATTCTCATGGCTGCCCGACGCTTCTGTCAATGCAGAAGCGTATAGTTCAACGAGGCCGTCCCCCAGGTACAACCACATTTGAAGCCGAGCCAGCACAGGCCTTCGGGGAGGCAGTGCGTGCCGCCCGCAAGGCGCAAGGAATCTCTCAGGAAGAACTGGCTGCACTGGCCGGGATCGAACGTTCTCACATGGGCAAGATTGAGCGCGGGCAGCACATGGCCACGTTGGCTCTGATACTGAAAATTGCCGTGGCGCTCAGGATAAGTTCGGCTGAATTGATGACTGCAACAGAGGACAACCTTGGTTCTGGCAACGGCTCTTGAGCCTTGCCTTCTTTGGCCAGCTTCGTTAGTCGCTCAATCGGTCGCGTAGCCGAGCAATGAACTGCTCCAGTGGAACCGACAAACGGGTGTTTTCGGGCCACAGCAAGTAGGTGGTGATGACCGCTGATTCCACTGCCAGAGGGCGGATTACAACGTCAGAGCGCTGGTAAGCAGTAATCCTGGTCGTCGTCGTGAAGCCGATGCCGTAGCCCGCACCGACCAAGGTGAGCATCATGTCTAGTGAGGACGCGTGCTCAACGATGTTCGGTTCATGCTCCAGTTGCCGAAGAAGTCGAGCCAGTTCGAGGCAGCAACCTTCGCACGCCTGGGGATCGCACATGATGAGCGGATGCCCCCCGAGGGTATGGAGCGGAACCTTCTTGTGAGCGAGTAGTTCGTGGCGGGCGGGGAGCGCGATAACCAGCGGGTCTTGCCAGATCGGTTCGGCGACGATGCCGTAACCGACGTTGGCAGTGTGCGCGAATCCGGCCATGAAGTCGCCTGATCGCAAACCACGCAGTTGCTCGGCCAGAGGTACTTCGGATAGGCGTATCTCGACCTCCGGCTCTTCTGCGCGACAACGAGCCAGAAACGCCGATAACCTGGGATCGATTGCACCATCGGAGACAGCGATGCGCAGGCTCCCTCGCAGACCCGCCGCGACCGCCTGGACGTTCTCCCGTGCATGCTCCAAAACAGTGAACAGTCTGCGGACGTCCTGCAAGAACACGGCGCCAGCGGGGGTCAGCACAGTGCCTCGACGGTTTCGGTCAAAAAGTATTACCCCTAGCTCATCCTCAAGCTCTTTGATCGTTCGAGACAGGGGGGATTGTTCGATATGCAAGCGCTCGGCAGCTCGTGTGAAGTGCAGTTCTTCGGCGACCGCCACAAAGCAGCGCAGGTGACGAAGTTCCATGGTTGCGTCCTTCAGCAATCTTGGTCAATTCAATTGGCCACGGCGCATTGATGCCGAAGTGTGCTCAGTGGATGAAGTAGCAGGTGCTCCCCTTCAGGGCAGGGCAAAAGGCCATTGATTCGATTGAACAATAACACATATGTTCATATATTTTATCAAAAAAGACCTCCTGCCTCTGATCTGGAGCTTGATAAGGGATCGGAGCCGGCTTGATGACGGTGTGCTGCTTGGCTTCGTTGCAAATGCCATCGGCGCGAATCAATAAGGTTGCGCGTCAGTGACAGCGTGAGGGAACTTGGCAGCCGCTGCGTCCCGTCGATGCAACTACCACTTGACCTTCCAACCGTGGCAAGGACCAAACTGCCAAGCACCCCAACCCGAAAGGAGTTTTCCATGCAATTCCATCTCGATGACATGACCTGCGGTGGATGCGCCCGCACCGTGACGAAGACGATTCAGATGATCGACCCCAACGCCAGAGTCGTCACTGATCCGCCATCCCGCCGGGTCGAGGTGCAAACGTCGGCATCCGAAGAGCAGATCGTCGCAGCCCTGCGCGAGGCTGGTTTCCCGCCGCGCGCGCAGTAACATCCGATCGCGGTCGACCTGAACGCAGGTTGGCCGCGATGCTGGCGCACGCGCCATGTTGTTGCTCAGTGCATCCCGAAATAGGCGACCTTGACCCACATCCAAAGGGCCATCGCCACCATCATCAGGTTCTCTGTCAGGGATACGAAGCCCAGCGGTACATTGCTGTCCCCGCCCACGCAGGCGCACTTGAGTTCCCGGCGATCGACATAAACCGCCTTGAAGACCGACACGGCCCCGACGGTGCCGATGAACAGTGCCAGCGGAATCGACAGCCACATACCCACTCCCGCGACCATCAACACGCCAGCGGTACCCTCTGCGAACGGGTAGAGATAGCCATACCGCACCCAGCGCTTGGCCAACAGGTCATAGTTGAGGAACATCGTCGCGAAACTGTCCACGTTCTTGAGTTTCTGCAACGCCAGCAAGCACATGGCAAAGGCCACGAACCACTCTGCGGTCTGAATGCCCGGTAGCTGGCCGAAGGCGGCCCAACTCGCCCCGAGCGCCAGCGCGGCGGCCATGAGGAACAGCGCGACCACGGGGGTATAGGTCACAGCGTTCTTGTCCTTCACGGGCATGTCGAAGAATTTACGCAATTCGTCGTAGCCCCCTATGCGCCGCCCATCGATGAACGTCTGCGGCGTGGTTTCGACTCCATGTTCCTGCTTGAACGCATCCGTCTGCTCGCGGCTCGCCAAGTGCTTGTCCTCGACCTTGTAGCCCTTGCGTTTGAGCAGATCGAGCGACTTCAGCCCATAGGGGCAGGTATGGTCGGGCATGACCATGCGGTAGAGCTTGGCGTGCTTGAGCGCAGACATGCTGGACTTCTCCTGTGGGGTCTTCCTTAAGGGAGGTCGGCGGAGCCGACCGTGAGCAAAAGACTTCAGACTACCTCTTTACCCTAACCCGCCCTGGCGCAAGAGTGTGTAGGCGCCTGGCTCATGGGTAGGTCGTCAGGCTGTTCTCCACCTGCCAGGACAATCCGGCCACAGGCCGGCGTGCCTGCGGCGGCACGCCAGGCCCTAGTGGTTCTCCTTGGCGTGGTTAATCGTGTACTTGGGGATTTCGACGGTCAGATCCTCTGTCGACACGATGGCCTGGCAGCTCAGGCGCGACTGCACCTCCAGTCCCCAGGCCCTGTCGAGCAGGTCGTCCTCGCACTCCTCGACTTCGTTTAGAGAGTCGAACCCCTTGCGCACGATGCAATGGCAGGTGGTGCATGCGCAACTCATGTCGCAGGCATGCTCGATCTCGATGCCATTGTCCAGCAGGGCCTCACAAATCGAGGTGCCTGCTGGCACGTTCAGCACCGCGCCTTCAGGTGCCAGTTCTGAGTGGGGAAGAACAGTGATTTTGGGCATGTCTCTCCTGGTCGTCAGCGCGAGCGTTTCGCTGTTCTGGTGCCGTGCGAGCGGCGCGGTACGGCACCAGTGCGCTCTTCAGGTTCGTCTTCACTGGTGTCGGGTTGCTCCAGCGTCTGAAGGATCGGGCAGTCTGGTCGTTCATCACCCGCGCAACAATGAATCAACGCCTTGAGCGTTTCTGTCATCTGCAGCATGCTCTCGATGCGTCGGTCCAGTTCGGCGATGTGCTGTTGGGCCAGGCGCTTGACGTCGGCACTCTGGCGCGACTTGTCGTTCCACAGGCCCAGCAGATTCGTGATCTCGGCCACCGAGAAGCCGAGATCGCGCGCGCGGCGGATGAAATGCAGCCGGTGGATATCGGCCTGGGTGTAGGTGCGATAGCCAGATTCGGTACGATCCGCTGGCGGAATCAGGCCGATCTGCTCGTAGTAGCGGATCATCTTGGCCGAGACCTTGGATGCTTTGGATGCTTCACCGATGTTCATGGTCTTCCTCCCCTTTCTCAATGAGTGGTATCCGCCGCCAGCGGCGGCCGAAAGCCGCGCAGGCGTAGCGCGTTGCCCAGCACGAACACGCTGGAGAGTGCCATCGCGCCGGCGGCGAAGATCGGCGAGAGCAACACCCCATATGCTGGGTACAGCGCCCCGGCGGCCACCGGAATCAGCGCGGTGTTGTAGCCAAACGCCCAGAATAGGTTTTGGCGGATATTGCCCAGCGTAGCCTTCGACAGCGCGATGGCGTTGGGCACGCCTCGCAGGTCGCCGGACATCAACACCACGTCGGCTGACTCGACTGCCACGTCAGTGCCGGTGCCGATTGCCAGGCCCACGTCGGCCTCGGCCAGCGCCGGGGCGTCGTTGATGCCGTCACCCACGTAAGCAATCTGGCCGTGGCTGGCTTTCAGCCGGCGCACCGCATCCACCTTGCCTTCAGGCAGGACTTCGGCCACCACCTCGTCGATGCCCAGTTGCTTGGCAATCGCCTGTGCGGTACGCGCGTTGTCGCCGGTGATCATTGCCACTTTCAGGCCAAGCTGATGCAGCGCGGCGATGGCGGCGGGCGTGCTAGCCTTGATCGGATCGGCCACGGCGATGATGGCGGCCAGGCGGCCATCGATCGCGGCGTACAACGGTGATTTGCCCTCGTTGCCCAGACGCTCGGCAGTGCCTGCGAATACACCGACGTCCAGGCCCAGCGAACGCATGTAGCGGTCGGCGCCAACCTCGACACGGGAACCGTCCACGGTTGCGCGCACGCCCATGCCCGTGACCGAATCAAAATCGGTCATGGTCGGCAGCGCGATGCCACCTTCTGTCGCAGATTCGACGATCGCGCGCGCAATCGGGTGCTCCGAGCGAGATTCTACGGCAGCGACCTTCGCCAGCACTGGGTCGCGGCTGAAGCCTTCAGCGATTTCCAGGTCGGTCAGCACCGGGCGACCCTCTGTCAGGGTGCCGGTCTTGTCCACGGCCACCACCTTGGCATCCTTGAGCAGTTGCAAGGCCTCGCCCTTGCGGAACAGCACGCCCATCTCGGCGCCGCGGCCGGTGCCGACCATGATCGAGGTCGGCGTCGCCAAGCCCATAGCGCACGGGCAGGCGATGATGAGCACGGCTACGGCGTTGACCAAGGCGAAAGTCAGGGCGGGCGACGGGCCAAACACGAGCCAGACCAGAAAGGTCAGCAAGGCGACCAGCATCACTGCCGGAACGAACCACAACGTCACCTTGTCCACCACGGCCTGAATCGGCAGCTTCGAGCCCTGGGCCTGCTCGACCATGCGGATGATCTGCGCCAGCATGGTCTGCCCGCCCACGGCGGTGGCGCGCAGCGTCAGCGCGCCTTTCTGGTTGACGGTGCCACCGACCACCGTGCTGCCAGCAGCCTTTTCGACCGGGATCGGTTCGCCGGTGATCATCGACTCATCGACGAAGCTGCGGCCCTCGGTGATTTCGCCATCGACCGGCACGCGCTCGCCGGGACGCACTTCCACGATGTCGCCAAGGGCTACGTCGTTGATGGGAATATCCACCATACGGCCGTCACGCAACACATGGGCCTCCTTGGCCTGCAGCTTGACCAGCCGCTGGATGGCCTCGGAGGTACGACCCTTCGCGCGCGCCTCCAGGAAGCGACCGAGCAGGATCAGCGTCACGATGACGGCAGCCGCCTCGTAATAGACGTTCACCGTGCCTGCTGGCAGCAGGCCGGGCGCGAAGGTGGCGACCATCGAAAAGCCGAACGCGGCCATCGTGCCGACCGCGACGAGCGAGTTCATGTCCGGGCCCAGGCGCACGAGGGCCGGAAAGCCCTTCTCATAGAAGCGCCGGCCCGGAATGGCCAGCACCAGCAGGGTCAGTACGAACTGGATATACCAATTCTGCTGCATGCCGATGGTGTTCATGACCCACTCGTGCATGCCGGGAATCATGTGCGAGCCCATTTCGAGCACGAATACCGGCAATGTCAGCAGACCGGCCAGGGTCAGGTCACGCTTGAGTTCGGCCCGCTCGGCGTCCTTCTTTTCTGCTGCTTCATCTTCGGCCTGTGCGCCGGTATCGACCAGGCGGGCTTCGTAGCCAACCTTGTCTACGGCCGCGATCAGATCTTCCACGGCAGCCAAGCCGCGCACGGTGGCGCGCTCGGTCGCCAGATTCACCGTGGCCTCCGTGACGCTTGGTATGGCTTTGAGCGCCTTCTCGACGCGGCCTACGCAGGATGCGCAGGTCATGCCCTCGATCGCCAGTTCAGTGACGCCGGCCGGCACCTCGTAGCCCACTTTCTCCACCGCCTGAATCAGCGCCATGCGATCAACAGGACCAGCCAGGCGGATGTCCGCCCGCTCGGTAGCCAGATTGACGGACACAGTGTCCACGCCCTCGACCTTGGCCAGGGCGGCCTCGACTCGGCCGACGCAGCTCGCGCAGGTCATGCCCTCGATGGGCAGGCTGATCGCAGCTGCTGTGGCGCGAGCATCACTCATTATTGGCATGCTCATGGTTTATTTCCCGTAGTTGAGATTCGACATGAGGGAAGCTTAGGGTTTACCATCGTGGGAAGGTCAAGCATATTTTTTTATGTGTACTGTCTGGTTTGGGAAAGCGCTGGCGACAGAGGTGCGGCGGGTTCTGGTTGCCAAGCTTTCCCAGATCCCTAGCTGCGCATGATCGCTCTGCCGCAGCCTCGTTGATCCTGAAGGGCATGAACAGCCGTTCGAGAGCAGGAATTTTTGACAAATGACTTCACGCAAACCAGCAAGCACACCTCACGGCGCAAGCGCCGATCTGACATCCTTGTCGCACAATGATGTAACCATCCTGGCCGAAACCTTCCGCCTCCTGGGCGATCCTTCGCGGCTGAAAATCATGCTGTGCTGCATGAAGGGGTCTACTTCGGTGGGGGACATCGCGGAGACCCTCGACCTCTCGCAATCACTGGTCAGCCACCATCTGCGGCTGCTGCGTGGAGCTCGGCTGGTCAAGGGTGCGCGCCAGGCCAAGCAGATTTTCTATGAGGTGGCCGACCAGCACGTGAGCCAGGTGCTGCTGGACATGGCCATCCACATTGCTGAAGACCACAACGACGAGTAGCCGAGCGGATCGCAAGACCTACCATTACGCGCAGCAGTGGGTGGCCGCTGCTGCAGGCATTCTCACTAGAAGACGCTGTCGCTGTCCCGCAGGCCTACGACCTGGAAAGCGTGATTTCCCCAATGCTGGCCGCCGCGCTGCTGACCGTCATCAGCTTTCACAACCTGTTCGTGGGAACGATGCTCTGCTTCCTCGTTTCGGCCGCGCCTGCGGGCCTGCTGGCGATCAGCCTGGCCGTCTCGGCCGCGGGCTCGATGGTGATCGTGAACACGGTGGTCCTCGTGAAGGCGCGCTTCGGCCTGGGCGAAATCGAAGTGGCGTGGCGCTGGCGCTTCGGCTGTGGCCGGCCAGCGCCCCGTCCGATCTGACCCATGACCATCCAAACCTACCGGCGGATCACCCTCATTTGCGAACGCACGCAGATCAGGGCAGACACCATCATTCGCTGATCGTGGACGATCTGCACCGGATCTGGCCGAGAGGATAGGCCTCTTCTCGGCAATGGCAGCACACAGGGCTGTCTTGCCGCGGCGTTGCAACGCATCCGCCACGAACACTGGTATGGCTAAATAAAACACTTCACATGAACATGTGTTCATGTGTTATATTTCCTCGCGTAGTCAAAATTTAACTTGCCCGAGGCTCCCATGTCCCACTCTCACTCACATGACCATGGTCACGACCACAGCCATGTGCCAACTGTGACCAGCGCCAACCAGCGCAAGATTCTCATTTCCTTCGTGCTGATCTTCACCTTCATGATCGTGGAGGCGGTGGGCGGCGTGATTTCCGGCTCGCTGGCGCTGCTGGCCGATGCGGGCCACATGCTGACCGATGCGATGGCGCTGGCCTTGGCCTATATGGCGTTCCGGTTCGGCAGCCGCGCCGCAGACAGCAAGCGCACCTTTGGCTATCTACGCTTCGAGGTACTTGCCGGCTTCATCAACGCCGTCACGCTCTTCGCCATCGTCGCCTGGATCGTCTATGAAGCATGGGGGCGGCTGCAAGCGCCGCCGGTGATCCTGGCTGGCCCCATGATGATCGTCGCCGTGTTGGGATTGCTGATAAACCTGCTCGTGCTGTGGATCATGACACGCGGCGATACCGAGCACGTCAACGTGAAAGGTGCCATCCTGCATGTGATAGGCGACCTGTTGGGCTCGGTGGGAGCAATCCTCGCTGCGGTCATCATCTATCTCACGGGGTGGACGCCCATTGATCCCATCCTGTCGGTTCTGGTGGCGGCGCTGATCCTGCGCAGCGCCTGGAAGCTCCTGGCCAAGTCTATCCATATCCTGCTGGAGGGCGCGCCGGAGGACGCTTCGCCGGAGAAGGTGGAACAAGGCCTGATGAGCGCCGTTCCCGGCCTAGCGGCTGTCAGCCATGTTCACGTGTGGCAACTCACCTCCGGTCGCACCATGGCCACGCTACACGTGCGACCCAATGTGGACGAGGAAGCGCGAGCCGTGGTCAAGCGCGTCGAGGCGGTGCTTCGAGAGCAATTCAGCATCGAACACGCCACGGTCGGGATCGACTGGAACTCGGAAGCCGACGAGAACGTCTGCAGCCTGCAACCCAGGACGGACCGTCATGCCCACAGCGGCCATGACCACAGTGGGCACAACCATGACCACTCCGCTTCTGGTCACAAGCATTGAGGCCGTGCAAGCCGGCTCGCAGTTCACTTGAGGGTTTGAAGCCATGACGTTCCGCAAAACCATCAGCTCCGATATTGCGCAATGTTCGACCTCCAGCCACGGCGCGGCTACTGATGTTCTTGCACTGTCGCAAAGTGACGTCGCTGTTCTGGCCGAAACCTTCCGTCTGCTGGGCGACCAATCGCGGTTGAAGATTTTGCTCCATTGCATGCGCGGATCGGTCGCTGTGGGAGATATCGCCGACTCGCTCGATCTGTCGCAGTCCTTGGTCAGCCACCACCTCCGGCTGTTGCGTGGCGCGCGTCTCGTGCGCGGCGAACGCCAGTCAAAGCACATCTTTTACGGTATCGCGGATCAGCACGTCAGCCAGGTGCTTCAGGACATGGCTTCCCACATTTCCGAGGATAGATCCGACGATTGACTGAGTGTGCAAATGTGTGCGGCACGCTCTGGCAAGGGGCGTGCCGTTTTTTTTGGGTGGTCAATATCAGAGTGGAGGCCAGAGCCCTTCGTCGCTTTGCCTGAAACCAGAGGTCTTGCCCCGGAACAGAAAAGGCCTATCCGTACCTTCAAATAAACAATTGAACATATCTTCATGTGTGTTATTATTCGACTATGAATCAACTGAAGGAGGCGTGAGCACCACGCCATTGTTTGTAACGTCAAGGAGTATTGATGATGTCCAAAAAATTTCACGTCGCAGTTCTGCTTTCCGCCTTCGTTGCGGCTGGTGCAGGCGCCCAACCCTTCGACGCAGGTGTTTCGCGCGCGGAAGTCAACGCTGACCTGGCGGCGTGGAAGCAGGCCGGACTGGATAAGCTTTCCGGGGGAGACGCCGGGCCTGACACTTTCAGCTCGGAATACCGCCAAGCTTACAAAAACTACCTGCAACTTCGTCTGGGAGCCGACTACCGTGAGTCCACCGCTTTGACGAGAGATCAGGTGCGTGCCGACCTGGCGCTGTGGAAGCGTGCCGGCTTAGACAAACTCGAACGCGGCGACGGCGGCACCGACACGTTCAGCTCGCAATACCGCGCGACATACGACACCTATCGTCACCTGCGCGACGGCGAGCAGTATCAGCAGGAGGTGGGGCTGACGCGAGCCGAGGTTCAAGCCGATCTGGCTGCATGGAAACGCGCCGGGCTGGATCGGTTCTGGGCTGGGGATCAAACCCCCGACACATCCAGCCCTGCATACCGTGTCGCCTTCCAGAACTACCTGCAACAGCGCCAGAACTGAGAGAACGTGCGCCGCACACCATAACCATCGGGGATCGCAGCCAAAAGGACGAACATGTCTTTTTTTCATAACAAACATATGAACGTATGTCCATGTGTTTGTTATTGATAAGGCGGTCAGATCGGTCTGCGGCGCATTCCACCGTGTGAGGTATTCGGAGAAATTGGAGATCGATATGTCTTTGGAAAAAATAGACCGTAGCGAAGAAGCTGGGGAACACCTCGGCTTTCGCGTTGAAGGGATGGACTGCGCGAGCTGCGTCGGCAAGATCGAGACGGCCCTTGGCCGCCTCGACGGCCTGTCGGACGTGCAGGTCAATTTTGCGAGCGAGACGCTCATCTTGAGGCGTGAACCGCACAGCCGTGCGACTACGCGGGATATCGCCAAGAAAATCCGATCCCTGGGCTTCGACGTGCAGGAACTGCCCACGTCCGAAGTGTCCCCGGTGCCCGTACCGCGCCAGGCGGCCCACGCGCATGGCCATGCCGGCTGCGGCGGTCACCATGACCATGGGCATGCTCACGACCACGGGCACAATCATGCACACGGAAAGGCATGCGGTGATGACCACGGACACGATCACAAGCATGGCCACGGCCACGAGCACGGAGCCTGCAGCGGGCATGACCACGCGGCGGCTGCTCCTGCCATCCGTACTGCACCCAGCACGCCACCCAACGTCTCCATGCGCGTCGAAGGCATGGACTGTGCCAGTTGCGTCGGCAAGATTGAAACGGCCCTCGCGCGCATGGTCGGCGTGTCCGACGCACGCATCAACTTCACCGCCGAGACACTGGAGCTGACGCTCGCATCCGGCGTTCCCACGCAGCTCGGCGACATCGAGAAGACTATCAAGAGCCTGGGTTTCGGAGTCTCCGATGTACGCCGCCATGACGGCTCTGATACCGGCGCAGTCTCTGTCCCGGCCACTAGCATTCAGAACCGCCGCTGGTGGCAGACGAAAAAAGGCAAGCATGTGATCGGATTGGGTGTGCTGATGGCTTCGGCCTATGCCATGACCCTGCTGCTGCCGCTCTACGGCGAATGGATATTCGCTGCTGCCGTGATTGCGGGTGTCACGCCATTTGCGCGCAAAGCGTTCGCGCTGGCGAGATCCGGTTCGCCTTTCTCCATTGAAACCCTGATGTCAGTCGCTGCGATTGGTGCGCTGTTCATCGGTGAGGCTGAAGAGGCAGCAGCAGTGGTCTTCCTGTTCTCGGTCGGTGAGCTGTTGGAAAGCGTAGCCGCCGGTCGTGCCAGAGCTGGCATCAAGGCACTGGCATCACTGGTTCCCAAGACAGCGGTGCTGCTCGATCCCAATGGAGGTCAGCGTACCGTCCCGGCTGCCTCGCTGAAGGTCAATGACACTGTATTGGTCAGGCCAGGCGACCGAGTACCTGCCGATGGAGAGATCCTGCGTGGCGAATCCAGCCTCGATGAGTCGCCGATCACGGGAGAATCCGTGCCGCGTCAAAAGGCTGCTGGCAACACTGTTTTCGCCGGCTCGATCAACGTCGACGGTGTGCTGGAAGTCCGGGTGGAAAAGGCCGCGTCGGACAACACCATCTCGCGCATCATCCAACTGGTTGAACAGGCGCAATCCTCCAAGGCGCCCACGGCCCGCTTCATCGAGAAGTTCAGCCGCTACTACACCCCGGCCGTAATGGCCATCGCCGCGCTGATCATGGTGGTGCCGCCGTTGGCCATGGGGGGGGACTGGAGTACCTGGCTGTACCGTGGCCTGGCTCTTCTGTTGATTGCCTGCCCCTGCGCACTGGTGCTCTCCACTCCGGCGGCGATTGCCTCGGGTCTTGCGGTTGCGACGCGTCGAGGGCTGCTGATCAAAGGCGGCAACGCGCTGGAAACCATTGGCCGTGTCCGCTCCATCGCCTTCGACAAAACCGGCACGCTGACCGAGGGCAAGCCGCGCGTGACCGAGGTAGTTCCTTTTGGTCAGCTCAGACAAAAGCAGGTGCTGGCGCTGGCCGCCGCCGTCGAGTCCGGGTCGAACCACCCACTGGCCAAGGCTATCGTCGTCCATGCAGAAAGCACGGATACGGCCATTCCCAAAGCATCGGAGGCATCGGCGATTGCCGGCAAAGCGGTGCGAGCCACTGTGGGCGGCAAAATGCTGGCAGTGGGTTCCCCATCTCACGCGGGTCAGGTAGCTACGCTGTCGGCCCAGCAGCGTAAGGAAATCGAAGCGCTGGAGAACAGCGGCAAGACTGTTGCGGTTCTGTTCGACGAGCGTAGCAAGGAGACTCTGGGACTGCTTGCGTTGCGCGATGAGCCGCGCCGCGATGCAAGCGAAGGTGTCGCTCAGCTCAAGGCCATGGGCGTTCGCTCCGTGATGCTCACGGGCGACAACCAGCGTACCGCACAAGCCATTGCCGACAGCTTGGGAATCGACTGGAAGGCCGAACTGTTGCCGCAGGACAAGCTGGATCTGGTCAACAACATGAAGCGTGATGCCAAGGTGGCCATGGTCGGCGACGGCATCAATGACGCGCCGGCTCTGGCGACTGCCGACGTGGGTATCGCCATGGGTGGCGGTACGGACGTGGCCTTGGAAACCGCAGATGCGGCGCTGCTCAAGAGCCGCGTGACGGACGTGGCGCACTTGGTAGCACTGTCACGCGCCACCATGGCGAACATCCATCAAAACGTGGTGTTTGCACTTGGCCTCAAGGGCTTGTTTCTGGTCACCACCGTGTTCGGCATGACGGGCCTGTGGGTCGCGGTTCTGGCCGATACCGGCGCTACAGCGCTGGTCACGCTCAATGCGCTGCGCCTGCTGAGGTTCAAGGGTGCCCAAAGTGTGGACGACGACCGCGACACCGGCCATCCGACGCGCTCGCCTCAGCCCCAGGCTGCGCACTGACGGCAGCGGCTGGACATAGGTCTGCATTGCTAAGCCAGTGTGCCGCAGGTGCGCCGGAGGTGCCGATTCTCGTGACGTTGAGATTCGATGCCTCCGGCTTTCGCCATCACAAGGTCAACGGCGGAGGTCAGGGAAGCCGGGAAGTTTTTTCCTCGCGGGAGCTTGACCTTCCAACTATTGAAACCTCTAGAGTCCTCACCAACGCCGCACAGTGGTCTTGAGGCGGAGCACACAGCAAGGGTCATTTTCATCATGAAAAAGAAAATTGGAGTAGTTCTGCTGGCGGTGGCAATCGTCGCTGGCGTGGGCATTGCCGTTGTCAGCCGCAACGCATCCAACAATGAAGGGCCGGCTGCAGGCGGGCCTCCCGGCGCAATGGCGCCTCGGGTGCCGGTGGCCGAGGTAATCGTGCGCACCATGACACCGACGGTCGAGTTCACGGGCTACCTCGCCGCACCTGAAACGGTGGAGCTACGTTCGCGCGTCGGGGGCGCCATCGACGCGGTCAGCGTCCCTGAAGGCAGTCTGGTCAGCAAGGGCCAGTTGCTGTTTCAGATTGATCCGCGCCCCTTCCAGGTCGCTCTCGACACCGCTCAGGCATAACTGCACCAGGCCGAAGTGCTGACCGCTCAGGCGCAAAGCGATTTCGAGCGTGCCGAGCGGCTGGTATCCACCGGTGCGGTATCGCGCAAGACCTATGACGATGCTGTCTCCGCACGCAATGCACGACAGGCGCAGGTTCAAGCGGCAAAAGCCGCCGTGGCTGCCGCCCGGCTCGACCTGTCCTATGCACGGGTGACCGCACCGATCGCAGGCCGGGTGGATCGCATGCTGGTGACCGAGGGCAATCTGGTCAGCGGTGGTGGCGCGGGCGCGGCAACGCTGCTCACGACCATTGTTTCGGTCGATCCGATGTACGTTTATTTCGACGTTGACGAAGGCACCTATCTCAACCATATAGGCAATGCACGCCCTGACGCCTCCAGGCCAGAAAACAGCGCCTTGCTCGTCCAGGTCGGCCTGGGCAAGGACAACAATTTTCCGTTCCAGGGCACGCTAGATTTTGTCGGTAACCAGGTTGATCGGGGCACGGGCACTGTCCGCGCCAGGGCTGTCGTGCCCAATCCAGACGGTTATCTGACGCCCGGCATGTTTGCGCGAGCCAGACTTGCTACTGGCACTGAGCGCCAGACCATTCTGATTGACGATCAGGCCGTCGGCAGTGACCAGGACCGCAACTATGTACTGGTGGTCGATGCTGAAAGCACGGCGCAATACCGGCCTATCCAACTCGGGCCGATACGCGACGGGCTGCGTGTCGTCGAGGGCGGACTGAATGAAGGTGAACAGATCGTCCTCAAGGGGCTGGTGCGCCCCGGCATGCCCATCACGCCGAATGTCGTGCCGATGCAGCAGTCCACTGGCGCTGCCGACTCAAGCGACGCAGCGGCTGATACGGAACACTCTGACAGTCCGGCGGCTGATACCCGTCCTGGTGAGGAGGAGTCCCGCTCATGAAATTCCCTCATTTCTTCATCAACCGGCCAATCTTCGCCGTTGTGCTCTCGGTGCTAATGCTGATTGCCGGTGCGATGGCAGTGTTCCAACTCCCCTTGAGCGAGTACCCCTCGGTTACCCCACCCACAGTACAAGTAACTGCCAGCTACCCGGGTGCAAATCCGCAGGTGATCGCTGATACGGTGGCCGCGCCTCTGGAGCAGGCCGTCAATGGCGTCGAAGGCATGATCTACATGGCCTCTCAGACCGCGACTGACGGCCAAATGGTGCTGACCATTTCGTTCCAGCAAGGTATCGACCCCGACTTTGCCCAGATTCAGGTACAGAACCGCGTATCACGAGCACTGCCGCGCCTTCCCGAGGAGGTGCAGCGCATCGGTGTAGTCACCGAAAAAACGTCGCCAGATATTCTGATGGTCGTGCATATGCTCTCGCCCGGCAATCAGTACGATCCGCTCTATGTCTCCAACTACTCAATGCTGCATGTGCGCGACGAACTCGCACGACTGTCCGGGGTTGCCAACGTAATCATCGGCGGTGAGGGCGAATATGCCATGCGCGTCTGGCTCGATCCGACCAAAGTAGCCTCACGCGGCTTGACGGCAGGCGATGTGGTCGCGGCCATCCGCGAGCAGAACGTGGAGGTGGTCGCCGGCTCAGTGGGCCAGCAGCCCGATGCGTCGTCGGCCTTTCAGGTCAGCGTCAGTGCGATGGGGCGCTTGACCACCGAAGAGCAATTCGGCGACATCGTTGTCAATGTCAGTGAGCAAGGCGCGGTGACAAAGCTGCGTGACGTAGCACGACTGCAGATGGGCGCTGACAACTATGCTATGCGTGGCCTGCTCGACGGCGACAACGCGGTGGGCCTGCAAATTCTAACAAGCCCCGGTGCCAACGCCCTGGACACTTCCGACGCGGTGCGTGCCACCATGGAGCGCTTGCAAGCGGACTTTCCACAAGGGCTGGAGTACCGCATTGCTTACGATCCCACCGTCTTCGTGCGCGCCTCACTCAAGTCCGTGACGATGACGCTGCTTGAGGCCACCCTGCTGGTGGTACTCGTGGTCGTATTGTTCCTGCAAACCTGGCGTGCATCGATCGTTCCGCTGGTGGCTGTGCCAGTCTCCATTGTGGGAACATTCGCGCTCATGCACCTGTTCGGCTTCTCGCTGAACACCCTCTCGTTGTTCGGCCTGGTGCTGTCAATAGGCATCGTCGTGGATGATGCCATCGTTGTCGTGGAGAACGTCGAACGGCACATCCGCATGGGCAAATCACCCAGGGCAGCAGCACACGCAGCAATGGACGAAGTGACCAGTCCGATCCTGGCCACCACTGCGGTACTGGCGGCGGTCTTCATCCCCTCTGTCTTCCTGTCTGGACTCCAAGGCGAGTTCTACCGGCAGTTCGCGCTGACGATTGCTATCTCGTCCATCCTGTCAACGGTCAACGCTTTGACGTTGTCGCCAGCGCTGTCCGCCGTGCTGCTCAAACCTCATGATGACAAAACACGCCGCGACTGGCTGACTCGTGTCATCGACGGCATGTTCGGCTGGCTGTTCCGAGGCTTCAATCGCTTTTTCGACAGATCCTCGGATGCCTACACTGGAATGGTGCGACGCAGCATACGCTTTAGCGGCATTGTCCTGCTGCTCTATGTCGGCTTGGTGGGCCTGACTTGGGTGGGATTCACGCAAGTTCCCAACGGCTTTGTTCCCGCACAGGATAAATACTACCTTGTCGGCATTGCCCAATTGCCCACCGGTGCCTCGCTGGATCGTACCGAGGCCGTGGTCAAGGAAATGTCGCGGATTGCCATGGATGATCCTGGCGTAGAGACCGTGGTGGCCTTTCCTGGCTTGTCGGTGAACGGCCCCGTCAGCGTACCAAACTCGGCGCTGATGTTTGTCATGCTCAAGCCTTTCGAGGAGCGCCAAGATTCGTCCATGTCGGTGTACGCCGTTCAGGGTCGGCTGATGGGTCAATTCAGCCAGATTCCAGACGGTTTCGTGGGCGTTTTCCCACCTCCTCCCGTACCAGGCCTGGGGGCAATGGGTGGTTTCAAGCTGCAAATTCAGGATCGCGCCAACCTGGGCTCCGACATGCTGGCACAAGTTCAGGGCGAAATCATGGGCAAAGCGATGCAGACGCCGGAGCTGGCCCATATGCTGGCCAGCTTTCAGACCAATGCGCCTCAGTTGCAGGTAGACATCGACCGTGTGAAGGCCAAGACACAGGGCGTAGCGCTCACCGACATCTTCGAGACGCTACAGGTGAACCTCGGCTCCCTTTACGTGAACGACTTCAACCGCTTTGGGCGTTCCTATCGTGTCATGGCGCAGGCCGATGCACCGTTTCGTATGCAAGCAGAGGATATTGGTCAGCTCCAGGTGCGCAATGCAGCGGGGGAGATGATTCCGTTGAGCACTCTGATCCAGATCAAGCGCGACTCTGGCCCGGATCGGGTGATGCACTACAACAGCTTTCCATCGGCTGACATCAGCGGCGGCCCGGCACCCGGCTACTCATCGGGTCAGGCCTCCGACGCCATCGAGCAGATCGTGCGCGACACGCTGCCGCCAGGCATGACCTATGAATGGACCGACCTGACCTACCAGGAAAAGGCGGCGGGCAACACGGCAATGTACGTCTTCCCGCTGGCTGTGCTGCTGGCCTTCCTGGCCCTGGCTGCGCAGTACAACAGTTGGTCGCTGCCGTTCGCGGTGCTGCTGATCGCACCGATGGCATTGCTGTCGGCGATCGTGGGCGTGTGGCTCTCGGGGGGGGACAACAACATCTTCACGCAAATCGGATTCGTGGTGCTGGTGGGGCTGGCCGCCAAGAACGCCATCCTAATCGTCGAGTTCGCCCGCTCCAAGGAGGATGACGGCGTCGATCCGCTGGCGGCTGTGCTCGAAGCTGCACGCCTGCGTCTGCGTCCGATCCTGATGACATCGCTCGCCTTTATCGCCGGCGTGGTTCCCCTGGTGCTGGCCTCCGGTGCCGGTGCGGAAATGCGTCACGCCATGGGCGTCGCCGTGTTCGCCGGCATGCTGGGGGTGACGCTATTTGGCTTGGTGCTGACGCCAGTGTTCTATGTCGTCGTGCGCAAGCTCGTTTTGCGCAAAGAGAAGCGCAAGGGGCAACAAGCAGCGATCGAGACGCATGCGTGAAAGTCTGGAGAACACTATGAAAACATCTATTGAAGTCCCAGGCGCATTGAAGAAACTGTCGCTCATTGCACTGGCCGTAGCCCTAGCAGGCTGCTCCCTGTCGCCCAGGTACGAACGTCCCCAGGCGCCGATCGCTGCCAGCTATCCCACGGGATCAGCCTACGAACAGGCCACGCCAGCCGACGCCGATCAGGTGCTCGCGGCAGATATCGGCTGGCGCGACTTCTTTCGTGACCCGCTGTTGCAGCAGCTGATAGCGCTCTCGCTGGAGAGCAACAGGGATCTGCAAAAGGCCGCCCTGAACGTGGAGGCGGCGCGCGCAATGTATCGCATACAGCGCGCCGATCTACTGCCAAGCCTGGACGCCGCCGGCGGCAGTGTGGCCGAACGGCTGCCCGCTGACATCAGTCCCACAGGAACCACCCAAATCAACCGCCGCTACGACGTGGCCGGGGTGGCGACAGCGTGGGAACTGGATCTATGGGGCCGCATCCGCAACCTCAGCGACCGAGCCTTGGCATCCTATCTGGCTCTCGATGAAACCCGCGTCGCCGCACAGATGAGCCTGGTATCCGAGGTAGCCATCGCCTATCTCACGTTGCGCGCGGATCAGGCGCTACTGACTCTGACCAGCGATACCCTGGCCACACAGAAGCGCTCATACGAACTGACGGCTCAATTGGTGGAAGCAGGCAGCGCCACGCAACTCGACCTGCGCCTCGCGGAGATTTCACTGCGTACCGCCGAGGCCAACCATGCGGTTTATACCCGACAGGCAGCCAGCGACCGCAATGCCCTGGTATTGCTGTTAGGCCAACCGCTGACGGCGGAACTGTCGCAGCAACTGGATGCGGCCACAACGCTGCCTGATGGCATCGTGCCAACCAGCCTGCCGAGCGGACTGCCTTCGGAGTTGCTCGTGCGCCGACCGGATATCCGCGCCGTCGAGCAGATGCTGCTTGGTGCCAACGCCAATATCGGCGCGGCGCGAGCCGCTTTCTTTCCGACAATTAGCCTCACGGGTTCGGCAGGCACGGCCAGCGCTTCGCTCGATGGCCTGTTCGATTCGGGCTCGCGGGCCTGGAGCTTCCTGCCGCAGATCACGCTGC
>OJAU01000016.1_pt1 | contig 177930 bp, 162 predicted proteins | sample 1589791 | NCBI WGS metagenome assembly OJAU01 (sample SAMN05416849, study PRJEB24817) | seawater metagenome | isolation source: Sea water | place: Canada:Atlantic | collected 2013-07 | reverse complement strand
GGAGTCCGTCTCGTGGGCTCGGAGATGTGTATAAGAGACAGTTCTTAGGTTAAATCCTAAGTCTAGCGTGTCTACCAATTCCACCACGCCCGCTTTTTATTAAGAGACCCCAAAAATAATTTTGAAATCTTATCCGCTATAGCACATTGTGCGTAGGCGGGTGCAAATATACATAAAGTTCATAATTGGCAAACAAATTTTTTAGATAAAATTTAGTTTTTGGTACCTTTAGCTTTTCAGTTAAAAAAACTACTATACATTACTATGAAAAGTGCAAAACCATATATTGAAGAACATAAACAACGTTTTATTGATGAGCTAATCGAGTTGCTTAAAATACCAAGCATCAGTGCCGATTCAGCATACAAAGATGATGTGTTCAACACAGCAGGAGCAGTAAAAGATAGCCTTAAAAAAGCAGGTTGCGATACTGTTGAAATTTGTGAAACCCCTGGTTACCCCATTGTTTTTGGTGAAAAGATAATCGATAAAAACCTTCCCACTGTTCTAGTGTACGGTCATTACGATGTGCAACCACCAGACCCGATGGATTTGTGGAACAGTCCGCCATTTGATCCAGTGATTCAAAAAACCGAAATTCATCCCGACGGAGCCATCTTTGCCCGTGGAGCTTGTGATGATAAAGGACAGATGTATATGCACGTGAAGGCATTGGAATATATGACCAAAACCAATCAGCTTCCTTGTAATGTAAAGTTTATGATCGAAGGCGAAGAAGAAGTTGGTAGTGCCAGTTTAGAGTGGTTTATTACCCGAAATAGGGAAAAATTAGCAAACGATGTTATTTTAATTAGCGATACAGGAATGATTTCGCCCGATACTCCATCTATTACCACAGGATTACGTGGCATGAGCTATGTTGAGGTTGAGGTAACCGGGCCCAATCGCGATTTACACAGCGGATTGTACGGTGGGGCAGTAGCCAACCCTATTAATGTGCTGACAAAAATGATAGCATCGCTTCATGATGAAAATAATCACATTACTATTCCTGGTTTTTATGATGATGTGGAAATTCTTTCAGAAGAAGAACGTGCTAAAATGGGAGAAGCTCCTTTTAATAAAGAAGCCTATAAAAAAGCAATAGGTATTAGTGACGTCTATGGTGAAGCTGGATATACTACTAACGAACGTAACTCCATTAGACCTACATTAGACGTAAACGGTATATGGGGCGGTTACATTGGTGAAGGTGCCAAAACGGTAATTGCCAGTAAGGCGTATGCTAAAATAAGTATGCGGTTGGTGCCTAATCAAGATTGGCGAAAAATAACCCAATTGTTCAAAGATCATTTTGAAAATATTGCACCAAAAGCTGTAACGGTAGAAGTAAAGCCACATCATGGAGGACAAGCCTACGTAACGCCAATTGATAATACTGGATATCAAGCGGCATCAAAAGCGTATGAAGAAACATTTGGCAAAACACCAATCCCACAACGCAGCGGAGGAAGTATCCCAATTGTTGCATTGTTTGAAAATGAATTGAAGAGTAAAACCATTTTAATGGGCTTTGGGTTGGATACCGATGCCATTCATTCGCCTAACGAGCATTTTGGGATATGGAATTACCTTAAAGGAATTGAAACCATTCCGCAATTCTATCATTACTTTACTGAAATGAGTAAATAAGAAAACAAAAGAGCCGATGTTTAAACATCGGCTCTTTTATCTTTATAACATTTGTTACGCTACATTTTCTTCACAAAATCGGTAATAATAACAATTTGTTGTCCGTCAACTTTTCCTTCAATGTAGGTTTCGTTTTCGTGATCTAATGAAATACGACGAACTGCAGTACCTTGTTTGGCAACCATACTGCTTCCTTTAACTTTTAAGTCTTTAATTAAAACTACTGAATCACCTGTTTCCAGTATATTGCCATTGCTGTCACGATGCACAATAGCATTGCTTTTGTCAACTCCATCACCCGAAGCTTTTGCCCATTCGCGGGTTTTATCTTCCATATACATCATATCCAGTAAACCTTGTGGCCAACCTTCACTTTTTAAACGCTGTAACATACGCCAAGCCATAACCTGTACCGCCGGAATAGTGCTCCACATGCTATCGTTTAAACATCGCCAATGGTTAGGGTCGCGTTTGGCTTCGTCTTCTATTTGTTCTTTGCAAGTTGCACAAAGTAATATGTTTGCTTTTAGTCCTTCCGTTGGGGAATCTGGAATTGTAAAAATGGATAGGTTTTCTTCAGAACCACAAAGCTCACATTTGTTTTCAGCTCGTTTAGATAGGTCGCGTTCCAGACTCATAATTTATAGTTTTTGGTAAAGATAGTTTAATTCATTTCCAGTTGAAATTTTAATTTTTTTGAAAAAATTAAGCTTCTATGTTTGTAGAATTAAAATTTTATTCTACATTTGTAGAGTTAATTCTAATTTTGTAGAAATATGCAGCTTTCAAATTCCGAAGAACAACTTATGCAATTACTCTGGAAACAGAAGAAAGCATTTATGAAAGAGTTAATCGAAGAATACCCAGAGCCAAAACCGGCACCTACAACAGTAGCCACGCTTTTAAAACGTATGCAGGATAAAAATTTTGTAGATTATAAACAAATGGGGCGTTCTAGGGAATATTTTCCATTGGTAAAAAAGAAAGACTATTTCTCCAAACAGGTTAACGGAATGATAAAGGATTTTTTTAATGACAGTGCCTCGCAATTTGCTTCGTTTTTTACGCAAGAAACTAACTTGAGCAAAGAAGAACTGGAAGACTTAAAAAAATTGATTGACCAACAACTTAAAGAAAAATAATATGGAATGGTATCTATTAAAATCTGCTGCTTGTCTATTGATTTTCTTTGCTTTTTATAAGCTTTTTTTAGAAAATATAAGCGCGCACACTTTTAAACGGTTTTATTTATTAGCGGGGATTATAGGTTCTTTTTTAATTCCGTTAGCAACGTTTACGAGTTATGTAGAAGTAGCAAACACAGCTAATAACGTAGCTTTTACAACTGTTTCAGTTGCTGAAGCAATTCCTGCTGAAGAAAATATCAATTATCTTCCCTTTGTACTTTGGGGTATTTACGGGTTAGGCGTTGTATTTTTCGGATTCCGTTTCATTCGAAACCTATACAATATCTGGAAGAAGGTTCATCAAAACCCAATTCTTATACAAAATAATTTCTTCCATGTCCTACTTCGGAATAAAGTTACACCGCATACCTTTTTCAGCTTTATTTTTCTGAATAAAACAAAATACAAAGCCAATGAAATTCCTGAAGAAGTTTTATTGCACGAACACGCCCATGCTAAACAAATGCACAGTGTAGATATTCTATTTATCGAACTGCTTCACGTACTGTTTTGGTTTAATCCACTATTTATATTCTTAAAAAGAAGTATGAAACTCAATCACGAATTTTTAGCAGATCGCGCCGTTTTAAAGCAGGGAGCAGAAACATCTGTTTATCAAAAACTATTATTGGCATACTCATCACATGCCGTAACGCCACAATTGGCACATTCAATCAATTATTCATCATTCAAAAAACGATTTACAGTTATGAAAACACAAACCTCAAAAAAAACAATTTGGCTAAGAAGCCTTTTACTAATTCCATTACTAGCATTCATGCTTTATGGATTTAGTACTAAACAAACAATTGTAAAAACAACGCCGCAAACAGAACAGCTTGAAGGTGTGAATACTGAAAAGGCCACTAAAAAACAAGTAGCGCAATACAACAAGTTGGCTAAAAAGTACAATGCTGTAGCTATTGAAGACCGCAAAATTCCGATATCAGATCTTGAAATATTAGAGCATGTTTTTGGATTAATGACTACTGAGCAAAAAGAAATGGCTCAACCATTTCCTGAATGTTATTTGGAAAACAAAATAGGTCGTTACGATACGTATGCAAAAGATTTCATGGAAGGAGCTCGAAAAAATAGGAAAAAAGCATTTGTAATAATGATCAACATTAATAGTGTAAATATTAATGGAAAACCATCAAGTATTAAGACCTTTAAAGATGATTTAAACGCTATAACTAAAGGTTGGACTAAACAAGATTTTAAAGAAGCAAATCCTTCCATACTAATTGCAAGTAGTAGTCAAGACTATTTAAAAAAGCTGGAAGTAGAGTTCCAAAAAACTGATTATGCAAAATTTAAAAAAGGGGCGACGTTATTAATTCCACCACCTCCACCACCAGCTCCAGATGTGCCTAAACCACCCAAAAAGATAATTAAAGGCGAGAATGATAGCGATGTAAATATACCGCCACCCCCTCCGGCGCCAAAGGCAGATGGTACTGTAATATACCCGCCACCACCACCACCTCCACCAAACCCCAATCTTGTGGAATATATAAAAGAGTTGGCAGAAAAGGGCGCAACTTTTTACATAGGCCCACATAAGTATAGTGCAGATGAAGCTATTAAATTGGTAAAAAAAAGTAAGGATGCATCTATTGATGTGAGCAAATATCCAGAAGTACACTTAAATGGATGTTAACAAAACATGGTAAGGTTTAGTTATTTAATACAAGCCCCGAATCTTCGGGGCTCAAAATCTTACCTTATTGTCAAATTCAAGGAAACAGTGAATAGACTTCCTGAGCCGCTAAAACGTTCGGCCCATACTTCTATATAATCACCCGGTGATAGCTCGACCGTACCAATTAAGGGGACAGCTCCAATATCGAAAGCACCTCCAATACGTCTCCATACACCTGTTTCATCTATTACCGTTGCGGCTGTACTACTATTTCCTTTAGCTACATAAAAAATATAACGGTCTTGACTAGTATTTCCTTCAAATGAAATACTGGCAGTTACATTAAAAAAGCGGGTTTTATTTCCATCGTAAACTATTCTATTGTTATCCAATCTAGTAAATCGAAACAAACTATTCGACGTAGTAGCACCATTTAGTTTTACTGGTGTCTGATTGACTACAAACGTTGTGTTGGCACCTCCGCCTGAAGTAAAATTAAAATTAAGATCACCAGTGGCATTACCATCTGTTTCCAAAGGAATTCCTTCACAATTTACATCCCATCTATTAGAGAAGCTATACCCATCGTATACACTTGGCGAATAACCAGCTACCAATGTGCCATCTCCAACAAAACTTAAACCCGATAAAAGAGCTGCATTATTAATTGTGGGATTACTGCTCACATCTATACCTATTTCACCGGTATCAGCAACTATTCTACCATTGGCCATCTGTAGATTATCATAGGTTCCAGAAAGCGTCAAAAAAGTATTTTGGTTTGTTTCAGTCCAAAATACGTTCTCAGCAAAAAATGAATTAACATTGGAAACATCCAGCCCATCATTATTATTTACATATTGCACTACGTTAAAGAATACAACACCTAGGTTATTTAGAGTGCCAATGGCAGAAGCATTAATTGTAACGACACTGTACAGGATTAAATTTTCAACATTAGTCCCTGTAATGTTAAAAACCGGCGATCCGTTTCCATTTATAAGGACATCTCTAATATGGCCTCCCTTGGTACCACTAAAAAAAGTATTCCCTGAATTATTTAACAATATATCTTCTCCGGTATCTTGTCCTCGTATATATGCTCCATTAAGATCTATAGGGTAATCAAAAGATATGAGACCATTTATTTCATATAAAAAATCTTCATTTAATATATATTGAGCTCCTCCCCCTGCAGTTAATTCATCCGTTAAATCGGCTATACTTTTAACTAGTTTATAATTAGTACGAATCTGTGTGCTACTCATAGGCAACCAAACAGTTCCATCATAAAAATAAAATAGATTATCATCAGTATCATAAACCAGCAATCCTGTTGCCGGATTAGATATTAAATTTCTTTGAGAAGTTGTCATTCTTGGTGTTAACAAGCCAGCTGTAGTAGAAGAAATGTCTAACATGGAAGAAGGATCGGGTGTTATAGTACCAATTCCTACTTGTGTAAAAGATACTTGAATTGTAAAAATAAAGAGTATCAAAAAAATATTTTTTTTCATCGAATGGTATTAAATAATTAAAATCCCATTTATAAAAGTATAGCGGAGTATGAAATTGTAGGGTTTTATTCGTTGAAAAGCTAATTAGTTTAGATGAAAGGTTTAAAAAATAAGACGAAAGGTTGTTTTGTTAGTAATCGAAATTTTTAATTAATTTGATTTACAGATAGTTATCTTTATAAATAGAATATTTTAATATTTAAAACTTATAATACAACAAAACACTTCTCATCTTCGTTTTTGTAATACATCAATCATTAATCTAACTAACTATGCTACAGCGCTTTTTTATTTTCTGCTCGGGTGCAGATACTGCAATTTTAGAAGAATGTTCACCAGGTGAACGTACCAAATATGCGGGTATTGGCGCCACCGTATTTTTTACAGCTGTTATGGCTGCTATTGCTGGATCTTATGCTTTATACACCGTTTTTGATAACTTTTTCACAGCTATTTTCTTCGGAATGATTTGGGGGTTACTCATTTTTAATCTAGACCGGTTTATTGTTTCAACCATAAAAAAAAGAAAGAACTTTTTTGATGAATTGATACAAGCTTCTCCTCGTATTCTATTAGCAGTAATCATTGCGATTGTCATTTCAAAACCCTTAGAAATGAAAATTTTTGAAAAGGAAATAAATCAAGTCCTTCTCGAAGAAAAAAATGATATGACGTTGGCCAACAAAGATCAATTGGCCCTACAATACACACCTACTGTTGAAGCTTTAAATGCTGAAATCGATGCTCTTAAACAAGAAGTAATCGATAAAGAAGCCGAAGTAAATGCTTTGTATGAAACTTACATTGCCGAAGCCGAAGGCAGAAAAGGAACCGAACTCATTGGCAAGGGTCCCGTTTATAAAGAAAAGCGTGATAAACACGATGCAGAATTAGCCGCTTTAAAAGCATTGCGTACTACAAACGCTGAAAAGATAACTGCCCTTGAAAACCAAATTGCAACGGTATCAACCGAATACCAAACCAAAGTTGCTGAAACACAACCCGTAATCGATGGATTTGATGGGCTCATGGCAAGAGTGAATGCCCTCGATAAATTACCTTGGCTGCCGTCATTCTTTATATTTCTATTGTTTTTAGCCATTGAAACATCACCAATAATTGCAAAACTTTTATCGCCAAAAGGAGCATACGATTTAAAACTGGAAGAACAAGAAAGCGCATTAAAATCGTGGGTTACACAACAACAAGCACAGCGCGAAGTGTTGGTGACGACAGACCGTGATATTAATAATAGGGTGTATGCTGACATTGCAGAAGAACAAGAACTGTACGATTACAAGCGTAAAAAAGCCCGCGAGTTGATGCAACTGCAGGCTGATGCTTTTTATAAAAAGCAAAAGGGGATTTTGTAAATAAAACAGTCTATCTAACAAGTAAATATCCGTTTCTGAATAACCTATAATTTATACAGAAGAAGATTAAAAGAAACGAGTAATTAATACTTTGATAAAAACCTGAATAAGGTTTGCCAAGGGGTTGTACTAGTTTTAGTTCCTTAGTTTGAATAAACTTCTTAGAGTTATTTTGTCCGAATATAGATTTCAATCGTAATAATATTTCTAAGTAAAAGAAGTGGTTACTTAAAAATTGTTTGTCAAAAAGAATAGGGGCAATAGATTTTGAGAAAACCATAGTAGAATCTTTTAATTTTAAATACCCTTCCATTTCTTTACCAAAAGGACATCTTTTTAAAAAAAGATTAAGAATAGCATGTTTTTCTTTTTTATTAAAACTATTGGGTTTTTTCTCTAGACCAAAAACAATTGAAGTATTTTCATTAGAATGAAGCATTTCAATCATAACTTCAAGACTTTCAAAATCGTAATCAATTATATCATTAAAAAAACCAATATAATTTATAAAACTTAACTTCTGTAAATGATTTACACCAGCTCTTAATGACTCAGATTTCCCAGATTTTTTCTCTAAATTAATAATAGATGTTCTATGAGGAACTTTTTGAATAATACTATTCAAAATTTTAGTAGTGTTGTCATTGCTACAATCATTTACAAAACAAAAATGATATTCTTCGCTATTAGATAACAATTGTATCAACTTTGGCGAGTCCAATTTGTTTTCAATATTATAACACGAAAAAATGATACCTGTTTTCAATTTCTTTTTTTAATTAATGATATTAATGTATAACCCTATTATCTATGTTTTAAAGATTGATTACTAGTGAATACGTTTTATGTTTTTTAAATTTCCTTTTTAGAAGCTCTATATACAATAGATGGTGATTAAAAAGGCATTTCAAATTAAATGAAATGCCTTTACCAAAAATTAACTAAACTCTGTGAAAAAAAATAATTGGGGATTAACATTTATCTTACTTGACGAATGAAAAAATAACCATTCTTTTCGCTAAGTAGGTCGACATCTATATTTACTAAACCACCATTGTTAATATGAAATGTAATAACATCTGAGGGGGTTAATTCTATTACAGTATGTATAGCTCTAATAGGCTGTACATAGACGTTAACTAATCCAAGAGTTGCTCCAACCAAAGCTGCAGATGATTCTGCAACTACTGTAGCCCCATTTTTAATTTGTAACCCAACATTTGTTGAAGCAGTAACTCCCAGATCTGGCGTCATGTTTATCATTGCATAGATTTCGTAAAAACCAGTTTGTTTTGGGGAGAATTCAAAAGTGGTTACATCAAACTCGTCGTTTAAATCAATAACTTCATTGTTATATGATAAGATTTCAGAATCACCACCTAATAATGAAATGTCTAGCGTAGAGGTGCTTGATAAGTTTGCTTTTACAAGGGTTTTATTATTACTTTCAAAAACCATCTTGCTGGTTGCTGTTTTTACTACCCCATCTGTTGAAGCAACCAATAATGAGGATTGAACTATAGATTCATCGGTTTCTGGGATAGCGGTTCTTACTCTAATATCACCATTTACATCTAGCTGGGCTGTAGGGGAAGTTGTGTTTATACCTACTTGAGCAAAAAATACTTGAACTGTAAAAGTAAAAAGGATTAGAAAAATAATTTTTTTCATCGAAATGTTGTTAAAAGAGTTAGTGATTTTCTTCAACAAACATATTATAGAATGGAAAAATATAGGGTTTTAATTCGTTAGAAGAGCAAATTGTATAGATGAATGGTTAAATTATTAAGATAAAACACATATTTGTTTTATAATTGATTGATTTATAGCAGGTTTATCTTTTTCATCAATTCTGGCCTAAGTGATCTACTAATAGGGACTACATCTTTATTGATTAAGACACTATTGTCCTCTATATCAATTATTCTTGTGTAGTTTATAACAAACGATCTGTGAATTTTTAAAAATAGAGAACGGGGTAACTTTTCTATTATCTTTTTTAAAGTAGTGTGTACGGTATAGTTTTCTTTCTCGGTTTTAATTATTACATAATCCCCCTTAGCTTCAATAAGATAAATTTTATTGTATTCAATTTTTACTAATCTTCTGTTTATATTAACATATAAATGATCTTGAGTATTCACTTCTGTCTCTTTTTTAATAGATTGACTGTGTCTTTTTTCAACTTTTTTAATAGCTTTTAAAAAACGTGGTAGTGTTACTGGTTTTAAAAGATAATCTAAAACACAGTCGTACTCAAAAGCTTCAAAAGCAAAGTTTTTGTCCGAAGTGGTTAAAATAATTTTGGGTGGCTCTTTTAAAGTTTCAATAAAATCGAAACCAGTAAAATTGGGCATGTGTATATCTAGAAAAATGAGATCAATTTCATTTTTATTTAAAAACTTAATAGCTTCAATAGCGCTAGAAAACTCCTCAACTACCTCTAGTGATTTTACTTGAGAGCATAGATGTGCAATAACACTTCTAGCAGTAGCTTCATCATCTATTATTATACATTCCATTTTTATTATCTATAAATCTTCAAGAAACTTGACCATCTTGCTAAGCATTTTATCAAATTTCTCTTTACTCGCAAAAGAGTTAGTATTTTCTTTTAACTCATTTTCAAAACTCAACGCTAAGTTATAGCCATTTTTTAGCCCCAAAATACTAACCTTATGTTTTAGCCTATGTACAAGTTGGGAAGCTTTTAAGTATTCTTTATTTGATATTGCTTTTTTATAACTATCAATCTCTACTGTCAATTCCGTTTTTATGAGGCTGATAAACGTGTCTCTAAAGACAATATCATCCCTAGAAAGTTGATCTATATAACTTGTATTTGGTTTTTCCAATTAAAAAGCTTTGGTCTTATATTAAAGTTGCTGTCTGGTAAAATCTTTTACAATCGTAACATATCTAAAACATAAATTTATTAAAAATTACACTAACCTAATTCTTTTAAAACAGTAAAAAAGAAAAGGTTTGTATTAATTTAGAATATCAAAGCTTATTTGTTAGGGAATATAAAAGTTATGCGCTATACAGATCAATAAATTTAAGCATATTTTATGAACTTACAACGATTAGGCAACTAACTCTTTGCCTTATAATTTTCTTTAAAAAGCGCTTTTACGCATCATCGATTAATTTTGATTAAAAATTATAAAGTAATAATGAAGTATTTTCCTAGGTTTAAGAATGTAAGTTACATTTAAGAATACAATTTTTTTACTTTTGAAGCGTACTGAATAAGCACCATGAAAATAGATACAGAAATAGTAAGTAATATTTTAAAAGAGTACTCAATTAAAGCCAAAGCCACTAAGCTTAATGGCGATGAGGATGAAAACTTTAAATTGGTTTCTGAAGATGGTAAAACCTACCTTTTAAAAATTTCAAATGCTGAAACTTCTGAAAAGTTTATGCAATTTCAAACGTCTATTTTAGAGCATGTAGCTTCAAAAAAAACAAGTTGTATGTTTTCCGAAGTTATTCTAAACAATGACGGAAAACCACTAACTTCACTTACTATTTCCGAAGAAAATAGAAAGGCAAGACTCTTAACTTGGGTACCCGGAAGGCTTTGGGCAAACGTCAATCCTAAAACTTCAAAATTACGGTTCAGTTTAGGGGAGAAAGCAGGAGAAATCACAAAGGTTTTACAAGATTTTCAACATACGGAAGCCAACCGAAATTTTGATTGGAACTTGGCAAATTCCCTTTGGACCCAAAAATACACCGACCTGTTTAAGAATATTGAGCATACTATGGTTTCCTTTTTTCAAAAGCGATTTCTGGAAATTCAACCTGTGTATCAATCGCTTCCTAAGAGTGTGGTGCATAACGATGTGAACGACCATAATATACTTGTTTCAGAAGACTTAAAAAATCCTGAAGTTACCGGAATAATCGATTTTGGTGATGCCGTTTATACACAAACGGTAAACGATTTGGCTATTGTAATGGCCTACGCGATTATGAATACGCCAGACCCGTTGGCCGCTGCGGTGGAAATTGTTCAAGGCTATCATTCAAAATATAAACTTTCCGAAAAAGAATTGGAATGTCTTTATGCTCTCGTGGGGATGCGCTTAGTGATTACCGTTACAAAAGCAGCTTTGCGAAGGGCCAATGTTTCTAAAAACGTGTATCATTTTATCAGTGAACACGATGCGTGGCAACTGTTAAAGCATTGGTATGGTACCTACGAAAATTTTGTGCTGTACAATTTCAGAAATGCGTGCGGGTATACACCACATCCAAAAGAACACGAGTTTAAAAACTGGGTGGCAAACAACAAAATATCGTTGAATACACTTTTTCCAACTCTAAAAATTAAGCACGTTACGCACGTCGATATGAGTATTGGTAGTACGTGGCTGGGCAACAAAGAAGAGTATAGCGACACCGATATCACGGAATACAAACTAAAACAAATAGAAGAGAAAAATCCTGAAAGCATCTTGGCGAACGGATATATGGAAGTCCGTCCCTTTTATACAACCAAGGCTTTTAGAATGGACGGCAACAACGGTCCGCAATATCGTACCGTACATTTAGGAACCGACTTTTGGGTAGATGCAAAAACACCACTTCGCGCTGCGTATGACGGGAAAGTTGTTATCCTTCACCATAACGATTATTTAAAAGATTATGGGCCATTAATGGTGTTGAAGCACGAGTTTAACGGAAACTCTTTTTACACATTATATGGCCATTTAACACTCTCTTCGCTGGAGATGACCAAGATTGGTCAAAAAGTAAAACAAGGAGAGTTGATTGGTTATATTGGGGATGCTTCCGAAAACGGGATTTGGACACCACACCTTCATTTTCAAGTGATGCTCGATTTGTTGGGGAATACTGAAAATTATCCGGGCGTAGCATTTCCTTCTGAAAAAAATGTTTGGAAAAGCATTTGTCAAAATCCCGGTTTGCTGTTTACTGAAGAAACCCAAGAAACACCTGAAACATACTCAAACGAAGAAATTATTCATTTCAGGAAAGAACATTTAGGAAAAAGTTTGAGCCTTTCCTATTCCGAGCCTTTGAACATTGTTAGGGGCGAAGGGGTTTATTTAATAGATGCTAATGGGAAAAAGTATATCGACACTGCCAATAATGTAAACCACGTAGGGCATCAGCACCCAAAAGTAGTTGTAGCTGGACAACAACAAATGGCGGTTTTAAATACCAATACACGGTATTTGCACAAAGAAATAGTGAATTATGCAGAGACGTTATTAAAAAAACTTCCTAAAGAGCTTTCGGTGTTGCATTTTGTCAATTCTGGTAGCGAAGCGAATGAACTTGCCTTACGAATGGCAAAAACCATTACCAAACAAAACGATGTGCTTGCCATTGAAGTTGGTTACCACGGAAATACCAATGCAGTAATGGATGTGAGCTCGTATAAATTTGATGGAAAAGGAGGGTTCCCGAAACCAGAGCATACACATATTTTACCTTTGCCAGATTCTTATAGAGGAAAACATACAGATGCTAATTGTGGTAGTGCATACGCAAATTATGCAGCGGAAATAATTGACAGCTTAAAAGAAAAAAACAGAAATGTTGCAGCTTTTATCGGAGAGTCGATGATAAGTTGTGGTGGGCAAATTGTACCGCCAAAAAACTATTTTAAGAAAGTTTACAAAACGGTTCGAGAGGCTGGGGGGTTTTGCATAGCTGATGAAGTACAGACTGGTTTTGGTAGGATGGGCAAAACATTTTGGGCTTTTGAACTGTTTGATGTTGTCCCCGATATTGTAACGATGGGGAAACCTGCCGGAAATGGTCACCCATTGGCTGTTGTGGCGTGCACAAAAGAAGTTTCTGAAAAATTCCATACCGGAATGGAATTTTTTAATACGTTTGGAGGAAATCCAGTTTCCTGTGCGATTGGGCGAACAGTTTTAGAAGTAATTGAAGATGAAAACCTGCAACAAAATGCTTATGAAACAGGTGGCTTTTTAAAATCTGGATTGCTTCAACTTCAGAAAGAGTTTCCGATTATTGGTGATGTAAGGGGAGAGGGCCTTTTTTTAGGGTTTGAACTGAACGATGCTGACAAAAAACCTTTGGCCGAACACGCCGCTTATCTTTCCGATCGGATGAAAACCTTAGGCATACTAATGAGCACCGATGGTCCGGATTATAATGTACTAAAAATAAAACCTCCCATGGTTTTCAGTAAGGAAAACGCACAGGAACTTATCGATAAATTAAGAATTGTATTGGGCGAGGATTTTATGGCTGCTTATTAAAATTTAACTGCAATTAGCAAATACATGCTTCATCTTTTAAATACTCTTTTGTTTCTTCTCTTTGTGGAGCATTAAAAAAATGATTTTTGGCGCCCTCTTCAATTAATTCACCATTACAAATAAAAAACACATGATCTGAAACCCGTTTGGCTTGATTAATATCGTGCGTAACTAAAATAACAGTATAGGTTTCTTTCAGTGTAATCATCAAATTTTCTATAGCCCGTGTTGATAGTGGATCTAATGAAGAAGTTGGTTCATCCATTAAAATGATTTTTGGTTGTACAGCAAGTGTTCGAGCGATACATAGGCGCTGTTGCTGGCCAATGGATAATATATTTCCAGATTGATGTAATCTTGTATGAACTTCAGGCCACAACGAAACTCTCTTTAAATTCTGTTCAACTATACTTGTTTTCTCGGCTTTTGATAGTTTTCTATGCTGCTGTATTCCAAAGGTTACATTTTCCGAAATTGACTTGGGAAAAACACAAGGACTTTGAAAAACCATACCAATGTTTTTTCGCAGTTTAGTTACATCTTGATTTTTTTGTAGAATATTTTCATTATTAAAATGAATGGTTCCGCTAGTTTTTATTTTGTGTACGTCATCATTGATTCTATTCAAACTTCTTAATAGGGTAGATTTTCCACTACCAGAAGGTCCTATTATGCAGTTTACTTTATTTTTCTTAAAATTGATAGAGATGTTTTTTAATACCTCAACATCAGTAAACCATACGCTTAAATTAGAGATAGTAAGATCGCAAAGGGATTGGGCGGGTATGTTTTTTTCTATTTTCATTAGTAATTTACTTTTGAGTAATGAATTCTTCTTATTAATGCGCTAATGCTAAAAATAAAAACCAAAATAATTAAAACTAAACTTGCGCCCCAGGCGTTTTGTAGTGCTTGTGGATTTGTAGCTTGTTGTGCCAAGGCTAAAATATGAGTAGGTAAGCTACTTACGGGTTCTAAAAAGCTATTAGGGAATGTTACTCCAGAAAAGGCTGTAGCAATAAACATAATTGGAGCCGTTTCACCTATAGCACGTGCCAATCCTATTAATAAGCCTGTAAAACCACCACTAATAGCCCTGGGAAGTACGATTGTATGTATTACTTGCCATTTTGTTAATCCTAAGGATGCAGCATTTTCTCTGTACGATATTGGAATGCTAATAATAGATTGATATGAAGAAAGGGTTATAGTTGGTAAAATCATAATAGCTAAAATAATACCACCAACAAACCAAGAAATTCCCATATTGAGGATATTCACGAAAAAGATAAGCCCAAAAATTCCAAAAATAATAGAAGGGATGCCGTTTAGACTATAAATAAGGGTGTTCGTTATATTTTGAAATAAATTTCTTTTAATATACTCACTTTTATAAATAGCCATTCCTAATGCAAGCGGAAAACTAATTATAGCAGCAGAGAGGGTTAATAAAAGACTACCGATAATTTGATAAATAATCCCGCCTTGAGAGCCAAAATTAGAAGATTCTGATGTTAAAAACTGCCAACTAACAGCATTTATTCCTTTACTAATAAGCGTGATAATTAAAAACAGTAAAATGGAAATCGATAAAAAGGAGGCGAGATAAACACTACTTTTAAAAAGGCTATTTTTTACTTTTCTACTCATAGGGCCTCTTGTTTTTTTCTGAAGTATATTTGGGTAAAAACGGTAAGGGTTATTACCAATAAAAGCAATATAAATCCAATAGCATTTAATGCACTGAAATGCAAGGAACCAAAAGCACTTTCACCAACTTCACGACCTAATTTTGAAGTAATTGTCTGTCCAGGAGATATGACCTTATAAAATGGATCTGGAATTTTGTCAATACTCCCTACCAATAGCATAACAGCCATAGTTTCACCTAAAGCCCTACCTAAAGCCAATAAAATAGCGCCAGCTATATTCTTCTTAGCAATAGGCCATATTGTTTTTTGAATAACTTCATAAGAGTAAAACCCCAAACCTTTTGAAGCTTCTCTATATTTTTTAGGAATATTAAAAAGGGCATCGTCACTAAGGGTTATAATTGTGGGCAAAATCATTATTGCCAATAAAATACCAGCTGTTAACAATGTTCTTCCAGAAGCTAAATCAAACCAAGAGGATATCCAAGTACTAAAAAAAGCAATACCGATTAATCCGTAAACAATTGAGGGTATTCCAGCTAATAATTCAATTGCAGATTTAATGTATAATCGATATTGTTTCGGTACTATTTCCGAAGTAAAAATAGCAGTTAAAACACCTATTGGAACTGCAATTAAAAGAGCGATACAGGTAACGGATAATGTTCCGTAAAGCATGGGGAGTATCCCATATTCTTCGGTCGCAGGATTCCAATTATGTGTAAAAAGCCTCCAACCAATTTCTGTAAAGGCTTGAAAACTATAACAAAATAAGATAGAAAAAATGAGGAGAGTAATTGCAATACTCACATAAGTACTTGTAATTACATATCCTTTTCCTAACTTATTTTGAGATGCCCACATATCCGTTCTTAACTACAATTTCTTGTCCTTTGGCACTCAAAATAAAATCAATAAACTCTTTTGTTTTTCCTGTTGGAGTTCCATTGGTAATTAAAACCAGGTCTCTTGTAATCGGAAAATTATTATTAACGATATTTTCAAGACTAGGCTCTATAAGTGTGCCATCTGGCATTTTAATGGAAAGGCCTTTTACATCATCATTTAACCAACCATTTGATAAAATACCAAGTGCAGCATCACTTTGTACAAGTGCAGTTTGCTCTTCATTATTAGCTCCTAACACTAAATCTGCACCGGATGCTTGAGCTTCTTTATCACCAAGAACAATTTCCATAAATACGTGACGAGTACCTCTGGCAGCTTCTTTGTCGATTACTAAAATCTCTTTATCAGGGCCGTTTAACTCTTTCCAATTTGAAATCTCACCTCTATAAATCTTGGCTAATTGATCTAAGGTGAGAGCTGTTATTCCAGCATTATAAATTTCTGAAGAAACTACAGGAACAACAGCATCGCGCCCAATAGAATGTGTTTTAAAGGATGTATTAGGGTATTGACTAATTTCTTTCTCAGTAATATCTCTTGATATCATACCAATTTCAACACGCTGGCTTCCTACTTGGTTTACACCAACTCCAGATCCTCCAGCATTTACAATAATCTTACTGCCTGGGTTTTGCTTCATAAACATATCGGCAGCAGTAGAAACTACAGGTAAAACAGTTGTAGAACCAGAAACAGAAACAATATCATTTTTCTGTTCTGTGCAAGCAAGTACAGTTAGCACCAAAGTGCTTAGAATTATAATTTTTCTCATAGGGATTTGCTCTTAACCATTAACAGCACCCACCACCATCATAATGAAAGGTAGATTCACTTATATGGATATCATCCCTATTTAAATTTGCTATGGCACCAGCTGTTTTATCGCAGATAGCCAAAGGTTGGTTTTTAAGCAGGACATGCCCTTTTTTATCATCAAAATAATCTTCATCACCGTAATAAATGGCAGCTTTACCTGTAAACACACAGGGGCCGTCTTCAGGCATAGGGTCTTTTATAGCAGCCACTTCAATCGATTCGATGTAGATTAGCTCGTCGGTTGGATATTGTTTTGGACTTAAAATACGGTACGGTTTTCTAGCTCTTATTTCAATGGTGCCAAAGCCAACATCGGTTAATGCTTTTACATAGTCTTTTATTGATAGGCTTCCGCTTAAACATAAGGCACGAAGGCGTTCATCATTTCTAAGTGTGTCATTCATTTCTTGTTCGCAAGTGGGATCACTCATTACCAGACGGCCGTGAGGTTTTAATACGCGGTACATTTCTTCAATAGCGCGTTTTAAATCTTCTTCTTTAAAAATATTGAAGAGACAGTTTTGTGCTGCTACATCGATACTATTGTCCTCTAAAGGTAGGTTCATGGCATCTCCTTTTTTCAGGTCCACAAACTCACTTTTAAACCAAGGATTTAAGGCTTCGGCTTCTTTAAAGTTTTTACGGGAAGCTTCTAACATTTCATCTACTACATCTATACCTACAACTCCGCTTTTTTGTCTATTAAAATAGGCAAATTGTAAAAGTTCCATTCCGCCACCAACGCCTACATACAACATTTTTGGGTTGTTAGAAAGATCGCGGGCATGAACGGTGCTTCCGCAGCCGTAATTCATTTCTTGCATAATTTTAGGGATTTTAAGCCCTGGTAATTCCCAAATAGGGTTGGTTGTGCAACAAAGGCCTACATCTGGTGTTAAGGCTGCTTCTTTATATACGTTGTGTGTGGTTTCTAAATAGCTCATAGTTTTATAGTTTTTTTATTACTTCGGTGAATAATGTAATCATATTTGGTTCTGCTTTTGCTGCCATGGCGAGGATATCAGGAATATCAACTGGTTTTAGATTATCGGGATCACACTCGTCTGTCAATACTGAAACGGCTGAAACTGGCAGCCCCAAATGGTTGGCCACGATAATTTCAGGAACGGTACTCATTCCTACGGCATCGGCGCCAATAATTTTTAAATAACGGTATTCGGCACGGGTTTCTAATTGTGGCCCAACTACACTTGCGTATACACCTTTATGTAAGTTGATATTTTTTTCTGAAGCAATTTGTTCAATCGCCTTGTTCATTTCAGCATCATATGGTGCACTCATATCGACAAAACGCTCGCCCATTTTTTCAATGCCACGAACGGCTAACGGCGAACTGCCTTGTAGGTTTATATGGTCATCGATCAGCATAATTTCACCTTTTTTAAAGTTAAGGTTTACTGCTCCAGATGCGTTACTAATTAGTAGCTTTTTAATGCCCAACTCGTGCATAACACGAACTGGGAAGGTAACATCTTGCAAAGAATAGCCTTCGTAAATATGAAAACGCCCTTGCATGACCATTACTTTTTTTCCGCCCAGCATTCCGAAAATCAATTTTCCTTTATGAAATTCTACGGTTGCTGTAGGGAAGTTGGGAATGTGATTGTAACTTACTTCACTCTGTATTTCAACATCTTCTAGCAATTTGCCTAGACCAGTACCTAAGATGATTCCTATTTCAGGATTGTCAAAACCTCGGTCTTTTAAAAATGCTGCAGATTCTTGTATATATTGTAACATGGTATTTAATATTAAAAATCAGTATCTAAATGGTCTGGTAAAAACTCTTGGAAGGCTTCATTATCCCTGATATCAGAATAGTAGTCAACGTCGTTTCGTTCTTCTAGCGTTTTTAACTTTTCATCTTTTAAATCTTCAAGTGTGGCTTGCAATACTGAGTCTCTCCCCCAATTTTTTTTACTGAAAATAGCTTGGTTGGGCTGTTTCATCCCTAATAAATAATAACCGCCGTCTTCTGCGGGACCAATAACGTAATCGTAGTCTTTTAATGCAGTAAAAGCATTGTCAAGATCTTCTGTATTTAGGTCGTACATATCACTTCCAATAATGATGGCCTGTTCATATCCAAGTGAAAATACTTCGGTAAATGCATTGTACATACGAATGCCCAGGTCATCGCCTCGTTGTATTTTTTTGTTAAATGTATTATTGTCCCAATTGTCTTCTTTGTGAATATCTTCACTATAAAACACAAACTTATCTGCTTGTACGTGGGTTGTAATTTCAGCTGTATGCTTCAGTAAGAACTTGTATATTTTTAAAGCAGATTCGTCGCCTACGCTTGTGGCTAACCGTGTTTTAACTTTACCCAATTCTGGGTTTCGGGTAAAAATAATCAGTGCTTTTTTTGAAGTGGGAAAGTGAAAATCCTTTGCTAAATCTTCATCTCCACCTACATTGTTTTTAGATAATAAGCCCATAAAAAAAATTTATTTTGTGATTACGGTTCCGTCAAGCAGCCATTTGCTCCAGCTTTTTGAAAAACCGTGAATACTATCTGTTTCTTGTTCTTTATTATTTACTAAGGGATATGCTTTGTTTTTCCACTCAAAAATACCCCCATATAAGTTTTCAATATTGTTATAGCCAGCTTTTTTTAATTTTTCTGAAATCTCTTCGGAACGGATTCCTAAAGAGCAATATACTACAATAGGCGCATTTTTATTTGGAACTTTTTTTAAAACCGAATCTATAGAAAATTTTGAAAAACCTACAAATGTTGCCGATTCAATATGGCTTACGTTATATTCTTTTTGTTCCCTAGCGTCTAAAATAATGATACTATCATTCATTTGTCGCATACGCAATTCTTCAACCGAAACATATGGAACACTTCGGGTGTTATATTGCTGTAAAAGATCTTCTAATGACCGTTGTTGTGAAAATACGCTTATCGGGATTAAAAGCAGGAAAAAATAAAGAAAATAGTTCATACGGTTTTTGGGGTCCCTCATCATATATTCTGCAAGGTTTTTAAAGCCTTATAGGTATTATTATTTAAATTAATTATTGCCTTTCAATGAGTCTTTCTTAAACCAAAAATGCACTTTGGGACACTCAGTACATCGACTTGAAAAGGCAATTACTCTGCAACAGAACCTTGGCAGCTACTACCAGCACCGGCAGTACAGCCGTAGCAATGTTGTGAGATGATAATATTTCGATCGTTTAATACGTCTTCGTTGTATTCTGAAATGTGTTTAACTTCACTATCTACTTTTAATTCTAGCATTTGGTTAAAGTCACAATCGTATAACCAACCATCCCAACTTATGGAAATAGTATTGGTGCACATCACACTTTTAACCGCGGCAGGATTGTAGGCCTCAACCAATTGGTACATATACTCCTCATAGTTTTCCGAAGCAATTAAAAAGTCCAGAAAACGGGCGATTGGTAAATTTGTAATGGCGAATAAATCGTGAAAATGAATTCCGAAATCTTCCAATAAAGCCTTTTTAAAGTCTTTTTTCATGTTTTCTTGATTGGTCGGTAAAAAGGCACCACTTGGGTTATAAACCAAGTCCAATCGAAGATCACTATCTGGCATTCCATAGCCAATGGCGTTCAATTCCTGTAATGCTTTTATAGACATATCGAAAACACCTTCACCACGTTGTTTGTCGGTTTTTCCGCGAGTCCAGTGCGGCATAGAGCTTACAACGTGAACATTGTGTTTTTTGAAAAACTGCGGAAGGTCGTAATACTTTTTATTTGCACGGATGATTGTAAGATTACTACGAACTATAAAATCTTTAATCCCTGCTTTGCTAGCTTCTTCAACAAACCATCTAAAATTTGGATTCATTTCTGGGGCTCCACCAGTAAGATCAACGGTATGGGCACCAGTATTTTTTATGACTTCCAAACACTGTTTCATCGTCTCGACGGTCATGATTTCCTTTCGGTCGGGACCAGCATCTACGTGACAGTGATCACAGGTTTGGTTACACATATACCCTAAATTAATCTGAAGGATTTCCAATTTTTTTGGTTTCATTGGGAATTGTCCAGTTTCTTCTATTTTTTCGGCAAATGTGGGTAGCTCGCCATTCGCAAAAATTCCGTTTGAGAGAATTTCAAGCTGTTTGTTGGATTGTGCGAGTTCGCTATTTCGTTTATGTAGGGATTGTGTTTTAAGTTTCGTCATAAATTATCCGTCAAGTTTGTTTACTTTATTCATCATCATTACGCCGTGAACTAACGTGGCGCCACTTTTAATAGCGGCTCCTGCGTGTATGGCTTCCATCATTTCTTCTTTAGTTACGCCGCGCTGTAGTGCATCTTTAGTGTATGCATCTATACAATAAGGACATTGCTCGGTATGTGCAACGGCCAACGCGATAAGCGATTTTTCACGAGCTGTTAGTTTGCCTTCTTCGAAGACTTTTCCGTAGTAATCAAAAAATTTTTCTCCTAGTTCTTCGCTCCATTCGGTGATATTTCCAAATTTCCGAAGATCTTTTGGATTATAATAATCTGCCATGATTGTTGGTGTTTATAATAGTTACGAAAGATAAACCATTCTGGTTTTGTTTTGGTAAATATAATGAAGTAGTCTTTCGAAAAACAAAAAGCTTACGGAAGATTTTTTTAAATCAGTCAAAAGTATAGGCAACTCCGGTGGTAAAATCGTATTGCGAATTGGGGATTCCCACTGCCGGAAAAGCATCGTAGGTAAAGGTGTAACTGGTTTTTAGAGCGAAGTTTTTAAAAAGCCCGACTAATAATGATGACTGACTTGAAATACGATAATCTTTAAATTTACCTAACTGTGGTTGATAATAGGTAGTGCTTACAACGCTAATATGCTCGTTAGGATAGAGGCTGAACGAGAAATAAACACTACCTCGAATATCCCGCTGAATGGGTGTTACACCATCTAGGACTTCTTCATATTCATACATAACGAGCGACCCAAGATAGAATTTGTAATTTTCCAGTTGTGAAAGTTTAAAACGCGGCCCCGTACCAGTTAGCCCTCTAAAATTGATTAAATTTACTTTGTTGTACTGTCCTTGTGCAAAAGCTTCCCAAGTAAGTAATTGAGAAAGTTTGTAATTGTACCGAAGGTGCGAAATAAAACTATTGCTCAATTTTTCGCCTTCTATTTTCTGAAAATCCACATCGTTTTTAAACAAAACCAAATGATTGTTCATTTTATACTGAAGATGTACGTTGCTCGAAATGGTAAAAAAATCGTTTACATTTCGTTTTAATTGAAAATCCAGACTGGCCGAACCAGAATAACCTGAAGTGTCGGTTACTTTCCTTAATGATTCAGCATTTAGAATTTGTGAAGTAGCTTTTTCAGAAGAAAAAATCGCTATGGTAAATACACTTACAAGGAAAAAGTAACGCAATTTCATAAGTTTTATCTTTTGGCAATAAATACAATCAATACAAAAGTATAGATTTTGGATTATCTTTTCAGTATATAGGGTTTTGAGACACAGTGTTAAAGTATTGTTTAAAATTATTTAAAGAAAGAATAAGCTATTACATTTAACCGCTTAAAACAAAAAATGAAAAGACAAACAGTCTTTTATGTTTTAAAAACTGACAAATAAAAAAAGAACTTACTATGGATGTTGTAAATGAAGCCTTACAATTTGAAGAAGAAACTACAAGCTTTAAGTCTACAAACGAAAGAATAGTAGCCTCAAAAAAAGCTAAGAAGTTAATATTGGCATTAAACGAACGTTATAAAAAGACGAAAGATGCTAAATTAATGGATATAATGAAACGACTTACGGCCATTAAAAAGAAAGCCGAGAAAAGAATAAAAGCAAAAATTGTAGTTTAAAAGTTGTTTTCAAGATATTCTTTTAAAACAATAGCTTGATTGTGATTTTCGTCCTTAGCACCGAATAACAGTGTTACTTGTTTTTCTTTAGCAATAGAGGCGATTTCCTTTAAGGGCTCTATTTGTTTTGAAAGTTCCTCTTTATATTTTTTCTTGAATTCCGGGAAGCGATCTTCTTTGTGGTCAAACCATTTTCGCAACTCGGTTGATGGTGCTATGTCTTTGTTCCAATCGTCTAAACGCGCATCCTCTTTGCTAACGCCTCTTGGCCAGACTCTGTCTACCAATAAACGATGGCCGTCCCTATTTGCTGCATCTTCATATATACGTTTTACTTGTATTTTCATTATTCTTCTTCTTTCCAAAGAGTAGGGAAGAATTTTCGTTGTTGAAATTTAGGATGTAAGTATTTTTTCCATTCCGATCCGCCGGTTGCGGTTTTATTCTCTCCCTTTTTGTCTAAATAATGTCGGGCAGTGTTTAAATGCACTAAAGGCCATTCTACATTGTATAACTTGTCGAATTCTAAGATTATTTTCTGAAGTGTTGAAGAAGGGTTTTCAAGTTGAAGAAATTTTTCTTCCAAAGAGTTTCCTTTCACTTTATTAGCGAGGTCAATAAAAGAGTCTAAATATTTTTCTTCAAACTGCCGCATCGTTAAGGTTTTTGAACCTGTTTTGTGGTTATACCCAGCGTCCCGCCAATAAATATGTTCAAAATAATCTTCGGTTGAAGGGTTTTCAGGAAGTCGTTTTTTTCCTTCTTCGTTTACTAAATTCTCTAACTTTGTGCAGTAAATTTCAATAAATCTAAACTGAGCGCTCTGAAACCCACTAGCAGGCGTTAACGTAGAGCGAAAAATATTATAATCTTCATAACTCATGCCATCTTTCATAATATCGAAAGAGGTAATAAGCATATGTACGTAGCGGTTTAAGCGGGAAAATTTATCGAGCCAAATCTCTTCGTCTACACTCTCCATTTCAAAAAGCTGAATCACCTCGTGCCGAACCATTTTTAAAAGCAGTTCTATTACTTGGTGGTACATAATAAAGATTTTTTCATCTTTAAAATCGGTGCGTGGTTTTTGCAAGGAAAGCAAGGTGTCTACTTCAATATAATCCCAATAATTAATGGGCTTGGCTTGTAATAAGCCTTTAAGGTACGTATCTGGATTTTCACCTAACGCTTTATATTTTTCGTTGATTGCTTTTATGATGTCTTCCTGTTTCATACAAATGCCCGCGAAGAGGTTTTTTTAGTTTTTAATCAGAAATGATAAAGATATTTAGATTTTTGGAAATGAAGTAAGATAGTTGATGATAAAATCTATAAAACAAAAAACCCGAAACAAACGTTTCGGGTTTATGTGGTACCTCCAGGAATCGAACCAGGGACACACGGATTTTCAGTCCGTTGCTCTACCAACTGAGCTAAGGTACCTGCTTAAAGCGGGTGCAAATATAAACGTTATTTATATTTTGCAAAACATAAAGGCAAAAAATATTCTAATAATTTTTCAATTTAATATCCCGTTAACAACCTTATGTTGCTTCATTGTTTATTTTTACGCACTTACTTAAAAAAATGAACTTAATAATTGATGTAGGAAACACCTTAATCAAGCTCGCTATTTTTATAAATGGAGAGCTTCAGATAAAGAAAACGACAATTAAAGGTGATTTTTTTGATGTTTTTTCTGAAATAAAAAATAAATACCCACAGATTGAAAAATGTATTATTTCAAGTGTGGGGAAAATTAGCGAAACACATCTTGCCAAAATCAAAAATGCTTATCCGGTTTTAGTATTAAGCCACTCCACGCCTATCCCTTTTAAAAATGAATATGCCACACCAGCCACGTTAGGGGTAGATCGTATTGCCTTAATAAGCGCAGCTGCGGTGGAATATCCCAATAAAAATGTATTGGTAATCGATGCAGGAACATGTATTACCTACGATTTTATTTCTGAAGATAAGAATTATAAAGGGGGTGCTATTTCGCCAGGCTTGCAAATGCGGTACAAAGCAATGCATACGTTTACTGAAAAACTTCCGTTATTGGAAGCAGAACAAATAAACACACATATTGGGAACTCTACTATAAAAGCCATGCACAGTGGTGCCGTCAATGGGATCAGTCTTGAAATTGATGGTTTTATTACCGCTTATGCATCAGACTTTAAGAATTTAACAGTTATTTTAACAGGTGGGGACGCTCATTTTTTGCGAGATCGTTTAAAAAATGACATCTTTGCCACCTCAAATTTTTTATTACAGGGGTTAAACCACATTTTAGAACATAACAAACATTGATGTTAAAACGAATTATAGTAACGGTTTTAGTACTATTTATAGCAAGTGCTGCCATGGCACAAGAAGGAACCACGTCCCCGTATTCATTTTACGGAATAGGGACGTTAAAATTTAAAGGTACTGCTGAAAACAGGATGATGGGGGGTATAGGAGTCCTTTCAGATAGTATTCACTTAAACCTTCAAAACCCTGCAGGGGTAGCAGAGCTTAGATTAGTAAACTTTACAGTGGGTGCTAGCCATAAAGAAACTAGGTTAAAAACTGACAGTGACTCCCAAAATGCAGCAACCACTTCATTAGATTATATAGCAGTGGGAATACCAATGGGTAAATTTGGTGCTAGCTTTGGATTAATTCCCTACACATCGGTTGGTTATCAATTGCAAACGGAGTCACAAACCGATGAAGGACTGCAGTCCATAACACGTTATACAGGCACTGGTGGGATAAATAAGGCTTTCTTAAATGTTGCATACCAAATAACACCTAAATTAAGTTTTGGAGTAGATGCAAATTATAACTTCGGAAATATTGAAAACAAAGCCTTGAGTGCAAGAGAAGATGTAGAATTTTCAACACGGGAGATCAATAAATCTGATATTCTGGGTTTTAGCTTTAACTTTGGCGCGACATATAAAACGATGGTGAGTGATGAACTTGAGCTAGCAACATCCTTAACCTATACGCCTGAAACCGATTTTACATCAGAAAATACTCGATCTCTCGCAACGGTTGTTTTCCTTGGGGATGGTGGCGAGAGCACAGTAGATAGTAGAGATATACCGGTTTCTGACACAGATTTTTCCTTTCCTTCACAACTAACAGCTGGTGCTGGAATTGGGAAGCCAAAAAATTGGTTTGTAGGTGCGGAATACACAAGCCAAAAAACCAGTAACTTTACAAACCGTACTTTTACATTGGAAAATGTAGAATTTAAAGATGCTTCAAAATATAAATTGGGTGGTTTTTACATTCCGAACTATAATGGATATGGCAGTTACTGGAAGCGTGTTGTTTACAGGGCCGGAATGCGATTTGAGGAAACAGGAATTAATGTAAATGGAGAAGATATTAATGAGTTTGGCATATCTTTTGGAGTAGGATTACCTGTAAGTAAGTCATTTTCTAATATAAACCTCGGTTTTGAGGTTGGAAGGCGCGGAACACAGGATGCCGGTCTTATACAAGAAAATTTCTTTAACGCATTTATAAGTCTGTCTTTAAATGATAGATGGTTTCAAAAAAGATTAATAGATTAATTATTAAACACTAAACTATAACTATGAAAACGAAAGCGATTTTATTTTTAACTGTTTTAACCTTATTGGTTAGCGGTAAAGGCTTCGCTCAAATGGATGATTGCCAACTTAATTTATCTCTGTTTGTCGAGCCGGCCAAGGCTAAAAATTACGAGGCTGCCTTGCCATATTACGAAAAACTTATAAAAGACTGTCCAAATTATAATTTGGCAACGTATCAATATGCCGAAAAAATGTTTAAGCATTTTATTGATAACGGCGATAAAAGCAAGATTAAGGATTTAATAAAATCATATAACCTTAGATTAGAGAATTTCCCTAAAAAGACCAAACAAGGTGAAGTACTGTCAGATATCGCTAAGCTTAGATATGAAAATGGCATAGGTACAAAACAAGAGCAGTTTGATGCTTTTAATGAAGCATTTACCAAATATGAAGAAGACTTTACAAGTCCGAAAGCTTTATATGCTTATTTTTCATTAGCGGTAGATTTGTATGATGAAGGGAATAAAGATATTCAAGAAGTTTTTGACCTTTATGATGCCGTTACAGCTAAAATTGAAAAAGAAGAAAATTCACTAGCTGAAAAGCTTACTAAGTATATGGACAAGCAAGATGCTGGTACAGATTTATCTTCTAAAGAGAAAAAGTACATGGGTGCTTATGAAAATAACCTAAAAGCTTATGGACAGGTTAAAGGAAGTGTAAATGGTAAATTAGGTATTTTGGCAGATTGTCCAAACTTAATTCCATTGTATGAAAAAGACTTTGAAAATAAGAAAGACGATGTAAGTTGGTTAAAAAGAGCTGCTGGTCGTTTAAGTGCTAAGGAATGTGACACACCACTCTTCTTTAAATTAGTACAACAGTTACACAACCTTGAGCCTTCTGCAAAATCTGCATATTACTTAGGTCAACTTGCTGATCAAGAAGGAAACACAAGTAAGGCTATGGAGTATTACAATGAAGCAGCCGATCTTGAAACAGAACCTGCAGCAAAAGTGAAAATTTATAGAAGAATTGCTGATAACTTCCGTAAAAAAGGAAGCTATGGTCAAGCAAGAACATATTATAGGAAATTATTGGAGATAAAACCATCAGACGGTACTTCATATTTACGAATTGCTAATATGTATGCAAAGAGCGCTAACAGTTGTGGAACTACACCGTTTGAAAAAAGAGCAATTAACTGGAAAGCCGCTGAAATGGCTGACAAAGCTGCCCGTGTAGATGCATCTGTTGCTTCTTCAGCAAGATCTGCTGCAAGTAGCTATAGAGGTCGAGCGCCTAGTAAAAATGATATCTTTAGTGAAGGTATGGCCGGAAAAACAGTTACTTTTAGCTGTTGGGTAGGCGGTAGTGTAAGAGTCCCTAATTTATAAGGATGATCACTTTCAATCATAGTATTAAAAGCGTGATGGCAATATTATTTGTCATCACGTTTTTTTCATGTGAAGGGAATTATAAAAACGTAAAACAATTAACCCGAAAGGACAATGAGCCTATGGGTATAGGTAAAGAGATTAATGCAAAATACACCGATTCTGGTAAAGTTGTAGCAAATCTCATTACGCCTATATATTTAGACTTTTCAAACTTGGGTTTTCCTTATAAAGAATTTCCCGAAGGAGTGGAAGTTCAATTTTGGAACGAAGATGACGAGAAAAGTACTGTTACTTCTAAATACGCCATACAATATGAAAATACCGGGATTATTGATATGAGGGACGATGTTGTGTTGGTTACTCACGATAGTTTAGTGTTACGAGCAGAACAATTGTATTGGGACCAAAAAAACCAATGGGTTTTTACAAATCAACCCTATCAAATAGAATTTAAAGACGGGTCTTATAATGATGGTGCTTGGTTCGATTCCAGTCAGGATTTTACGACTTTCCTCTCTCGAAAAAATGCGGGGGTTCAATTAATTGATACAAAAAAAGAAGAAAAAGATGCACAAGAAAATATTTAGACTTTTTGAATACGTTTATTTAGTAATGGCAGTATTCTCACTCTATTTGGTGTGGGAAAATTGGGGTGATAACCGAAACCGCGCTTATTTGTTTGCTTTTTTTGCAGTAGTTGCTATCTTTATGTTCTTCTTTAAGCGTAACTTCCGCAGAAAAATGGAAGAACGCAACAAAAACCAATAATGGAAGTAAGTATTCTTGTTATTGTTAGTATGCTTATCCTATCGGCTTTCTTTTCCGGGATGGAAATTGCATATGTTTCTTCAAACAAAGTTCATATTGAAATTGAAAAGAAGCAAAATGATTTACTGGCAAAAGTACTTCAGAAAATAACCCGTAGGCCTTCAAAATTTATTACCACCATGTTGGTGGGTAATAATATAGCACTTGTTGTGTATGGTCTGTTTATGGGCGATTTGCTCATGGAATTCATCCCACTTACCGGGATGTCTGGTCTTTTGGTGCAGACTATTATTTCTACTCTGGTAATCTTGCTTACTGCTGAGTTTTTACCAAAAGTATTTTTTCAAATCTATGCCAACAAGCTTATTAAAGTATTTGCAATCCCCGCTTACTTTTTTTATATGTTGTTTTCTGTTATTTCTGAATTTGTAATTTGGATATCAGACCTTGTATTAAAGTTGTTCTTTAAAACTAAAGGCGATAACATTCAGCTTACCTTTAGTAAAATGGAACTAGGGAATTACATCAGTGAGCAAATGGAAACAGTCGAAACCCATGATGAGGTGGATAGTGAGATACAGATATTTCAGAATGCGTTAGATTTTTCTGAGGTGAAAAACCGTGAAGTTATGGTGCCACGCACCGAAGTGGTAGCGGTCGATATAAAAACTACCCCAAAAGAACTAAGCAAACTTTTTACCGAAACTGGACTTTCTAAAATCATTATTTACAAAGAAAACATAGATGATGTTTTAGGGTATGTTCATTCTTTTGAACTTTTCAAAAAACCTACGACAATAAAAAAAGTGCTCATGCCAGTTGTTTTTGTGCCAGAAACAATGCTCGCAAAGGACGTGCTGAATATTTTAGCTAGAAAACATAAAAGTATAGCTGTTGTAATTGATGAGTATGGCGGAACTTCCGGAATTATGACAGTAGAAGATATAATTGAAGAGCTTTTTGGAGAAATAGAAGATGAACACGACAGTATTGAACTAACAGAAGAGGTGCGTGCAGACGATCACTATAAATTTTCTGCCCGTCACGAAGTCGATTATCTAAATGAAACATACAAGTTTAACCTGCCGGAAAACGAAAACTACGAAACCTTGGGTGGTCTAATTGTTTATTTTACTGAAGGAATCCCTAACCAAGGTGAAATAGTGGAAACGGAAGGTTTTTTATTTAAAATTCTTGAAGTTTCAAATACAAAAATTGAAATGGTAGAGCTGTTTTTAAAATCTGAAAACTAATATGTAACCTTTTTAAGAGCTAATAGTGTTCTTTTATCTATTTATCTTCAATCTTTTGAAAGATTAACACACTAACTTCAATTTTTTTTTAACAAAGTTTTTTATTAATGCGTTGAAAATGGTATTTTCGCCCCCTATAAATTTGACTGACAGATGGCAATATTAAACAGTATTAGAAAAAGAGGAATCTTCCTTATTTTAATTATAGCATTAGCACTTTTTGCTTTTATTTTAAGTGATGTCCTTGCAAAAGGATCTGGGATTGGTAAAGACCAAGACACCGTAGCAATTGTAAATGGAAACGAGATTACTCGTCAAGACTTTATGCAGCAAGTAGAGGCTGCCCAGCGTAACCTTGGGCCAAATGCAACAACCGCACAAGCAATGAATATGGTTTGGGAGCGTGAACTGCGTAGCACTTTACTTACCGAGCAGTATGAAGAACTAGGTCTTACGGTTCAAAAAGAACAGTTGAACAACGCTATGCGTACTTCTTTGGCTACTAACCAGCAATTTCAGAATGAATTAGGTGAGTACGATGAAGCTTTGGTTCAGCAATATGTAGCTAGTATCAAAGGAAATCCGCAATTATATGGTCAATGGCAAGATTATATAGAAAACATTAAAGAGGCGGCGCTTCAAAATATGTATATGAACCTTGTAAAAGGTGGATTAACATCTACATTGGCTGAAGGAAAGCAACAATATCATTTTGAAAATGATAAGATAAACCTTCAATATGTACAGGTACCTTACACCAAAATTGCAGATGAAGATGTTCCTGTTTCAGATGAAGAAATAAAACAATACATAAAAGAGCACAAAAGCGAATACGAAGTAGATAAGCAAATTGACATTCAATATGTATCTATATCTGAAGAGCCTTCAGCAGAGGATATTCAAGAAGCGAATGCAAGTGTTGCAGCTTTGTTAGAAGATAGAGTTGAGTATCAAGATACGGTTGCAGGTTTCAGAAATACTACTGACAACGCAAGATTTGTAAATGAAAATTCAGATCAAGGGTACACAGACCGTTGGTACTTCAAAAAAGATTTGCCAGCACCATTGGCAGACACTATTCCTTCTATGAACGAAGGTGATATTTACGGTCCTTATGAAGTAGGTTCTACTTTAAATTTAAGTAAAGTTATCGCTGTAGAACAATTGCCAGATTCTGTACAATCTAGACATATCTTGGTAAGATATCAAGGCTTGCAAACAGCGCCTCAAGATGTAACTCGAACTAAAGAAGCTGCTAAAAAATTAGCAGATAGTCTTTCTTCAGTAATTAATAAAGATAAAAGTAAGTTTGAAGCGTTAGCTTCAGAATTTTCAGAAGACCTTTCAAACAAAGAAGAAGGTGGTGATTTAGGGTATGTTGGGCCAGGTAGAATGGTACCTGCGTTCAACGATTTTATTTTTGATAATAAAGTGGGGACTGTAGGAGTTGTGGAAACAAATTTTGGTTTTCATGTTGCTGAAGTGTTAGATCAGAAAAACAAACAACGTGCTGTAAAAATAGCAACAGTAATTAAAAAGATTGAACCTTCTGAAACCACTATCAATAATACATTCTCAAAAGCAACAAACTTTGAAGTTGCGGCTAAAGATGGTGATTTTTCCGAAGTGGCGAAAGAGCAAGAATTAACAGTACGTCCAGTTAATAAAATAGGCGAATTAGATGCTAACATTCCTGGTGTTGGTAACAACCGTACTATTATTATTTGGGGCTTTGAAGAAGAAACCGAAGTTGGCGATGTAAAGCGTTTCAATATTCCTGGTGGATATGTAATTGCACAATTAACACGTAAAAGCCCAGAAGGATTAATGAGCGTTTCAGAAGCTTCAGCGAAAGTTACACCAATATTACGTAACAAAAAGAAAGCTGAGAAAATTAGAGCTTCTATTTCTGGTTCAACCGTTCAAGACGTAGCCAATAGTCAAAATGTACAGGTACAAACTGCTACGGCTGTAACGATGGCAAACCCAACAATTCCGGGTGCTGGTAGTGAGCCAAAAGTTGTTGGTGCAGCATTTGGTGAAAAAGCAGGAGAAACCACTGGATTAATTGATGGTAAAACAGGCGTATTTAAAGTGCGTGTATTGGCTGTGAATAAAGCGCCAGAACTTGATAACTACGCAAGTTATGTAAATCAGTTAAATGCAGGTACAAATGCTGTTAACAATCAATTGTACCAAGCTTTAAAGAAAAAAGCAGACATTGAAGATAACCGTGCTAATTTCTATTAATAAAAAGTTAGTTTAAAATACTAAAAAGCCTTCTTGTTTTCGAGAAGGCTTTTTTTATAGTATCATATCTTCAAAAGGAATAATAGTAGAGTATCCTTTTCTTCGGAAATATTCTTGACTGGTTCCATCACCTGTTGCCAAAACAAAATCACCACCCCAAGCACCGAGACTTTTTACTGTTCCTTTAAAGTTGGGGAATAAGTTTTCTTTTATAGGTTTGATTTTTAAAATTTCTGAAATTGTTTTTTCATGGCTATTCATCACGTTTTCAAAATCCCGAAGTGTGTAGCATAGCAGAAATTTTTTTCCCAAATCTGAAATTTTTTCAATGTCTTTTAGAGAAACGTTGTTTTTCCTATACTGGGCAATGCCTTCTTTGCTATCTTGCTTCTTATTAAGATGCACAAAAAATAATTTTTCGGTAAAATCCCATGGAAGATGTGCTTTTTTAATAATAGGTTCGCCTTCTGTTATTTGATAGAAAAAAGGTGAGTTTGTTTGGGCTGCCGCAATATCATAGCCACTGCCGCCAAAACTCTTATACAGTAGCTTAAAAGCATCTACCCGTGCCCATTGTGCAATATTGTTAATAAGCGTCGAGGAGGATCCTAGACCCCACTCACGAGGGAAGGTCATTTGGGTAATAGCATTTTCTCCTGTTGTATTGGTAAGAAATTCTTGGTTAAGATTTTTTGCTTCCCGTAAAATGGTTTGTAATGTATTAGCTATTAAAGTTTTGTTGGTTTCTAATATTTCGAAAGTGCTCAAAGATAATGAAACACTAAACCAGCATTGATTGTTAGCATCAAAGCTTTTCCATAGCAATTTACCTGTCGAGGAGGTTTCAACCGTTAGAGATTGTCCGTGTTTTGTAGGTATCGCCAAGGCGGTTGCTCCGTCCAGCACTACATATTCGCCGGTTAGTAAAAGTTTTCCGTTGCTGTAAAATATTTTTTTCAAATTAAGATCGTAATTGTTCTACATACTCAATAACAGCGCTATGTGAAACCGTATTGTCATTAAAATGAGAAATAGCTTTTTTCTTTTCAGTTTCCGAAGCATCCACTTGATTTAAAATATTCATCAAATGCATTTTCATATGCCCTTTTTGAATGCCAGTGGTTACTAACGAACGAATGGCAGCAAAGTTCTGTGCCAGACCGGCTACTGCGACTAACTCCATCAGTTCTTTGGCGTTAGGTTTTTGTAGTAGTTCAAATGCAAATTTTGTAAGCGGATGTAAGGATGTAAGCCCGCCGACAGTTCCCAGTGCTAAGGGTATTTCTATAGAAAATCTAAAAGTATCATCTTCAATTTTGGCATTCGTTAGGCTCGTGTATTTGCCATTTTTAGAGGCATAAGCATGTATTCCTGCTTCCACAGCTCTAAAGTCGTTGCCAGTAGCTAATACTACGGCATCAATCCCGTTCATAATTCCTTTGTTATGGGTAACGGCTCGGCGAGGTTCGGTTTGAGCAATTTGAATGGCGCGAATAAACTTTTGAGCAAAAGCTAACCCTGAAATATCTTCTTGTTTCAAATCTACTATGTTACAGCTTACTTCTGCTTGCACCAAGCATTCTGGTACGTAATTAGAAAGAATGCTCATCACCACTTCTGGAAAGGTGTTGGCTATTTTAAAAGGTTGAAACGAATCTGCTTCGGCTTCAAAAGTTTTTGCGATTTGCTCTAAACAACTGTTTATGAAATTAGCACCCATGGCATCCAATGTTTCAAAGGTGCAGTGCAATTGGTAATAACCGTTTAGCGTTTCATTTTTTGAGATAAGTTCGATATCTAATAAGCCACCACCACGTTTTTTCATATTCTTCTCCATAGTGGAGACGCTTTCAATCAATTTCAGTTTTATTTCAGAAAAGAAAGAAATGATATCCTGCTCGTTTCCGAAGTAATCTAAATGTACTTGTCCATTTTTTTGGGTGGAAATAACTTTAGCCTTAAATCCGCCGCGTTTTAACCAAAACTTTGCGGCATTGCTGGCTGCTGCAACAACCGAACTTTCTTCAATCACCATCGGCAGTGCGAAGAGTTTACCATTAATTAAAAAGTTAGGTGCCACACCAAATGGCAAATAATAATTACTTAATGTGTTTTCAATAAAATCGTCGTGTAGTTTTTGCAGTTTAAGGTCGTCATTCCAATACCTTTTTAGGGTTTTTACTGCCGCAGGGTTATTACTGAGATAGGTTTTTGCCAACCACTCTATTTTATCTTCTTTCGTTTTTTTTGAAAATCCGGTAACGGGCTTCGCCATATTTGTGAATATTGAATTACAAATATACTATTTATAGCATTGTTGAAAAGAGCAAAGTTGCCAACAATAGACCGTATTTAACAGAAAAAAGCACCTTAATTTCACGAAATTTTAGTAACATTGGCGTAATAAAATTTTAACAGTTTGAAAAAAACAGCTTACACCTCATTATTACTGCTTTTTCTTACAGCAGTTTCAACCCTTACAGCACAACAGAAAAACATAACTTTAGAAGACATTTGGGGCGGCCAATTTAGGGCCGAACGCCTTGATGTTCTACGTTCTTTGGATAATGGAAAAGAGTATTCGGTTTTAAACAGAAGCCGAAATGGTTCTACTGTTGATGTATATGATTACAAAAGCGGAAAAAAGGTCCGCACCTTGGTGAATTCAAATAGTCTGCCGGAGGTTGATCAAATAATATCATATGAGTTTAGTGACGATGAAGGTAAATTATTGTTGGCTACAAGGCTGAAGCAAATTTACCGTCGCTCTTCATTAGGGACGTACTATGTATATGATATCGATTCTAAAAAATTGACATTGGTTTCAGAAGATCAAATTCAGGAACCAACTTTTACAAAAGACGGCAGTAAAGTTGCCTACGGAAAAGACAATAACTTATTTATTAAAAACTTGAAAAGCGGTGAAACGCTTCAAATTACTTCCGACGGAGAAAAGAACAGTATTATAAACGGTATTACCGACTGGGTGTACGAAGAGGAATTTGCTTTTGTCCGCGCCTTTGACTGGAACAAAACCGGAAATAAATTAGCTTATATAAAGTTTGATGAAACCGAAGTGCCACGTTTTTCTATGGATGTATATGGCAAAGATCTTTATCCAACTCAAGATGTTTTTAAATATCCAAAAGCAGGAGAGCCAAACGCGAAAGTTTCGCTTCATATCTACAATCTTGAAACTGGGGAAACAAATAAAATTAATCTGGACAACTTCAATAGCTATTACATACCACGTATTAAATGGACCCAGGAAGATAATGTGTTAAGTGCTCAGCTAACAAATCGTCATCAAAACACTGTTGATCTGGTTTTTGTAAATGCGACAAACAACACTTCAAAACTGGTTTTACAGGAAAAAGATGATGCGTATGTGGATATAACGGATAACCTTACTTTTTTAAACGACAACAGTTTTATCTGGACCAGTGAAAAGAGCGGATGGAACCATATCTATCACTATGATAAAACAGGAAAATTAATAAATCAAATAACCGATGGTGATTGGGAAGTAACCAACTACTACGGTTTTGATCAAAATACAGGCCGTATCTATTATCAAAGTACTGAGAACGGAAGTATTAACCGCGATGTGTATTCCATATTGCGTTCTGGTAAAAATAAAGTACGCTTAAGTGACAAAACCGGAACCAATAGTGCCGCTTTTAGTGCAGACTACACCTACTTTATCAATACATTTCACGACACGGAAACGCCTTACTTGTTTACATTAAATAGAGCTAAAGATGGTAAGTTGATACGAGTAATTCAAGATAATCAAGCGCTGAAAAACAAGGTGGATAATTATGTTCTTTCTAAAAAAGAGTTCTCTACCATTTCAGTAAATGGGAACGATTTAAATATGTACACTATTAAACCAAAGGACTTTGATCCAAACAAGCAATACCCATTGTTTATGTATCAATATTCAGGTCCTGGTTCTCAAAACGTTTCAAATTCTTGGAACAGTGCCAACGATTATTGGCACCAAATGTTAGCGCAACAAGGGTATGTTATTGTATGCATAGATGGTCGTGGTACAGGTTTAAAAGGGCGCGATTTCAAAAAGGTGACTCAAAAAGAATTAGGAAAATATGAAGTAGAAGATCAAATAGCAGCTGCGCAAAAACTAAGTGCATTGCCATACATTGATGCTTCCCGAACTGGAATTTGGGGTTGGAGCTATGGAGGATTTATGAGCTCTAACTGTCTTTTCCAAGGTGCTGATACTTTTGAGATGGCCATCGCTGTAGCACCGGTAAGCAGTTGGCGCTTTTATGATACTATTTATACAGAGCGCTATATGACAACGCCTCAAGAAAATGCTTCAGGATATGATGAAAATTCACCTATTTCACACGTAGAAAAATTAGAAGGTGATTATTTATTAGTGCACGGAAGTGCTGATGACAACGTACATGTTCAAAACACCACGCAGCTTATTGAAGCTTTGGTGCAGGCAAACAAACAATTTGATTGGGCTATTTACCCAGATAAAAACCACGGTATTTATGGTGGGAATACTCGTTTGCACCTTTATACTAAAATGACCAATTTTATTAAAGAAAATTTATAACAAAATAACTTAACTAATCCTTTAAGATCATGGCAGAAAATACAATGCAGTATAAAAAACAGAAAGAATTATTTGGCCATCCTGTAGGGCTGTACATTCTATTTTTCACTGAGATGTGGGAGCGTTTTTCCTACTACGGAATGCGTGCAATATTAGTGCTTTACTTAGTAGCTGAAACCGTTGATGATAATGCAGGTTTAGGGTGGACTAACAATGAAGCTTTAGAACTTTATGGTTGGTACACAATGTTAGTGTATGTTGCTTCTATTCCTGGAGGTTGGATAGCTGATAAATTTTTAGGACAGAAAAAATCCGTTTTATATGGTGGAATTCTATTAGTGGCTGGTCACAGTATTCTGGCTGTTGAAGAAATGTGGGCTTTTTACACGGGTCTAGGTCTTATTGTAGCTGGTGTAGGTATGTTAAAACCTAACATTTCAACTATGGTAGGTGGTCTGTACAAGAAAGGAGATATTAGGAGAGATAAAGGATTTACCATTTTCTATATTGGTATCAATGTGGGAGCATTTCTTTCCAGTTTAATAGTAGGTTATGTAGGTGAAGTATATGGGTGGCACTATGGATTTGGATTAGCAGGTATTGGTATGGCATTAGGTCTTTTACAATATGTGTTAGGTCAGAAACACTTAAAATATGTAGGTAACAATACCAACACTTCAGAAAATGAAGAAGAAAAGGCAGCGATGAAACGTGATCTAAACAAAGAAGAAAAAGATCGGGTTGTTGTATTATTTATTTCCTTTTTAATGGTAATTGTTTTCTGGGGTGCTTTTGAGCAAGCTGGAGGATTAATGAACATATATGCTTCTGAAAAAACAAATAGAATGCTAATGGGCTGGGAAGTTCCTGCCTCTTGGTTTCAGTCACTTAATGCTATGTTCATTATTATTTTTGGTACACTTGTAGCTGGATATTGGGCAAAACGAAAATTAAAAGGAAAAGTATCAACATCTCTTTTCAAGATGTGTATTGGTCTTATAATTATGGGTGCCGGTTTCTTTTTTATGACAGGTGCATCAGCTCAGTATAACATAGATGGTTCTTCAGCTATGTACTGGTTGGTAGCAGCTTATTTGTTCCATACTATCGGGGAATTATGTCTTTCGCCAGTGGCACTGTCTTATATAACCAAATTGGCGCCACTTAAATATGCTTCGTTAATGATGGGTGTATATTTTGCGATGACAGGCCTTGGAAATAAAGTAGCTGGATTGTTAGGTGAATCGGCTTCAAATCTTGGTGAATATACTGTGTTTACAGGTATTGCAATTTTCTGTGTGGCTTTTGGTTTATTGGTTTTGATTTTCAGAAAGAAACTGGAAAAATTGACCCATGGAGCAGAGGACAACGAGCGAGAAATGTTAGAACAGGAAAATTACGAATTAGCTGACGAAGATATCAATAAACCTTTATAATTTAATGCTATCCATCATATGAACACCGATATTCAAAATCTGTTTAAGGATAAGGTAATGGGCCATCCGGCCGGACTATTTGTTCTTTTCTTTACCGAAATGTGGGAACGTTTTTCATTCTACGGAATGCGCGTTCTATTAGTTAACTTTTTAACCATGGCCGTTATTGGGTACAATCCCGGTTGGGAATGGACCGCGGCAAATGCAGGGGCACTTTTCGGTACGTATGCAGGTTTGCTATACCTAACCCCTATTTTAGGGGGGATTATAGCCGATAAACTAACGGGGTATCGTTGGGCTGTTGTAATTGGAGCGTTGATTATGACCTTGGGCCATGCCAGTATGGCATTAGAGACTGAGGCTTCGTTATATGTTGGTTTGGCTTTATTGGTAATTGGTACTGGTTTCTTTAAACCAAATATCACGTCTATCATTTCTGAAATGTATAAGAAAAACCCTGAAAAGAAAGATGGCGCCTATACCATTTTCTATATGGGTGTAAATGCAGGGGCATTTTTCGGAATGATGCTTTGTGGGTATTTAGCAGAACGTGTAGGCTGGTCTTGGGGCTTTGGTTTAGCAGGAATATTTATGCTTCTCGGGACGCTACAATTCTGGTTGTCTAAAAACTTATTTGGAAAAATTGGTGCAAAACCTTCAAAAGTACACGAGGTTGAACTGCCTCAAAATATAAATGAAAAAAGTACAGAGGACAATACTGAAGAAACAGAAGAGAAAGAAAATCCATTCACTATTCTTGATAAGGTTCTAATTGTAATAACCTCAATAATTGGTCTGGGGTATTTAATAAACGATCCGCTATCAAAAATTGGTAACATAGACCTCTTTCCTTACGAAGCTTTTGGCTTATCCGGACAAATAGTTACAGTATTAATTGGACTATTGCTATTCTTGGTATTGGTAATTAGGCGTATTTCACGTTATACTAAAATAGTGCGTGACCGAATGATCGCCTTTGTAATATTTGCTTTCTTCACCGTCTTTTTCTGGCTTTCTTTTGAGCAAGGAGCATCGTCGCTAATATTATTCGCTAGGGACAATGTAGACAGGGTGTTGAGTGGTGACGCTGCGATAATTTACAACATAGTAAATATCCTATTAACAGTAGTGCCGCTTGCCATTATTACGTATGTGTTGTTTCTATTATGGAAAAAGACATTTAAAACCATTCCTGGATCCAATATCGTATTGGCTATTTGCTTTTTGGGTATGTGGGGCTTGGTAGGTTGGATGTTGAACAGAGACCTTTCTACTACTGCTTACGATGTATCTTATAAAGCTATTGAGGTCCAAAGCACGGATGAAGATGGTAATAATACAGTAGATTACATTCCTGTAACGGAAGATACTAATATAGAAACAGGGGTGACAGTTGTAGATCGTGTTACTTCTATTTCAGAGCCTAAAGATTTTGAAGTAGGTTCTACTATAAAAATCATTAATAAAAACAACGAAGGAACTATTTTCGGATATCTTAATGAAGAAAAAGTAGCTTTTGCCAAAGAAAATGCCATCGCCCAAGATAGGGATAGTGGTATAGTAGAGGCAACAGTAACCGAAATAAAAGACAACCAAGTAGAGATAACCGTATCGTGGTTTAGTATTTTAAACTCGTTCTTTATTATTGCTTTCGCGTCGTTCTTTTCAAAATGGTGGGATAGTAAGTATAATCCATCAGCAGCTGTAAAGTATGCATTGGGATTAATAATTATGGCGATTGGTTTCGGGCTATTGGCGTATGGGTCGTATGGTATTTCCGATGGAGTAAAAGTAAGTATGATATGGTTGATTTTCGCTTACCTGTTCCATACCCTTGGAGAACTGTGTTTATCCCCTGTAGGGCTTTCCTATGTGTCTAAACTTGTTCCGGCAAGGATGATTGCACTCATGTTCGGTATGTGGTATTTAGCCATTGCTATTGGTAATAAATTGGCAGCCGTAGTAGGGGGGCAAATTGAAAATATTACAGAGCAATACTCACTTTCAACCTTCTTTTTAATATTTACAGTAGTACCAACCGTTGCTGGATTGTTAATTTTAGCGCTTAACCCAGTGTTAAAACGATTAATGCACGGAGTTAGGTAATTAACACAACAAATTACAATAAAAAACGTTCCCATTGTGTGGAACGTTTTTTGTTGGTTTACTAACAGAAAAATTGCATTGAACATGAAAAACACATTACTACTTCTTTTTATAGCATTTATAACAACATCGGTCACAGCCCAAAAAATTAATTGGATGACCATGAATGAGGCTTTGGCTGCTCAAGAAAAGGAGCCAAAAAAAATCTTTATGGACGTCTATACCAAATGGTGTGGACCTTGTAAAATGTTAGATAGAAACACCTTTAGTGATAAAAAAGTAATCGAATTCGTCAATAAAAACTATTACGCTGTAAAGTTTAACGCAGAAGGAACCGAAGAGATTACCTTTGAAGATTTTACTTATACCAATCCTAATTATCAAGAAGGAAGAAAAGGCCGAAATGCCACTCATTTTTTTGCCGATGCACTAAAACTTAGAGGTTATCCTAGTTTGGTGTTTTTTCAAGAAAACGGAAAATTGATACAAGCAATTCCAGGCTATAAAACACCCCAGCAATTAGAGATTTACCTTAAAATGATAGCGAACGACGATTATAAAAAACTAACAACTGCCGAAGCTTGGCAGGAATATCAAAAGAACTTTGAAGGCACTTTTTAAGAGTAGGGTTTTTAGTTAAGTGTTTCACTACTCTAGAATGAAGGCTCCCTTGGTACCAGTATGGTAAAAGGGGAGCTTTTTCTTTTCACATGTATCACGCCAACGATTTACATATGTTTTATAATTATTACCATCAGCAATAATCTGTTTGGGTTTTAAGCTATCAATTAACCGTTCTAAATTAATTTTCGGACTTTGGGTGAGCAGTACAATATCAATTTTTATACTTTTTGGGTATACGGCCAAACTGTCCAAAACCAATATGTTCAATTTGTTATATGAAAATACCTTCGGAACTGTTTTTTCTGAAAAACCCTCAATTTGATTGGCAGTCCGATACCCTTTAATTGGGAATATATTTTTTGTGGTTTCTGAAAGGGTATCAGGTTTTAAAAGTAGTAAGTCATTTCCATTTTTTATTCCAATAAGGGTGTTCCTGCTTTTTTGAAATACAATTAGTTCGTTCCCTGAAGCTTCCCGCTTATCCCAGATAAATATGCCTATTAATAGACAAATACTCAACAAGCAAGCTATTAAACGGCGATACGAATACTGTTTCCAAAGTAGAATGCTTGTAATTATGAATAAGTAAGCGACCAAAACTTTTTCTTCGGAAAAATGAATGTCCTGAAATAAAAAGGCGTCTTGCTTGGCAACCCAGCTTATAAAATTGTTTAGCGATAAAACTATTTGGTTATAAATTTCAGACAACCAATCTGGAAGTAGGTTTACTGAAACCAATAGTACTATCAACAATCCAAATCCCAACAAAATCCCTAAGAACGGAAGCACTACAATATTGGTCAATAAAAACAATCCAGGAAATTGATGGAAATAAAACAAACTTAACGGGACAACCCCTATTTGAGCGGCAATAGAAACGGTTAGTATAGCCCAAGCTTTCCGCACAAACCAATTTTTGGGATACCAATATCCAAATAACTTTGGTTGTATTAATAATATAAAAAATACCGCCAGATAGCTCAATTGAAACCCAACATGAAACAACCACAACGGATTAATAATAAGTAAAAATAAATACGATATAAACAGTGTGTTTGTACTATTTGTCGGGCGCTTTAACTGTTCAGCAAATAAGAAAAGCGAAAACATCGTAGCAGCTCTGACCACCGAAGGCGACAACCCGGCCAGTAATGCAAACCCGAACAAACAACCAATAATTAAAATTGATTTTATTTGTTTTCCATGGCGTATGTTTCCCAGAGGCAGGAATAACCATTTCAGAATAAAAAATAGAATACCAACATGCAATCCAGAAACAGCCAGAATATGCACAGCTCCTGCCGCTGCATAATCGGCGTACAGCTGTTTGTCAATATCGCGCCGTTGCCCTAAGACCAGTGCTTGGATAATGGACCGTTCATGGTCGGTAATGTTACTTTTTTTAAGCTTAGCAATAAGATGACTGCGAATGTTTTCAGCGGTTCCGCGAATGGTTTTACTACCTTTTTCAAAAGCTAAAATAGCACGAGTTTCGGTTCTAATTTGATAATAAACCCCAAGCTTTTTCATATAAGCTGAATAATCAAACTGATACGGATTAAGCGGTTCTGGAATAGTAATCACTTTGTCAGAAATCAGTAAAACATCATCAATAGTGTATTCTTTTAAAATTGAACCTTTTTGAATATTCAACAAGATTTTGCCATTTGCTTCTATTTTATTAACAGAGATGCATTCAGCTATATATTTATTGTTATAACGATCAGGTTTTAAAACTTCAGAAATCTTTAAAGTGAGTAAAGGTGTTTCAGAAGTATCATTTTCTGAAAGAATATGGGAATAATGCTCATCTTGAAATTTAGGAAGCTGTAATTGATAACTAGCGAAACCAATTCCGAAGAAAATTAAATAGGTTATAAGTCCAAAATAGATTGATTTTTGAAGCCGGTTCCTTTCAATAAACCAAACAATAAAAAGTAAAATAAAACTGAAAAGAACAAAAGGAAATGTAAAAGTATCGGTGGGGAATAAATACGCTGAAAGTATCCCTAATGTTAGGGATATAGAAAATTTGACAATAGCAAAATTGATAAATCTCATCTTCGATAGTATAAATACATCGAGCTAAATACTGGGGAGATTTATTGTTACGAAAGATAGCATACTAAAATGATTTTAACAAATTATCGCAATATGCTGATTATTAGATGCTAATTTACAAAACACTTAACATGTTTGTGCTTGTAATTTCAACTAACAATCGTTAGTTTTGTGTAATAAATACGACAAAGAAACTGTGGCAAAATTTCACAAATTACAAGTAAAAGACGTTTATAAAGAAACAGACGATTGTTCTGTCATCACATTTGACGTGCCTGAAGAGCTTTCAGAAGAGTTCAACTTTCGTCAAGGACAACATCTAACCTTAAAAGCTGACATTGATGGCGAAGATACGCGTCGATCTTATAGTTTATGCTCTAGTCCGGTGGATAAACAATGGAAAGTGGCCGTAAAACAGATTTACGGCGGTAAATTTTCAACCTACGTTAATGAGCAATTAGCAGCTGGTGACACTATTGAAGTGATGGAGCCTAGCGGAATGTTTGGTGTAAACGCTGAGCCAGAAAAAGAGAAAAACTACCTCTTTTTTGCTGCGGGAAGTGGTATTACACCTGTTTTGTCAATGATAAAAACCCATTTGGCTTTAGAGCCTAACGCTACTTGTAAGTTGTTTTATGTGAATAAAACCGCAAAATCCATTATCTTTAAGGAAGAGTTAGAACAGCTTCGTAACCAGCATTTTGGAAGGTTAGAAATCTATTACTTCCTTACAAAAGAAAGACGTGATATCGAGTTGTTGAACGGACGCTTTGACGATGAAAAGATGAAGGTGTTAACCAATACGTTTATTGATATTCCAGATACGAGCGAAGTCTTTTTGTGCGGTCCAGAACAAATGGTGCAATACGTAAGCAATTATTTAGTGGAAGCCGGATTGCCAAAAAACTTAATTCATTTTGAATTATTCGTTACAGGTCTTTCCGAAGAAGATAAAAAACGCGCAGAGCGACTCGCAAAACAAAATGTAGAAGGAGTAGAAGTAACCATTGTAGATGGAGGAAAAGAGTTTGAATTTGTAATGACAAAAGACTTCGATAACATTCTTGATGCAGCTCTAAACAATGGAGCCGATTTACCATTTGCTTGTAAAGGTGGAGTTTGCAGTACGTGTAAATGCAAGATATTAGAAGGCGATGTAGAAATGAAAATAAATTATGCTTTAGAAGACCATGAAGTTGCGCAGGACTTTGTGTTAAGTTGTCAAGCAGTGCCAACGTCTTCAAAAGTAAAAGTAGATTTTGATGTTTAATAGCTTATAGCAATATGCTTACAGCTTAAAACAAGATAATTATGAGTGAACAAGAAGTAAAAAATTTAGAAGAAATTTTTGAAGCACGTATTGCGCGTGATGAGAAAATAGAGCCGAAAGATTGGATGCCGGAGAAGTATAGAAAAACCCATATACGCCAAATTTCGCAGCATGCCCATTCCGAAATTATCGGGATGCTACCTGAAGGAAACTGGATTACCAGAGCACCTTCATTACGGAGAAAAGCGGCTTTGTTGGCGAAGGTTCAAGATGAAGCGGGACACGGGTTGTATTTATATTCTGCCTGTGAAACCTTAGGGATTTCTCGAGAAGAAATGTACGAGCAATTACATTCTGGAAAAGCAAAATATTCATCCATTTTTAACTACCCAACAGTAACGTGGGCCGATATGGGCGCCATTGGTTGGTTAGTAGATGGAGCAGCTATAATTAACCAAGTGCCATTGTGTAACACATCATTTGGCCCCTATGCCCGTGCGATGGTGCGCGTATGTAAGGAAGAAAGCTTTCACCAGCGTCAAGGGTATGAAATTATGCTAACGTTGTGTAATGGAACTGATGAACAAAAAGAAATGGCGCAAGATGCGTTAAATCGTTGGTGGTGGCCAAGCTTAATGATGTTAGGGCCTACCGATGCTGAGTCTGTTCATACGGAGCAATCCATGAAATGGAAGTTAAAACGTAAATCGAACGACGAATTGCGTCAACAGTTTATAGATCAAACTGTACCACAAGCTGATATTTTAGGGTTAACAATTCCAGATCCAGATATGAAGTTTAATGAAGAAACCGGTCATTACGATTTTGGTGAGATTGATTGGGATGAGTTCTGGCAAGTAGTAAAAGGTCATGGGCCTTGTAATAAAGAACGTATGAAAGCAAGAGTAGATGCTTGGGAAAATGGCGAGTGGGTTCGCGACGCAGCGATGGCACACGCCGAAAAGAAAGCAAATAAAAACGTTGCAAAAGCAAGTTAATATGGGAGATACTAAAAAAAATTGGCCCCTTTGGGAAATATTTGTTCGGAGTAAAAATGGTTTAGAACACCGTCACTTTGGGAGTTTACACGCAGCAGACGCCGAAATGGCACTTGAAAACGCACGTGATGTATACACAAGACGTAACGAAGGCGTAAGCATTTGGGTTGTGGAAAGTAAAAATGTTACAGCCTCTAATCCACAAGATAATGGGGAGATGTTTGAGCCTGCTCAAGACAAGGTATACCGTCATCCTACTTTCTATGATTTACCTGATGATGTAAAACATATGTAAGTAATTAATTCAAAATCTAGTAAATGCAATATTAGATTTGATTTCAGAAAAAAATTATGAAGAAAGATTTATACAATTACATACTAGGTATTGCAGACAATTCGCTCATCCTTGCACAGCGATTAGGGGAGTTGTGTGGTCACGGGCCTACTTTGGAGACCGATATTGCGTTAACGAATATTTCGTTGGATTTATTAGGGCAAACCCGAAGTTACTATCAATATGCAGCCAAACTTGCTGGTGAAGACAAAACCGAAGACGATATTGCTTTCTTACGTATAGAAAGGGATTATAAAAACGTGTTGTTGGTAGAACAACCAAACACGCATTTTGGGCATGTAATGGCGCGTCAATTTTTATTCGATGTGTATCATTTAATGCTTATGGAGCAACTTCAAAACAGTAAAGATGAGACTTTAGTAGCTATTGCAAAAAAGGGAATTAAAGAAGTAAGCTACCACAAACGATTTTCTTCAGACTGGGTGAAGCGTTTAGGCGACGGAACCGAGGAAAGTAAAGAAAAAATGCAAGAGGCAATCAATGCAATGTGGCGTTTTACAGATGAATTGTTTGATGTAATGGAAGCTGATAAAGCTATGATAGAGGAAGGAATTGCAGTAGATGTTTCAAAAATGAAAGAAACGTATTATGAAAAAATTTCAGAAATTCTAGAAGAAGCAACCCTTGAAGTTCCAGAACGGAAGTATTTCACTCGTGGAGGGAAAAAAGGCGTGCATACAGAACATATGGGGTATTTATTAGCCGATTTGCAGTACATGCAACGAACCTATCCAAATATGACTTGGTAATATGACTGAAACACTTGAAGCAAATATTGACATACATTTAATTCCGGTTCTGAAAACTGTCTCAGATCCTGAAATTCCTGTGCTTACAGTATTAGACTTAGGTGTTATTCGCGAAGCAACCGAGGAAGATGGCGTAGTAACTATAAAACTAACCCCTACCTATTCTGGGTGTCCCGCAATGGACGTGATTGGCGATGACCTTAAGACTGCTTTTTCTGAAATAGGAAAAGAAGCCAAGATAGAATTAATCCTTTCCCCAGCATGGACTACCGATTGGATTTCTGAAGAAGGTCTTCAAAAAATGGAAGAATACGGAATCGCACGCCCTATGTCTGAATCTGCAGATAAAGATGTGTTACTAGGAGAAAAAAAGCTAGTTAAATGCACCAATTGCGGAAGCACTAATACACATTTGGTTAGTCAGTTTGGTTCTACAGCCTGCAAAGCACTTTTTAAATGCGATGATTGCCAAGAGCCATTTGATTATTTCAAATGTTTAAAATAAACTGAATTCCCCCTTTGAAGGGGTTAGGGGGATGTCTTCCTATTAAAAATTTAAATTAAAGAAGGTTAAAACAAAGGAATTACAATGAGTAAAAGCATAACCACCCACATAGAAAACAAAGTAGCAACCATTACCTTAAACCGTCCCGAAAAGTTTAATAGTTTTAATCGTGAGATGGCTTTTTTATTACAAGACGAATTAGACGCTTGCGAAAAGAATACAGACGTTAGAGCCATTATTTTAGTCGGAAACGGCAAAGCATTTTGTGCCGGACAAGATTTAAAAGAAGTCACTTCCCCAGAACTGAATCCCGGTTTCAAAAAAATATTGGAAGAACATTACAACCCAATAATCAAGAGAATCCGAAGCATTGAAAAGCCTATTATAGCTGCCGTAAATGGTGTAGCTGCGGGAGCAGGAGCAAATATTGCTTTGGGTTGTGATATCGTGGTAGCTTCAGAAGCGGCGAGTTTTATTCAAGCATTTAGTAAAATTGGGTTGATTCCCGACAGCGCTGGTACATTCTTTTTACCACGATTAATCGGGTTTCAGAAAGCTTCCGCATTAATGATGTTGGGCGATAAAGTTTCAGCAACCGATGCTGAAAAACTAGGAATGGTGTATAAAGTAGTTTCTGTGGAAACCTTTATGGAAGAAGTAAAAAACATTGCAAATACCTTGGCGAATATGCCCACAAAAGCACTAGGGCTCACAAAGCGTTTGTTGAATGAATCGATGTCTAACGATTTAGAAAGTCAGTTAGAAATGGAATCTAAACTACAAATTGAATCCGCTCAAAGTGAAGATTATGCCGAAGGGGTTGATGCATTTGTAAACAAACGAAAGCCAAATTTTAAAGGAAAGTAAAGATATATGATTAAACACGTTGGAATAATAGGAGGTGGAACCATGGGAAGCGGCATTGCACAAGTAGCTGCAACAGCCGGTTGTCTGGTGAAACTTTACGATACAAATACAGAAGAATTAGACAAATCGAAAGCAGCTTTAGAGAAAATAATGGCTCGCTTGGTTGAAAAAGGCCGAATCGACGAAGCTGAAAAAACGCGCATTCAAGATAACATTTCGTATGTAGATTCTTTAAAAGAGTTGAGCGATTCAGAATTAACCATCGAAGCAATTGTTGAAAATCTAGATATTAAAAAGAAGGTTTTTCAAGAGTTGGAAAGCTACGTTTCTAAAAAAACAATTATCGCTTCAAACACTTCTTCTTTGTCAATCGCTTCTATTGCTTCTTCATTGAAAAAACCGAAGCGTTGTATCGGGATTCACTTTTTTAATCCCGCACCGTTGATGAAGTTGGTTGAGGTGATTCCGGCGATACAAACCTCAGATAAAGTACTTCGGAAAACAACAATGAATATCCAAAACTGGGGCAAAACAGTTGCTGTAGCAAAAGATACCCCTGGCTTTATCGTAAATAGAGTAGCACGTCCATTTTATGGTGAATCGCTACGAATTTACGAAGAAGGAATCGCTGATTTTGCAACAATTGATTGGGCGTTGAAATCAATTGGCGGATTTAGAATGGGGCCTTTTGAGTTGATGGATTTTATAGGAAACGATGTAAACTACGTTGTAACCGAAACTGTTTTTAAAGCCTTTTATTACGATCCGCGCTATAAGCCATCTTTCACACAAAAACGTTTTTCTGAAGCAGGATACTTGGGTAGAAAGTCTGGAAAAGGATATTATGATTATTCTGAAAAAGCAACGAAGCCAGAGCCTAATCAAGATGTGGCATTAGCACAAAAGATTTTCGATCGTGTTTTAGTGATGTTAATCAACGAAGCCGCCGATGCGCTATTTTGGAATATCGCTTCAGCAAAAGATATCGATAATGCGATGACAAAAGGCGTTAATTACCCGAAAGGACTGCTAGCTTGGGCAGATGAAAAGGGAATAGATTGGTGTGTGCAAAAACTGGATGAATTGTATGATGAATATCGTGAAGACCGATACCGTTGTTCACCCATGCTAAGAAGAATGAATAAAGAAAATAAAACTTTCTTTTAAATGATGGAAGCCACAAAAATTCCGCATAAAATGCTCAGTCAAGATGCTTTTAGTACTTGGCTTGGCATCAAAATACTTGAAGTTAAACTCGGACGTTGTAAAGTAGCAATGACCGTTAGAAAAGAAATGCTCAATAGTATGGGGAAAGCACACGGCGGAATTAGCTATAGCTTGGCCGATACTGCTTTTGGTTTTGCAGCAAATACCCACGGGAAGTATGCTGTTTCTATTGAAACATCCATAAATCATATAGAAGCCTTGAATGAAGGTGATTACCTTACCGCAGAGTCGGTCATTGAAAAAGTAAATAATAAATTAGGGTTCAATATTGTAGAAGTTAAACGAGGTGGCGAGTTGGTTGCTTTGTTTAAAGGAGTAGTCTACAGAACCTCAAAAAATTGGGAATAATGAAAGAAGCATATATAATAGACGGCATTAGAACGCCAATAGGAAATTATAAAGGAACGCTAAGTACAGTCCGTACGGACGATTTAGCTGCTTTAGTGATTGCTGAAGTAATAAAAAGAAACCCAGACATTCCAAAAGAAGCCATTGACGATGTGATTATGGGTTGTGCCAACCAAGCTGGTGAAGACAACCGAAACGTGGCAAGAATGGCTCTTTTGTTAGCAGGACTACCTTTTACGGTACCTGGCGAAACGGTAAACCGACTATGTAGTAGTGGTTTATCTGCCATAATTCACGCCAACAGAGCAATTAAAGCTGGTGATGGCGATTTGTTTATTTCAGGTGGTGTGGAGAATATGACGAGAGGTCCCTACGTGATAGCAAAACCTTCCAGCGCTTTTGGAACCGATGCTAAAATGTACGACAGTAGTTTTGGATGGCGATTCGTCAACAAGAAAATGCACGATATGTACGGCACAGACGGAATGGGAAATACCGCCGAAAATTTAGTTGAGAAACATAAAATCACTCGTGAAAATCAAGATGCTTTTGCATATAACAGTCAGATGAAAGCTTCCAAAGCACAAGAAAGCGGCCGTTTTGCTAAGGAAATTGTACCGGTGGAAATTCCACAGCGGAAAAAAGACCCGATTATTTTTAAAGATGATGAATTCATAAAACCCGGAACGACCAAAGAGATTTTGGCAAAATTACGTCCAGCCTTCAAAAAAGAAGGAGGAAGTGTTACAGCCGGAAACAGCTCTGGGTTAAATGATGGTGCTGCGGCAACTATTATTGCTTCAGAAGATGCTGTAAAGAAATACAATTTAAAGCCAATTGCTAAAATTCTAAGTTCTGCAGTGGTTGGGGTTGAACCTCGCATTATGGGAATTGGTCCTGTTGAGGCTTCAAATAAAGCATTGAAAAAGGCAGGATTAACGATGGAAGATATGGATGTAATCGAACTAAATGAGGCCTTTGCATCTCAAGCTTTAGCATGCATACGCGAATGGGGATTAAAAGATGATGATCCACGGATTAACCCGAATGGCGGCTCTATTGCTATTGGTCACCCGTTAGGCGTTACCGGAGCTCGTTTAACCTATTCTGCAGCTTTAGAGCTTCAGGAAACTGGGAAGAAATATGCTTTAGTAACCATGTGTGTAGGCGTTGGTCAAGGATATGCAGCGGTGATTGAAAACATTTCTGCGTAGGCAGAAATCTCACAGTCGGAAGAAAAAGGCTGCTGATTAGAGCTTAATTTATTTAGAAACAAAAAGATACCCGTTTGCACGGGCATAGATATGAAAATACTAATAACAGGAGGAAACGGAACCATAGGAAAAACAGTAACGAAACGTTTTTCTGAAGAAAACGATGAGGTTATAATCGCTGGAAGATCTTCAGGGGATGTTACGGTAGATATTGCAAATCCAGATTCTATAGAAGAAATGTTTCAGAAAACGGGAAACTTAGATGCTATTGTAAACATAGCCGGTGATGCCAAATGGGATTCGTTTGATAACCTTTCCGAAGAAGATTTTTACATTGGTATTAAAAGTAAAATGATGGGACAAGTTAACCTTGTTCGATTAGGAAGAAAACATCTTAATGACAATGGAAGCATCACATTAACCACTGGTATTTTAGCCGATGAGCCAGTTGATAAGACAACAAGTGCTGCAATGGTTAACGGCGCTGTAGAAAGTTTTACAAAAGCAGCGGCCTTAGAATTAACCAACGGACTGCGAATAAATGTCGTCTCTGCCGATATGGTTGAAGACGCATATGAAAAATACAAAGATTATTTTCCTGGAAATACACCCGTCCCAATGCGTAAAATAACTGATGGCTATTTTAAAAGTGTAAAAGGGAAAATTAACGGTGAAATAATCAGAATTAGAGCGTAATTATGACAAAAACACAGCATTACATACAAGGAAACTGGACTGATGGAAAAGGCGAAGGAAGCCCAATTCTTGATTCTGTTACTGGTGAGCATTTTACAAGTGTCACTACTGAAGGACTAGATATTCCTGAAATTCTTCAGTACGGAAGAGAAAAAGGAGATACGCTTCGGAAAATGACGTTTCAAGAACGGGGATTAATGCTTAAGAAACTAGCGTTCTATCTTCAGAAGAAAAAGAGACAATTTTACGAAGTAAGTTACCGTACTGGTGCTACGAAAGTGGATAGCTGGATTGACATTGAAGGAGGCTTTGGAAACTTGTTTGCCAATGCTTCGCTTCGGAAATTATTTCCAAATCAGCCGTTTCATGTAGAAGGAGATCCGGTCGATTTATCACGTGGTGGTCGTTTTATGGCGCATCACATTATGGTACCTCGCGAAGGAGTGGCAGTTCATATTAACGCCTTTAATTTCCCTGTTTGGGGAATGCTCGAAAAGTGTGCAGTAAACTGGATGGCAGGAATGCCCGCAGTTGTGTTGCCGGCACCACAAACAGCGTATTTAACTGAAGCTGTTGTGAAAGAAATTATCGTTTCAGGAATTTTACCAGAGGGATCACTACAGCTAATTAGCGGAACTGCTAAAAACATTTTAGATACGGTAGAATCGCAAGACGTCGTATCGTTTACAGGTTCGGCAACTACTGGAAAAATATTGAAGAAACATCCAAGATTAATTGAAGAATCGGTTCCGTTTACAATGGAAGCCGATTCATTAAACGCTGCTATTTTAGGAGAAGATGCCGTTCCTGGAACACCAGAATTTGATCTTTTCATTAAAGAAGTCCGAAATGAAATGACCGTTAAATGTGGTCAAAAATGTACGGCGATTAGACGAGTTATCGTTCCAGAAAATTTAGTGGAGGATGTTCAAATAGCGCTAGGCAAGCAATTGGATAAAGTTACCATTGGCGATCCCCGCTTAAAAGAAGTTAGAATGGGTGCTTTGGTAAACGATGCACAACGGACTTCAGTAAAAGAACAAATTGAAAAAATCACCAAAACAGCACAGATTGTGTATGGTGATTTTGATGAAGCCAAAACAGTTGGGGCTGATGCTAAAAAAGGATCGTTCGTAAAACCAATTTTACTTCGAGAAGACAATCCTTTTGCCAATGAAGCGGCTCATATCACTGAAGCGTTTGGTCCGGTAAGTACCATTATGCCTTATAAAACATTGGACGATGCGATTAAGCTTTCCAAAATGGGGAAAGGTTCGTTGGTAAGTTCGATTGTTACCAATGACGATAAAATTGCAAAAGAATATACCGTTTCCGCAGCTACACATCACGGTCGTATTTTAATTTTGAATCGGGAAAGTGCGAAGCAAAGCACAGGTCACGGTTCGCCATTGCCTAATTTGATTCACGGTGGTCCGGGTCGTGCTGGTGGCGGTGAAGAAATGGGTGGTGTTCGCGGTGTAAAACACTATTTACAGCGTTGTGCCATTCAAGGTTCGCCAACTTCACTTACTGAAGTTACCGGTATTTATCAACCAAAATCGGCTTACAAAGAATCTGAAAAACACCCTTTTGCATATCATTGGGAAGATATAAAACCAGGAATGTCATTAGAAACCCATAAACGAACCCTAACCGATACCGATATTATTAACTTCGGAAACTTAACGTGGGATCATTTCTATGCGCATACCGATATCACTTCTTTAGAAGGAAGCATTTTTGAAAAACGAACAGCCCACGGTTATTTTATTATTTCCGCAGCTGCAGGATTGTTTGTTTATCCAAACAAAGGCCCAGTAGCAGCAAATTATGGGTTAGAGGACATTCGTTTTTTACGCCCGTTGTATCACAACGATACGGTGTATGTTCGTTTAACGTGTAAACAGAAAGTAGATCGCGAACAAAAAGGAACCGAACTTCCTTCCGGAATTGTAAAATGGTACGTTGAGGTGTTCGATGCTGAACCGGATGAAGACCAAGAACCGTTGGTAGCGATAGCAACCATTTTAACGATGGTTCAGAAAAAGCAAGAAACATTTGTTGAAATGACTTCTGAAAAAATCGATGAATGTTTGTCAAAATTAACTGCAGATGCTAAACCAAAATGGGGGGTAATGACCCCGCAACACATGGTAGAGCATTTAGAATACACTTATAAAATTACTTCAGGTGAAATTCAAGACTTTGAAATTGCTACACCCGAAGAGATTTTAGAAAAGGTACATGCAAGCTTATATAACTATAAAAAATTTCCGAAAAACTCTCAATTTCCAATGCTTGAAAAAGATAAATTGGATGATTTAAAACATCCAAATTTAGAAACAGCCATTGAAAAATTCAAAGAGCAACGTGAAAAGTATATCAAATTTTTTAAGGAGAATCCCGACGCTAAATTAAAGAATTTAGTTTTTGGAGAACTCAACAAATACGAATCGTATTTATTGGAGAGAAAACACCTTAATCATCATTTTGAACAATTTAGATTAATATAATTATGTCAGAACAACAACCATACGTAAAACATACAATAGACAAACGAATAGCAACCATAGAATTTTTCCATCCGGCTCACAATTCACTGCCAGGAGATATTCTTGCAAAACTCGCAAATACCATCACTGAAATGGGTCAAAACGATGAGGTTTTGGTACTTGTTGTAAAAAGTGGAGGCGATAGAACTTTCTGTGCAGGAGCCAGTTTTAAAGAGCTTATCTCTATCGAAAATGAACAAGAAGGCGAAAAATTCTTTAGTGGTTTTGCTAATGTAATCAACGCGATGCGCAAATGCCCTAAGTTTATTATTGGTCGTGTTCAAGGAAAAACCGTCGGTGGCGGTGTTGGACTAGCAGCAGCGATGGATTATACAATGGCAACTAAATTTTCAGCTATAAAATTGAGTGAGCTGAACTTAGGTATTGGTCCGTTTGTAGTAGGTCCGGCAGTGCAACGAAAAATTGGAGCCAGCGGGATGTCGCAAATAGCGATTGATGCCAATTCATTTTATTCACCAGAATGGGCGAGAGATAAAGGTTTATTTACCAAGGTTTTTGAAACGACCGAAGAGCTAGACGAAGAAGTGCAAGCCTTAGCAGAACAACTTTGCGGCTATAACCCCGAAGCGGTAAAAGAAATGAAGCAAATGTTCTGGCGAGGAACCGAAGATTGGGATGAACTATTAAAAGAACGTGCCAAAATAAGTGGACGTTTGGTGCTTTCTTCTTTTACAAAAGAGAAGTTGAAACGGTTTAAGTAGATTAAAATGATTTACAGCTTTAAAGGTCACATACCCGTAGTCCACGAAAGTAGTTTTGTGCACCCGTTGGCAGCTGTTACTGGCAATGTAATTATTGGTAAAAACTGTTACATCGGCCCTGGAGCAGCTATTCGTGGGGATTGGGGCGAAATTATTCTGGAAGATGGTGTAAACGTTCAAGAGAACTGCACTGTACATATGTTTCCGGGAAAAAGTATTGTGCTTAAAGAAAGCGCACACGTAGGTCACGGCGCCATTATTCACGGTGCTAATTTAGGGCGCAATTGTTTAATTGGAATGAACAGTGTGATTATGGATGATGCTGAAATTGGAGATGAGTGTATTGTAGGAGCTATGGCATTCGTAAAAGCAGAAACGGTATTTCCAAAACGAAAATTAATAGTTGGTAATCCTGCAAAAGCTATTAAGGATATTTCAGACGAAATGGTAGACTGGAAAACTGCTGGAACTCGTTTATATCAACAATTGCCTACCGATTGTCACGAGAGTTTGAAAGAAGTAGAACCCTTACGGGAAATTCCGAAAGATAGACCTGTTCAGGAAGATTTTTATAAAACACTACAAGAGATTAATAGAAACGAATAAAATGAAGGAAACTGAATTTAAAATGCCCAAAATGGGTGAGAGTATTACTGAAGGAACCATTATCAATTGGTTAGTAAATGAAGGTGATTCGTTTGAAGAAGGCGATATTCTTTGTGAAGTAGCAACTGATAAAGTAGATAATGAAGTTCCGGCACCAGCTTCCGGTACGATGGTTGAACTTGTAAAAGCTGCACAAGAAGTAGTTCCGGTAGGTGATGTGATTGCTATTTTAAATCTTTCAGAAGAAAAGAGTTCCTCTAAAAAGTCAAAGACGGCTAAAAAAACGGCAACTTCAAAAAAAGAAACAAAGAAAAAAGTCCAGCCTTCCGTTTCCAAAGAAGCAAAAAGCAAAAAAGCGAACGCATCTTCAGCATTTACTGTTAATGAAAATATATTTATAAGTCCGTTAGTAGAAAGTATAGCTAGAAATAATCACATTAGTTACGAAGAATTGGCTAGAATTCCCGGTACTGGAAAGGAAGGTCGTCTTCGTAAAAGCGATGTGATTACATATATTGAAGAAGGGCGCCCTTTTAAGTTTGCGCAACCCGTACCTGAGGTTTCAGGCTTTCAGGTTCCCGATTTAAAATTTGATAAAGGAACTGGTAAAATAGTTGAAATGGATCGCATGCGCCAAATGATTTCAGATCATATGGTGTTTAGCGCAACAATGGCACCACACGTAACTGCTTATGTGGAAGCAGATTTGACTGATATGGTACATTGGCGAAATGCGAACAAGGTTGATTTCAAAGAAAAGCACAATGAAAAGCTGACGTTTACACCGCTTTTTATTGAAGCAGTAGCGAAAGCGATTCAAGATTTCCCAATGATTAATTCAAGTCTTGATGGGAAAAATATTATTGTAAAAGAAGAAATAAATATAGGGATGGCAACCGCTTTACCTTCCGGAAATTTAATCGTTCCGGTTGTAAAAGAAGCCGACAAAAAAGATTTAAAAGCTCTTGCTGAAAACACCAATGAGTTAGTTGGGAAAGCCAGAGATAACAAGTTGAAAGGTGATGATACCAAAGGTAGTACGTTTACAATTAGTAATGTGGGAACCTTTGGAAGTCTAATGGGAACCCCCATTATCAATCAACCGGAAGCAGCTATTTTAGCTACTGGAATTATTAAAAAACGAGCCGAAGTTATGGAACGTGAAGACGGTGATAGTATTGAAGTTCGGCACATGATGTATTTATCGTTGTCCTTTGATCATCGCATTGTAGATGGATATTTAGCCGGCTCTTTTTTAAGAAGGGTAGCTGATAATATGGAGCAATTTGATACAAAAAGAAAATTTTAAGATGAAGAAGATTTCAAAAGATATTTTAAAAAAAGCTTTTACAAACTTGGTGACGGCTAAGTCTTTGACTGAGTTATATGAAGAAAATTTTAAAACGGTTTCAAAATATGTACACGCAACTTCGCGAGGACACGAGGTAATTCAAACCGCCCTTGGTATGCAGTTAAAGCCTCAAGATTATGCGTTTCCGTATTATCGTGATGATTCAATTTTATTATCAATAGGAATGAAACCGTATGATTTAATGCTGCAAGTCTTGGCAAAAAAAGACGATCCCTTTTCAGCTGGACGAACGTATTATTCACACCCAAGTTTGCGAGATGATGATAAGCCTAAAATCCCGCACCAAAGTAGTGCAACAGGAATGCAGGCTATTCCGGCAACTGGTGTGGCGATGGGGATGTGGTACAAAGAGACTGAAAACTTACACAATAAAGATGAGGAACAACCTTTTGTGGTTTGTTCTTTAGGAGATGCATCTGTTACTGAAGGTGAGATTGCCGAAGCCTTTCAAATGGCAGCTTTAAAGCAATTACCCATTTTATATTTAGTGCAAGATAATGGTTGGGATATTTCAGCAAATGAAGCCGAAACGCGTGCCCAAAATGCCTATGAATACGCTGCGGGGTTTCATGGTTTGGAAGCGGTTTCTATAGACGGGACCGACTTTGAAGAAAGCTACAATACCCTTCAAGATGTAATTTCAAAAATTAGAACGGAGCGTCGCCCGTTTTTAGTTCACGCTAAAGTTCCGTTATTGAATCACCATACATCAGGTGTTCGGATGGAATTTTATAGAGATGATCTGGATGAAGCAAGGTCTCGTGATCCATACCCAAAACTTAAAAAGTTATTATTAGATAATGGTTTATCAGAAAAAGAACTTTCAGAACTAGAAACTGACATTCAAAAATCGGTTCAAAAGGATTATGAAAAAGCTTTAAAGGCTGAAGATCCTAAACCGGAAGACTTATTTACACACGATTTTGCGCCTACCGAAATTACTGAAGAAAAAGGAGAGCGATCACCAGAAGGTGGTGAAAAAGTGGTGATGGTAGATTGTGCCTTATTTGCGATTGAAGAGTTGATGGGTAAACACAAAGAGTGTTTGCTGTACGGTCAAGATGTTGGTGGTCGCTTAGGTGGTGTGTTTAGAGAAGCAGCAACCTTGGCACAAAAGTTCGGTGATAACCGTGTGTTTAATACACCCATTCAAGAAGCATTTATCGTCGGTTCAACCGTTGGGATGAGTGCTGTTGGTTTAAAACCAATTGTTGAGGTTCAGTTTGCCGATTATATATGGCCAGGACTGAATCAATTATTTACCGAAGTAAGCCGAAGCAACTATTTATCTAACGGAAAATGGCCGGTATCGATGATTCTTCGCGTGCCCATTGGCGCGTATGGTAGCGGTGGTCCGTATCACTCTTCTTCGGTAGAAAGTGTGGTGACGAACATTCGTGGACTTAAAATTGCGTACCCAAGTAACGGAGCCGATTTAAAAGGCTTAATGAAAGCGGCTTATTACGACCCTAACCCAGTGGTTATTTTTGAGCACAAAGGATTATACTGGAGTAAAGTAAAAGGAACTAAAGGTGCTACATCTTTAGAACCTGCCGAAGACTATCTATTGCCGTTTGGCAAAGCGTGGTTGCTACAAGAAATCTGGAAACAAGAAGATGAAGAAACCCTTTCCATTATTACCTACGGAATGGGCGTGCATTGGGCAGTAAATGCTTCCGCCGAATTAGGAATGGAAGACCGCATAGAAATCGTTGATCTTAGAACGTTACATCCGTTGGATTATGAAACCGTATTCAAGTCGGTAAAAAAATGCGGAAAATGTTTGGTGGTGACCGAAGAACCTTCAGATAATAGTTTTTCAAGAGCGTTACAAGGTAGAATTCAAGAAGAATGTTTTCAACAATTAGATGCACCTGTTATGATAATTGGTAGTGAAAATATGCCGGCGATACCTTTAAATTCAACATTAGAAGAAACAATGATTCCTTCTACTGAAAAGGTGAAAGCTAAAATTGAAGTATTATTGAATTATTAAATTTCTGTATCTTTCGAGGTAATTTTTACTATGTTGCTTCGAATACTTTTTATTTTCCTAATTACTTTTTCAGGAATGGCTCAAGAGCCTGTTTCTGTATTGGTAGATAGTTTAGCTAATGCTTCCTCAGAAGTTGAAAAGTCTAAAATTAGTGTATCTATAGCTTCTCAATTAAAGAATGATGATTGGGACCGTGCTTTATACTACTTAAATATTGCCGAAAAAAGTGCTGTCAATTCAGGTTCTGAAGAAGTAATAGCTAAGTATTACAATGCAGCCGGAGACTTATTTTTTAGTAAAGATGCACTCGACATAGCATTGAAATATTACCTAAAAGCTTACGATTATTACCAAAATCAGCCTTCTAATGATACATCAATAACTCTTGAGCAGAACCTAGCAGTAACTTATGGGAGAATCAAAGAACCAGAAAAAGCACGTTTCTTTTTTAAAAAACTCTATGGTTACGCGGAGAAAGAAAAGGACACGGTTCTGTTAGCAAAAATATTGAATAATTTAGGCACCAGCTATTTAAACTCACAAGTTGATTCGGCTAGTTATTTTTATAAGCGTTCAGAAAAATTATTAAAAAAGGTCCCGGGCGAAACATACTTGAAAGCTTATCTTAACGGTAACTTAGGAAGGGTTTATTTTTTAAAAGACAGCTTACAAAAAGCAGAAAAGCACTTCACGTTAGCAACAAGTTATATAGAAAAAAATACTAATCAAAGGTCACAGTCTAAAGGGTGGATTTATAATTCTGTTGCTACGTATTACGAAAAGATAAATCAATTAGACTCTGCCATCGTTTACGCTACAAAAGCGAATAAAGCACTAACCGAAAGTAAGTTTAGCTTCGAAAATCAAGCAGCTCTTAAAACACTTTATAAAAACTATCTAGAAAAGAAGGATTATAAAAACGCTGCCGAATACTTTCAGAAATATGATCAAGTAAGGGATAGTTTAAATATAGAAGAAAAGACGGCGAATGTTGAAAAAATAAAGATTGAACAAGAATATAAAACCAAAGAAGAAATTCGTGATTTAAAGGAAAGTAAACAGCGGTTTAGAAATTACATTATTCTTTTAATTCTTCTTGCTGGTTTGTTGTTATTAGGCATTTTATTGGTGCGTTTTAGAAACAAATTAAGAAATACCAAGCTTGAAAAGCAATTAGCAGTTGCCAGACAGAAAGAGCTCGACAGCAATCTTCAGCTAAAAAATAAAGAGCTTATTGGTAAAGCTATGGTAGAAATACACCGCACCGAAATTATCGAAGAGATTCTACAAGACCTCAAAGAAGTAAAACGTAAAGCTGCTAAAAAGGAAACGCAACAAGCTATTGATTATATCGCCAAGCGATTAAAACGTGATACAAACAGTAATATTTGGGAAGAATTTGAAATGCGCTTTGAGCAAGTTCACGAATCTTTCTATAAAAACCTTTCCAAAAAACACCCTGATTTAACTTCAAAAGATAAACGGTTATGTGCACTGTTAAAGTTGAATCTTACTTCAAAAGAGATTGCACAAATTACAGGACAGTCTTCAAAATCCATTGAAAATGCCCGTACCCGACTTCGGAAAAAATTAGAAATCACCCATTCTGATGTTGAATTATCTGCTTACTTGTCAAGCTTCGGACAATAAAGGGTATAAATTTACAAAAACTTAAAGTGTCTGAAAATCAAATAATTAAAACTATTTGAGTGCTAATCTTGTGCTCGATTTTAAGCTATGAGTGATTTTAGTAGGTCTAAATATTATGTGTAGCTCTAAACAGCGCATACATTTGAAAAAGTTTTGAAACCCAAAACGAATAAAAATGAAAAAGAAAGATCAAGAAGATAATTTGGATGAGCTATTAGAAAATAGCAAAGACAAAAAGAACGCTTTGAAAAAGCTTATCAAAGAGTTGAACAAGAATAATAATACTAAACCAAAATCTAATTAAAATGAAACATATGAAAACGATTATTACACTTTTTACTTTGTTAACAGTTTTTGTTGCCCAAGCACAATGGACAACCGAAACTGATGTGAACACCTTGGTTGCAGAATCTGAAGCACTTGATATGCAAGCCAAAGGCACTTCTGATGGAATGACTTATGTAGTGTTTTGGAAAAACTTTGGAGAACCTGTTAATATTGAGCTACGCATGCAAATTTTAGATGCAGACGGAAACCAAATTCTTGGTGCCGATGGGATGTTAGTGAGCGATCAAATACCAATGGGGACCTTTACGGTATTATGGAATATGGTTGTTGATGCTGATGATAATTTATATATAGGTGTAACTGGCACCGGTGGTGGCGACCCCGCTTATGTATTTAAATTTGATAGCGATGGAAATGCTATGTGGGACTCAAATGGTGTAAATGTAGGTAGTGGTAATAAAGTAACCATTTTACCACTTTCTGATGGAGATGCTATTGTTAGTTGGTTGGCTTCAACTGGAACTGTAATGCAAAAGTATGATGAAACTGGAACTGCAGTTTGGCCCTCAACTATGCCTATAGAGTTAGAATCAGGATTTACAGCTCCTGCAAATTTCTTTGAAATTGGCGATGGTGATATTGTTGCTGTTTTTCATTCCTTATTGAGTGGGGTTAATACAAATTTATATGCTCAGCGTTATGATAGTGATGGTAACCCAGTTTGGACCAATGCTACCCAACTGGCTGAAGGTTCAACTGTCTTTAATCGTAATTATACCGGAGTACAAGATGGTGATGTGGTGTATATGGGCTATTTTTCTGCTGCAAATAATCGTTTTGACTCTTATTTACAAAGAATAAATCCAGACGGTACAATTCCTTGGGGAATTAACGGAGTTGATTTTGATGTAGAACAAACAGACTATGAAATGAATACAGAAGTTGCTTTTCAATCTGGGTCACAATATGTTTGGGCTGTTTCAACATTTACAAATAGCACACAAGATCAACGTGGTGAATTTGTTCAAAAATTTGATAAAGAAACCGGAGCAAGACAGTTTACCGATAACGCTAAAGAGGTTTTTCCGCTTGGTTCAGAAAAAGTGCACGCCGGAAGTCTTCAGCTAAAGAACGATAGCCCGCTTTTCCTTAACAAAGAGGGAGCGGATAATGGAGCAACACCAACTACTTTAAATGCTGTGTACCTTGATGAAAACGGGGATTTTGCTTGGTCAGAAGAAACAATGCCTATCGCTACCTTTTCAGCAAATAAAGGCCGTGTACAATATACCATGCCAGTAAATAACCAGAGCGTTGCTGTATTTAAGGAAGATAAAGGAGAAGGTGAAAAAATATACGCACAGAACGTTGTAGATGAAGAACTGAGTGTAGACGAATTTTCAAATGCATCATTTACTTATGCCAATCCGGTGCAAAATGAAATAACACTTAACAGTACCGTAGCTATCGAGCAAGCTGCAATATACAATATGTTAGGTCAACAGGTTTTCAATAAAACTTACAACGGAACCACTCAAATAAATATAGATGTTCAAAGCTGGACTCCTGGAGTATATATTATGCAATTGAAAGCCGATAATGGAACTTCAAAAAGCATAAAATTGATTAAAAAGTAAGCTACTCCTCAATTTTACTTTAAGAAGGCTGCTCTATTATAGGGCAGCTTTTTTTAACAGAAATAAAAAGAGAAGTGCCTAAACACTTCTCTTTCTAAATACTAAAACAAAAAAACAAACATTATAACTTGATTAGTTTTACAGATTGAACTGCTTTTCCTGCTTGGACTTTGGCAATGTAGTTGCCTGCTGCAAGTCCGGATATGTCGATGGTTAGGTTGTTGCTATTTTTTCCAGATATTTGCTTTACCTCTTGCCCCAATATGTTGTAAATGTTGATACTAGAAATTGCTTCTTTTGAAGTAAAGGTAACCTCGCCATTTGTTGGGTTTGGGTACGAGCTTATTTCGGCTACGGTTTCTTCGCCAACCCCTAATGGTTCATCGGCTACATAGATATTAAATTTTACATCTTCTGGCATAACAGAAATATCCTCGGTGTAAATAGTCCAGTTGCTGCCATTGTACCATACCCCAATTGTGTTGTCCATAATAATATTGCTAGGATCCCCAGTAGCCCCCCAATTATGAGAAACCACGGGATATGCATCAGGTTTGCCGTTTAGGCTTGGGTGGTCAATTGTTGTATAATTGCTCGAAGTGTTCCCTGCAGTTGTGGTATGGCTAAAAGCAGTGGCACCCCCTGTGCCTTCATCAATTAATAAAGTAAAAACAGCTCCATTTGGTATGTTGGTAGTCGTTTCTTCATTATAAATGTGCCATCTATCTGTACTTGCATTGTACCAAAAGCCATAATTATTGTTGTTATATACATTATTTGGGTTATAATAGGTAGCATACACGATAACAGCATTTGGATCCCCATTAATGGCCGGGTCATTTAGTTCTATGTCATAACTTGTCCCGTCTGCTTCTGCACTGATCATTTTTCCACCTTGTGGAATGTAAATGTTATATGATGATCCTTCTACGATGTCTGTTACGTCTTCATTATACACAGTCCATACTGAACCATCATACCATGTGCCGCTAACTTTATCATTGTATTGTACTCCGCCATTGTCAAGGTTATGGGTTACAATAAAAGTGGCACTACTGTTTCCATTTAAATCGGGATGATCTAAATTGGTTATATTAAATGAAGAATTAGCGGCCGTTGCGGTGTGTACAAACACCTCGTCTTGTGCTGATACTACTGTAAAAAGCAGCATACCTAAAAATGTAAAAATTGTTTTCATAATACTAAGTTTTAAATTGTTGAATTAATTTCTGACACCAAAAGTAGCGCGCACTGTTTTGATTTTCAGAAGGTAAAGACTTGTAATTGTTAGGGGGAATACCCTGTTTTTTTAAGGGGTCAATACCATAAAACAAATGTATTTGAAGAAAGGGAGTAACACTATTACCAATGTAACAGAGTATATAACGTATGTAACATAAATGGTTTATTTATGAAATAATATAACGGTAAGTCAAAAAAAAACGCCCTCAATTCGAGGGCGTTTACTTTTTATTGTTTCGTTGCACCGGGGGGATATTCGGCTAAAATTTCTTTTACAATTTCACGAATGCGTTCTTCTTTATCTTCAATATCTCCGCTAGTAATGAGACGGGCACTACCGATACCTTGCCAGACTAACTCATTAGTGTTGGCATCAATAAAATCTATAAAAAGACTTCCCTCGGTAGATCGAGAAACAGTATTTCCATAATATCCTCCATAGTACCATGGTCTCCAGCCCCAACCATAGCCAAAGTTGTTGTTGTAAACATCTACACGTTCACGTTCCTTGGTAAAGATACTGATCAAAAGATCAGGAGATTCTTGTTTATTAAGTCCTTTAGCACTTAATTCGGCATCAATAGCACGTAAAATGCGCTTTTTGTCTAAATCGTTTATTTCGGCTTTGTCAATACCAGGCTTGTAAAAAGCAAACGAATTATAGGTGTTAAAATCAGCTTTTCTATCATAGTCTGTTGCCACTCTTACTGAAGAACAAGATGAGACAACTACTAATAATAACAATAAGGGTATAAATTTTAATGCTTTCATGGTGTTTCGTTTAGTTTAATAAATCATCATCAACGAAATTAGGAAGTGTTACCTGTAAGTTTGGATTGTTGTCCATAGCTCTTTTAATGGCAAAAACTGCTTCGTCATTCCGTGCCCAACTTCGGCGTGCAATTCCATTATTTACATCCCAGAACAACATACTTTCTAACCTTCGTTGTGCATCTATAGTACCATCAAGAACCATACCGAATCCACCATTTATTACTTCGCCCCAACCAACACCACCACCGTTATGGATACTTACCCAAGTGGCGCCGCGGAAACTATCGCCAATTACATTTTGTATGGCCATATCTGCTGTAAAGCGACTTCCGTCATAAATATTGGATGTTTCGCGGTATGGGGAATCAGTTCCTGAAACGTCGTGATGATCACGACCTAATACTACTGGTCCTATTTCCCCTTCTTTAATAGCCTTGTTAAAAGCAGCAGCTATTTTAATACGGCCATTAGCATCGGCATATAAAATTCTAGCTTGCGAACCCACTACCAGTTTATTTTGTTGGGCACCCTTAATCCAAGTAATGTTATCCTGCATTTGTTGTTGGATTTCTTTTGGGGATTCTTTCATTAACTCTTCTAATACTTCGGAAGCAATTTCATCTGTTCTTTGAAGATCCTCTGGTTTTCCAGATGCACATACCCACCGGAAAGGGCCAAAACCATAGTCAAAACACATAGGCCCCATAATGTCTTGTACATACGAAGGGTATTTAAACTCTCTATTGGGTTCTTCAGAAAGAATATCCGCCCCAGCACGGGAAGCTTCTAAAAGAAACGCGTTTCCGTAGTCGAAAAAATACGTGCCTTTCTCCGTGTGTTTGTTAATTGCGGCTGTTTGACGACGCAAACTTTCTTGTACTTTTTCTTTAAACGTTTCAGGATTGTTGGCCATCATTTCATTTGCTTCTTCATAGCTCATTCCAACGGGATAGTATCCTCCTGCCCACGGATTATGAAGTGATGTTTGATCACTTCCTAAGTCAATGTGAATGTCAACTTCAGCAAAATGTTCCCATACATCTACTACATTTCCATCGTATGCAATAGAAACAGTTTCTTTATTTGAAGTAGCTTTACGCACACGGTTTGCTAGGTCTTCTACATTAGATATCACCTCGTCTACCCATCCTTGTGTATGACGGGTTTCAGTAGCCTTTTTATTTACTTCAGCACAAACTGTAACACAGCCTGAAATATTACCGGCTTTGGGTTGTGCTCCACTCATTCCGCCTAAACCAGAGGTTACAAATAACCCTCCTTTAGGTTCTTTTTTAATTTTTCTGAAACCATTTAGAACAGTAATCGTTGTTCCATGAACAATACCTTGAGGGCCAATATACATGAAACTTCCAGCGGTCATTTGCCCATATTGAGTAACGCCAAGTGCGTTGAATTTTTCCCAATCATCTTGTTTAGAATAGTTGGGGATCATCATTCCATTGGTAACCACTACTCTTGGGGCATCTTTATGACTAGGAAACAATCCCATAGGGTGTCCAGAGTACATGGCGAGGGTTTGTTCGTCGGTCATTTGGGACAGATATTGCATAGTCAATAAATATTGTGCCCAATTTTGAAATACGGCTCCATTGCCCCCATAAGTAATCAATTCGTGTGGATGTTGGGCTACAGCATAATCCAGGTTGTTCTGTATCATGAGCATAATGGCCTTTGCCTGTTGACTCTTTCCTGGATACTCATCGATGGGCCGGGCATATATTTTATAATCTGGGCGAAAGCGGTACATATAGATGCGTCCGTATTCTTCTAATTCTGCTTTAAACTCAGGTAGGAGTGTGGCGTGGTGTTTTTTATCAAAGTACCGTAGGGCATTGCGTAAAGCGAGTTTTTTTTCTTCAGCAGAAAGGATTTCTTTTCGTTTAGGAGCGTGGTTGATAGCTGTATCGTACGCTTTTTCTTTTGGTAGTTGTTTGGGAATGCCTTCTTGTATGGTTTCTTTGAATGTCATATAGTTCTGTTTAGCCTGTTTTCTTTATGAGAAAAAAGTGAAAAAATTACTTGTTGTTTTTTGTATTTGTTTTTTTGTTAAAACCATAAGGACAATGCCTACAGCCACTTTCACAGCAATAACCACGTTTTAAGTGATATTGCTCGGTAAAGCATTTGTAACCTTCTGGCGTTAGGTAAAAATCGCCTTCTTCAATCTTTATTCTTTTCTTTGGAAATAGCATAGTACAAAAATACAAAATTCAGTATTGAACCGTCTCAATAATATACGTTGCAATTTTAAACTACATTAATGAAAAAAGCTCTTAGTATTACTAAGAGCCTGAGGTTTTATCGTTTTAAAACATTAAAAGCTATTTTACCGAAGCGGTATCCATATTTAATTTTTTTTGAATGGAAAGGACCACATTCTCTAAACGCTCTATTTTAGCGTCTTGTTCTTTTAATGCGTTCACTAAAATGGGGATTAGTTCACTATAGCTTACTCCCATAGTTTTATTTTTATCATCACCAATGGCTACCAGTTCAGGGATAATTTCTTGAAGTTCTTGTGCCATAAAACCAAAATGTTCTTCATTGTCTTCATCATTTTTATAAACGTACTTATAGGTGTTTATATTAGTAAGAATATTCATTCCCAAGCTTAAGGTTTTGATGTTTTTCTTTTGCCGGCGATCAGAAACAGTTACATAATCATCTGCATAAACATTGTCCCAGGCATTACCAGAGCGCCCTAAATCCCTACGACGATTAGAAATAGGGTAAAAAGCAAAATCGCTAAAGTTGTAGTCGGCTGTTGTTCCGCCTCCACTCCCAATATTAATGCGAAGTCCGCCATCAACATCGTTATCATTGGTGTGAATACCTCGGGTATAGACCCTTCTAAAATGTGCATTAAACCTGCCAATATCCAAAGCTCCGCTTACGGTATTGTCAGTTGCATTGACGGATGGGTATATTAGATCATCGGTCATAATATACCTAGTAGCATTGGCAAACCTAAAATTATAGGATCCACTATTGGATGAATTGTTCATTGCAAATGTGTTGCTGCCTTCAGTGAGTAGTTGTGTGTTAAAGTTGTCATTTTGAATATTAATACCATCTGAACCTGTGCCAGGCACTTTTACGTCCAATTGATTTAAAGGAGATAGGGTGCCAATACCTACTTGAGCTTGTAGAAATATTGTTGTAACAAGCAGAAAAGTGATAAAAAGATAATGTTTTAAAGTAATGGATTTCATAAGTAGTAATTTAGTAGGGGTTAGTTTACACGATACTTACGAGATAATCGACGTATTGGTTTTAATTATCGATAAAATGTTGTTTTTTAGTTGTTGAAAATCAGAATAATAGAAATTGCTATATAGTTTTTACCTTTACTTTATGATTATTTTGGTGTCCCCTTTTTTACTTCGGAAAAAATTTACTGGAATTGCGTTATGGCCTTTCTTACTATTAAAAGATAGTGCTTTAAAAGCCGATGCTATTTTTATGAACCATGAACGCATTCACCTGCGGCAACAGATAGAGCTATTAGTGTTGCCTTTTTATTTGTGGTACGGAATTGAATATTTAGTACGGTTGGTACAATACCAAGATAGGCATAAAGCCTACCGAAACATTAGTTTTGAACGGGAAGCGTATGCAAAGGAAAGCGACCTTTTCTATTTAAAGGACAGGCCGCTTTGGTTTTTTTTAAAATTTATTTGAACTTATTTTATTTTTTAATGGCAAAAATCCAGGTGCCAAGGCCTTCTATAGTTACTAAGCATTTTTCAGCTTCTTGGGAGATTATGATTGAAAGATAGGACGTTTTGAGGGTTTCATGTTTTTGAAATGTTGGTTTTTTTAAAACATTAATTATTGTCTTTCAATATAAATTTATTTTTACTCAAAAGGACATCAGAAAATATTAAAGGATTGTGAATATGATATGCTAGATTGCGAGGAGGATTAACATTTTTTTCTGTACTTGTCATCAATTTTATGCTTTTATGTTCTTTAACTAGAGGTTTTTTAATATAATGAATAGGTTTGTTTATGGTTGTTGTGGATTCATTGGTAGAAACTGTAGACAGTTTTTCAACTTTAATAAAGTTATACTTAGAAATTCCGATTGGAATATTTTCAGTGTTTTTCAAGCTTAATAATTTGACCTCGTGAACGTGTATATTTTGTTTTACTTTTTGCGCCATCATACTTGATGTTATAAAAAATAATATGAGTAAAAGTGTCTTCATGAATTTTAAATTTTGTTGATTAAAATTACTACCGCACCGCCTGTAATATCTCCTCCATAATTCCTGATCCTAAATACAGCATTTCCATTTTGACTTTCAACATTTTCTATCACTAAGTTTGCTGCTATTGATGAAGGGACAGGTCCTAATAAATTAACAGATATACTCGAGCCTGCAGTAATATCAGGGATTGAAACGGTATAAACATTAAGGCCAGTAAAAATACTTCCTAAACTTACATATCCTGTTTCAATATGATTGAGCTTGTTTAGAAGTAGCCACCTGTTTTGAAAACCATTATATTGTAAAGTTATAGTAGAGAACTGTCCTGTAACTATAAAATCTTTTTCTCCTGGCACAAATATTCTTCTAGCTCCGTTTGAAGCATTATTATTATGTGCAATAGTCATGATTTCATCTGTAGTATTTTGAATAACTATTATTTGGCCGTCTGCATTAGCTGAAGGTATAAAGCCTGAAATAGTAAATGAATCTGTGGGGCCTGTTATTCTGTAGAAAGAATATGGTTCAGTACCTAAAGAGATATTATTATTAAAACCATCTGTTAAAGTAAGGGCAGGGCCTTCTCGCAATGAGAGTGCTCCATTAACATCTAATGTGCTTTTCGGATCAGTTGTATTAATCCCAACTTGAGCGAACGTGATAGATACAGAAAAAATTAATATAAGTGTTAAAAGGTTACGGTATTTTTGTTTAGTTGTCTTCATAATCGATATATCATTATTATTTGGCATCATAATGATAAGAAATCTATTTATTGAAATGTGAGAAATTCGATGAAGCACCAAAAAACCTATATAACTAACATTCACAGGGTTATTGACTAATAGGTAGAGGTGTAACTAAGATTGAGAATATAGCGTATAAAAAAAGCCTGAAGCATATTTGCTTCAGGCTTACTGCTAGGCTTGTATTGGGGGCTACTTTTTAATCAGTTTTTTGGTTACCGTTCCAACTTCGGTATCAATTTTCACAAAATAAATCCCTGTGTTAAGTTGTGATAGCTTAAGTTGATAGTTGTTGGTTTTTGGGCCTACTTTCTTATTGATTTTTCTCCCTAATAAATCGTATACCGAAATGTTTTCTAAATAAGCATTTGGCGAAACGATGTTAAGCGTATGGCTTGCCGGATTTGGGAAGATGGTAACATTTGAAAGAATATCCGTCACATCTAATACTACACTGCTTTTAAACTGAAGGGTGAAACGGCTGTTAAATTGCCCTTTAACAGTTGTAAATTCGTAATCCGTTTCGCTTAAATTGGTAATATTGTTGTTTTTGTTGTCGATTAGGTACACTGTGGTATCTTCTATGTTAATACCTTCTATATCATTGATAGAAATGCGGTATGTTGTTTCTTCGTCAATCTGTGTGTCAAACCCAAGTGATACTTGAGTCTCATTTTCAAGTGGTGCTAATCCTTGGATGGCCAATTGTTCTCCTGAAGGCATTTCAGAATACAATGAAACAGGTGTTGCTAATCGCTTGCTATCGTATTTAGTATCAAGACCATTGGTTGAGGCATCAGAAAACCCAATAAGAATGGAACTTCCCATTTCCCATCTTTCATTATATACACTTAGCCATATACGGTCACTTTCAAATGAGGTTTTTCTGTAAGTATCATTATTTTCATTGACTCTCATGTTATTGTTGAAAACAGCAGTTGCAGCAGCTGTGGTTTTTACTCCAAATCCTTGCCCTGAAGCAATGTACCCATTAGGTTGAGTTGAATTGCCTGGATCGTTTCCTGCAGCAGATCCTCCCATTTCATTATACATAGAGATATCGCTCATGTTATAATTGTTAGGGTTATAGCCTGGATAAGATGGGTTAGGGGCTGTTAGGTGTTCCCAAAAATAAAGTGTTTGTATAGTTGGATTTGCGTCTAAAAATGCATCTGCATCAATTGCTGAAGGATATGGATTACTTAACATATTTGGGCTATCGTTTGCTTCGGTGTTGAACAATAAATCAAATGTTATAATTCCATTATTTAAAGTCCCTTGTGTGTAATCTAGCGTAAATGACCCTGTTCCAGTTGGCGTTGTTTGAGGACGGACCAAATACCCTTCTCCTGCATTGATGGTTCCTGTGTAATTTACCCAGTTATCGCCATTGTCATCAGCAAAATTTTCAGCTAAAGGGAAATCATTTTCTACATCTTCATTAGGAACAAAATTTCCAGTAATATGGTTACGTACCATTACTGAGGTGCCATACACACCATTTCGGGTTTCTCCAGAAACGGGACTACCCAATATCATAAAATCACGTTCATCTAAGTTAGGTGTGATTTTTTCTACTGAAATAGTACCATTGTTTATAGTTACTGCATCATTGTCTTGTTGTACAACACTGCCTTCATGTGCAATAAATAGGTTTCCGTTTACAGTAATGTCTCTTTGCACATTAATGTAATCTCCAGCACCTACCGTTAATGTTTGGCTTGCATCTACTTCACAAGCGCAGGCTTCAAAACTTGTATTTGTTGCAGTACTATAATTGGCACTAATTTTTGCATTTGAACCTACTGAAGGAATGCCGTTAGACCAACTTGCTCCATTATAGCTTGTTGTCTCGGCTTCTATTGTTACTGTTGCAGTACAGGTTGATTTATTAGCATAATCATCTTCTACAGTTAAAATCACCTCAAATGATTTTCCAACATCGGCACAAGTAAATGTGGTTTTAGAAGCTTCTATACTTCTTTTAACTATTCCAAAATCATCTGTTGAGCCGTTGTCTATATCGTCTGCTGTTATTGTTACGGTACCAGTGTTTTTATCTAATGTTGCTGTAAAATCTTGGCATACTACTGTAGGTGGTGTGTTGTCATAGTTTGGGTCTTTAACTAAATAGAAACCGCCATCGTAGCCACTTACTAATATGTTTCCACTTTCAAAGTATGGATACACGTTCCAAACGCCTGCAAAAGAGGCATTATTGCTGTCTGGGTACGTATCAAAATAATCAACTTCCTGCATGTTTTTATTAGCAATATCATCTATTTTAATAACACGCATGCCAGCACCATAATTTGCCAAATAAAAACGATTTCCTTTTACATATCCATTATGGTCAATTGCAGCTGTTGGCCCAAAATAATTAAAATGAAATACTGGATTATCAAGATCTTCAAAATCAAAAATCACAGTTTTAGTATTAAAGCCAAACTCTTGCTCGTCTAATTCGTCACCTAATATAAAATAGCGCTGATCTTCTGTGAACCAGCCTTGATGTGTATAATCCCTATTGTCATAAGTTATGGTTGAAATTTTAATTGGGTTTAATTTATCAGTAACGTCCATTATTAAGACTTCGTCTTCATTACTTCCTATAAAAATTTCTTTCCCCGTATAATCATTATCAGGCCCATTATATGTTACCACTTGTGCATCGTGAGTATATAGTTCATCATCATGTACACCTTCCAATACTGGATTTGTTGGGTCTTGAATATTTATAAACCAAGGGCCCCCTTTAGAAGGACCGTTTCTGCTAGTACCAACCACGTAGGCATACCCTGTGTCTTCATTTATAACAATATTGTGTGCTGAACCAAAACCTCCATAACGTGCATCTGTAGAAAAAATTTCAGGTGGGTTTGTTACATTTCTTAGTTTTGTTAAGTCAAAAACTTGCATACCATGACCACTAGCTTCACTAACTATAAAAGCATGATTGTTATAAGTTTTAACATCATGCCATAAGCTGCTACGGTTATTATGAGAAGGAAGTTTTCCTAAATATATAGGGTTAATAGGGTCTGATATGTCTATAAAAACAGTACCGTTGTTTACGCCCATGATGGCATACTCTTTTCCTGAGTTTGGATCTGTCCAACCCCAAGAATCATTTCCGCTGCTTGCGTCAAAAGTTGATAATGGAATAAACGATTGAAGTGTTAGCCCGTCACACGGATAGGGGCCGGCCATGCCGCCATCACACGGAGTTTGTGCAGAAATAATACAGCAATTCAATAAAATTGCAATAAGTATAAATTTATTCATTAGAAATTATATTTAGTTAGTATTTGTTATAATATTATTCAATAAATGTAAATTCTACAGTACATGGTTTTTCTACACCTACGTGACCTCTTCCATCTCCAGAATCACCATTATTTTCAAATCCATCGGAAACAAATATGTCTATTTCAACCTTAAACGGGTAGACTTGCCCTGCAGTAAGATTTACATAGAATACTTGAGAAGTATCGTGTCTAAATTGCTCATAGTAACCTAAATCCTCGTTATAAAGTGAATAGGAATGAGTGTATACTACATGTGGCGTGCCATCAAATGTAAACCTAAAAAGTCCTTCTTGAGTAGACATACTCATTTTTCCGGAGCTGGGAAGGTTTATTTTTCCCGCACCAAAATTAAAATTGGTTTCAATTCTATAGATTCCACTATATTTAGGTGTAAATGATGATCCGTCTCCTATACCATCAACTTCCATCCAGTCTGAAGAGCCATTATTATATGCTGTGCTACCTGTTTCTGTTCTGATGTCTAAAGGTGATTGTTCAAATTTTTCAGATTGTTCCCTTAAGTATTGTGGGTTCCATTGTGACCCATCCCAAGCATAAATACCTGGTGAAACGTCATTTGCGCCTGTGTTGGTTACATTTGTATTGAAAACTACGGTTCCTTCCACCAAGCTACCTCCGTTGGGATTCGTTACGGGAGCTTGAACGTTGCTAGCTGTTAAAGCGACCTTTGGGAATACAAGTCCGATAGAATTGTTGTTTTGTAAGTCTAACATTCCTTCAGGGGTCGTTTTTCCAATTGCTACTTGTGCTTTTACAGGAATAAAGATTCCTAAAAGGAAGGTTAATAAATATAGTTTAGTAGTTTTTTTCATAATATCTATTTTAAGTTAAAAACTTAAATTTCATCTATATACGAAATTTCAATCCTGCAAGGAATATCTGCTCCTATATAACCCCTACCATCGTCTAGTCCCACAAGGTTTCCATTTCCTTTAAAGCCATTTCCCGAATCCTGATTAAACTGTAAATTAAAGGTGTAAGTTTGACCGCCTACCAAATCGACATAAATAGTTTTGTCAGTTTGAATCCAAGTATTACTGAATTGTGTTCCAGAACCTACATGTGTGTTGTAGGTTGAATAAGATTTTATATCAATAAGCTCAACAACGGGAGTGGGAGTATTAAAAGTAAACCTAAAATCTCCTTTAGCTTGTACCGTATTTATATTGGTTGAATCAATCACTTCACCACCTCCATAGTTAACATTTATATTAATCTTATATACTCCAGAGTATTTTGCTGTAAAGTTGTTTCCGCTTAAAGCACCTAAGTTGGGAACATCCTCCCAACCAAGAATGGAAGAAGGCCTTAATACAGCGTTTTGTTCGTAAAACTTAAATTGACGGACGTAAAAGTGTGTAATCCATCTAGACCCATCCCAAGAATAAATTCCTGGCTCTACATCAAAACTTCCTGTATTAGTAGTGTTTGTATTGTAAACTGTTGTCCCTACAGCTATAGGGCCACCCTGCGGATTTATTACAGGTAATTCAACATTGGAGGCAGTTAGTGCAACGTTTGGGTATACAATTCCGTGTTCGTTACTCTCTACATCAAGAATACCTTTGGGGTTATTGGTGCCTATTCCCACTTGTGCAAAACAAAAATTGCTAAGCAAGAATACTGCAAGACAAACTAGAAAAGTTGTAATTTTTTTCATTTCAATGATATTTAGTTTTCTATGTATGTAAATTCCACTGAGCAAGGGACGTGGTCAGGTATACCAATATAGCCTCTTCCAGTACCCGAGTTACCATTGCTTACAAACTCAGGAGACGGTAATTGATCAAATTGTAAATTAAAAGTATAAGATGTCCCTGCTGTAAGGTTAACATATCTAACAATTGAAAATTGTTCCCAGATAGCATAATATCTAGTGCCCAGCAAGGTTGAGTTACTATGAGCAGGAATTATTATATCGCTTGATAGGCCGTCAAAAGCAAATTTAAAATTTCCTTTTTGAACGGATACGTCAATACCTCCAGGCTCTAAATCTTTAACGTATCCTCCTCCATAATTTAAATTAAGTTCAATTTTATAGGTTCCAGAATATTTAGCCGTGAAACTTTGATTGTCAGTCACTCCTAAATTAGGTATGTCCTGATATCCTGCATTTGAAGCTGGTTGTATCATACCATTATTTGAAGAGCCACTCTGTTTGAAAATTTCAGATTGTTTTTTTGTGAACTTATTGTACCATTCTGTACCAGTCCAAACATAAATACCCTTATAAACATCATTACTACCAGTGTTGGTCGTGTTAATGTTATAAACAACAGTCCCTATTGGAATACTCCCTCCTTGAGGGTTCACTACGGGTAATGGTTCGTGGGTGGCAGTTAAAGAAACTCTAGGTAAAATAATACCAGCGGTGCTACTGTTCACATCAAGAATACCATTAGGGGTGGTCGTGTTAATACCTACTTGTGCAAAAAGCTGAACAGATATAAAGAAGGTAAAAAAGAAAACACAACGTTTAAAAGTAAAAATTGGTTCCATAAACAGTTAGTTATTAGTTGATTTGGGTTAACAAGTATAAGCAGCAAATCAGATTAAAAACAAATATATTCGATAAAATACATAAAACTTTAAGATATAGTTGAAAAATCCTACAGAAATGTTATTTTTTTCACGATATTTATATTTTTTAATGGTAGTAACTTTTTATCGATGAACTACTAGCTGTATGCGATCCATAGAAGTTTCTCCAAAAATTACCCTATAATCAAATGCACCTCCGTTGCCTCCTGCAAATGTCAATGCTATTAGGTCTATAGTATGCGTTCCTGCTGGTAATTGGGCATATCCTGAACCGGCCAAATAGTAGTATCCTGAAGCATACGTGCCTCCGGGGCTTTCTACATCGGGGTTGTTAGTGTACGTACCCGTATCAAAAGCTATATAGTTAGGGTCGCCGTTAACTTCTATCCATGACCTGTATAATCGTGAAGCTCCATCAACTATCGGGTCTATTCCATTAGCACGGGTGAGTTGTACACTAAAATGATAAGTGATATGGATTAATGACTCTTGTGTTAATGTAATAGTTGTAGAGTATAAATCTGTAAAGAGTCCTTCTCCTGTGCTGGACTGTACAGAAATACCACTTGGAATAAAGTTAATTTCATTTATTGGCATAAAACTTTGAATAAGTGGCGGCTGTAGCGTTAAGTTACCGTTATTGTCAGCATATACAGGTGCTGGATCTGAAGCAACATTATGTACATTGTTGGGTTCATTTAGTTCCTCAATACGCACTGTGCTGGTGTTGCCAGCAATATGTAATTCAGTCTGTGGTGTATTGGTCTTCACGCCTATTCTGTTGGTAGCTCCATCAACAAATAGCATATTCTCATTATTGTTGGATTCTATACGGGTATCAATTGACCCACCTTGTTCGTTTATAATCAGTTGATCTGTTCCTGCTTCCCTAATTCGTAAAAACTCACTATTACCTGCGCTTAGTGCTAATTGATCATTGCCCGGTCTCCATATACCAACATTTGTGTCGTCATTCCAGGAATAAAATGGCGCGTTGTTGTTTCCGTCTTCCATTGCAAAGACTTGATTTCCGTTGGCAATCCTAAAGCGTTGCACATTATTTGTGCGGAAAGTCACTGCATTTGCATCGGTAGTTCCCAAAAAGTTGAGGTTTGCATTTGTACCAGAATTCCCTAATAAACCCCATTTATCACTATCCTTTAGGTTAACCCATTTTGAGCCATCCCAATAATAGTAACCAGGGGATACTGCGGTATTTCCCGTTCCTGAAGTTGCTGTGTTGTAAACCAGTAAGCTTGTGGCTGGAGCTGGGGTTATTGGTGCGCTTAAGTTTGTGGCCGTTAAAGCTACGCTGGGGATAAGCATACCTTTATTTCCATTCGCATCATCTACCTGCAAGAGGCTAGAAGGATCGGGTGTTACAGTTCCTATCCCAACTTGAGCATACGTAATATGTAGCATCATTGTTAAGATTAAGGAGATCTGAAATTTAGTGGGGAGTAAATTTGTTTCCATAAGTCTGTTGTTAGTTGTTAAAATTTAAAACTACAAAAAACACGATAAAAGACACAATATATTCGATTAAAAGCACTTAATGTTAACATTTTACAAAAATAAAAGTTAAATTTTAAAGCTATGTTTATTAAAAATTTCAACATTGCACAATTCCTTTTTTTGTTTTACTATATATTATTGTTAATTGCAGTGAATGGGAAACAGTAGCTACAAACCTTTTATTTTAAAAACAGATATTGAATTACAAGAAATAGTTCTTTCATCATTTGTAAATACTACTTGTAGCTTGAGCTTACTGCGCGAAGACCAGATTCATCCATTTGTTTCAGGTAATAAATTCAGAAAACTGAAATACAATATTGAACAAGCAGTTAAAGATGGCCATAACACCTTATTAACCTTTGGTGGTGCGTACTCTAATCATATAGCCGCTGTTGCTGCTGCAGGAAAATCAACAGGGTTACAAACCATAGGAATAATAAGAGGGGAAGAGCTTTCAGACAAAATAACTGAAAACCCTACATTGTCTTTTGCTCAAGAACAAGGCATGCAATTGCACTTTATTACCCGAAAAGCATACAAGGATAAATATGAAGCTTCACAAATAGAAGCACTCAAAAAAAGCTTCGGAAATTTTTATTTATTGCCTGAAGGTGGCACTAATAAGTTGGCTATAAAAGGGTGTGAAGAAATTCTATCTGAAATAGAAAACTCAGATACTTTTGACTACATCTGTGCGCCAGTAGGAACTAGTGGAACTATAGCAGGACTTATAGAAGCATCAAAACCCAATCAAAAAATATTAGGGTTTTCTGCTTTAAAAGGAAGTTTTCAAATTTCAGAAGTAAAAAAATATACCTCAAAAACCAACTTTGAAATTACAGATGAATATTGTTTTGGCGGATACGCTAAAATAGATTTACAATTGGTGCGTTTTATTAATGAATTTTATAAAAAAACCGGCATTCCATTAGATCCGGTTTATACTGGGAAAATGCTTTTTGGTGTTGTAGACTTGTTGAAACGTGGGTATTTCAAAAAAAATAGCCGTATTTTTGCAGTCCATACAGGAGGGCTTCAAGGTATTCCAGGTATGAACCAACGTTTAAAGAAGAAAAACCTGTCACAAATCATTATATAATATGCTATATAGAATTTGTATTGTGTTGCTAATTAGCACATTATTCCTTAGTAGTTGTAAGTCTAAAAAAAGAGCTGTATCCTCTAAAAAAAATACTCGTACAGAACGTGTTGTTGTTAAAGAGACTCGCAAGGAACCTATAAAACTGCCTAAAAAAACTGAGATTAAAACCCCGCCACCAAATGCTTCGCATGCTGAGGTTGTTGCAACCTATATTGATAATTACAGTCAGATTGCGATGGAAGAAATGTTACAATACGGCATACCTGCCAGTATTACATTGGCACAAGGGATATTAGAAAGTGGTGCGGGCCGCGGAGACCTTACCCGAAGAGCTAATAATCATTTTGGGATAAAATGTCACGAATGGACTGGGGATCGAGTATATCACGATGATGACGAATTGCAAGAATGTTTCCGAAAATATAAAGACCCAAAATACTCCTTTAGGGATCATTCTCTTTTTTTGACAGAACGTAGCCGTTATCAAGATTTATTCAGATTAAGAAAACACGACTACAAGGGTTGGGCAAAAGGGCTTAAAAAAGCTGGATATGCTACCGATCCGCGTTACCCCGATAAACTGATAAGCATTATAGAGCGATATGGGTTAACACAGTATGACAAAAATGTACTTGGCGGTACCATACAAGTTACAAAGCCAGACCAAACAAAAATAGAAACCCATACTGTAGAACGCGGTGACACATTATACAATATATCAAGGCGTTATAATATTTCAGTAGAAACTTTAAAAGAATACAATGGATTGGATTCGAATACCATATCCATTGGGCAGGTTTTATACTTGCATTCAGTAAAAAATCAATAATTATTTATGATCTATAAAAGAAGCAGTGCCCTTTTTAAAGAGGCACAGAAAGTAATTCCCGGTGGCGTTAATTCCCCTGTAAGAGCATTTACTGCAGTTGGGGGAGAACCTATTTTTGTAGAAAAAGCCAAAGGAGCTTATTTGTATGATGCCGACGGAAATAAACTGATAGACTATATTAATTCGTGGGGTCCTATGATTTTAGGTCACGCACACCCACCAGTGGTAAAAGCAGTAATTGATAAAGCTAAAAAAGGAACTTCCTTTGGGACACCTACTGAAATAGAAACTGAAATAGCTGCGTTAGCTGTTTCTATGGTGCCAAATATTGATAAAATACGGTTTGTAAACAGTGGTACCGAAGCTTGTATGAGTGCGGTACGTTTAGCTCGTGGATTTACTGGAAAAGATAAGATTATCAAGTTTGCAGGCTGTTATCACGGACATAGTGATTCGTTTTTAATTCAAGCGGGAAGTGGTGCTGTTACTTTCGGGACGCCCAACAGTCCTGGTGTTACAAAGGGAACTGCAAAAGATACTTTGTTGGCAAATTATAACGATTTGGCTAATGTAGCTGAGGTAATTTCAGAAAACAAAGGGGAGATTGCTTGCATTATTTTAGAGCCAGTGCCAGGAAACATGGGGTGCATTCCCCCAAAAGATGGATTTTTGGAAGGTTTACGTAAACTATGTGATGAGAATAGTATTTTATTAATTTTTGATGAGGTGATGACAGGCTTCCGTTTAGCGAAGGGTGGTGTGCAAGAACGCTATGGCGTGGATGCCGATATTGTTACCTTCGGAAAGGTGATAGGCGGGGGTTTACCAGTAGGTGCTTTTGCTGCACGAGCAGAAATTATGAGTCATTTAGCGCCAGAAGGCCCAGTGTATCAAGCCGGAACACTTAGCGGTAATCCTTTGGCGATGGCTGCTGGTTTGGCTATGTTATCAGAACTAAACAACAGCCCTGAAATATTCACTTCATTAGAAAAGAAAACAGCTTATTTGCATGAAGGATTAGCAACAGTACTTACTGAAGCTGGTGTAACATATACCATTAACAGGGTAGGTTCTATGATATCGGTACATTTTTCTGAAACACCGGTAACAGATTTTAAAACAGCTGCTTTGGGAAATAACGATACGTTCAAGAAGTTTTTCCACGGCTTATTGGCTGAAGGAGTCTACATTGCTCCAAGTGCTTTTGAAACGTGGTTTTTAACTGAAGCATTAACGTATGAAGACCTAGACACGACAATTGAAGCGTGTGGTAAAGTAGCTAAAACCTTATAATAAAAAACCCTCCAACGTGACACATTGGAGGGTTTGTACTTTTATATTAAAAAGCTTAATCTTTAAGTAAAGCCAGCCATTTTTTGTACTGGTCGTCATTTAAGGTCTTTTTTACATTTGCCTTTAAATCGTCCATATACTCTTTCTTTTCGGCAGCAACCTTAGGTTCATTTAAGTCTTTGCCAGCAATGTTCTTTTTGTATTTCATTTCATAAGAAGTGTAATACCTAAACAAAGCTCGTTCTTGACTGTCATTAAGTTCTAACTTAGTTGAAACTTCAGTAACCTTCTTTTTTGCTATTACTTCGGGTCTGTCAGCATCTTGTGAAAGACTCTGTGCGTATGTGCTTTGTGCACCAACTCCCATTATAATGGCAATAACAAGTATTTTAACTATGTTTTTCATCACTTTTGTTTTAATAGGTTACGACTAAAGTAACCAATTTTAAAACATGTATACCAAAAATTAAGCCAATTTTAATATTTACCAGGTTTTAGCCACGGTTTTTTCTACCTCTTCTTTTTTTAGACTGCCTTTTTTTATTTTTCCCAAGCGATTTCTCCCATTTGGCATATTGTGCTTCGTTTAAGATAGATTTCATTTGCTTTTTATGGGCAATTAGTTTATCCATCATCTGCGTTTTTTTCTCAAAACGTTCTGTTTCAGAAAGGTCTTTTCGGTTTTTACGGTCCTCCTTAAGGCCTTCTCTTTCTTTAGCTTCTTTCAGAAATAGTTGTTTTACTTCATTTTGCTGATTTTCAGATAAATCAAGTTCTAAAGTCAATTTTTTAGATTTCAATTCTGCTTTTTGCTCAGCAGTTAAATTTTGTTTCATTTCAGCCCTAGCTTCTCTCTTAGAAGCATCTCTTTTTTGTGCTATTGCATTGAAGCTTAATAAAGCAATGCAAATAATTAATACATTTTTCATCATTTTTATTTTTAAGTTATATAAGTAGGACTGTTATTTTATTGTTTAGTTTAATGTATAAGAAATGGCTTTATAAAAAAAGCCGCCTTTTAGGCAGCTTTTATAGTACTTTAAGAAGATGAAAATTTAATTTTCAATAGCTTCTAAATATTCCAATAACATGGTTACTGCTTCTTCGTGTACAATAGTTCTTCCCAATTGTGGCATTCTATATACGGGAGTGGTACTTTGTACTCTAGCTTCAATTTCACCGCGATTAGCATAGATACCTGTATCATCAAAAGGGGTTTCTAACCTGAAATCCAAATCAAAGTTCGTTACAGCTCCTCCTGGTTGATGGCAATGGGCACAGTTAATATCAATGTAAGCCCTACCGCGTTCTAAAATATCGTAGGTTGCGTCGTCTGTCCAGTCTGGCAGCGTACTTATGTTTTCTGAAGTTACCCCTTCCATAATACCGATGCTTTCTAAATAAGCAAGTTGGTTTTGGTTGGTGTAAGAAGGAGTGAAGTTCATACTACGTAGTTTCATTCCTATAGGTAACGTTGTGTTATTGTTATTATGACACGTAAAACAATCCTGCTTTGAAGGAATTTCGTAATCAATATTTAAGGTTTCATTATCACTGTTTGTATAACTAATAGGTTTTATGTTTCCGTTTTCAGTATAAACAGCTTCGGTTTGTGCTTCGTTCCAAATGTAGTTTCCTACTTGCCAGTTTCCGTTAATCTTTAATAGGATTCGAGTTTCAATAATGATTTTTCCTTCACTTGGGTCTTGATCATTCTTATTGTAGTAAAAGGTTTTAGAGATTAAAGTATTATCAGGAAATTCAGGCAATAGGTCGCTTCCTTTGTATTGTATGGTTTCACAGTTAGGAAGACGTACCAATCGTTGTTTTTTAGCGTAATCAGTAAAAAGGGTGCTGTTAATTTCATATAACTGGACTCCTTCAGCGGGTTCCATATTAGAAAGACTTCCATTAAAAACGCCCATTTCAGACAAATTTGTTTTATACTCTAAGGTTATTGCAAGTGTACAGGTATTTAATATCTCACTGCTTTCAGATTCATTTTCTTCGGCATCAAAAGCTATTACAGAAAAACTGTATTCTGTTTCCGAGGTTAAATTTTGGACAGGCAAGGAAGTGCCTGTAACCTCATTGTTGATCAAATTTCCGTTTTGAAATACGGCATAGTTGACCACACCCACATTGTCGGTTGCTGCATCCCAATTAAGTTGTAAGCTGGTTTCGGTTTTATTGGTCGCGGTAAGATTGGTTGGTGGTGTTGGGTTTTCAGTATCTATAGTTTCAGTAGGTGTATAGTCGTCATCGCCACCACAGGAAACAATAATTAAAAGAAATAAGGCCCAAAGGGATTTTTGTATATGTGCTTTCATTTTCTGAAATAATTTGCCTAAAAATAACCATTTCTTTTTAACCGCTGTTTTGCAAGGTGTTAAAAATATAGACTCTATTTTTTCAGATAAAAAAGACTTGTTTTTTTTGAAAGGTTTCGGTTGAAAATCAGACTACTATAAATGCAAAGGAGAAAAACTTTTTTGTTAAGCTTATTAAACACTGTTTGCAATTGTCAATAGAAATATTGAGCCGTCTATGCCAAAAGATAAGGTTAAATTGGAAATAGTGTTTTAAAAAAGACCTTTTCAGATTAATCTGAAAAGGTCTTGATTTTTTATTGAACCATTTCTACAAAAAGTCCGTCGTCGGTTTTGTTTACTTTGGCAAGTTTGTGTTTGGTCAACGCTTTAATGCTTTTGTCCCATTTTTTATTGCTGAGGCCACTTTGATTCTTAAGTTCATTGAGGTCTATTTTATCAGCTTTTTTCAGTAATTCAAACACCGCTTTTTCTTCGTCATTAAGCTCTACTGTAATTTTCTTTTCCGGTTTCATCTGCGGGAAGAACAAAACTTCTTGTATAGAAGCATTGTTGGTAAGGAACATAATTAACCGGTCCATACCAATACCCATTCCACTGGTTGGTGGCATACCATATTCCAACGCGCGTAGAAAATCGAAATCTATAAATTGTGTTGCTTCATCATCACCACGATCAGCTAATTTTAATTGTGCTTCAAAACGTTCGCGCTGATCAATAGGGTCGTTTAGCTCACTATATGCATTGGCGATTTCTTTACCGCAGACCATAAGTTCAAAACGCTCTGTAAGCTCTGGGTTGTCCCGGTGCTCTTTACACAATGGGCTCATTTCTTTTGGGTAATCAGTAATAAAAGTAGGCTGAATAAAGTTAGGTTCACACTTTTCACCAAAAATCTCATCGATTAACTTTCCTTTACCCATAGTATCATCTACTTCAATACCCAAATCTTCGGCTGCTTTTCTAATTTCAGCTTCTGTTTTATCGGTAATATCAAATCCAGTGTATTTTTCAATAGCCTCTGCCATAGTTACTCTTGGATACGGTGCTTTAAAATCAATGTCATGTTCGCCAAAGGTAGCTTTGGTTGTTCCGTTTACTTCGGTAGCACAAAACTCTAACAATTGCTCGCAGAAATCCATCATCCAGTTGTAGTCCTTATAAGCTACATAAATTTCCATCGCGGTGAATTCTGGATTATGGGTGCGGTCCATCCCTTCATTACGGAAGTTTTTAGAGAACTCATAAACACCATCAAAACCACCAACGATCAATCTTTTTAAATACAACTCGTTTGCAATTCGCATATACAACGGAATATCCAGTGAGTTGTGGTGTGTTACAAACGGCCGAGCTGCTGCACCACCAGGAATAGGTTGTAAAACGGGTGTCTCTACTTCAAAATACTCACGTTCATTAAAGAACTTTCGCATAGCATTGAACAGCTTGGTTCGTTTTTTAAATACTTCTTTTACGTGTGGATTTACAGCCAAATCTGCATAACGTTGCCTGTAACGTTGCTCTGGGTCGTTAAAGGAATCGAATTTATTTCCTTCACTGTCTACTTTAGGAAGGGGTAATGGGCGTAATGCTTTAGAAAGCAACGTAAAGTTCTTCACCATTACTGTTTTCTCGCCAACATTTGTGGTGAATAACTCTCCTTCTATACCTATAAAATCACCTATATCCAGCAATTTTTTATATACATCGTTGTATAGGGTTTTGTCTTCCCCAGTGCAAATTTCATCACGGTTAAAATACACTTGTATACGGCCTTCGCTGTCTTGTAGTTCGGCAAAAGAAGCTTTTCCTTGAATGCGGCGTGACATTAAACGACCAGCGATTGTAACTTTTTTACCTTCAGAAAAATCTTTCTTTATAGCTGCGGTTGTAGCAGTTATTTCATATAAATCTGCTGGGTATGGATTAATACCCATTTGCTGTAGTTGCTCGCGTTTTTGGCGACGTACTTGTTCTTGTTCTGAAAGTTGCATATTCTGTGTCTAAAATTGAAGCCACAAAGATACCAACAAAGATGCTGTTAACCAATAGCTGTAACAAAAGGAAAATTCAAAGACTTATAAGTGAAGTTTAATTTGTAAATTAGTAACATATGAGTGTTTGGAGAGTTATTCTATCCATTTTGTTTCCTCCGTTGGCCGTGATAGACAAGGGATGCGGTTCGGTTTTAATTGTGTTGATTTTAACTATATTAGGATGGATTCCCGGTGTAATTGCAGCGCTTATTATTTTAAATAATCCAAATAGATAAAGTTATGTTGAAAAAATTACTTTTTTTACTCGCTTTGGCATTCATAATTGTGAGTTGCCAATTTACCGAAACGCTTACCATTAATGCAGATGGAAGCGGCCGTATGTCCATGAATATCGATATGAAAGAAATGATGGCCATGACCCAATCTATGGATATGGACAGTACTATGGTAAAAATGGACAGTACTGTAGCTTTTAAAGATTTATTGAAGGAGAAAAAAGACAGTATTGCCAGGCTACCTAAAGCTGACCAAGAAAAATTAAAAAAGCTGAAAGACTATAAAATACGAACTGTCATGAATCCTGAAACAAGTGATTTGTTTATTGATGTTTTTGTGGATTTTAAAAATATTGATGAAGCAAATAACCTTATGAGCAGTTTAAATCAAGCCTCGGCTATTATGCCAGAGTCACCCGGTGGCGGAACTGAAATTAAAAGTGATCCTTCCAGTGATGTCTTGGGTGTTCGCTATAGTTATGCAAAAAATGTTTTTTCACGCGATGCCTATATAAAAGATAAAACAGCCTATAAAAAACAAAAAGACAGTTTAAAAAGTGCCGAGATGTTTATGAACAGTATGAACTATACTTTAAAATATACGTTTCCGAAAAAAATAAAATCATCTTCAATTGAAGATGCCAGTTATTCCTTAGATGGAAAAACTATTATTGTTGAACGTAGTTTTATGGATTATTTTAAAGATCCAGACATTTTAGACCTTCAAATAGAGTTGGAAAAATAATCTGCTTATTGGTTTATTGAATTTTTAAGTACCTTTCACATATAAAACTTAAAAATTCAATCTATGAAAGCTCTCTTTTTGCTATTACCATTGTTAATGGTTCAAGCCTGTAAAACAACAAACAATAACACAGTTTCTTCGTCAGAAAACTCAACGGAACAAATACAAGCAAATACTGATGATTGCCCTGATGAAGGTGTATGTACTGCTGAAATTCAAAAAGGCAAAAAACTTGTTGTAAAAGAAGATGGAACGGGAGCATTGTATCCTGAAATAACTTCAGGCGATAATATGGTGGTAGTATTCTCTTTCTCACAAAAAGGGCCAGAAGGGACTGTTGATGGCGATTATAGTGAGACAATTCATTTTGAAGTACCATCCAATATTGATAAACTGAATAAAAAAGGAGATGGTTTACAGGATGTTGCTCTTTTGTATGGTAAACAATGTTACTGTAAAGGTGAAGCAGGCTTTTATAAGGTAGATAATGGTGTTTTAAATGTTACTAAAAAGAACGGCCAGCTACATTTTAATCTTCAATTCACGGTAGGAGAAACGAGCCATAAAGTTTCAGAAATAAGCAAAACAATTAAATTATAAATATTTTACTATAAAAAAAGGGATGCAAAATGCATCCCTTTTTTTGTTATTTACCTTCCTAACACTTTAGTTTTTCAAAAGCTTTGAAGTTACTTTTCTATCACCATTTTTAACAGTGATAAAATACATTCCTGAATTAAGGGAACTATAGTCAAATGTTTCATTGAACGTCCCACCTTGGTTGTTAAATTCTTTACCAGCAACCAATCTTCCTCTTAAATCATAAACCGATACAGACACTTTACTTGAATTAGTTGTAATAAACTCAAGGTTTACAATGCCAGAAGTAGGGTTTGGATATAAGCTAAAGTTTTCAAGTGCAGACTCGTCAACACTTAGGTTTTCATCAATATTTATATCTTCGGCATTTAGAGCGTAAAATAAATGATCGGTTCCTGCAACCATTACTCTAGCATCGGTAGTGTTGTCAACATCAGGAACTGTGATTACTTCACTACCATCATTAGCAGTACCGGCAACCAATACCGTGTCGTAATTAATACCATCAATACTCAATAAAATATCAACTGTTGGACTATTTACTGGAGCTACATCTGTTCCAGCCACATCCCAGGTTATGGTTTTTTGTGTGCCTTGTTTCCATTCTGGAGTTCCACTTTGAGAGGTTACAACAAAAGGACCAGAGTCGCCATTTACTGTAATGATAGTATTATCACTGGCACTACCTGCACCACCTGCTACATTATCACGGACCGTTAGCCTAAACCTAAGTATGCGGCCTACAGAAGGGACAACTTCCCAAGTAGATTGTGTATTTCCATTTAAAACAGTAGATAAAGCTGGCATATATCTATTTGGTGCTGCCATAGGGTCTATAGATCTAAATGCCGGACCTGAAGTTGAAGTATTTTGTGGTGGCATAGGAGCAACTTGAGCGTCAAACTGTTCCCAGCAATAAGATAATATATCGCCAGAGTTTGGATCTGTACCAGCACCTTTTAAAATAAAAGGTGTTGATTTTGGAATAGTGTAATTTGGGCCTGCATCAGCTGTAGGGGCATCATTACCGGTTGCTGTTTGGTCAGCACACGTACTATTCCCATTTGTAATGTTATTCCACATTTCCTGAATGCTTATAGCGTGAAAGTAATCGTCACTTGCATTTTGTACGTTCGGTGGGCAAATACCAGCATATCCCATAATTGTAGAAGCACTTCCTGGCTCTACTGAAGCACCTGATCTTTGGCAGTTATTGTTTTGAGTGTGATTTCCACCGTATTGATGTCCCATCTCATGTGATACATAATCTACATAAAATGGATCTCCAATAGGTTGTGGCAAGCCAGTTACCCCACGTGCTTTATTAGAGGTACAAGGTGAGTTTAGTTGTGCGATACCACCTCCACCAGTGCTAAATACGTGACCAATATCATAGCTATTAAAACCGATAGCATCATCAATAACATCTTGTATTTGATTTATCATACCACTATTGTTACTCAATCCATCTGTAGCAGTATCTAAAAAGATGATGTCTTCATTCTCAGGAATAATTTCCATAGTAACTGCTAAATCTCTCTCAAAAATACCGTTAACACGGGTCATTGCAACATTCATGGCACTAAGTACTGCAGCCTTTTTAACAGCGTCTGGTTCATTTGGGTCAATTCCTTGCTCATTTAAGTGAAATTGAGAATACTCACCATTACTTGCTAAGGCAAGTCTAAAAGTACGTAGCATTCCGTCATCAGCATTTCTTTCTAATCCATTTCCACCTGTTTCAGGAAGGTTTGAAGGAAAACTATCTTCAACGTGGCACACAAAGTTGTTGGTGTCTGCTGGCAAACTTGCCCGTGAGTAGTTGATATAGGCTGTTTTGTCTTTAGTGTAAGGGTCAATGTAAGTAGTCTTGTGCTTAGCAGATAATATCATAACGTGTACTCCAACTTGTGAAACACTAAATCGTGCCATAGCTGTTGGGTCATCAATACCTTGTCCTAAATAAGAATTGATACCAGGAAATTTTTCACTTAGGCCTTCACTAAATATTGAAGCTTCAAAAATTCTAAACCTTTCTAAGCTTCCACTTTCAGTTGGCAGTTCAATTATCACGTTTGAACTTGACGTTGTTTTTCTTGAAGGAGCATTTTCTAAAATAGCCTTAAGGTCTTCCGTGTTTAAACTGAACAGGTCAAACTGAGAAGGGGTAGAGTTTCTTGCTGCTATTTCTTGCGAATTAACATCATTTGGAGACAAAGGACTCCATAAAGATGTTGAATTTTGTGCTTGTAAACCTATACTGAATATCGTAAACAGTAAGAGTGCAATGTTTTTAAAGGTAATTTTTTTCATCATTAGTAGTTATTTCATGAATAATTGGGATAAATATAACACCCTTTATCCTTTATTTAAAGGAATTTCACATGTTTTTGGAGTTAAAATGAATGTTATTATTTGCGCTATCGTAAAAGTGGTATAATAATGTTAATTTTGAATTTTTAAAAGTAGAAAATTCCAAATGTTAAATAATAGAGTTGAGGTTAGAGATTTAGGTAGTAAGGACTACAAAAAAAGCTGGGATTATCAAGAATTGCTCTTCAAGGAAATTTTAGACGTAAAGGTCAAGAACCGTCGGGAAAGTACAGATGTTGAAACCCCAAATTACCTTTTGTTAGTTGAACATCCCCATGTATATACGCTAGGGAAAAGTGGCGATCTTTCAAATCTGCTTATTTCTGAAGAAAAACTGACTGAAATTGGCGCGACCTTCCACAAAATCAACCGAGGTGGTGATATTACCTATCATGGTCCTGGACAGATCGTGGGATATCCTATTTTAGACCTTGAGAATTTTTTTACCGACATTCATAAATATCTGCGTCTATTAGAAGAAATGGTGATTTTAACACTTGATGAATATGGTTTAAAAGCTGAATCGTCAAAGGGTGAAACTGGGGTTTGGTTAGATGTAGGTACGCCATTTGCCCGTAAAATCTGTGCCATGGGGGTTCGTGCCAGCCGTTGGGTGACCATGCACGGCTTTGCATTAAATGTCAATGCCGATTTAGGGTATTTTGACCATATGATTCCCTGTGGAATTAAAGGGAAAGCAGTTACGTCCCTAAACGTTGAATTGGGCAAAGCCGAAATTTCTATGGAAGAAGTAAAAACAAAATTATTGAAGCATTTTGCAGCACTTTTTGAAGCAGAAATGACCAAGGCTTAATTTTTATATTGTGCTACATATTCAGAAGCTGAACAACCAAATTCTTTTTTAAAACAAGTAGAAAAGTATGAGGCATTGTTAAAGCCTATTTTATATGCAATTTCAGAAACCGTACTGTTTTCATTTTTTAATAGATTAGCAGCTAATTTTAAACGTTGTGAACGTAAAAACTCTGTGGTGGATTGGCCTGACAAAGCCTTAAGTTTTCTATGGAGCTGCATGCGACTAACCAACATGGCTTTGCTAAAATCTTCTGTTGTAAATTCTGGATCTGTAATATTTTTGTCTATAACCTCTTGTAGCCTATTTAAAAATTGCTCATCAGCAGACGAGATGGAAATGTCTTTTGCCCGCAATGTTGCATCTTGCGAAAAACGTTCTTGCAATTTTCTTCGGTTTTCAATCAAGTTTTCGGCTGTGGCCTTTACCAATTGGGGGCTAAAGGGTTTGGTAAGATAAGCATCTGCACCAATGCCCAGCCCAGCCAACTTATCGGTAACCTTAGATTTTCCAGTAAGGAGTATTATTGGTATGTGAGAGGTTAAAGGGTCTTCTTTAAGCTCTTTTGTTAAGGTAAAACCATCTTTATCGGGCATCATTACATCGCTTATAATAACGTCGGGTATCTGTTTTTTCGCTAAAGAAAATCCTTCTGCTCCATTGATTGCAGCATAAACTTTATAAGTACCTTCAAAAATTGAAGTGATATAATTGCGTATTTCGGGCGCATCGTCTACAATTAGTAAAATGGGGGCGTCTTCTGAAGCCAATTTTTCAGATTTGCTTATTTCAGAAGGAGAAGTAAATTGTGGTTTTTCTTGACTGTCTTGATTCTCAGTAAGTATTTCAAAAGTCTCATAGAATTGTTTTTCAACAGGTATTTTTACTGAAAAAGTTGTAACCCCTTTTTTGTTGCTTGCTACCGAAATACTGCCTTTATGCAGTTCAATCAATTCTTTTGTTAATGAAAGACCAATGCCTGTACCACTTATTTGCTCGTTTATTTGGTAAAAGCGCTCAAAAACTTTTTGTTGTTCTTCAGGGCTCAAATAACTGCCTGTATTTTCTACTTTAAGTGAATAATAAGAGCCTTCTTTTGTCCCGGTAATTGTAATGCTCTTTTTTTCTGGCGTGTATTTAACAGCATTTCCCACAAGATTGAAGAGTATTGTTTCCATTATATCACGGTCAAACCAATCCACACCATTGTTTGAAGAGGTCTCTATGGTATATTGAATGTTTTTTTCGTGGGTACTGAAAGAAAAGGCTTCGGCTTGTGCATCAATATATTTAGAAAGATTGCCAGGCTGTACCTTTAGTTTTACAATGCCACTTTCTAATTTTGAAAGTGCCAATAGCTGCTCAACCAATGCTTCCATGCGTTGGGTGTTGTTTTGTGCATTCAAGAGGTTTTTACGTTCGTTTTTTGTTAGCTTTCCTGATGCCAATTGGTCTTCAACCGGCCCTTTTATTAATGTTAAGGGAGTGCGCAACTCGTGCGATACGTTTGCAAAGAAGTTGGATTTTGCAACGTCAATTTCCTCAATGGCCTTTAATTTGTTATGGGCAACATTTTGTTTGTATTTAAGGTAAAAATAAAAGTAGACTAAAGCTACAAATGCTATAAGATAAAACAAATAGGCCCACCATGTTTTATACCAAGGGGGTGCTATCGTTATGGTAGCTTTTGAAATAGGGGTGTCATTTACATTTTGATAGCCAGCTTTTACAAAAAAGGTATATTCATCGGGTTTTAAATCGGAAAAATTCACGGTGTTTCCTTCAGCTTTTAGCCAGTTTTTGTTTTCTTCCCCCAATTTGTAATAATATTTAACCTTGGTGGGGAACCGATAATCATGTAGAGAAAAATGAAGGCTAAAGTCCCGTTGATTATAATCTAGTTCTATTTGGTTGTTATTGAGTATGGTGCTATGGTGCTCATCTGTTTTATTTCCATAGACTTTTATATCCGTGATTATTGGAGCATCAAAAACATCGGGATGTGAATAATTAGCAGGATTTATAATTTGTATCCCTTCGTCCGTTCCAAAATAGAGGGTGTTATCTGCAAAAGTACTGGAGGTAAAAAGGCAAGCATCGGATATTAATCCGTCTGTTTGGTTAAGGTTTAGCAATTTTTCTTCAGCGGGGTCGTACACATACAGGCCACTTCGTATGGTGCTTATCCACAATAGTCCATTTGTGTCGGTTTCAACGGCCATGGTTTTTTTGTCGAATGCTTCTCCGTCAATTTTTAGGACTTCAAAGGCATCCGTTTTTTCATTGTATTTATTTATTCCGTAATCGGACCCAAACCAGAGGTTCCCTTTCTGGTCTTCGTGTACCTCGTAGAGTACATTTGTGTTAATGGTGGTTTCGTCTCCTTTTTTATGCAGGTATCTAGTGTAATCAAAAGGTTTTTCTTCTGAAGTGATTTTAGAGATTTTAGGTATTTTATAAACACCATTCCCTACGGTAATTACCCAAAGATTGTCATTTTTGTCCCTTAAAATTTGTAGGGTTTTTAGTTCATCGTCTTTGGTGCTGGTCTTAAGTTTATAGGTGTTGAGCTCGTTTCCTTTTTTATCCATAAGATGGATGCCAGCCCATGAACCAACCCATAAATACCCGTTTTTATCTTCGGCAATACCATATATTTTAAGAAGTTTCTCACTGTTGTTTTCAATAGGGTAAGTAGTGATAGTTCCGTTTGTGGCCATAAAATGAACATTGCCTGTAAGATCACCGGCCCAAATACCTTTATCTGTTTTATGAAGTGAAAAAATACTATGGTTCGATAAGACCGAAGTGTACGTTTCTTCTTTTTTTGAATAGGTGTGAAGCCCCGTCATTCCGCCAATAAAGGTAGTGTCGTTAGAAACGACAATACGGCGGGCATGCAATGGAATGTTACCGGTAAAAACTTTTCCGGCTTTATTTTCTTTAAACAGTCCTTTGCGTGAACCAATCCATAATATTTCTTGTTGGTCTAAAAACAACGTGTTAATTTCTTGAATGGAAAAATTAGGATTGTTATTTATCAACCGCTCCACCTTTTGTGTAGAAAGATCGTATTTATAAAAATTATTGGGACTGATTAAAAAACAGGATTCATCTTGAATGTTCGAAATAAAATAAATAGGTTCTGGGACATCAATCTTTTTTGGATTTGTCTTAAAATCATATACAAATACCTTTTTGTTAGACCTATAGATTAAATCGCCATTGGGTGTAATCGCCATTCTTTCAATGGGGGTGTTTTTTAGGACAGGCACCAAGCTATTATTCTCAAAAAAATAGAGGGTTTCTTTTATTTTTATAAGCTCTTTTCCTTGAGGGGTTTCTTTTAGCAAGATATTTAGTGAGTGGCCGCTTATTTTTTCAAAAGTGTCAGAATCTTTACTTTTTCTGAATAAACCTGTATCACTATCCACCCAGAGAGCTCCTTTACTGGTTTGCAAAAGTTGATAAATAATGCTTCCTATTGATTCTGGTTGATCAATTTTTGAAATGGATAATGGTTCAAAAATATTTTCATTAGCATGAAATTTAACTAAACCAGCACCTTGCGTTCCTATCCAATAATATCCTTCTTTAGATTGTGCGATGCAGCGTATCCAGTTTGCGGGAAGGGTGTTTTCGTGCAATGGATTATATCGATAGGTGTTGAAGCTGCTACCATCATAACGATACAGTCCATCTTGTGTAGCCAGCCAAATAAAACCATCATTATCCTGTATTATTGATGAGATCCACAGATTAGAAACTTCTTCTTCTATTTTTGTTAGTTTAATAGATGTACGCTCTTGCCCGAATAGTAAAAACGGAACTAAAAGTAAGAGGATGGTAGTTACGTAGCGTTGAAGCATAAGGGTCTTTGTCTATCTTAAATGTAACAAATTTAAGATAGTTAAACAATTGGCTTTTAAGGAATAATTGATAAGAGCGAATTAATAAAAGTAAAACCAATGGTTTTAAAACAGCGTTTTTTTAAATACCGTATAAAACAACTTCCTTCTCTGAGCCTTTAACAACTATGCCCACTTTACCTTTTGAGGATAATCTACCTATCTCAGCGGCTGAAGTTCCGTAAACTGGAAAGCCATTTAATAAATCTCCAGAGGTGTCAAAAACATATACTTTGTTCTCTTGTGTTTCGGTTGTGGTAATATATTTACCTCGATTTACTGTAACTATTTTTGGTTGTGTGTAAATACCAAAAGGTAATTCGGTGAGCTTACCGTTAATGCGCAATAGGTTGTCATCCATAGTGGCTTTTACGTTTCCGTTTACCACAAAACCATAGCTGTTACTTACATCGAGGGTTTGTGTAGTTGTTTTTCCAGTCTGCGAAATACTTACCTTGTTATTGTCTTTAGTAATTACCACAAAGTTATTTCCTTCTTCTTCAATGGGGATTTCAGAGAATTCAAACTTTTTTGAGAGCGGAACACGTACTTTTCCAGTTCGGTGCAAAATGTTCAAATGGCCGTTTTCTTCAGCAATAACAATATAATCTTTATTACCCATACGTATGTGTTGGGGTGGTAAAACGATGTTGCTTTTGGCTTTTTCAAAAGTAAACCCTTTTACAATGTTTCCGTTGTTGTTATACATAAATAGCTCTTTGCCTTGGGTGATGATAAAACGGTATTTGCGGTTGTTGTCGTAATCGAAAACGGAGAGTGGTTGTGTTATTTCATCTTTAAATTGAAGTGGGAAAGGCGACACATTATTTCCGGTTCTGTCTAAAACATAAAAGTTATTTTTTGTGACAAAAGCCAATTGGTTTTTGCCGTTGCGCAGGATATCCACTTCATGGATTTTACCAAGAATGGGATTGTCAAGTTTTTTGGTCCAAAGCGTTTTTCCTTCTTCTGAAATAAAATACAACTTATTCCCAATATCCTGTAAAACGATGTCTTTTCCATTGGTCCGGTGATTGGTAAAAAGCTGGGGTTCGCCTAAAACAGTATTTTCCAGTTCAATGCTGAATTGTTCAGAAACTGTTCCTGTTTGCTGTTTATTTTCTGAAGCTTCTTTGCATACCAAATTTACGTGTGCAAAATCACGATCGTATGTAAACTGAAGCAAGGCCAGCGGATAGTTTGATAGGGAAATAGTTTCTATTTCCGTAGAAAAATATGGCGCAATCGCGTCTGTAATTCGATTTCCCATTTTGTAAATTAAAATGGAAGAAGCGTTACTCAATTGCGTTGAAGCATCTTCAAAATAATGGCTTTTACCTAATACATCATTGTTTTTATAAGCAGTAATAATGGCTTGTGTAACCGCTTCGTTTTCTGAAATCACAAAAAAATCATTCAATTGAAAAGCTTGCGATAGTTCAGCGTTACTAATTAATGGGTTAAGGGTTTGGTGCAATAAATTGGGTTGGTTAAAATCATAAATAGTCGTTTCTCGAAATGAGTTGTTTTCTGAAATAAACTGCCCCAACGCTTCATTGGTCATATCAGTATCAATACTTTTTAATACGATTGCATTTCCCTTTTTTAGAAAAATTTCACCTACTTCATTAACCGAACCTAATACATTTCCTATGTTTTCAGAAGAATTTAATTTTTGAAACGGTTGTAGGTTCTTGCTCAAAGCTGTGGCATCATTATACGTGTAGGAATTAGCAGTTAAGGCGTCTTTAGGTGTTATTTGCTCCAAATCGTTTTGTTGCGGCACCTGCCCTTCGAAAACCCGAAGTAATTGTGGTACGGTATCTTGCGCCAAAGCAACTCCAGTGGCCGTGAATGCATTGGGCAATACTGAAATGTCCAAAGCTATATTTGTAGCAAAGTTCACATTGGTTGAGTCGTTTATATACACCTTTGGGTTGTTGATGACAGCTGTAAGTTCACTGCCTTCTTTAACCGAAATAGCTTTTTTAAAGTTTGGTGTCTGTTTGTTTTTTCCCTTTAAAATAGCTGTGATTATTTCTTGCGAGCTACTGGCTATAAAAACACTGTCCTGAATAGCAGAATATGCTGTTTTGTTATCAATGGTGATGCGTTGCAAGGAAATGTCATCAAATTTCAAAGTTTCAACTGAGCGGTTTTGAATGGAATCGGTGTTGAAAACGGTAGAATCCTGTCGAGTAACGAAGGTGTAATCGGTTACACTATCGTTACGAGTGCTTATTGAAAGATAGCTTTCGTTTTTTGGGCTGAGATACTTAAAAAGGTTGTTGGTTTCAGTAAAATAGGTGGTGAGGCTTGTTTTACTGAATTCTGAAATAAGCGCGCTATTCTTCAAATCGTTCTGTAAGGTTTCAAAATTTGAAATCTTTAATACCAAATGGCTGTCTTGCGGAACAAAGTCTATCAACTCCGCTTTTTTTGAAGCAGATTGATCACAGCCCCAAAGCAAAACAACAAATATTGCCGCTAAAATTTTAGTATACCCCATCCACACAAAAATAATAAGTAATTTGCCTAGATTAAGTTAACACAACAAGGATTTATTGACGGGTTGTTAACAGTTAGATATTTAATCTTAATTGATCAGGAAGTAACTTAAAACTTTTACGATGATATGCGGTTGCCCCCAATTTTTTAATTGCTTCACGGTGTTCTTTAGTGGGGTAGCCTTTGTTTTTCTTCCAATTGTACTCTGGGTGCTCTTTGTGAATGCGTGCCATAAAAGCATCTCGCTCAGTTTTTGCCAAAATTGATGCAGCAGCAATATGCAGGTATTTACCATCGCCTTTTATCACACATTCAAAAGGTGTTTTTCCGTAGGGCTTAAAGCGGTTGCCGTCTATGGCGATAAATTGAGGTTGGTGCATTAATTTTTCAATAGAACGGTGCATCGCTAAAATAGAAGCATTCAGAATGTTAATTTCGTCTATTTCATTCATCATTACGTGTGTGTATGCGTAACAAATTGCTTCTTTTTCAATTATTTGTTTCAGTTCAATTCGCTTTTTTTCTGAAAGTTGTTTGCTGTCGTTTAAAAAAGGATGGCTGAAATCATCAGGTAGAATAACAGCTGCAGCGGTAACAGGGCCCGCCAAACAGCCTCTTCCGGCTTCGTCTGTACCACATTCTATTAGGTTTTTATTTATTTTAAGCTTCAGCATTAAAATTTAAAATAAAGAATTCCGTTCAAAAGTATACCTTTGCCTTGAAAGTAAAAAATCAATGAAACACCTACTTTTACTACTTCTTTTTCTTCCTTTTGGAAACTGCCTGTTTGCTCAGGATGACCCTTCTGAAAAAACCGAAAAACCGGAAAAGCCACCTATTGAATTATACAAAATCATTTCAGCAGATCGCGATACAACACATTTGGATACTACATTAAGTGTTCAAAAATTATATAAATTTAATTATTTACGAAAGGATAATTTTGAATTGTTGCCGTTTTCAAATGTAGGGCAACCCTATAATTCGTTGGCTTATAATTTTGATGAGTTGAATCTGAAACCGTTGTTTGTAGCGCAATCACACCATTTTAATTATATGGATGTTGGTGATATGAAATATTATAGTGTTCCCACACCATTATCTGAGCTATACTTCAAAACTGCCTTTGAACAAGGTCAGCAGTTGGACGCTTTTTTTACGGTAAACACCAATGAACAGTTTAATTTTTCAGTGGCATACAAAGGGGTTCGGTCATTAGGAACCTATCAAAATATTTTAACCAGTACCGGAAATTTCCGCTTTACTACCAATTATCATACAAAGAGTAAACGATATAAAATACGTGCTCACATTGCTGCCCAAGATATTTTAAATGAAGAAAACGGTGGATTGCCACCTAATTCAATCGATTTGTTTGTGAATGATGACCCCGAATTTAATGATCGTGGACGAATTGATGTAAATTTTGAAGATGCCGAAAACCTATTAAAAGGATTGCGTTTTTATGCCGATCATGAATATGAATTGATTAGCCAGCGAGATAGTACCAATTATAATGTGTTGGCAGTCGGGAACCGTTTCAGTTTTGAAGAAAAATCTTTTCTCTATACTCAAGAAACCCCTTTTGAAGGTTATGGGGAGTCGTATGAAACAACCAATCTGCGAACCAAAACTACTTTAGAAGATTTCAATATTCAAGGCTATGCTCGATTGGAAAATAGTCTTTTAGGGAATATTAGCGCTTTTGTGGGTTATACTGATTATAATTACGGCTACAATTCGGTTTTAATTTTAGACGAAGGACGCATCTCAAACCGGTTACAAGGCAATTTAGTTCAGTTTGGTGCCGCCTATAAAAAACAATACCGAGGCTTTGAGCTTTCAGGAAAAGGGGCCATCAATATTTCGGGCGATTATGATGCTAATTATTTAACCGGAGCTGCTTCTTTTTCATTTAATGAAGATAATAAAGTAGAAGCCTCTGTGAAGGTGCATTCGGTAGCGCCTAATTTTGGATATCAACTCTACCAGAGCGATTATGTGAATTACAACTGGCAAAACAATTTTGAAAATGTAAAAACTCAAGAACTGAAGTTTGAGTTGCAATCTAAAAAACTACTAAATGCTTCAGTAAGTTATACCGGAATAGATGATTATACCTATTATGCTATTCAGCAAAACGATTCAACGCCAACCCCACAGCAATTTGGTGACCGGGTGGATTATTTAAAGGTAAAAGCTCAAAAAGAATTCCGTTATGGAAAATTTGCCCTCGATAATACCGTGTTATTTCAACAAGCAGTGAGTGGGGAAGAGGTGTTTAACGTTCCGCAAATTGTAACAAGAAACACCTTGTGTTTTCAAGATGAATTGTTTAAAAAAGCACTGTTTTTACAAACTGGGGTTACTTTTAAATACTTTACTGAATATAATATGAATGCCTATGACCCCGTTTTAGCAGAATTTTATGTGCAAAATGACCAAGAATTAGGTGGTTTTCCTTTGGTAGATTTATTTTTGAGCGCTAAAATAAGACAGACACGTATTTTCTTTAAATGGGAACATTTTAATCAATTGTTTAAAAGTACAAATGACCAATTTTCTGCCCCTGGCTACCCATATCGGGATGCTGTAATACGGTTTGGGTTGGTATGGAATTTCTTTTTGTAGTTTTACTTCGGACTCCGCTCAGTTACTTTTAAATAATTTCTAAAAACAAAAACCCAGCATTTGCCAGGTTTTTGTTTTATATGTAGGTCACTGAGAGAGGTCGATGTGCTGAGACTAATCCCGCAACAACCCTCTCGAAATAACAATCTTCTGTATTTCGCTAGTTCCTTCGTAAATCTGTGTAATTTTTGCATCACGCATTAAACGTTCTACGTGGTATTCCTTTACAAAACCGTTTCCGCCGTGTACTTGTACCGCCTCAACAGTAGTGTCCATTGCTACTTTACTGGCGTACAGTTTCGCCATTGCACCACTCATATCATAGTTGTTTCCTTGGTCTTTATCCCAAGCTGCTTTCATTACTAAATGACGAGCTGCCGTGATTTCGGTATGCATATCGGCCAATTTAAAGGCAATAGCTTGGTGGTTTGAAATTTCAGTACCAAACGCTTTTCTAATTTTAGAGTAGTCGCGAGCCAACTCGTATGCTCCAGCTGCGATTCCCAAGGCTTGTGCAGCAATACCAATACGGCCACCACTTAAGGTTTTCATGGCAAATGTAAATCCGAAGCCATCTTCACCAATTCGGTTTTCTTTAGGCACTTTTACATCGTTAAAGTTTAATGTGTGCGTATCACTTCCACGAATTCCTAATTTATCTTCTTTAGGGCCTACCTCAAAACCATCCCAGCTTTTTTCAACTATAAAGGCGTTAATTCCCCTATGTCCTTTTTCTTTATCGGTTTGAGCGATTACCAGATAATAATCGGCTGTACCACCATTGGTTATCCAGTTTTTAGTTCCGTTTAAAATGTAGTGATCACCTTTGTCAATTGCAGTAGTGCGCTGCGAAGTTGCATCACTACCAGCTTCTGGCTCACTTAAACAAAATGCCCCGATGGATTCTCCAGTGGCTAATTTTGTTAAGTATTTCTGTTTTTGTTCTTCAGAACCGTAGGTTTCCAGTCCCCAACAAACTAACGAATTGTTTACAGATACAATTACAGAACACGAAGCGTCAATTTTACTCAACTCTTCCATTGCCAAAACGTAGCTCACGGTATCCATACCACCACCGCCATATTTTGGATCTACCATCATTCCGAGAAAGCCAAGCTCGGCCATTTTTTTAACCTGTTCTGCTGGGAACTCTTGTTTGTTGTCACGCTCAATGACCCCGGGCTTTAATTCGTTATTTGCAAAATCGCGTGCTGCATCGCGAATCATGATATGTTCTTCGGAAAGACTGAAATCCATAAGTTTGTTTTAAAAATGTATTACTAAAAGTCGTGCAAAGATACCGTAATTAAAGTAAATTTCAAACCTGCTGTTAGCGGACAGGCAACAAATATTAAAAAGGTTGAATTTTTGTGTTCAATATAAAATTTAATTCCTCTTTTAAAAGGCGTTTAGAGGATGTTATTTCATTAATTTTACAATATGAAAAAAACCAGTTACCGCGTTCTCGGTGTGATGAGTGGCACTTCTCTCGATGGGATTGACGTGGCAGAGTGTTTTTTTGATGTTTCAGAAGAAAAGAAATGGAGCTTTAAAATAGGTGCTTCTGAAACAATAGAATACCCTGCTGTCTGGAAAAAAACATTGCAAGAGGCTGTTCATTATTCCGAAGATAAACTCAGTGAATTAAACGAAAACTACACTAAATATCTTTCCCAAATAATTTCAGCATTTATATCAAAACACGAAATTACAGCTATTGATGCTGTTTGTAGCCACGGTCATACTGTTTTACATGAGCCTGAAAAAGGGATCACGTTACAAATAGGGAACTTACCAAAACTTGCAAGATTAATTAACGAAAAAGTAGTTTGTGATTTCAGGGTTCAAGATGTTAAACTAGGAGGACAAGGAGCGCCTTTAGTTCCTATAGGTGATCAACTGCTTTTTTCAAATTTTGATTACTGCTTAAACCTTGGTGGCTTTGCAAATTGTTCTTTTGAAAAAAAGGGAAATAGATTTGCCTACGATATTTGCCCTGTAAATATTGTATTGAATTTATATGCCGAAAAACTAGGGCAACCCTATGATGAAGGTGGGAAAATGGCAGCTTCTGGCGAATTGAACAAAAACTTATTGAACCAATTGAACCACTTAAATTTTTATAATGAAGACCCGCCTAAATCGTTAGGACTGGAGTGGGTAAAGGCGTATATATTTCCTGTTTTAGAGGCTTCAAAAGAAACACCAAGAAATATATTGCGCACTTTTACAGAGCATATTGCCATACAGTTGGCGTGTCAATTTTCCGAAGGAAAAAAAGTATTGATTACAGGTGGTGGAGTCTATAATTCTTTTTTAATTGAACGTCTGCAAGCTATTAGAAATATTGAAATAGTAATTCCTTCCACCGAATTAATAGAAAATAAAGAAGCGCTAATTTTTGGGTTATTGGGCGTTTTAAAACTTCGAGATGAAGTAAATTGCCTAGCAAGTGTGACCGGAGCAAAAAAAGATCATTCGTCTGGAGTAGTTTTTAACATCTAAAAATTAGCTAAAAAGAAGAGCAACCGTTTTTAAGTTTTTTATATTTGTAGCTTAACTTACCATTTAATGAAACAATTACTTAAAAAGTACGAAGATAAATCTCCCGAAATTGTTTTTCACTGGAATGATCCCGAAACTGAAGCCGAAGGCTGGACCGTTATAAACTCGCTAAGAGGTGGTGCTGCCGGTGGTGGTACACGTATGCGAGAAGGTCTCGATAAAAATGAAGTTTTGTCCTTGGCAAAAACAATGGAAGTGAAGTTTACGGTTTCTGGACCACCTATTGGAGGAGCAAAATCTGGAATTAATTTTAACCCTGCTGATCCTCGTAAGAAAGGTGTTCTGGAACGTTGGTACAAAGCGGTTTCACCTTTATTGAAAGCTTATTACGGTACTGGGGGTGATATGAATGTAGACGAAATACACGAAGTAATACCTATTACTGAAGAAAGTGGTGTTTGGCATCCACAAGAAGGTGTTTTTACTGGACATTTTACTCCTACCGAAGCAGATAAAATCAATAGAATTGGTCAATTACGGCAAGGTGTAATTAAAGTGCTGGAAAACACTACATATTCGCCAGATGTCATGCGTAAGTATACAGTCGCCGATATGGTCACTGGATATGGTGTGGCAGAAGCAGTTCGTCATTATTATGATATTTACGGCGGAAACATTCAAGAGAAAAAAGCTATCGTTCAAGGCTTCGGAAATGTAGGTGCAGCGGCAGCGTACTACTTATCTCAAATGGGTGCTAAGGTTGTGGGTATAATAGATCGAGCAGGCGGAATTATTAATGAAGATGGATATTCTTTTGAAGAAATAAAAGAGTTGTTCCTGAATAAAAACGGAAACACCCTTGTTGCAGAAAATATGCTCTCTTTTGAAGAAATAAACAAAAAGATCTGGACAGTAGATGCTGAAATTTTTGCTCCATGTGCCGCTTCTCGTTTAATAACCAAAGAACAAATATCGCAAATGATAGATACTGGGCTGGAAGTGATTAGTTGTGGCGCCAATGTGCCTTTTGCAGACAAAGAAATTTTCTTCGGTCCCATAATGGAATATACAGATGAACGTGTGAGTTTAATACCCGATTTTATTAGTAATTGTGGGATGGCGCGCGTGTTTGCATATTTTATGGAACGCAAAGTACAAATGACAGATGAAGCTATTTTTAATGACACATCTATGACCATTAAAAATGCGATTCAAAATACTTTTGATAATAACAGTACAAAAACGAACATTAGTAAAACCGCTTTTGAAATTGCCTTAAAACAGTTGATATAATATACACACCCTTATAGAAAATGGAATCGATTATTATTTTAATTTTTGTAATAGGTTACTTAGCCATTACATTAGAACATCCTTTAAAATTAGATAAAACTGTGCCCGCCTTAATTATGGCGGCTTTAATTTGGGCCGTACTTGCTGTTGGTTTTCACAGTGGCTGGTTCGATGTGATTGATTCGCACGATAATGCTTTTAATTTTCTCACAGGTGGGGAACAAGCCGAAGAGGGGTTTGAAAATACCCTTCTCCATCATTTAGGAAAAACGGCAGAAATTTTAATCTTCCTTATTGGGGCGATGACCATTGTTGAGATAATAGATCTTCACCGTGGTTTCGAAATTTTAAAGGGAGCGGTAAAAACAAAAAGTAAGCGAAGACTACTATGGATTATCGGGATATTAGCTTTTATTCTTTCAGCAATAATTGATAATCTTACAGCAACTATCGTATTGGTTACTTTATTGCGAAAACTAATACACAAAAAAGAAGACCGTTTGTGGTATGCTGCATTAGTGGTTATTGCTGCAAATGCTGGTGGAGCCTGGTCACCAATAGGTGATGTAACCACTACCATGCTTTGGATAGACGATAAAGTAACAGCAGCAGGTTTAATTGAGTTTGTGGTGTTGCCTTCTATTGTCTGCTTTATCATTCCATTTTTTGTTGCTAGTTATTTAAAGCCTTTTCAAGGTAGTATAAATGTAGATTCAACTAAAGACGCTACTGCCGAACGTTTATTGAGTAGTAAAACTATGTTGTTTTTAGGGCTGGCAATGATTGTTTCGGTCCCGGTTTTTAAAACCATCACACATTTACCTCCATATGTAGGGATGATGTTAGCTTTAGGTGTTGTGTGGCTAGTTTCGGAGTATATTCACCCAGAAGAAGATTTTAGCGGTGAACGACGTCACCTATATTCAGCGCATAAAGCCTTATCGAGGATTGAGATATCGAGTATTTTATTCTTCTTAGGGATATTAATGGCGGTAGCAGGATTAGAAGCTTTGGTCTTTGGTGTTGTTAATGGGGAAGATGTTGGTACACTTCGTTATGCTGCAGAACATTTAGATATGGCAATCCCTAATCAAGATGTTGTTGTAATACTGTTAGGTATTTTCTCTGCCATTATAGACAACGTCCCATTGGTAGCCGCGTCTATGGGTATGTACGATTCACCAACAGATTCAGTGCTATGGCATTTTATAGCCTATTCAGCAGGAACGGGTGGAAGTATGCTCATAATCGGTTCAGCAGCAGGTGTTGCTGCAATGGGTATGGAGCGCATTGACTTTATCTGGTACCTTAAAAAAATAACTTGGTTAGCCTTTATTGGCTTCATTGCCGGAGCAGGTGTGTTTCTGTTGATTGAAAGAGTGTTATTTCAACATACCTAACAATTTCTAAGACCATTTGTCGTTATCCTATAAAACTGTAAATAATTTATGCTAAACTTCTTAATTCAGGAAGGTGCAGAAGAAGCGGCACAAGCCGCAGATCCTGAAACAACCGAAAAAACACTTTCCGTACTTGAACTAGTAATGAACGGAGGGCTCGCAGCCCAGATTATTATTGGGGTATTGTTTATTTTACTGTTTGTAGCTGTATATATATACTTTGAAAGGCTTTTTGCTATCAAAGCAGCTTCAAAAATCAACAGTAATTTTATGAATCAAATTCGAGATCACGTAGCTGGTGGAAATATTCAAGGGGCCAAAGTACTATGTGCACAGCAAGATAGCCCTGTTTCAAGACTTACCGAAAAGGGTATTTCTCGAATAGGTAGTCCGTTAGAAGACATAAATACAGCCATTGAAAATGCAGGAAGGTTAGAAGTGTATAAACTAGAGAAAAACGTTAGTATATTAGCAACTATTGCTGGTGCCGCACCTATGATAGGGTTCTTAGGTACCGTAATTGGTATGGTTTTGGCATTCCACCAGTTAGCAACTAGTAGTGGGCAAGCTGAAATGGGCGCATTAGCCGAAGGTATTTATACCGCGATGACCACAACCGTTGCAGGTTTAATTGTAGGGATCATCGCTTATATGGGGTACAATCATTTAGTGGTGCGTACCGATAAGGTTGTACACCAAATGGAAGCCACAGCGGTTGACTTTTTAGACTTACTAAACGAACCAGCGTAATGAATTTACGAGGAAGAAATAAAATAAGTCCCGAGTTTAGTATGAGCTCTATGACAGATATTGTATTTCTGTTACTGGTGTTTTTCCTGTTGACGTCGCCTGCCATTACCCCAGATGCGTTAGATTTAATTTTACCAAAAGCAAAAGGTAAAACTACGAATGTTCAAAAAGCATCAGTAAGCATAACAAGTGAAGGTGCTTATTATGTCAATAAAGAGCGCGTAAGCGAATATACCATGGAGAAAGAACTAAAAAGTATATTAGCGGGACAAGAAGAACCTACTATAATTTTGAGAGCTGAAGAAGGCGTACCTATTGAAGATGCTGTTTTTGTAATGGATTTGGCAAATAAAAATAATTACAAAATAGTATTGGCAGTACGCCCAAACTAAAAAGATGGGCAGCACCCTAAATCGGGTCGGGCTTTCATCGCTACACGGTAGCGTATTCAATCCCTGCTGCAAAAAAAACTAAAACCTAATATTTTAATTTACAATGTCTTTACTAGACACAAAACATAAAAAAAAGAGTATGACCATCACGGTAATTCTACACGTGATCATCCTTATTTTGCTGTTTTATGTAGGGTTAACCTATTTGGACCCACCACCTGAAAATGGTATAGCCGTAAATTTTGGTACAACTGAAACCGGTAGCGGTAATATTCAACCAACCGAACCTATTAAAGCAGCACCTAAAGAAACTGCACCACCCCCTGTCTCACAACCTAAAACCGAAATAAAGGAAGAAGTGGTTACCCAAGATGTTGAAGATGCTCCGGTAATTAAAAAAGAAAAGAAAAAAGAGGTGCAAAAAGAAACACCCGTTAAAGAACAACCTAAAGAAACACCTAAAAAACCCGATCCCAAGCCAGACAAAACCACCACCGATGCGTTATCAAACTTAATTAATGCCCCTAAAAGCGATGGTACTGCAAAAGGGAGTGAAGGGAACGATGATACTGCTGGTGATAAAGGAAACCCTAATGGCGACCCAAATGCTAAAAGTTATTACGGTACTGGTAAAGGTTTGGATGGTGACGGAAATTACTTGTTGGGCGGCCGTAAAGCCCTTAATAAAGAAAAGTATATACAAGACTGCAACGAAGCTGGAAAAGTAGTAGTAAGCATTGAAGTGAATAGAAATGGCCAAGTTATCAGCGCAACTGCTGGTGTGCGCGGAACAACAAACAACTCAAAATGTTTATTAGAACCTGCAAGGCGAGCAGCACTTGCTACTCGGTTTAATGCAGACGATAAAGCACCTGCTAAGCAAATAGGAAAGATTATCTATAATTTCAGCCTTTCGGAATAAATAGTAGTTTTGCTTCCTTTAAATAACCCTTTAATCTTTACATTATAAACTATCAAGAAGCAATAACGTGGTTGTTTACCCAATTACCTATGTACCAACGCGTGGGTAAAACTGCTTTTAAAAAAGATTTATCAAACACGCTGAAGCTTTCAAAGCACATTAATAGCCCTGAAGAAAATTTTAAAAGCATTCACGTGGCTGGCACCAACGGAAAAGGTTCGGTGAGTCATATGTTAGCATCGGTTTTACACGAAGCCGGATATAAAGTGGGGCTTTATACATCACCACACTTAAAAGATTTCAGGGAACGTATCAAGGTAAATGGACAGATGATTTCTGAAGAAGAAGTAATCACGTTTGTAACTGAAAACAAACCCTTTTTAGAAAAAAATAAACTTTCTTTTTTTGAAATGACCGTAGGCTTGGCATTTCATTATTTCGGTAAACAAAAGATAGATGTTGCTGTAATTGAAGTAGGAATGGGGGGTAGGCTAGATAGCACCAATATTATAAAGCCAGAAATTTCAGTTATTACCAATATTGGTTTTGATCATACAGCCTTCTTAGGAAACACATACGCTGAAATCGCTACTGAAAAAGCAGGTATTATTAAATCCAACATCCCTGTGGTCATTGGCGAAACGGTCCCGGAAACCAAAGAAGTGTTTCAGAAAATAGCTTTAGAAAAAGATGCGTTCATCACCTTTGCTGAAAATGAAACGATTTCAGGATATGAAACAGACTTGAAGGGGGTATATCAACAAAAAAATAAAAAAACAGCTGTCTCTGCATTAAAAGTCCTTCAAAAGAATGGTTGGAAAGTTTCAGAAGAAAATATTCGTAAAGGAATGCTGAACACAGTTAAAAATACAGGCTTACAAGGTCGTTATCAAATGCTTCAAGAAAACCCAAAAGTTATCTGCGATACGGCGCATAACAAAGAAGGCTTGCAGTTGGTACTTCGGCAAATTCAAGAAGAGATTTTTGAAAAACTACACATCGTTCTAGGGGTTGTCAATGATAAAGATTTACAAAGCATCTTGCCTTTATTCCCTAAAATTGCCATGTACTACTTCTGTAGACCTGATGTTCCTAGAGGTATGGACGCTTCCTTTTTGGCAAATACAGCTAAGGAATTTGGTTTAGCGGGCACAACAAGCAAATCAGTGAACGAAGCATATACTTCAGCATTAGAAAACGCTTCAGAAAAAGATTTAATTTACATTGGCGGAAGTACGTTTACAGTTGCCGAGGTGGTTTAATTTTTGGTTTTAAACTTGGCTTTTTTCTTCTTATCTGGATTAGTGAACAACCGTTTAAAAAAGCCATCACGTTTGGTGGGTTCGCAATCCAGCATTTCTATAACGGCAGTATTTGGATTTTTAAAACGAGCTTTGGTTATTGCGTTAAAGGTAGTGTCCTTGTTCATTTTCTGAAATAATTTAGCAGCAATCGGTAGTGCAGCATTGGCGCCTTGTCCCGTACGTGTCGTTTTAAAACCAATGCGATGATCATCGTTCCCTACCCACGTGACAGTCACCAATTTTGGCATAACCGAAACAAACCAAGCATCTTTGTTGGATTGTGTGGTGCCCGTTTTTCCGGCGATATCGTTCTGTAACCCATACGTGTTTCTCATTCTGGATGCCGTTCCGTTATTTACTACCGATTGCATCATTTCAATCATAATTTGTCTCGTAGTTTCAGAAAAAGCGGGTTGCAAGGTATCTTTGTCTTTAAACTCTTCTAACAATTCACCTTTTTTATTTTCAATTTTTACCAAATAATAAGGCGAAACTGGTTTGCTCTCGTTAACATAAGCAGCGTATGCTCCGGCCATTTCAGAAATGGAAAGCTCGGCTGTTCCCAACGCCAAGGAAGGGACTTTTGGTAAGGTTGAGGTGATCCCTAACTTTTCGGCAAGTGCGATGGTGTTTTCAATTCCAGCTTCTTCCAATACTTTCACTGAAACCGTATTTATTGATTTAGTTAACGCAGTTTGTAAGTTATAATTTAAATATTTTTCATCAATATCTCCTGAATTAGATGGGCTCCAACCTTCCATATTTTCATATTCCACCTCCTGTGCCGAAAAGTAATCACAAGGCTTTATACCTTGTTCTAAAGCGGTTGTATAGACAATAGGTTTAAATGTCGAGCCTACCTGTCGTTTGCTTTTTTTAATATGGTCGTATTTAAAATGTTCAAAGTTAACACCACCAACCCAAGATTTTATAGCCCCTGAATGCGGGTCTATAGCGAGCGTACCGGCATTTAGAAATTTTAAGTAATGTTTTACACTGTCTATAGTACTAGCGGTAACTTCTTTCTTGCCATCAATCTCGTACCACCACATTTTTCTTTTTCTTTTTAAAGAATCCATGATTGCTTCTTCTGAAAGGTTTTTGGCCTTAAATTTTTTATATGCCTGTGTTCTCTTTAGCACAGAGGTAATTAGCACTTTATTAGTGAGCCAAGGAGCATTTTTGCCATATTCTTTTTCAAAGGATTTCTGAAGATTAGCAAGGTGCTCTTCCATAGCCTCTTCGGTGTACTCTTGAAGTGTTTTATCGAGCGTAGTGTAGATTTTAAGTCCGCTTGTGTATAAATTATAAGGATTTTCTTTGGTTGCGTTTTCTTTACACCAAGCAAGCATTCTGTTTCTCAGCTCTTCTCTAAAATAGGGGGCGAGGCCACTTTGCTCATCATAATTTCCGAAGTCTAGTTTTAAGGAATCTTGTCTGTAGGTTTCATATTCAGCATTGGTTAAAAAACCGTATTTACTCATCTGTTGTAAAACGGTGTTTCTTCTTTTTATGTTCCGTTCTGGAAACCTATTAGGGTCATAAGTGTAGGTTGCTTTTAAGGTCCCAATCAAGGTTGCGGCTTCGGTTGGGGACAATTGTGAAGTTTTTTTATTAAAATACTTAAGTGCGGCGCTTTCAATTCCGTAGGTATTTCCGCTAAAAGGGACCGTGTTGAAATAGAGCTCTAAAATTTCTTCTTTAGTATAATTTTTTTCCAATCGGCGGGCGACAATCATTTCTTTGGTTTTAACAACTGGAAGCGTAAAAAATCCATAATTTTTTCTGCTGAATAAGTTTTTAGCCAGTTGTTGAGAAATGGTGCTGCCACCTCCACTTGAAGCATCTTGCAATAAAATGGTTTTAAAAAACACTCGGAATAAACTTTTAATGTCTATTCCATCGTGGTCATAAAAACGAGCATCTTCTGTAGCAACTAAGGCGTTAATAGTATGTTTTGGAATTTGAGAATAAGGAATAGGCTGTCTATTTGAGAGATAAAATTTACCAATAAGTTCGTTGTTTACATCGTAAATTTCCGAAGCTTCATACTGTGAAAGCTCTTGTATTTCCTTAGTATTTGGAATTGAACCCCATACCCCAAGACGGACACTTATTATAAAAATACTTATACACCCGGTTATGAGCAGGAATACTTTTAAAATAAAGTTGCCTAATTTTTTTAGCCTTTCTTTTTTCATGCTATTAAAACGCTGAAGTTTGACAAATAAACGTAAACTTACCTAGCAGATTATAGGTTTAACGTAATTTTATAATCTTAAAAAATGCTTAGTGATACACAGTGCAGATTATAATTTCATTTTTTTTAAATTTTTGTTTGCGGGAATTAAAAAGTAGCTTATATTTGCAACCGCTAACAGCAAGGGCGATTAGCTCAGTTGGTTCAGAGCACCTCGTTTACACCGAGGGGGTCGGGGGTTCGAATCCCTCATCGCCCACCAGCAAACCCCGATGAAGTATTTCATCGGGGTTTTTTATTTTCCAGAAATTTTTAAAATATTTAAATAGAATCAAGCCCACTAAAAGTAGGTTGTTTATCTTAGTTCAATAAATTTTTTCGCTTGTGAACCCAATAATACGAAACATAATAATTGAAGGTGTAAAAAGCCGCTATAAAAAAGAAGACAAGGACAAGAAACCTACCGATAAACAAATTCAAAAAAAAGCTGAGAATCTCGAGGTTGAGATAAAACATGAGATTTCAGACTTCATTTACTTAATTATAGGTGTATTATCTGCTACATTCGGATTAGAGGGTTTTTTATTACCTAATTCGTTTATTGATGGTGGAGTTACAGGTATTTCTTTAATTGTTCGTGAGTTGACAGGTATTCAGTTGCCAATTCTAATCTTTTGTATAAACCTGCCGTTTCTTATATTAGGGTTTTTTGCTATCAGCAAGCGATTTGCAATAAAAAGCGTTTTAGGTATTTTGTTTTTATCGCTTTCCCTTTATTTCATCCCTGTCCCAACAATTACAGAAGACAGTATACTAATAGCAACCTTTGGTGGTTTCTTCTTGGGGTTGGGTATTGGAATGGCTATTCGTGGCGGTGCTATTATTGACGGTACAGAGGTTTTGGCAATTTATATAAGCCGAAAAACAAGTATGACGGTAGGAAACGTAATCTTGGTTTTTAATGTTCTTATTTTCTTAACGGCGGCTTATTTTCTTTCTGTTGAAATTGCGCTGTATGCTATATTGACGTATTTCGCAGCGTCAAAAACAGTTGACTTTGTTATTGACGGTGTTGAAGAGTTTATGGGTGTTAGTATAATTTCTGAACATAATGAAGAAATACGAAAAGCAATCGTGAATAATTTAGGGCGTGGTTGTACAATCTACAAAGCTCAAAATGGCTTTGCTAAAGAAGGGCAACCTCTTAAAGATACGAATGTAGTTTATACGGTGATTACCCGTTTAGAGATGTCGAGGCTTAAAACCGAAATAGATAAAATTGACCACGAGGCGTTTATTATTATGGCATCGGTAAAAGATGCAAAAGGTGGAATGATCAAGAAAAAACCACTCAAAAAATTAAAATAAATAGTAGTTTTACACGAGTAAAGGGTCATTAACTCAGTTGGTTCAGAGTGTCACGTCGACAACGTGGAAGTCACTGGTTCGAATCCAGTATGACCCACTTAAAAGGTCTCAATAAAGTTGTTTATTGGGATTTTGTTACTTTAAAGCAAATCTAGAACCCGCTCAAGAGCCATTCCTCTAGAGCCTTTTATTAAGAAGAAACAGTTTTTGAAATCTTGAGATGCAAACTGTTTTTTAAAAGTATCAAAACTTTCAAATGTATTAATGTGAGTATCTTCAACTTTTGTGCTATTGAAGTTACTACCCACCAAATAAGCCTTTCCTAAAGAAGTACTTTCTAAATAATCAACAATGTGTTGATGCTCTTTTTCAGCTTCACCACCCATTTCAAACATATCGCCTAGAATTAAAATTTTCTGATTTCCTTCAGCTTGTTTAAAATTTTCTAAAGCGGCCATCATGCTCGTAGGGTTGGCGTTATAGGCATCTAATATTATTTTATGCCCAGATTTTTCAATACGCTGTGAGCGGTTGTTCTGCGGAATGTAACTTTCAATAGCTGTTTTAATATCTTCTTCGGAAATATTAAAATAATCGCCTATGGCAATGGCTGCTGCAATATTGCTAAAGTTATATAGACCAACTAGGTTACTTTGTATTTCTATGTTTTTAAATTTTACTTTTATTTCATTTGAAGCATCTATCAACTTAATTATAGAATCGTCAAAGACAACACGGTCTATATTTTTAGTTAGCTCTAGTTGTTTCGTGTCATTTCCATTCACAAAAACTGTCTTATTTTCGTTTTCTAAATAGTGGTACAATTCAGACTTTCCTTTTATAACGCCTTCCAAACTTCCGAAGCCTTCTAAATGTGCTTTCCCAAAATTTGTGATGTATCCGTAGTCAGGCTGCGCAATTTTACATAGGCTTTCTATTTCATGTAAATGATTGGCGCCCATTTCAACAATCCCCAGTTCTGTTTCAGATGTCATCGAAAGCAAGGTAAGCGGCACACCAATATGGTTGTTTAAATTGCCTTTGGTAGCTACCGTGTTGAATTTTTTTGAAAGAACAGCATTGATTAACTCTTTGGTGGTTGTTTTGCCATTGCTTCCCGTTAAAGAAAGTATGGGTAAACCAAGATGCTTTTTATGAAAAGCAGCTAATTGCTGAAGGGCAGTTAAGCTGTCTTTAACCAGGATAGTTTGGTCATTTTGAAACTCACTTTCATCAATTATTACTTTGTAAGCCCCTTTTTTTAATGCTTCCCTGGCAAAAGTATTTCCATTAAAATTATCACCTTTTAGGGCTACAAAGAGACATTTTTTAGTGATTTTTCGGGTATCGGTACAAATGCCACTACTGGCCAAAAATTCTTGATGAAGTTTTTTAATGATCATAGAATAAAAGTACTAAACCTTTTGTGAAAGGTGAAAGACGTTTGGTTTTTTAAGGAAACATTAATGCTTAGCGCGTTTATTCTCTTTTTTAAATTTAGAGCCTACCCGCGACATAGCACATCTAAACCCGATATAATTTGTAGCCATATACTCTGGTAAATACCTTCGTTGTGCAGGGTCTAGCCAAAAGTCTCTATCTTTCCATGAACCTCCCTTATATACTCTCACCTTATCATCTATCAAAGTTCTTCTTTGTGAAGAGTTGTCGTATTGTGGTTTTATAGAGCCATCACCTGCAACTTTTATTTTATAGATGGGAGAGTTATACATTCTTCTTTCGTTACCTTCTGAATCAACATCTGAAAAAGAAGGGTTGTAGCGTAATGAAAGTTTATCGCCATCTCTAAAATTTCTATTGTCGCTTTTTGAAAAGTTAATACGCAAATGAGTTTCCTTTTTATCAACTGGAACAGTTACCAATTCGCCAGGATATTTTCTTGCGACTATTTTTCCGTCAGGAAGGGTATCATACTTAATAGTTTCAGGTGTGATAACCTGTACATTTCCGTTTTTATCTAAAGCATTTTTTGTGTAGACATTTCCACGGAAATAATTAAAGTCATTATAGTCATCGTCAACAATTGGGCGGTATATATCTGCTACCCATTCTGAGACATTTCCAGCCATATCATACAGGCCATAATCATTTGGTTTATATGATTTTATAGGCGCGGTTACATCTGCGCCGTCATCACTCCACCCTGCAATACCGCCGTAGTCACCATCACCTTGTTTAAAATTAGCTAACTGGTCTCCTCTGTTGCCACGTTTTAAAGAACGGGTATATTGCCCATTCCACGGATATTTTTTTCTGCCTTTGTATGTGTTCTTATCTCGTAGACCTACTAAGCCAAGGGCGGCATACTCCCACTCTGCTTCAGTAGGAAGGCGATAAGAAGGTAATAATAACCCATCTTTTCTTCTTACAAATACTTGCGTGCTGTCACCTTCTGTGGAGATATTTTGTGAGCGTTTACTTTTTCTGGTGATGCTGTCATTACCTCCATACGTTAAAGAAGGCGCTTTTAAATAGGTTTCGGTTGTAAATACTGAGTTTGGTGTGCTGTTATATCGAGCATTTTCTTGAATAAAACCTTCTTCTTCCAATATGAGTTCGTTCACCCTATCTGTACGCCATTTAGAAAATTCAACTGCTTGGATCCAACTAACGCCGACAACCGGGTACTCAGCAAAAGCAGGGTGTCGTAAATATTGATTAGCCATTACCTCGTTATATCCTAATCGGGATCTCCATACCAATGTATCGGGCAATGCACCTTCATAGATTTTTCTAAAATTTTCTTCCTTAGGTGGAAACACTTTTTTTAACCAATCTAAATATTCTAAATACATTAGGTTGGTTACTTCTGTTTCATCCATATAAAAGGATTGAACGTGCTGCTGGTTTGGTGTATTGTTCCAGTCTCTCATTGGGTCGTCTTGCACGCGGCCCATAGTAAACGTACCACCTTCTATAAATACTAAGCCGGGTCCTGTTTCTTGTTCGTTGACTTGTATTTTTCGTTTGTTTTTTTTACCATCTTCTCGTCCAAAAGCACTCCATCCTGTAGCGCGGGAACTTTTAGTGTAATCACGGTTATTACTACAGCTAGTAAATGCTAAGATTGTAAAAACAATTAGTATGTACGGTGCGTTGTTTTTTAGAACTGAAATCATAAGTATTTTCACTGCTTATTTGGGGCAACAAGTTATAAAAAAATTGAATTTGTGAAAGAGTATTTAAAATAAAAAAAGCCTTGAATTTTAATTCAAGGCTTTTTTGAAACTTTATAAATGGTTTTAATTTCTTGGTCTTTTTCCTTTTTTGGATTTGGAACCTACTCGAGACATTGCACATCTAAAACCAATGTAATCGGTTGCCATATCTTGAGGGAAATAGCGTCTTTGCGCTGGATCTAGCCAATAATCTCTATCTCGCCATGAACCACCTTTATATACCCTAACTTCATTATCTATTAGCGTAGTTCGTTTGCTTGATTCGTCATATTGCATTTCCACTTGACCTGTACTATCTCTAAAGACTTTGTGTTTTGGAGAATTGTACATACGGTCGTTGTCACTATCGTCACCATCAGTGTTGTATTCGTCTGCGAAAGATTGGTATCTACGTGAAGATCTTTTGTCACCATCTCTATAGTCACGGTTATCACTTTCAGAGAAGTTGGTTCTTAAGTACGTTTCTTCTTCGTCAATAGGAACTTGTAAAATTTCACCAGGTAAATTTCTAGCGACAATTCTACCATTGCTCAATGTATCATAAACAATAGAATCTGAAGTAACCAGTTTTACTTTACCGTCTTCGCCAATTGCATTTTTGGTGTAAACGTTTCCACGATAGTAGTTAAAGTCGTTAAATTCATCATCAACAATTGGGCGATATACATCAGCAACCCATTCGGCTACGTTACCAGCCATATCGTATAAGCCAAAGTCATTAGCTTCATATGATTTTACTTCAGCAGTAATATCGGCGCCATCATCACTCCATCCTGCAATACCACCGTAATCACCATCTCCTTGTTTAAAGTTGGCTAATTGGTCTCCTCGGCTTCTTCTTTTATCAGATCGTGTATACTGGCCATCCCAAGGGTATTTCTTTCTTCCTCTGTAAACATTATAGTTACGTAAGCCTACTAACCCAAGAGCTGCATACTCCCATTCGGCTTCAGTAGGTAAACGGTAACCTGGTAACAAAAGTCCGTCCTTGCGCTGTACATATAGGTTTGTACTATCTTCACTTCTCTCCGCAATTCGTTCCGATTGGTTTCCGCCTCGGGTGATAGAATCTTTACCTCCATACGTTGCAGTAGGTGCGTTAAGATAAGTTTGTGTGCTAAAAGTTTCACCTGGCTCTACATCGTAACGAGCGCCTCTTGCTGTATAACCTTCTTCTTCTAAAATAAGTTCGTTAACACGGTCAGTTCTCCATTTAGAAAACTCAACTGCTTGAATCCAACTAACACCAACAACAGGATAATTTGCATAAGCTGGATGGCGTAAGTAGTTGTTGGTCATAACCTCGTTATAGCCTAAACGATTTCTCCATACCAAGGTATCAGGTAAAGCGCCTTCATATATTTGACGGTAGTTTTCTTCGGAAGGAGGAAAAACACTTTTTAACCAATCTAAGTACTCGAGGTACATTAAGTTAGTAACCTCGGTCTCATCCATATAAAAAGATTGGACGTGTTGTTGAGTGGGTGTGTTGTTCCAGTCATGCATAGGGTCGTCTTGTACCCTACCCATGGTGAAAGTACCACCTTCAATAAAAATTAGACCGGGACCGGTTTCTTGTTCTTTGGCTTTGGGGTTGTATTTAAAACCGCCTTCTTTGGCGTTCATTTTCCAACCAGTTGCACGGGAACTGTCTTTATAGTCCCTAGAATTGTTACAGCTTATAAGTAAACCAGTTGTAACCAATGCTATAAATAGGCGTAATGCTAAGGTTTTGTTTATGTTCATAGTCAGATTTATGAATGAAATTGGGTTTGCAATATAATAATTAACGGCAAAATACCAATAATATTTTATTATTATTGATTCGTTAGTTTTTTGGAAATCTTCCTACTAACTCGAATACAAACGTAGTTTTTTTGTTATTATTACCTAAAATGTAAAAACCTGAAAACTTTAAAATAAAAACCATACTAAGTGTATATTTGATGCGTTATTGATTATGATGAAAAAAACGATACTATTTATTTCTTTTATCTTATTACCTTTTTTGTTGTTGGCGCAAACCAAGAACATTTCAATTAAATGGGGAGATGGCTCTAAAAAAGCATCGATTGTAAAGAAAGGAAATACTTCAATAGAAAATACTTTTGCTGATAACCGACTTCAAATTGGTGAAGAGCGACTTGCTTTTGCAGATCAATGGGAGGATACGGGTTTTGCAGATGAAAGTTCTATTGAAATATCCAACGTTTCATATGGTTCTTTGACTTCTGATGAACTACAAAAAATAAATAAAGAACTTGTTCCTAACGAGCTAAAATATAGTATTAATAGTGGTCAGGCACGTGATAAGATTTATACTTCCGTTTCCATTTCTCCAGTTGTAAAGAGTAATGGGCAGTATCGTAAAGTTAACTCGTTTACTGTTTCGTACAAAAAGAGTTTTCAAAATAGGGGAGGTGGTTCTCAAATACCCATAACCAATTCTGTATTGGTAGATGGTGACTGGTATAAATTTAAAGTAGAAGAAACAGGAATTCAGCGAATTGATAAATCTTTTTTAGATGATTTAGGGCTTAACACCAACAATATTAACCCCCGAAACCTTAAAATCTATGGTCACGGTGGTAAGCCGTTACCTTTATATAATGCTTTAAATACCGAGTTTGATCTTCCTGAAACACCTATTAAAGTGATAGGGGAGGACGATGGCTCTTTTGACGCCGGGGATTATATTCTTTTTTATGGAACAAGTACTAAAGGGTACGATCCTGAAAACCAAACGAATTTAAACCCTTACAGCGACGAATCGTTTTATTACATTACAGCTGACGGAGCCCAAGGGAAAAGGGTTCAGGACATGGTAGAGCCTTCTGGGGCGCCAACTACAACCATTACTACTTTTCAAGATTATAAATTTCATGAAGTGGATGAATTTTCACCTGGAAAAGTAGGAAGACGTTGGTTTGGTAATCGTTTCGATATTGAAAGTGAGCAAACCTATGAGTTTACGTTTCCAAATATTGTTTCCTCAGTACCTATGCAAGTAAATGTAAGAGCTGCTGCTGTATCTGAATCCAATACCTCATTAGCTGTCTCAGTAAACGGCACTAGCTTAGACCCCATACAGTTTAGAGATGTTGGTAATGATGGCAGTAGCACAATTGTTTCTGTTAACGAGTTGTCTGGACAAACTGGTCAAGTACCAGCAGGTGGCGAAACAGTTACTGTAGACCTTGCCTATAACAATGCAGGAAACCCTTCGAGTATAGGCTACTTAGATTATGTAAGTGTAGAAGCTACACGGCAGCTATCGGTTACCGATAAGCAACTTGCTTTTCAGTATAAAGAAGCCTCTGGTTTAAGTGGCGTAGGGGAGTATCAAATAAGTAACACCTCCCAGATAAGTGAAGTTTGGGATGTAACTAACCCAAATGCTATTACGATAAAAAGAAATGAAAATAACGCTACTAACCTTGCTTTTAAAGCTACACTAGGAACTTCACGAAAGTATGTTGCGGTACACACGGGGGATTTTTATACGCCAGTAAAAATAAATAATCCCAGGGTGTTTAATCAAAACCTAAAGGGATCTGTCTTTAAAGGGCAATCTGGTAATTTTCAGGATGTTGACTATTTAATTGTAACAGCTCCTTTCTTGCTACAGCCCGCTTTACGCCTTGCTAATTACCATAAAAACAACAGCGGACTAAATGTTAAGGTAGTAACCACAGATAGAATATACGAAGAGTTCAGTTCTGGAAAGCAAGATATTAGTGCCATCAGGAATTTTGTACGGTATATTTATGAAAATGCTTCTGCTAGGGATAAGCGTATAAAATACTTGTGCTTGTTTGGTGATACGTCAGTAGATTATAAAAATAGGCTTTCAAATAATAATAATGTGGTGCCTACTTTCCATAGATTAATTAGCACAAGTGATTTAAGCTCTTACATGAGTGATGATTTCTTTGGAAATGTAGATGAAGATGAGGGTACCATTGGAGGTAATACATTGAATGCAGAAGGGAAAGAATTAACCGATACAGATTTGCTTGATATAGCTGTGGGTAGAATCATAGCCGATGAGGTTGGTCTTGCTAATACTTTGGTAGATAAAATAATAGCCTATTCTTCAAAAGAATCATACGGGAATTGGCGAAATAATTTTATGCTGATTTCTGATGATAACGATAAAGGAAATGAACAAAGACTTGCAATTGAGCTGGATGCGTTAGGGGATGAAATTTCAGCTGAAAAACCATTTATCAATGTAAAAAAAATACATATTGATGCGTATCAACAACAGACTTCTTCAGGAGGTGATCGATACCCAGAGGTAAATGAGGAAATTAAAAATAATATTGAAGTAGGGGCTTTAATAGTAAATTACTTTGGACACGGAGGGGAAGGTGGCTTAGCCCACGAATCCATTTATACCCAAGAAATGGCTAATAACTTTAAAAATAAAAATAAATATACCTGTATTGTAACCATTACCTGCCAGTTCACAAAATTTGATAATCCACAGCGTGTCACAGCAGGGGAACTAACCTATTGGAATAAAGAAGGGGGGGCCATATCTTTGGTGAGCACTACACGGTCTATTCAATTAACACCAGGAGTCGATTTTAACAAAAGACTTGCAAAACATTTATTTGGTTATGATTTAAATGTACCTGTAACTCCTGCTGAGGCATTACGGCTAGCAAAAAGAGATTTAGGGATTGGAGAAAGTTTACGCCGCGTTGTTTTTTATATAGGTGATCCTGCTATGCACTTAGCATTTCCAAAGAAAAATGTGCGCTTAACCACCATAAACGATGTACCAGTAGGCCAATCACCCGATGTGTTACAAGCCTTAAGTAAAGTAAAGATGGGTGGTGAAGTAGTTGATGAGAATGGAAATGTACTAACCAATTACAGTGGCATCCTTTCGGCAAAGGTTTTTGATAAAAGAGTACAAAGACAAACCCTCGATAATGACAATCGAGGCTTTGTTTTAGACTTCACCACTTTGGGTGCAAGTCTATTCAATGGTCAGGCAACGGTGAGAAACGGTAATTTTGAATTCGAGTTCGTGGTACCGCGAGATATACAAATACCCGTAGGGACGGGTCGCGTAAATTTTTATTCTGAAAAAGACAATGCATTAGATGATCAAGCAGGAGTAGATCTTTCAGTACAAATAGGCGGTATCAATGAAAACGCTCCCGAAGACAACCAAGGTCCAACCATTAATTTATTTATGAACGATGAAAGTTTTGTTTCGGGTGGGGTAACAAATGATTCGCCAATCCTTATAGCAAAACTGGAAGATGAGAACGGAATAAATACCGCCAGTGGTATAGGTCATGACATGATTGCAATTCTCGATGGAGATGAATCTAACCCTATAGTAGTAAATGATTATTACCAGGCTGAAGTTGATGATTACACTAAGGGTGTAACCAATTATCAATTAAGGGATCTTGAAAAAGGACTGCACACCTTAACCTTTAAAGCTTGGGATGTATATAATAATTCGTCCACTGCCGAAATACAATTTATTGTAGCTGGTGATGATGAATTAAAAATTACCAAAGTACTTAATTACCCTAACCCATTTGTTAATTACACCGAATTTTGGTTTAACCATAACCGACCATTTGAGCCTCTAGAGGTCCAAGTTCAGGTTTTTACAGTAACCGGAAAAGTGGTGTGGACTAAAAACCAAATTATCAACACCGATGGCTTTCTTTCCCGAGATATAGTTTGGGATGGTCGTGATGATTTTGGTGAAAAAATAGGAAAAGGAGTATATGTATATAAGATTACTGTTAAATCTACGTTAACCAATAAGCAAACTGAAAAATTTGAAAAACTGGTCATCCTTTAAAAAATAAATTTATATTTGACCAAAATTTAGAACCTCATGAAGAAAATTTTTATACCTTTTTTAATCGTTTTACTATCCTATAACGCAGTTGGTCAAGAACAAGACGCAACCTCACAAAGAGTAATTACCACTGGTGTTCCTTTTATTTTAATAGCCGCTGATGCTCGATCTGCCGGGATGGGTGATATTGGTGTTGCTACATCTGCAGATGCTTTTTCTCAGCAATGGAACCCAGCAAAATATGCTTTTGCTATTTCAAAGCAAGGGGTTGGAGTAACATATACACCGTATTTAAGCCAATTGGTAAACGATATCTTTTTAGGAAATTTAACCTATTACAACAGAATAAATGAACGTAGTGCTGTTGCTGCAAGTTTCCGCTACTTTAGTCTTGGTGACATTGAGCTTAGGGAAACTGCAGAGCAGGAACCTTTAATTCAAAGCCCGAACGAACTTACTTTCGATGTTTCCTACGCTTTGCGTTTAAGTGACCGTTTTTCTATGGCAGTTGCCGGTAGATACCTTAGGTCTGACTTAAAATTACAAGCTGGAGATGCAGATGCAAGTGCGGGGAGTAGTTTTGCTGTAGACGTTGCTGGTTATTACCAAAGTGAAGAAATTCCTTACAATGATTTTGATGGTCGCTGGAGAGCTGGATTTAATATTTCAAACGTAGGTCCTAAAATTAGTTATGACGAAACAGGACAAGAAAACAACTTGCCAACTAACTTAGGCCTTGGCGGTGGTTTCGACTTTATTTTAGATGAATATAATAAGATTGGTGTTAATGCCGAAGTTAATAAGTTACTGGTACCAACACCTAGCGACTCAAATGATGATGGTGTAATAGACCGTGAAGATGATTACTACAATGAGAGTTTCTTTAGTGGTATATTCTCTTCTTTTGGGGATGCTCCAGATGGTTTTTCAGAAGAATTAAAAGAATTTACTTGGGCATTAGGTGCTGAATATTGGTATCAAGATGTATTTGCATTCCGTTTAGGATATTTCAATGAAAGTGAAGATAAAGGGTTTAGAAAATTCCTTTCGTTAGGTGCAGGATTTAAATACACAGCTATTAATATTGATATTTCTTATTTATTCTCAACTTCAAAAGTAAGAAGCCCATTAGAAGGAACACTTCGTTTTGGGTTAACCTTCAACTTTGGAGACGAGTATGACGAATATTAATCGTACAATTTGAAAAAACACAAAATTGAAATAAATCTTGAGGTATACGATTCTGTTTCAGAATTACCACAAGACATTCAAAAATTAATGAATAAGGCGCAGAAAGCTCGTGAAGATGCTTATGCGCCTTATTCACGTTTTAGGGTAGGTGCAGCGTTGGCATTACAGTCTGGAGAAATAATAATCGGTAACAATCAAGAGAATGCCGCATTTCCTTCGGGCCTTTGTGCTGAACGTGTGGCTATTTTCCACGCTGGTGCTACAAATCCTAATGCTACAATAAAAACAATGGCTATTACGGCTCGTTCTTTACAGTATAAAGTAACAGAGCCTATTCCCCCTTGTGGCTCTTGCCGACAAGCTATTGCAGAATACGAAATAAAACAAGAGTCGCCCATTGCCATATATTTTATGGGTGAAACGGGTAAAGTTGCTAAAGCCGCTTCCATTGGAGATTTATTGCCATTGTTATTTGATAAAAGCTATCTGTAACATTTAGTACTATTTTAATGTTTCTGTGTTTTGTAAAACTTCAGAATATAGTACTTTTGTTAATCGTGTTTTAATTTCCCTATATTGGGAATAGTATAGCAATCCAATGAAAAAAATTACAAAGAAAACATATCTAGACTGGTACGAAAACATGTTCTTCTGGCGTAAGTTTGAAGACAAGTTAGCTCAAGTTTATATTAAACAAAAAGTTAGAGGTTTCTTACACCTTTACAACGGACAAGAAGCTGTTTTAGCGGGTGCTTTGCACGCTATGGACTTGAAAAAAGACCGTATGATAACAGCATACAGAAACCACGTACAACCCATTGGTATGGGAGTAGATCCTAAAAAAGTAATGGCCGAATTGTACGGAAAGAAAACTGGAACCTCTCAGGGGTTAGGTGGTTCTATGCACATTTTCTCTAAAGAACACCGTTTTTATGGTGGTCACGGGATTGTAGGAGGGCAAATACCTTTAGGTGCCGGACTTGCTTTTGCAGATAAATATTTTGAGCGTGATAATGTAACCCTCACTTATATGGGTGACGGAGCAGTACGACAAGGATCGCTTCATGAAGCATTCAATTTAGCGATGCTTTGGAAATTACCCGTTGTATTCATCTGTGAAAATAACGGATATGCAATGGGAACTTCTGTAGCACGTACAGCAAACCATACTGATATTTGGAAACTTGGTTTAGGCTATGAGATGCCGTGTAAACCTGTTGATGGTATGAAACCTGAGGTAATCGCCAAAGAGATGGACGAAGCTATAGACCGTGCTCGTCGCGGTGATGGCCCTACTTTTTTAGAAGTTAGAACCTATCGATACAGAGGGCACTCAATGAGTGATGCACAACATTACCGTACTAAAGAAGAAGTTAAGAAAAAGCAAGAGGAAGATCCAATTTCGTATGTATTGCATAAAATTTACGAAGAAAAATGGGCTACGGAAGATGAAATAAAAGAAGTGAATAAAAAAGTAAAGGATCGTGTTAAGGAATGCGAGAAATTTGCTGAAGATTCAGGCTACCCAGATAAAAATGTAATGTACGATACAGTTTACGAACAAGAAGACTATCCTTTTTTACCACATAAATTATAGACTATGGCAGAAGTAATCAACATGCCGCGCTTGAGCGACACTATGGAAGAAGGAACTGTAGCAAAGTGGCTCGTTAGCAAAGGTGATAAAGTAGAAGAAGGCGATATTTTAGCTGAAATTGAAACCGACAAGGCCACGATGGAATTTGAATCCTTTTACGAAGGGACTTTATTGCATATTGGTATTGAAGAAGGTGAAACAGCCGAGGTAGATAAATTGCTTGCCATCATAGGTGAAGAAGGCGAAGATATTTCCGATTTGATAAATGGAGGTGGAGATTCTAAAAATGAATCTGATGATGCTTCGGAAGATGATGATGAGAAATCAAAAGATGAAGATTCTGAAGATAAAGACGATTCTAAAAATTCTAAAAAGAAAGATTCACAAGAAAAGGACGATGAAGATTCAGAAGAGAATGAATCTGATGATGATAGTTCTAGTAATTCCGATGTGCCAGAAGGTGTTGAGGTAATTACCATGCCACGTCTTAGTGATACCATGGAAGAAGGAACGGTTGCCACTTGGTTGAAGCAGGAAGGCGATTCTATTGAAGAAGGCGATATTTTAGCTGAAATTGAAACCGACAAAGCCACGATGGAGTTTGAATCGTTCTACTCTGGGACGTTACTTAAAATAGGCATTGAAGAAGGTGAAACCGCAAATGTTGATGCTTTGTTGGCTATCGTTGGACCAGAAGGAACGGATGTTTCCGAAGTGATGAAAAACTTCAAAAAAGGAGGTGGTTCTTCAAAAGACAAGAAAAAAGAAACGAAAAGTGACGATGCTTCAACCTCTAAAGATAAGTCTGAAGACAAAAAGGAGAAAGCTTCTAAAGATGCATCTAAAGACAAATCTGAAGAGAAATCAAAGTCTTCAGATAAAAAACAATCAGGTCAGGCTACCAAAGACGGTGGACGTATTTTCGTTTCCCCGTTAGCTAAAAAGCTGGCAGAAGAAAAAGGAATAAATCTTAGTCAAGTTCAAGGTAGTGGTGATAACGGCCGTATCGTAAAAAAAGATATAGAAAATTACCAGCCAGGAGTTGGAGCACAGGCATACACACCTGTTGGGCAAGAAGAATTTGAAGAGGTTAAAAACTCTCAAATGCGTAAAACGATTGCTAAGCGATTGGGTGAATCTAAGTTTACAGCACCACATTATTACTTAACAGTTGAGCTGGACATGGACAACGCTATTTCAGCACGAACTGCGATAAATAGTGATCCAGATGTGAAAATATCATACAACGATATGATTATTAAAGCCTGTGCAATGGCCTTAAGAAAACATCCACAGGTAAACACACAATGGAATGGCGATACTACAAAGATTGCCAAGCATATTCACATTGGTGTTGCTGTTGCAGTAGATGAAGGACTGTTAGTTCCTGTGCTTAAGTTTGCAGACCAAATGAGCTTTTCTCAAATTGGTGGTAATGTAAAAGAATTGGCCGGAAAAGCACGAAACAAGAAAATAAGCCCAGACGAAATGCAGGGAAGTACCTTTACAGTTTCTAACTTAGGTATGTTTGGTATAAAAGAATTTACTTCGATTATCAATCAACCTAACTCCGCTATTTTATCTGTTGGAGCGATTGTGCAAAAGCCAGTGGTTAAAAATGGAGCGATTGCTGTGGGTAACACGATGACTGTTACTTTAGCGTGTGATCACCGTACCGTTGATGGTGCTACAGGTGCTAAATTTTTAGAAACGGTTAGAAAGTACATCGAGAACCCGGTTACAATGTTTGTATAAATACAACATATTAAATGAATTGTAAATCCCGCTGTGTTCCACTTGAGAAGACAGCGGGATTTGTTTATATTTAAAACTATGAAGAAGAAAAATATAATTGTTACAGGTACCAGTAGGGGAATAGGCTATCAAATGGTACCCATCTTAGCCGATGCTGGCCACAATGTGTTAGCATTATCTAGAAATGATGTTCCTATCTCAGGATTGGATATTTCAAACTGCCATTGCTTTCCATGTGATATTACCGACTCAAATGATATTGAAAAAGTTTCTGAATTTATTAAAGAGAAATGGCAATACGTAGATATACTGATTAATAATTCAGGATACATTGTAAACAAACCCTTTGAAAAGCTCTCTCAAGCAGATTTTAAGGATGCTTACGAGGTAAATGTTTTTGGATTGGCCGCCATTACACAAGCTGTGCTTCCATTTATGAAAAGAACTGGTCATGTAGTAAATATTAGTAGTATGGGCGGTATTCAAGGTAGTATGAAGTTTCCTGGACTTGCTGCTTACAGCAGTAGTAAGGGTGCGGTATTGACTTTAACTGAAGTTTTGGCTGAAGAATATAAAGAAAACGGGCCGTCGTTTAATGCGTTGGCTTTGGGGGCGGTACAAACTGAAATGTTAGAAGAAGCCTTTCCAGGTTATAAAGCCCCACTTTCAGCTAAAGAAATGGCAAAATATATTGTGGATTTTGCACTTACCGGAAACAAATATTACAACGGAAAAATCCTTCAGGTTTCCAATTCAACGCCGTAATGTATGCAAGAGGTTCTTGAAAAATACATACCTAAAGCATCGGTACATCCAGTTTTTGAATTAATAAAGGCGAATAACGTTCACTTAAAAATTGTGAATGAGCGCGTAACAAGGCATGGGGATTATCGAAAAATGCCGACGGGACAGCATCAAATTACTGTGAACGCTAATCTTAATACGTATCGATTTTTAATCACATTAGTACATGAGATTGCCCATTTGGTCGCCTTTCAAAAATATGGTAGGACTATAAAACCACACGGAGTTGAGTGGAAGCGGACATTTCAGCAATTAATGTTGCCTTTTATCCGTCCAGAAGTGTTTCCTAATCAGTTATTGCCACTATTGGCTAATCATTTTAAAAACCCGAAGGCCAGTAGTGATACGGATGCAAAATTATCTATAGCTTTAAAACAATTTGACCCACCAAACGATAAAAATTATATATTTGAAATACCTTTTGGGGCACATTTTCGGCTTTATAATGGGAAAATTTTTAAACGCGGAAACAAACGTGTAAAACGGTATGAATGCCTTGAAGTGGCAACCGGAAGAGTGTATTTGTTTAACCCAAATGCCGAAGTGGAATTTTTAAAATAAAAAGAATGAACAAGGATTACTATGCAGTAATTATGGCTGGCGGAATTGGTTCGCGATTTTGGCCTGTAAGTACAACCGATTTCCCTAAACAGTTTCATGATATGTTGGGCACAGGGCAAACGTTGCTTCAAAAAACGTTTTCTAGGCTCAATAAAATGATTCCTTCAGAAAATATTTTAGTCCTTACCAATGAGCGTTACTTGCAATTAACATTAAAACAATTACCGCAAATAGAAGAAAATCAGGTGGTTTTAGAACCTGTCATGCGCAATACAGCACCGTGCATTCTACTTTCAGCTTTAAAAATAAAGAAACAAAATCCGAATGCTTTAATGTTGGTCGCACCAAGTGATCATTGGATTGAAGATGAAGATGCGTTTTTAGAGGACGTTCAAATATGTTTTGATGCATGCCAACGGGAAGATTATTTAATGACCTTAGGTATAAAACCTACCTTTCCTAATACAGGCTATGGATATATTGAAGCTGAAAAGAAAGAGAATTCAGTTATCAAAAAAGTAAAACAATTTCGGGAAAAGCCAGATTACGAAACCGCAAAACAATTTTTAGCGGAAGGCAATTTTATGTGGAATGCAGGTATTTTTTTATGGAGCGTAGCGAGTATTTCGGAAGCTTTTGAAGAAAATAATCTAGTTATGCATGCTTTGTTTTCTGAAGGAATACCAGCGTATAACACTTCAGAAGAAAAAGAATTTATTGCCAAAAACTATGAAAAGGCTGAAAACATATCCATTGATTACGCCATTATGGAAAAGGCGGATAACGTGTATGTGAAAAAAGCTTCATTTGATTGGAACGACCTGGGAACTTGGGGTGCTTTACATGATAAAATGGAAAAGGACTCTCAAGAAAATGCTGTGGTTCGAGCTATTCCATACATGAAAGATTCGCATGGAAATATGGTTTATTCAGCTTCGAAAAAGCTTGTTGTAGTTGATGGAATTGATGATTACATAATTGTAGATAAGGAAGATGTGTTGTTAATTTACCCGAAGAAAAAAGAACAAGATATTAAAACATTACTTGCCGAGGTTAAAAAAAACTTCGGAAAAAAATATACCTAGATGATCGAAAAGGACAATAACGAGAAAGTTCATGTTACACCTAACGATGAGCAGTTTGAACAGGTAAAACTGAATACTTGGGAAAGTATTAAAAAATTCTTTAAAGAATTGTTCGATATCCGATCCGATAGTGATCGCGACGCAACGATTGAAGCCGTTAAAAAGGATATCCCGTTTAAAGGTCACACCGCTTGGATTTTAATATTCTCCATATTTGTTGCCTCTATTGGTCTAAATGTTAGTAGTACTGCTGTTGTAATTGGTGCGATGTTAATTTCACCATTAATGGGTCCTATTGTTGGTATTGGACTTTCCGTGGCAATTAATGATGTAGAAACCCTGCGACGCTCTCTCGTGAATTTAGGAATTATGGTCTTTTTAAGTGTGTTGACCGCTTATTTATATTTTGAGCTTTCACCCTTAACTGAAGAAACCCCAGAACTTGTAGCGCGTACTTACCCTACAATTTTAGATGTTTTAGTGGCTATATTTGGTGGTTTAGGTCTTATTATCGCTAAGACTAAAAGTGGTACTATTGCCAGCGTTATTTTTGGTGTAGCTATTGCCACGGCTCTTATGCCTCCTTTATGTACCGTGGGGTATGGACTGGCTATTGGTAATTTTCAATATGCAGGAGGTGCATTGTATTTATTCTCAATTAATGCGGTTTTTATTGCGCTTTCCACTTTTATTGTATCTAAATTGTTACGTTTTCCCTTGGTGCGTTACGCAAACTCCAAACGAAGAAGACGTACTGCCCAAATTGCTTCATTGATAGCTTTAATTGTTATGGTGCCCAGTGTTATTTTGTTCATTAATCTATTGGACCAACAGCTTTTTGAAAATAAAACGAAAGAATTTATAAAAAATGAAGTAAAATATGAAGGGACTGAGGTTGTAAAGTTCACTCAAGACTTTAAAACAAAAGATATTGAGGTGTACCTCATTGGAAGACCTGTGCCACAATCCACAATAAACGAATGGTTGTCAAAAATGGACGATACCGAAATGTTACAAGATGCAAACCTTCGTATATATCAAGGAACAGATCAAAGCGGAGAGTTAGCTGAAAAACTTTCCAGTGATGTTAAAGCAGGGATTTTAGAAGATTTATATGTGAAGAATGAACAGGCAATTCAAGATAAAAATAGCCGTATCGATTTTCTGGAAAATGAGATTGCAAAATTGCGGGTCAAGGATGTTCCTTTTGAAGAGTTAAGTAAAGAAGTGAAAGCTGTTTATAAAGACATGGAGCAGTTTTCTTTTTCACGGAGGGTTACCACTAATTTCACCAAAACCGATACCTTGCCTGTTGTTTATGTTTCGTGGGCAAAAAATGTTTCCTCAAAAGAAAAAGTAGAAAAAAACAAAGCACTTTTTGATTGGTTAAAAATTAAAATGAAAGTGGATACTTTGTTGGTACAGGAAACCCCATAAAAAAAGCGTCCCTAATAGATTAATATCGGGACGCTCAACAATTATAAAAATTATTTTTATTTCTTTATAAACTTATAGCTTACATTTTGTTGTTCTAGAATAAACTGTGCGAAATAAACACCACTTTTTAATGATTCAATATTTAAAGTGTTTTCTGAAGAGATAGTAGTGTTCATTATTACTTTACCGGTAATATCTATTATCTGTACAGGTGTGTTTTCAAGGCCAGCTTTTGAAAAGTTTAAAATTGAAGCGGTTGGGTTAGGATATAATTTTACAGTATTAAATTCTGCATCTTCTACTGAAAGCCCTGCACCTTCTTCAATTTCAATTAGCGTGTTTATGTCTGGATTAATTATTTCATCCACAGTTCCTGAAGGCCATGTGATTGTTATTTTGTCAATCGTCGTGCTGGTTCCTATACCAAAGTGTGCGGTAAGACTACTCATATGGCTAAACCCTTGACCAGAACGCACCTCACGCATTTGCTTGCCCCATTCACCAAAGATGTCAACACGAGCCCCAATTCCGTTTAAGTTGCTGTCAGTACCCTTTAAAATCACTTTTACCCAATTGTTACTACTGCTGCCTTCATTTATCCATAGTTGTCCATCATTTACAACGTCTAAAAAACCATCGTTGTTTAAGTCTGCAATAGCACCTTCATCAAAAGGAAGGTCCATGCCGGTAAAGGTCATATCTCCGTTGTTTATATATAGTTCTTTGGACAATTCAGAAAATATATCTACAAAACCATCATTGTTAAAGTCAGCTGCTTGGTTTTCCCATGCTCCTAAATCGGTTGGGTTGATTCCTGAAGTTTCTATAACATCGGTAAAATTTCCTGAGCCATCATTTTCCATAAGACGATTTTGAAAATCATGATTTACTATAAAAGCATCAAAATCACCATCGTTGTCAAAATCCTCAAAAACGGTTGCCCAAGATTGTGCATTGTCTTTCATGCCAATAACTTCAGCATTTTCTGTAAAGGTGCCATCCCCATTATTGGTGTACATGGCATTGTCACGTTCAGGATCTCCTGGACTAGAACCACCGCGGCATTTAGTTAAGTACATATCAGAATCACCATCATTATCATAATCTACCCAAATTGCCGCATAGTTACCAGGTAGATCAATGGTTTCAATTAAGTTTTGATCTAACGTCATATTTCCGTCTCCATCGTTTCGGTAGGGGTGGCTAAGGTCAACATCGTGGCAAACAAAAGAGTCTAAATCACCATCGTTATCAATATCTGCCATGGTAGAACGTTGCGAAAAAATGTATTCGGTATGCGAAGCGTCTTCGGTATACACTGTGCCATCTTCATTAGCCATTACAAAGGATACACGCGACCCATTACCCAATACAAGGTCGTTATAACCATTTCCATCTAAATCACCAGCTGCAATGCTCCAATCTGGAACATTTTGTATTGTCATGCTGTGCATGGTAGATATAAATGTGCCGTCTGTTTGTTGGTAGTCTATTCCAATTCCATTGCTGGATACACGAACATAATCGTCTAAGTTGTCCCCATTCATATCTACAGCACATTCTGAGTGATCTGAGAAGTTACCAATGAGGTCTGATTGGTTAACAAAGGAAACTTGGCCAAATAGGCCAATGCTGCATAATGAAATCATGCTACATAGTATTGATTTTTTCATAGTAAATGTATTAATTAAGGGCTTTAAAATTATGGAAAATAATTGATATGCAATAGCTTGGGCTCAATTATTGCTCTTTTATTTGAACCTCTCTTATTTTTTTGAATAGATCTGAAGAATAAACAAAGTTGGTTACATCTTCATTGTCGGTTTTAAAAATTTCTTGGTTGGTACCTTGCCAGACTAATTTCCCCTTTTTGAGTAAAACTACCTTTTCACCAATTTCCATAACCGAATTCATATCATGAGTTACCACAACTGTTGTAATGTCATACTCATGAGTAATTTCCTGAATTAAATTGTCAATCAGGGTAGCTGTCTTAGGGTCTAAACCAGAGTTGGGCTCGTCACAAAACAAGTATTTTGGACGGTTTACAATAGCACGGGCAATAGACACCCTTTTTTGCATTCCTCCAGAAATTTCAGCAGGAAATTTTTTATTTACGTTCTCAAGGTTTACACGGGAAAGTACTTCGTTTACCCGTTCTAGCATTTCGCTTTTCTTTTGTTTTGAAAACATCCGCAATGGAAACATGACATTTTCTTCAATATTCATGGAGTCAAACAAAGCACCTCCCTGAAAAAGCATACCTATGTCTTCGCGTAGTGCTCTTTGTTGGTCATCATCCATATCCTGTATGGCACTTTCTTCATAATAAATGCGTCCTTTTTCAGGTTTAAAAAGACCTAAAAGACATTTGAGCATAACGGTTTTTCCGCTACCACTTTGACCAATAATAAGATTTGTCTTCCCTTTATCGAAGGTGGTGGAAATTCCTTTTAAAATTTCCTCATCACCAAAACTCTTATGGATGTCTTCTACTTTTATCATGAGCTTAAAAGGAGTTGGGTTATTACATAGTTAGCAAGGATAATAAGGACACTGGTCCAAACAAAGGAATTTGTACTCGCCTTCCCAACTTCAAGTGCACCACCTTTCATATAATATCCTTGCCAAGAAGGAACCGTAGCTAAGATAAAAGCAAAAACAAATGTTTTTAAAAATGCATAAAATAGGTGATAGGGTATAAATGAATCCTGTAATCCTTCAATAAAAGCCGTAGATGAGGTAAAACCGCCATACACACCTGCTAACCAGCCACCAAAAATTCCTAAAAACATAGAAATTGCTATTACAAACGGGTAAAATAATAAAGCGACTATCTTTGGAAATACTAAATAATTCAATGAGTTTATCCCCATTACTTCTAAGGCGTCTATTTGTTCTGTAACACGCATAGAACCAATACTCGACGTAATAAAAGACCCTACCTTACCAGCCATAATTATAGAAATAAAAGTTGGTGAAAATTCCAGTATTACCGATTGCCGGGTAGCAAAACCAATAAGGGATTCTGGTATTAATGGATTGGTCATATTTAGCGCTGTTTGTATAGCTACAACACCACCAACAAAGAAAGATATAAATGCAACAATCCCTAACGAGTCGATTATCAAATCGTCAATCTCTTTAAAAATAAGTTCTCGTAGCACTGACCTTTTGGTAAAGCTCCCGAAAACCTTTTTAATCATTACAAAATAGGAACCAATATCATGTAGATACTTCATAAGCGTTTAAGATACTGCTAAAGTAACAAAATTCAATGAGTGTTTCTCTTAAAATGAGCAAGGGATCTTTAAATTGTCTTATTCTAAAAGTAACTGTTTCATTTTAGTATATATTTCAGTGTTTTCATAAATGCCGTTAAAAAATTCAGCACCTGGACCTTTTGCAAAAACAGGAACCATTGTTGAAGAATGACCGCCAGTTGAAAATGTTGGATTGAGTTTATTGTAATCACCATCATCTGAAGCTAAGGTAAACCCGCCAGTTTCATGGTCTGCGGTTACAATTACCAATGTTTCTTCATTTATTTTGGCATAATCGAGAGCTACGCCAATGGTTTTGTCAAAGTCAATTAATTCGCCAATTAAATAATCGGCTTCGTTTGAGTGTCCGCCCCAATCTATCTGAGATCCTTCTATCATTAAAAAGAAGCCTTCCTCGCTTTTTGCTAATTTTTCAAGAGCTAATTGTGCCGCATTTGGTAGAAAGTCACCACGCCCATCTATTTTTTTGGGCATACCGTCTTCAGCTAATAAAATAGCTTCTTTTTTTTCTGAAATTGTAGTTGGTAATTTATCAGTATACACTTGAAAACCATTGCTTTCTAACTCAGAATATAGATCACGACCATCTTTTCTATTATTAAAAAATTTCTGTCCTCCACCCGCAAAAAAGTCAACTTCACTAGTAGGCATGAATGCAGCGATATCCTCATACTGTCTTCGTAGCTTAACGTGTGCGTAAAAACTTGCTGGGGTTGCGTGCACTATGGAAGAGGTAGCAATTAAACCAGTGCTCAAGCCTTTTTTTGAAACTTCTTCAAGTAAAGTGGGAACTGGGATAGTATCATTATTAACACCTATGGCACCATTGTATGTCTTGATGCCAGATGCAAATGCCGTAGCTCCAGCGGCTGAATCGGTAATTACATCGCTAGAAGAAGCCGTTTTTATTAATCCAATGGTTGAGAAACGTTCAAAATTTGAAGGTTGATCGTTAAAGAATAAGCTTGATGAAACCTGGCTTAAGCCCATTCCGTCACCAATTAATAGAATGATGTTTTTAGGCTTTTTGCTTGATGAAGTAGATGAAAGGTTGTTATCTTTTACTTGAACGGAAACACAGCTACTAAATATAAAAAGTAGGCTTGCTGAAAGGAGTAGGGATGCTTTTTTCATTATAAATTCTAAATTTAAAACATCAAAAATACATAGAATCTAATACCTTTAAGTTATTGAAAGGTTATAAAATTTTCTTTTTAATTCCATTCCAACGAAGTTTCCTGATAAAAACACCTTCTTTTTCTGAAACGATAGGTGAGATGTTGCTCCTTTTTGCTTTTAAATACCCACGAATACAATCGATAAAATAACTAAAACTCTTCTTTTTAAAAGAGAGCTTTGCTGAAGCAATACTCGTTAAAACAAAACCATACCGTAATTTGTAAAATGCTTCCCCTTGTTTATATTGAGATGCTTTTGTGTAGGTTTTTCCGGTAGGTTTTAGGTGTTTAACATGTAATGTTTCATCTGTACAGATTTCCCATCCATGATATTGTGCCAATAATTCATCGACGGTATCCCATCCCATGGTGCTTTTTAATCCGTCAATTTTTTTAAAGCAGTCTTTTCGGTAGGCTTTTAAAGCACCTCGAACATGGTCTTTATTTGTTAAACTCTCTAAAATCCACGTTTCTTTTTTCTGAATATAACAAAAGCCACCAGCAATACCACAATTTGGATTTTCTTCAAATAAACGAGCTGTTTTTTCGAGATAATCTTTCGGAAAGATTAGGTCTGCATCAAATTTACAGACTACATCATAGTTGTCGTCTAAAGATTCAAGCCCTTTATTAAAAGCATGAATTACTTTACTTCCAGGTTCGTGTTTTGCTTTTGATGTGGTTTCAATTCCGAAGATAAATGAATGAGAAGTGGTAAATTGATCAATTATCGCTTGTGTACCATCGGTAGAATGGTCGTTGACAACAACTATTTTTTTGGGAAGTAATGTTTGCGACACTAAAGATTGAAGCGTTTTTTTTAAATAGGCTTCCTCATTGTGTGCAGGTATGATGATAGAAAAATTCATCTAAATACGTTCGGCATACACCATATAATATCGGGGGGTAAAACGTCTTAAAATAGGTCGAAACCCTACTTTTTTTACAGGATTCGTGAACTTTGTCCGTTTTTTTATAGTCCATCCGGCTTTTTCCAAAAGCCAGTCAAACTGCCAATCTTCAAACTCGTGAAAGTGACGATCACGGTCATCGGTTTTACTTTTGTAAGCAGAGGCAAACCATAACTTTAAGGGAACGGAAGCTACTAATTTTTTTGCTTGAATGTCCTGTAATACATTAAAAGGGGCCACCAAGTGCTCAAATATTTCAAAGGCGGTGACTACGTCATATTCGGTTGTTTTAACAGCTTCGGTTTTAAGATCGAGATCTTCTCCTTTAGTATTGGTAACACTATATCCTTTTTTCTGCATAATTTCAGAAAAGGGATTTTCAACCCCTAAATCTAAAATCGATTCATTGGTTTTTATCACCTCTTTTAAAAATTGCAATGTATGTTTGTAGCGTTTCTTCGGAAATTTCCCTTTGTACATACAGCTTTATACTTTGTAAAGAATTGCGTTAATGTTCATCCCAGCTCCTACACTGGCAAAAAGGATAATATCCCCTTTGTTCAATTCGTGACCTTCCATTTTACCATTCTTAACAAGATCGAATAGGGTAGGTACCGTTGCCACACTGGAATTACCTAATTTATTTATGCTCATAGGCATAATTTTTTCTGGTGGTGTTTCTCCATAAAGCTTGTAAAAACGTTTAATAATGGCTTCGTCCATCTTTTCATTCGCTTGATGAATAAACACTTTTTTTAGGTCTTTAATGTCTACGTTGCCTGCTTCTAAACAAGCTTTCATTGCTTCTGGAACATTGTTTAGTGCAAACTCATAGATTTTGCGACCGTACATCTTTATATATCGGCGGGTGTCGCTTATTTTTTGGTTATTGCTTTCTCCAAAAAAGATAAAATGGGCTTCATCATAAGCATAAGTTGCGCTACTGTGTGTAATGATGCCAGAGTCGTCATCTGTCTTTTCAACTATAGTTGCGCCTGCACCATCGCTATAAATCATAGAGTCGCGGTCGTGCTGGTCTACCACGCGAGATAATGCTTCGGCACCGATAACCAAACATTTTTTAGCAATCCCACTTTTAATAAAGGCGTTTGCTTGAATCATACCTTCAATCCAACCAGGGCAACCAAACAAAACATCGTAAGCAACACATTTTGGATTTTCGATTCTCAGTAAATGCTTAACTCGCGACCCGATACTAGGTACCGTGTCACTTTGATGGTCGCCGTGTTTTACATCGCCATAATTATGAGCAACGATAATATAATCTAGTTCTTCTTTGTCTATTCCTGCATCTTCAATTGCTGTTTGAGCAGCAAAAAAAGCAATGTCTGAGGTGGTTAGCTCATTTTTGATATATCGTCTTTCTGAAATACCAGTAATGGCTTCAAATTTTTCAATAATCACTGCGTTTTCATGCCCAAAAAGAGAACCATCTTCATTATAAAAACTATGGTTTTCAAATTGGTCGTTAGGTGCTATCCCACTTGGGATATAACTTCCTACACCTGTTATTTTTGTGTTCATCACGCTTGTCTGTTTAAATTACTGAAATTTAGTAAGTTAATAATAAACCATTCTGTTTTATATTGCAATTATAAAATCATAAAAAAAATCCTCAACTGTTAAAGTAAGGATTTTTTGTTAAATAGCACTTATGCTTCTTCCATATATGCCTCTATAGGTTCACAAGTACATACTAGGTTGCGGTCACCATAAGCTTCGTCAACTCGTCTTACTGTTGGCCAAAATTTATTTTCGGCAACATATGCTAAAGGATAGGCTGCATCTTTTCTGCTGTATGGAAAATCCCAATTATCATCTGTGAGCATTTTTAAGGTATGCGGTGCATTTTTAAGTACATTATTGGTGTTCTCTTTTGAAACAGAATCGATTTCCATTCTAATAGATATCATTGCATCACAAAAACGATCCAGTTCGTACTTGCTTTCACTTTCAGTAGGTTCAATCATTAATGTTCCTGCTACAGGAAAAGAAACTGTTGGTGAGTGGAAGCCATAATCAATTAATCGCTTGGCGATATCGGTCACCTCAATGCCATGCTCTTTAAACGGACGGCAATCGATGATTAATTCGTGTGCGGCTCGGTTGCGCTCACCGCTATAAAGTGTTTCATAATGACCTTTTAGTCTTTCTTTGATGTAGTTAGCATTTAAAATAGCAAATTGAGTTGCACGTTTTAAGCCACTTACACCAAGCATTCTAATGTATGCATACGATATTAAGCATACTAACGAGCTACCAAAAGGTGCGGCAGAAATAGCAGTAATCGCTTTATCACCGCCTGTTTTGATTATTGGATTAGTTGGTAAAAATGGTACTAATTGTTTCGCAACACAAATTGGGCCTACACCTGGTCCACCGCCTCCGTGAGGTATGGAAAATGTTTTGTGCAAGTTTAAGTGACAAACATCTGCTCCAATATTACCTGGATTGGTTAATCCTACCTGAGCATTCATATTGGCACCGTCCATATATACTTGTCCGCCGTTTTCGTGAATAATACTAGTCACTTCTTTAATTGCAGATTCATAAACTCCGTGCGTTGACGGATAAGTTACCATTAAAGCAGCTAAGTTGTCTTTATGCTTTTCAGCTTTTTCACGAAGATCATCTACATCTATATTTCCATTATCCCCAGCTTTGGTAACGACTACTTTCATGCCAGCCATTACAGCACTGGCAGGGTTAGTACCGTGTGCAGATGAAGGAATTAAACAGATGTTTCGGTTTGATTCTCCACGAGACTCGTGATACGCACGTATAACCATTAAGCCTGCATATTCTCCTTGTGCACCTGAGTTAGGTTGTAATGAAGTAGCTGCAAATCCGGTAATTTCGGTTAATTGATCTTCCAGTTTTTTTAATACTTGTTGATACCCTTCTGCTTGTTCAATAGGGACAAATGGATGAATGTTCCCCCATTGCGGGTCACTCAACGGAAGCATTTCAGCAGCAGCGTTTAGCTTCATCGTACAAGAACCCAACGGAATCATAGAATGATTTAATGATAAATCTTTACGTTCCAGTTTTTTAATGTAGCGCATCAATTCAGTTTCACTATGGTAACTGTTGAATACATCGCTGGTAAGAAACTTAGTTTTTCGAGCTGCTTCGGCAGGAATAGCATTTCCTTTTATAATTTCTGAAACCTTAATTACTTTTTTATTAGTGGCTTCAGCAAAAACAGCTACTATTTTATTAAGATCTTTTAAGGTTGTTGTTTCGTTAATAGCAATTGAGACCGTTTCATCGTCGGGGTAATAAAAGTTGATGTTCTTGGCTTCGGCTATATATTTTATTTTGGTTGCATCGGTTTTTATGGCAATGGTATCAAAATAAGTGTCGTTCATTTGATATAGCCCTAACTCTTCTAACGCATTTGCTAATGTCGCTGTAGTGTTATGAACTTTATCAGCTATGTCCTGTAAACCATCTGGGCCATTGTACACAGCATACATTCCAGCCATTACAGCTAATAAAACTTGCGCTGTACAGATATTAGATGTTGCGCGGTCTCTTTTAATGTGCTGTTCGCGGGTTTGTAATGCCATTCTAAGGGCCCGGTTACCGTCAAGATCTTTTGTTACACCAATAATTCTACCTGGTATATGACGCTTGAACTCTTCACGTGTGGCAAAATACGCAGCGTGAGGTCCTCCGTATCCTAACGGAATTCCAAAACGTTGTGTGGTACCAACAACTACATCAGCTCCAAAGTGTCCTGGGGATTCAAGTTTCACTAAGCTTAAAATATCGGCTGCTACAGCTACTTTTATATCTGAATCGTTTGCTTGCTTTATAAAATCTTTAAAACTATGAACGTTTCCGGTTCTTCCAGGGTATTGTAACATAACACCGTAGAAGTCTTCAGAAAAATCAAATTCTTTGTGGTTGCCCACCACGATTTCTACACCAATAGGTAAGGCACGGGTTTGTAATACAGAAAGGGTTTGTGGAAGGATTTCTTCAGAAACAAAAAACTTTACTGCGTTGCTTTTCTTTTGCGCTCTGCTACGGACCGCAAACAATAACGACATTGCCTCGGCAGCGGCAGTAGATTCGTCTAATAATGATGCGTTAGCCAATTCCATTCCGGTAAGATCGCTTACCATGGTTTGAAAGTTAAGTAAAGCCTCTAACCTTCCTTGTGCAATTTCAGCTTGATAGGGTGTATAAGCAGTGTACCAACCTGGATTTTCTAATATGTTACGTTGAATAACGGGGGGGATATTGGTAGGATAATAACCCAAACCAATATAGGTTTTGAACACTCTATTTTTTTCGGCCATCTCGGTGATGTGCTCCAAATATTCTTGCTCGGTCATTGCTACGTCCAGATCGAGGTCTTTTTTCATGATAATATCATCTGGGATAGTCTCAAATATAAGCTGGTCAAGTGTTTCAGCGCCAATAGTTTTGAGCATTTTGGGAAGGTCGCTTCTTCTGGGACCAATATGTCTAAGGGCAAAAGAATCTGTGTTCATATTGTGCGTTTCAAAATTAGGTCGCAAAATTACAATTTTATACACGAAATAGTGTCGTTTTTTTATAGGTAAACTAACATTTTGTTAACCAATATATCAAGTTACTAACACTTTGCTTACTTTTGAAACAATGAATGCCCTAAAACGTATTTTTGAATTCTACATAAACAGTAGTATTCATGTGGCTTTAGCAGTAGTTTCATTAGTCACTATCACTGTTCTTGAATTCAACTTACAACTGCCAAGTGCTTATTGGTATTTTGTGTTTTTTGGTACTGTAACGGGTTATAATTTTGTGAAATATGCACCCATAGCCGGTTTGCATCATAGAAGCCTTGCCAAATCATTGAAAATAATCCAGGTATTTTCTTTTATCTGCTTTGGGGCTTTGTTGTGTTTTTCATACCACCTTTCTGTTAAAACACTTATTGTTACAGGTTTTTTTGGAGCATTAACTGTTTTATATGCTATTCCTTTTGCAAAGAAAAAAAGCCTAAGAACAATAAAAGGTTTAAAAATTTTTGTAGTTGCGATAGTCTGGGCTGGCTTTACTGTTCTTGTGCCTGTGCTGGCCTCTAATACATCCTTAACAGGCGATGTTTTTATTACCTTTTTACAACGCTCTTTTTTGGTAATAGTTTTTACTATTCCTTTTGAAATACGAGATCTTCCTTATGATGACTCAATATTAGGAACCTTGCCTCAAAAGTTGGGTGTTTTAGGAACAAATACTTTGGTAGCAGTATTAGCAACGATTGCTTTTATTGTTGAAGGGTTTAAAAAAGATATTTCATTATTACACGCCATAAGCTTGCTGTTTATATGCTTGCAAGCTGCTTTTGCTGTGTTTTTTGCAAAAAAAGAGCAATCTAAGTATTATGCTTCTTTTTGGGTAGAAGCATTACCAATTTTATGGTTGGTTGTTTTTTGTCTATTGCGTCATTTCTTGCCGTAAATGTTCTTTTAGAGAACGCTTCTGTTCAGTTGAAAGCGTTTGAATTTCAGATTTTTTAATAGCTTTTGTCAGTTTTGCATTACGTTTTGTGTGTTTTTTACAAAGTCTACAAAACAAAGTGTGAATGGTGAGCAGTAACTTTTCCCATAGACTTGCTTCATTGTATTGTGCTTTATCACAGACATGGCCTGCTTCTTCACAGTTAAACATCATGTTGAGTTTCATTGTTATAACCAGTTTTTTTCTAGACAGTTAGCCATCGCTTTACGGGCGCGATGAATGATTACCCAAAGGTTAGACGGAGTGATATTATATTCATTACAAATTGCTTCAGTATCAAAATTGTCGATTGTTTTCATTTTAAAAATAGCGGCATGTCGTTCATCTAATGTGTCCAGGCACTCAAGAATAGCAAGTCGTAGTTCGCTGTTTTCCAATTTATCTTCGGCAGATTTATAATATGGATCCTTAACGCGTTCTTCCAGCCAATCACCTTCCATGTCATCATCTGTGTAATTAATGTGTACTTCTGCTTGTCCTTTTTTCGAGTTTTTCTTTCGGTAATGGTCTATAATTTTACGCTTTAAAATAGCAATAAGCCAAGTACGCTCACTAGCATTTCCTTTAAAGTTTTTTTTGGATTTTAACCCTGCCAAAAAGGTCTCTGAAATTAGGTCCTGTGCAACAATATGATCATTAACACGCACAATGGTGTAGTTGTAAAGGTAGTCTGAATATCGATCCACCCAAGTTTCGGGGTGCAGGGAGTGAGAGGGCATGTGTTGGTTATATAGTGATTCATTCAAAAATAGGAAAGTTTCAGCAGGAATAATACTTTTTCACATTTATATAAGACTTTTTATGGTGCCGCCTTGCTTATAAGAAAGTAACTGTTAAATAATTAATGTTTCAACTTAATAATATTTAATTTTATACACTTGTTTAAACCCATTCACACAATGAAAAAAATTACCTTACTTTTTGTTTTCTTAATGACCACAGCCATCTTTTTAGCACAAGAACAACCGTTCTATGCTACGATGGATGCAACCGATGCTATAGAATTACAAAAGGAACTTCCCGATGACATCCAGATTATCGCAACTAAGCAGAACCAATCTGCTGTTTTTATTTCTGAAGAAGCAGCTCATACACTACATAGAAATGTTTTAACTCATGGACCGGGTTATGTTTTTAAAGCTTCAAAAGAAAAAGCATTACAAGCTATAGAGCCTAAAGTACCCAAAACTGAAAGACGTGTTCTAGACTTTACAATAAATCAAGACGCAGCAGTTGCAGAAGCACTCGATTTAGTAGAAGCTCAAAATATAGAAGACCAAATATTAGAATTACAAGCGTATGGTACTCGTTATCATACAAAACCTCAAGCAGAACAATCGGTGCTAGACCTTAAAGATAAATGGGAGGCTATGGCACAAGCTGCAAATCGTGACGACGTGAGCGTGCGTATTGTAAACCATGTTAATACGGGGATGCCTTCTGCAGTGATGACCATTGAAGGGGCTGAAAACCCAGATGAATTTGTAATTATTGGAGGTCATATAGATTCTACGGCCCCTGGTAGTGGTAATAATACCGCACCAGGAGCTGATGATGATGCATCAGGGATTTCGACTATTACAGAAGTTGCCAGAGTATTATTTGAAACAGATTTTGTGCCTAATCGCACGGTAGAGTTTATGGCATTTGCTGCTGAAGAAATAGGGCTAGTTGGCTCTGCTGAAATAGCCGAAGAGTATAGCAATAACAATGTTAATGTAATAGCCTATGTTCAATTTGATATGACAAACTTTCCAGGCTCTGCTAATGATGTGTATATTACAACGGACAGTTATAATAGCAACGATTTAAATGCCTATTTAATTGAATTAATGGAGTATTACAATGGTGCCTCTAGCGAACATGAGATTACATATGGTACTACCGCTTGTAACTATGGGTGTTCAGATCACTTTAGTTGGGCAGATAATGGATATGAAGCAGCTTTTCCTTTTGAAGCTAGTTTTTCTGAAAGTAACCCCAGTATTCATACTTCAGGCGATACGTATGATGTAACGGGTGATGCTTTTAAAGCAGCTAAGTTTGCTAAACTAGGATTAGAATTTGTAATTGAAACTGCAAAAAGTAACACGCTTTCTGTTTCTGAAATATCTGGACTTGATTTTGATTTTATCGTTGCCAATAAAATACTTAACTATAAAATAAAGAACAGTACAGATAGGTTGGAAAAAATGGCTGTTATTGATGTGTCCGGCAAGCAAGTATTAACCGCAACCGATTTAGGACAACAAGGGACGATTTCATTAGAAAGTCTGTCGCAAGGTTTTTATGTTGCAGTTTTTACTACGGATGCTAATAAAAAATTAACTAAGAAGTTTATAGTGAATTAAAAATATTTATAAGAATAAAAAAAGCTGCTATTGAAAAATAGCAGCTTTTTTATTTAAATCAATCCAGCTCGTTTTAATAACGCATCAGGGTTTGGTTTTTTACCACGAAACTTAATATACAGTTCCATTGGGTCTTCGGTGCCACCTTGTGACAATACAAAGTTTTTAAACTTATCGGCAACGGTTTTGTTGAAAATACCTTCTTCCTTAAAATAAGCAAAGGCATCGGCATCCAACACTTCGGCCCATTTATAACTGTAATATCCTGCCGAATACCCTCCTTGAAATATATGTGAGAAAGAAGTACTCATACAGTTAGAAGCTACATCTGGGTATAAAACTGTTTCGCCAAAGGCTTCTTTTTCGTGTGCTTTCACATCCTTTATCTCAGTTGGGTTTCCTCCATGCCATGCCATATCGAGCATTCCGAAACTTAATTGGCGTAGGGTTTTCATTCCTTCATGAAAAGCAGCCGATTCTTTAATCTTTTTTACATACTCCATCGGGATTACTTCACCGGTTTTATAGTGCGTGGCAAACAGTTCTAGTGTTTCTTTTTCGTAACACCAGTTCTCCAATATTTGGCTTGGTAATTCAACAAAATCCCAATACACGTTGGCGCCCGATAAACTTGCATAGGTTGTATTGGCCAACATGCCATGCAACGCATGACCAAACTCGTGAAATAACGTGGTGACTTCATTAAAAGTTAATAACGAAGGCTTGCTAGCCGTTGGTTTGGTGAAGTTACATACAATTGAAATATGCGGGCGTTCGTTGTTGCCGTTCTTTATCTCTTGTTGTTTGTAAATAGTCATCCAAGCACCGTTACGTTTTCCGGCTCGTGGATGAAAGTCTGCGTAAAAAATCGCTACCAAAGCATCATCTGCATCGGTAACACGGTATGTTTTTACTTCTGGGTGATATTTGTCAATATCGTTTACCTCTTCAAAAGAAAGTCCGTAAAGCTTTTTAGCAACGGTAAACACACCGTTTATTACGTTCTTTAACTCAAAGTAAGGTTTTAGCTTTTCATCGTCTAGGTTAAAACGTTTCTGTTTTAACTTCTCTGCATAATACGCTCCGTCCCATTTCTGTAATTGGTCAATGCCGTCTAATCCTTTTGCGAAAGTTTCCAGTTCAGCAAACTCTTTTTGAGCTGCGGGTTTTGCTTTCTGCAACAATTCATCTAAGAAGGAATTAACTTTTTCAGGTGTTTCGGCCATGCGTTCTTCTAGTACAAAGTGCGCGTGACTATCATACCCTAATAATTGTGCTCTTTGGTAGCGTAGGTTAGCAATTTGAAGTACAATTTCTTGGTTGTCCAATTCGTCTTTATGAAACGCTTTACTTCCAAAAGTAAGGGATAGTTCTTTTCGTAATTCACGATTATCCGCATACGTCATAAATGGAATATAACTAGGATAGGCTAAAGTGAACATCCAGCCATCTTTGCCTTTCTCTTTTGCTGTGTCGGCAGCTTCTTCTTTAGCGCCTTCGGGTAAACCGGAAAGTTTGTCTTCGTCGGTAATATGTAGCTCGTATTTGTTAGTTTCTGCCAATACGTGTTCGCCAAAAGTTAAGCTTAGCTTAGATAAGTCTTGGTCTATTTTACGTAGCTTTTCTTTTTTGTCTTCTGAAAGATTAGCGCCATTACGTGCAAAACCTTTGTATTGTTTTTCTAGCAACATGCTCTCTTCAGCAGTAAGCGTCAAAGAATCTTTACGATCATAAACGCTTTTAACACGTTTAAATAATGCTTCGTTAAGTAGCAAATCGTTTTTGAAGTCAGAAAGTAAAGGCGAAACCTCTTGTGCTATTTTTTGGATTTCTTCATTCGTTTCGGCGCTGTTGAGGTTAAAAAAAATACCCGTAACGCGATTTAATTGCTCGCCAGTGCGTTCTAGTGCTTCAACTGAATTTTTAAACGTAGGTTCATCAGTGTTTTCAGTAATGGTATTTATTTCGTCCTTTGTGTCTCTAATTAACTGCTTGATGGCAGGTAAAAAGTGCTTGTTTTCTATTTTTGAAAACGGGGCAGTATTAAAGGGTTGTAATAGTGGGTTGTTCATTTTCATAGTTTATTTTTTGTCGGGTCGAGCGCAGTCGAGACCTCCTCAGGTGTAGGCTTAAACTTAGAATGTGTCATATTTCTGCATTCCGATAGGATTTGAAGCATATTGAAATCATTGGTAGACAATGCTAGTTTTTTCTTTGCACTCCATCGTTTAATTTTCTTTTCAAAATATATAGCTTGCTTCACATCATTAAATTCTTGATGAAAGATGAGCTCTAAAGGTCTTCTTTTAAAAGTAAAACAGCTTTTGTTCAGTCCTTGTTGGTGTTCGTTGAATCTTCGGGATATATCGTTTGTAAAGCCAGTGTAAAATAATCCGTCAGCACATTTGAGTATGTAAACATAATAGGTTTTCATACGGTTTAATTTTTAAAAGTGTCTTCTTGAACCCAGTCGAAAGATTAAATCTATTTGGTCTTTATGGTAAGGTCTCGACTGCGCTCGACCAGACACTTTCATTTGTATTGATAATGGTTAGCTGCCTTTCCCTTCCCGCACCTTTTTAGCGCCTTCTTCTACTTTAATTTTTAAACCTTCTTTATAAGCTACTACTTTATCAAGGACACATTTGTCAGAACTACCAATAATCTGGGCTGCTAATATTCCGGCGTTTTTGGCACCGTTTAAAGCAACCGTGGCAACGGGTACACCGCCTGGCATTTGTAGAATAGAAAGTACAGAGTCCCAACCGTCAATAGAGTTGCTCGACTTTACGGGAACGCCAATTACGGGAAGCGGTGAAAGCGAGGCAATCATACCTGGTAAGTGCGCAGCACCGCCTGCACCGGCAATGATAACGTTAATGCCGCGGGTGTGAGCGTTTTTTCCGTAATCGAATAATTTATCGGGCGTTCGGTGTGCCGAAACAATATCGACTTCAACTTCAATGTCGAAGCCTTTTAAAATGTCTATAGCGTCTTTCATAACGGGCATGTCACTCGTACTACCCATGATAATTCCTACTTTGCTCATAATCTTATTGTTTTAATTCCCCTTTTCAAGGGGGTAAGGGGGATATTTTTTTACCATTTTGTCTAAACGTTACACCCCTAAAGTCCCCTCAAGGGGACACTATTATTTTACTTGCTAACCACTTGTATCGTCTTTTTCACCTCTTCAGCGACTTTACGAGCTTGATTAATGTCTTCGTCTATAATCGTTACGTGTCCCATTTTTCGGAATGGACGTGTTTGTTTTTTTCCATAAATATGTGGCGTTACACCATCCATCGCCATAATCTTTTCGATGTTTTCATATTTTACATCGCCGGTATGGTCTTCATGACCTACTAAGTTCACCATAATTCCGCCTACTTTACTATCTGTTTTTCCCAGTGGTAAGTCTAAAATAGCACGCAAGTGTTGCTCAAATTGATTGGTGTAACTGGCCTCAATGCTATAATGACCGCTGTTGTGAGGGCGTGGTGCTACTTCGTTTACCAGAATTTCATCGTCTTCTGTTTGAAACAATTCTACGGCTAACAAACCTACGTGTTCAAACGTTTCAGAAACTTGTTTGGCAACGGCTCTTGCTTTTTCGGCGACTTTAGGCTCTATTCGGGCAGGGCAAATAACGTATTCTACTTGATTGGCTTCAGGATGAAACTCCATTTCAACTACTGGGTAGGTGCGAACTTCGCCACTTGGGTTACGAGAAACAATAACTGCCAATTCATTTTTAAACGGTATCAATTTTTCAGCAATACACGGTCCTTCAGCCAAAGGAATCACATCTTCCGCATCGCGAATAATACTAACGCCTTTTCCGTCGTAACCGCCTGTGCAGCTTTTCCAAACAAAGGGGTAATGCAGTTCCTTGCGGACAATTGCCTCGTTTAAATCGTATTTGTCTTTGTAGCGTTTAAAGGGTGACGTAGGAATTTTATGTTCTTTATAAAACTGCTTTTGTACTCCTTTATCCTGTATTTTCCGAAGCGTTTCTGAAGAAGGATATACCGTTACGCCTTCCTGTTCCAGTTTTTCTAAGGCTTCTACATTGACGCCTTCAATTTCAAAAGTAAGCACATCTGCTTTTTTTCCGAAGTTATAGACGGTGTCAAAATCCATCAGGTCGCCTTGCTCAAAATGGTCGCAAGCAATGCGGCAAGGAGCTTCGGCGCTGGGGTCTAGAACGTTGGTTTTTATATCGTATTTGCGTGTTTCGTACAGCAGCATTTTGCCCAGTTGGCCGCCGCCGAGTATTCCGAGGGTGAAAGAGGACGAAAAGTAGTTCATACGCACAAAGATAACAAAAGGGCGTGGGAGTTTTTTATTTTTTTAAAAGAGAGTTTTTGAATGCGGTTTACATTACTTCGGAAAAACCAAGGAGAGGGTTTTTACAGTTGTTTTCTTCGACTTTACCCCTTATTTTCTTCGAGTATAGTACGTAAAAGCAAGGGGATACTCGAAGAAAAGTCGAAGAAGACTCGAAGAAAAGTTGTGTGAAACTTAGTTAAAAGGGGTGTAAATAATCCCGTGATTTAATTTTTTTATATGTTTACGGAAGATTAGAGTAATCAAAAGAGAACCTATCTATGAAAAACGAATTTACGGATGTAATGTCCCAACGGACAGATAAAGAATTAATACAAATTGTAACTGTCGACAGGAGCAAATACCAGCCTGCTGCATTAGAAGCTGCTGAAACCGAAATAGAAAATAGAAATATAGACACAAGCACCTTTAGTAAGCTTCGAGCGCGCGCGGAATTACAAAATAGGGAGCAAGAAAAAGTAAATAAAACTGCAGCATCTACATCGCTTCGCCTTGTTAATTATTTAATTGATATAGTGGTTTCCTACTTTGTTTCAATGGTAGTATTTCTTGTCTGTAGTTTAGTGCTTCCAAACCCAGAAAATCCAATTGTATTGCTTGCTACTATAGTTTTGGTGTTTAGTTCATTTTTAGCATATTACATAATTATGGAGATTAAATGGCAAAAAACCATTGGTAAATTTGCTACAAAAACCAAAGTTGTTATGCTAAATGGTGAAAAACCAAAAGAGAAAGATATTGTGTTACGAACCTTATGCCGTCTAATTCCTTTTGATTGGGTTTCATATCTTTTTATGAAAAATGGTTTTCACGACCTACTGTCTAAAACGAAAGTGGTTAAAGAAACTAAAGATTAAAATAGTTTTATTAGCAAAAACACTTTTACATCATACGCTTCTCAAGTGCTTTGCAATTAGTATCTTTGCACCTTCGTTATGTGGCGATTTATAAAAAATTTATTCAGAAAGAACAAAAGAGTAATGACAAACATCGTATTATTTGGCCCTCCGGGAGCAGGAAAAGGAACACAAGCCGACGTTTTAAAAGAGAAATATAATCTGGTACACATTTCAACCGGAGATGTTTTTCGATATAACATAAAAAATAAAACTGAATTAGGTGATTTGGCCAAAAGCTATATGGACAAGGGGCATTTAGTACCTGATGAGGTAACTATTAATATGCTGAAAGCTGAAGTTGAAAAAAACGAAGATGCCAAAGGGTTTATTTTTGATGGTTTTCCACGTACCGAAGCACAAGCAGAGGCATTGTCCAACTTAATGGATGAAAAAGATTCTCAAATAGATGCTATGGTGGCCCTTGAGGTAGACGATGAGGTTTTGGTGGAGCGTCTTTTAGAACGTGGAAAAGTAAGTGGCAGAGCCGATGATGCAAATGAAGATGTAATTAGAGAGCGTATTGCAGAATATTACCGTAAAACGGATATTCTAAAAAAATACTATCAAAAACAAGACAAATATTACGGTGTAGATGGTGTGGGTAGTATTGAAGAAATCACGGAGCGTTTAAGTGAAGTAATTGATAAACTATAACGCTTACAAATAACAATTAAGATTAAAAATTTATATGACTGAAGGCAATTTTGTTGATTACGTAAAGATTCACCTTACTTCTGGAAAAGGAGGAAAGGGCAGTACGCATTTACGTAGAGAAAAGTATATACCAAAAGGAGGTCCCGATGGTGGTGATGGTGGTCGTGGTGGTCATATAATTTTACAAGCTAATAAAAACTTGTGGACGCTGTATCATTTAAAATTTAAGCGTCACTTTAAAGCCGGTCACGGCGGAGCAGGAGGAAAACAAACTAGTACAGGTGCCGATGGCGACGATGTAATCATCGAAGTACCATTAGGGACGGTAGTTAAAAATACTGACACTGGTGAAACCTTGTTCGAAATGACCGAACATGAAGAAGAACGCATTGTTGCTAAAGGTGGAAAAGGTGGAAAAGGGAATGCTCACTTTAAATCTGCTACGCGGCAAACACCCCGTTTCGCGCAACCTGGTCTGGAAGGGGAGGAAATGAATATAACAGTAGAACTAAAAGTATTGGCCGATGTAGGTTTGGTAGGCTTCCCGAATGCCGGTAAATCAACATTGCTTTCTGTAGTTACTGCTGCGAAACCCAAGATTGCGAATTACGAATTTACCACCCTAAAACCGAACTTAGGAATAGTTACTTATCGAGACCATCAAACTTTTGTAATGGCCGATATTCCCGGAATTATTGAAGGTGCAGCCGAAGGAAAAGGCTTAGGGCATTACTTTTTGCGCCATATAGAGCGTAACTCAACTTTGCTGTTTTTGATTCCTGCAGATGCAGATGATATTAAAAAACAGTACGATATTCTGTTAGACGAATTAAAACGCTATAATCCAGAATTGTTAGATAAAGAACGCCTTATCGCCATATCAAAAAGCGATATGCTTGATGAAGAGTTAAAAGGTGAAATGAAAGAACAGCTAGACAAAGAGTTTAAAGGCTTACCGTATTTATTTATTTCTTCCGTAGCACAACAGGGTTTAATGGAGCTTAAAGATAGCTTGTGGGAGATGCTGAATAAAGATGTTGAAGAAGTTTAACCTTCCTTTAAAATCTATTGGCGTACTTTTTGCGTAGTTTTAATATAGGAATGTAATTCTTAAAACTATGAAGTATTTTTCTATTGTATTAATTGCCCTGCTATTCGTTTCCTGCGGAACAAGCGTAGGTGTAGATTATGATAAAGAGGTTGACTTTTCGCAATACAAAACCTATAATTTCTTTCCCTCTATAGATTCAGGATTAAACGATCTAGATGATAAACGGATCATGCAAGCGACCGATAGCCTATTGCAGGAACGTGGGTTTATTAAATCTGAAACACCGCAATTGTATATTAACTTTTTTGCAAAAGAACAAATAACCAATTCCCGAAATACCATCGGCATTGGCATTGGTAGTGGCGGCGGTAATGTAGGGGTAGGTGTAGGCGGCGGTATTCCTATTGGGGGACGCGTAATTGAGCAAGTGATTACAATGGACTTTATAGATGTTTCAAACGATGACCTTGTTTGGCAGGCAGTTGCCGAAACAGAATTAAAAGAAAAGGCTAAACCTGTTCAGAAAAGAAAACATTTTGAAGAAGTAATTTCAAAAATCCTTAAAAAATACCCGCCATCCAACTAGCTATAAAACCTATATTATCATTTTGCATAGGGTTTTTCTTGATGTCCTGTAGTTCTACTATGAATATTCAGTATGAAGAAAACCTTGACCTTTCTAGTTATAAAACCTATAATTTTTACCCAGTAATAGATTCGAAACTTCCTGAAGATGAAACAAAAACAATTATGCAAGCTGTTGCATTGCAGCTTTTTAAACAAGGATATAAAAAGTCTGAAACCCCGGACTTTTATGTAAACTTTTTTGTTGAAGAAAGTACTTTTTATAAACCTGACATATCAGAAGACAATAAAAATTATACAGAAGCCAGAAAAAAGAAAGAAGACACTAGTAAAGTGTATTTAAAGACAACAGCTATAGATCAATTACTATATTTAGATATTGTAGATGTTCAAAATGATCAACTCGCTTGGAATGTTATAATTGAAGGTTCAATTGAAGACCCTATCACCCATGAAAAGCTATTTCAGTATTATTCAGAAAAAATTGAAAAAGCATTAACTAAATTCTACGAAACCTCAAATCAATAAATAATTTATATGAAAAAGACCCTCATACTGTTTTTGCTATGTCCTTTCTTACTATTTGCTCAAAATACCTTTGAGAAAGCTGAAAACTATTTCAAAAATGAACAATTCAGCAAAGCAAAGCCACTCTTTAAACAATATTTAAAGACATATCCTAACGATGCAAAAACCCGTGAATATTTAGGTGATATAGCTAGCTATGCCAAAGATTGGGATGCGGCCATAGATTATTATGAGGAGTTGGTGGAAGAGGATGAAAACAGTGCTAATTATCATTTTAAATATGGTGGCGCCATGGGCATGAAAGCACTGGAAATAAGTAAAATTAGAGCATTAACTTACATTGACGATATTAAAGAACATTTTGAAATTGCAGCTAAGTTAGACCCTAAGCATATTGAAGTCCGTTGGGCGTTGGTGGAATTTTATATCCAACTACCGGGCATTATCGGTGGAAGTGAAAAAAAAGCGCGTAGCTATGCTAATGAACTATTGAAAATATCACCTGTTGACGGCTATTTGGCCAACGGTTACATTGCTGAATACAACGATCGTCCCAATGATGCTGAAAGCTATTATAAAAAAGCTATTCAAGTAGGCGGTTCGCCACATACCTATGAAAAACTTACCAATTTATACGAAAACAACGATAGACCACAAGAAGCTATTGAAACCGCTTCACAATCACTTCAAAAACACAAACGGAATAGCCTTAATTACCAAATAGGAAAGATTTCGGCACAATATAACTTGAGTCCGCAATTGGGTTTGGAGTGTTTGCAAGCTTATATAAAAAATCATTCGGTTCGGGATGGTGTTCCAAAAGATTGGGCCTATTATAGAATTGCACAGATTTATAAAAATCTGGGTGATAAAAGCGACGCGCTCAATTGGATAAATAAAGCGCTTGCAAGTCGTTCCGATTTTGAAGAAGCCGAAGAAGAAAAGGAGCGAATCCTTTCTATGTAGGTTAAATATTATATTCATATTTCTGAATTCCCAATTCTAAATTCTTAACAGTATCTTTACAAAAAACTCGTTATGCGCGTACATTTTATAGCCATAGGTGGTAGTGCTATGCACAATCTGGCTTTGGCACTTCACGAAAAAGGAGATCACGTAACCGGTAGTGATGATGAAATATTCAATCCTTCAAAAAGCAGGTTAGAGGCAAAAGGATTATTGCCTCAAGAATATGGGTGGTTTCCTGAAAAAATAACGTCAGATATAGATGCTGTTATTTTAGGAATGCACGCCAAAAAAGATAATCCCGAATTATTAAAAGCTGAAGAACTAGGTTTAAAAATATATTCATACCCAGAGTTTTTATTTGAACAGTCAAAACACAAAACTCGTGTGGTTATTGGCGGTTCTCATGGGAAAACAACTATTACATCTATGATTTTGCACGTGATGCACTATCACGACAAAGAAGTAGATTATATGGTAGGCGCCCAACTGGAAGGGTTTGACACGATGGTTCATCTAACTGAAGAAAACGATTTTATCGTATTAGAAGGGGATGAGTATTTATCTTCCCCGATTGACCGTCGACCAAAATTTCATCTATACAAACCAAACATTGCCTTACTAAGTGGAATTGCTTGGGATCACATCAATGTATTTCCAACGTATGAAAACTATGTTGAACAGTTTGAAATATTTCTGAAACAGATAACTAATGGTGGGGCTATTATCTACAATGAAGAAGATGCAGAAGTAAAACAAGTAGTAGAAGCAACCGAAAACCCGATAAAAAAATATCCGTACCAAACACCTGAATATAGTGTAGAAGACGGAGAAACATTACTGGAAACACCAGAAGGCCCTATGCCAATAGAGGTGTTTGGCAAACATAACTTGAACAATCTGGAAGGTGCCCGGTGGATATGCCAATTGATGGGTGTAGATGCAGACGATTTCTACGAAGCCATCGCCACGTTTAAAGGCGCAAGCAAACGGTTGGAAAAAATAGCCGAAACCAAAACAGCTGTTGCTTTTAAAGATTATGCACATTCGCCTAGTAAAGTAAAAGCAACCACCCAAGCTGTAAAAAACCAATATCCCGATAAAAAATTAGTCGCTTGTTTAGAATTACACACGTATAGTAGTTTAAACCCTGAGTTTTTATCAGAATACAAAGGTGCTCTCGATGCTGCCGATGCTGCTGTTGTTTTCTATTCGCCGCACGCAGTAATGATTAAGCAACTAGAAGAAATTAAAGCCGAACAAATAGAAGAAGCTTTCCAAAGGGAAGACTTAATGATTTTTACTAATCCCGGTGATTTTAAAACCTTTCTGTATTCCGAAGAATATGAAAATACAGCACTTTTATTAATGAGTAGTGGTAATTACGGAGGGTTGGACTTTGATGAGGTGAAGGAGTATTTGAAATAGATTATTCGTTATATATAGTTTTAATAAATCCGGAGATAGATGCTTCGGATTTTTTTATGAGTTCATTTTTAGCATTTGTTTGATCCACTTCAGTTTTATCTTGCGAAAGTTTAAACTTCCCTTCCCAATCGGTGATTTCAATTTCGAACGCTTGGATATAATTTACAAAACGGTCCATTTTAGGGTTGTTTTTTTGCAGGATGAATTCGTGATCTGGTTCTTCTAAAAATTCAGTCATGGTAATCATACTTTGTTTTGCAGCTTCTGGATCGTTGATTAATTGGATTGTGCCAGTAATATGAACGATGATATAATTCCAGGTGGGTAATTGATTTTCCGAATCATAAACCGAAGGAGAAATATAACAATCAGGGCCTTTAAAAACTACTGTAACATTGGCACCATCTTGTAAGGCTCCCAATTGTGGATTGTTTTTATCGATATGGGCCACCAACCTACCTGTTTTATCATTATAAATAAAAGGAATGTGCGTTAGTAATGGTTTGTCGTCTTTTACAGAAACCAGCAGGCCAAGTGGGTACTGCTTGATAACAGCGATCATTTTCTCTTTGTCTTTTACTTGATGGTATGCGGGAGGATACATTTATAATAATTATTAAGTGTACTGAAAACTACTACTGGGTACTTTTTAAGCACCAAACTGCCGTAAATGATGGTCCAAATGTTTATACTGCATTTTTCCCCATTGCTCATTGGTAAAACTACCAAATACTGGATGGGTTGGCAAAGGTTGGTTTTCGTCTTTTTGATTGAATTCTTCCAAAAGTGAAATCAGTTGTGTTTTTTCCTTTTCAAAATCTTTAGGTTCGGTCACTATAAATTCTTTGGCAGTCGGTAGGCTTTGCTTCCAAGGTTTATCGTTATACATCATTCCTTTAAATGTTTTCATTAGCAATCGCATAAAAGGATTTGGTTTATTAACTGATTTTTTTTGCAGAACAACTTCAAGTGGTTTTTGGCAGTGATGCATCATTTGAGGAGCGTTCATCTTACCCCATTCAGGTGGTTTGTTGGGGTCTACTTTTTCTATTCGTTGTTTAATTTCTGAATAGGCTTCCGAAGAAAATAAAGATTTCATATACTTTAAAATTAGATTTTGGCGCTTGCTGTTTTCAGTTTAAAGATACATTATTATCTTTAAAGGTTTAAGAAACTTATTTGGAAGAAAAACCAACATCTTTTTCAATAAAAAACTGGAGTGAAGACGACCGTCCAAGGGAAAAATTACTTCAGAAAGGTCGCACAGCTTTAAGTGATGCCGAATTGATCGCTATTTTAATAAGTTCTGGTAGTCGTGAGGAAAGTGCCGTGTCGTTAAGCCAGCGTATTTTGGCTTCCGCAGAGAACAATTTAAACCAATTGGGGAAGCTTACGATAAAAGATTTAATGCAATTTAAGGGAATAGGTGAAGCAAAAGCAATTACCATTGCGGCAGCTTTAGAATTAGGTAGAAGGCGAAGAGCTGGAGAGGCATTAAACCGTAAAAAAATAACTTCTAGCCAATCGGTTTTTGAATTGATGCAACCTATAATAGGTGAGTTGCCACACGAAGAGTTTTGGATTGTCTACCTTAACAATTCCAACAAAGTATTGCAAACCTCACAGTTAAGTAAAGGTGGTATCACGGGAACGTTGGTAGATGTACGCTTGGCCTTTAAAAACGCATTACAATTAGGCGCAGTAGCTATTATTTTGGCGCATAACCACCCTTCTGGAACGTTGAAACCCAGTCAGCCGGACATTAAACTCACTCAAAAACTGAAAACTGCGGGCGAGAGTCTGGATATAAAAGTTTTGGACCACCTTATAATAACTGAAAAAGCGTATTTTAGCTTCGCTGACGAATCTATGATGTAACTACCTATGCTGTTAATTTACACTCAAAAAATTACCCCAAGAACAACCTATATTTTTAAGCATATTTGTATGCGTATTTTAGGGCTGGAGGTTGGTTTTACATCTGTGATTGAAGAATTGATTGCCCATTCCGGTCCAAAAATATCGTACGGTAAGCAACAAATGGGGAATGAGCTTTTTATTCAAAGTCAAGGACTGCTTACCGAACAAGGAGTTGAAAGTATTGATATAACGGTTAAACCCTGGGAGGAGACGGTTTGCTTTTTTCCGGTTTCAGAAAAAAGTGCACTACCATTTGATATTTTTTCGGCAGGGTTTTATTTGTTGAGCCGTTATGAAGAATACCTGCCCCACGTAAAAGATGAGCGTGGGCGTTATCCGGTTTCAGAAAGTTTAGGTTATAAAGAAAAGTTTTTACAACAGCCAGTAGTCGATGTTTGGGCCTATAAGTTTAAAAAAGTACTTGAAGAACATTTTCCGAGCATAGAGTTTTCTTCAAAGAAAATGAATATACATCCTGTAATTAAGGCAGTAGAGCCGTATGCGTATGAACAAAAAGGTATTTTTAGATCTTTTATAGGGTATTTAAGCGATTTGTTGAGGTTTAAAATCTTGCAAGTAACAAGGAGAACACAAGTAATATTAGGTGTGAGGAGAGATCCCCATAACACTTTTAAGTGGATTATAAACAGAGCTAAACGCAGTAAAAACCCACTGTCTGTTTTCTTCTTGTTAGGGGAAGCGGCAACCTTTAAAGAAAGCATCAATACACATCGTCAAAAATTTAAAATGCTCATAAAATATGTAAATGATTATAAAGAAGTAGGACTGTTATTTTCTATGGGTGCTTTAGACGAACATCAAATGCTGAAAAAAGAAAAAGAGCAACTGGAAGAAATAACGAATAGAAATTTGTTGAGTACCATGGGCTCGCATTATTTAGTGAATCTGCCTGATTTTTATAGAGACTTGGTCGAGCTGGAGGTTAAACGAGACTTTACAATGGTATATAAAAATACGGTGGGTTTTCGTGCGGGTACCTGTACGCCTTTTCTTTTTTATGATCTAGATTATGAAATTAAAACACCGCTTATTATACATCCTTTGGCAATGACTACTTTGGCATTGACCGATAAAAGCGATATAGAAATTAACAAAACAATCGATACGGTTATGAATTCAGTAAAAAGGGTGAATGGAACCTTTTCAATGATTTTTAGTAATACCGACTTTTCTTCGGAAAGGGATAAAACCTGGAGGAAAATCTTTTCAGAAAAAATGTTTCAGCATGAATAATTTAACCGATGTCTTTTTCGATTTAGACCACACCTTATGGGATTTTGACAAAAATTCTGCCCTTGCATTTAAGCGTGTATTCAAAAAGCATAAAGTTGCCATAGAAACTACACGTTTTTTAGAAGAATATGAGCCAATTAATTTAGAATATTGGAGGCTTTTTAGAGAAGATAAGGTTACAAAACAAGAATTGCGCCGGGGGCGGTTAATAGATGCGTTCGGTCAATTTAAAATAGAATATCCGTTACAAGAAATTGATGCTATGGCAACATCTTACATAGATGAGTTGCCTGTGGACAATCATTTATTTGACGGGGCTATCGATGTGTTAGACTACTTATCTCAAAAATATAGACTTCATATAATAACTAATGGTTTTCACGAGGTGCAGCACCTTAAATTAAAAAAGAGCGGAATATATACTTACTTTAAAACAGTAACAACTTCTGAAGAGGTAGGATTAAAGAAGCCAAACCCTGTTATATTTAAAAAAGCACTACTAAAAGCATCGGCAAATCCAGAAAGCAGCATTATGATCGGGGATTCATTCGAAGCTGATATACTGGGTGCCAAAGCAATAGGTATGCAGACAATGTATTATAATTACAGAAAGACAAAAGCTATTGAAAATCAAATGGTTGTTAATGATCTTTTTGAAATTAAAAAGTTGATTTAGTAAAATAATCAAAACTTTAGTCCGTTATTATTTAAAATTCCCCACAAATGAAAACAAACCTTTCCGTGCCTGTATTGCTTGTATTGGCATCTGTCTTTTTATCTTCTTGCATTAAAGATACCGATTTTGATGAGGCGGAAGCTATTGCACTCACACCAGTTGTGGAGCTTGATTTAATTTACTTTAACCTGACGGCTAATGATTTTTTTGATTCAACTACATCAAACCCTAGGCTAACGGTAAGAGATACTACAGAGCTTCCTTTTCTAGATGATGGTTTTGCTCAGGAAGATTTAAGAAAAGCAGACTTTCTTTTTAAATTTACAAATGGCATTCCAAGACGTTTTGATGTTGATTTTCAGTTTTTAGATCAAGAAAATATTGAAACCTACAGTACCCAAACAAATGTCGACCAGGGAACACCGCAAAATTCACAACTAACAGATTTCATTAAAATAGTAGAAGGAGATGACCTTATAGAACTTACAAAAGCTTCAAAGGTTGTGGTATCGGTAACCATAGCATCTTCTGATGAAAACTTAGAAGGAGAGCTTAACTTGAAGTCTAAAACTACTTACTACCTGGAACTATAATACATATGAAAAATTTATTAATTTGTATTATAGCTCTTTGGACAGGAGAGGTGTTATCCCAAAATAAGCAAGTCCTATATGGTTTAGAAGAAGTACCTCAAAACCTATTACTAAACCCAGGGAGTAAAGTACCGCAGAAGTATCATTTTGGAATCCCTTTTTTATCTCAAATACATGTAAGTGGAGGTGCTTCAGGTGTTTCAGTATATGATATATTTGGTGAATCTAATGTTGATATAAATACCCGTATCCGTAATAAAATATTTGAGATGGATGACAAGGATTTTTTCACCATTAACCAACAACTCAATATTATAGATTTTGGCTGGCTTGCTAACAATGATATATATTTTTCAGGGGGAATGTATCAGGAACTGGATTTCATAAGCTATTTTCCCAAAGACCTCGCTATCCTCGCTTGGGAGGGCAATCAAAACTATTTGGGTTACCCGTTTGATTTAGGAGAAATTAGCATGACAGGCGAAGTGTTAACGGTATTTCATTTTGGCGCCAATAAAAAACTGAGTGATAACCTTACAGTAGGGGTTAGGGGAAAGGTTTATTCAAGTTTAATACAGTTTCAAAGTATAAATAATACGGGGACATTTACCACCCGAGAATCTACTAATGGGGTTAATATCTATGAACACGAATTGCAAAATATTGACGTTTCAATGCAAACATCAGGATATGCGTCTCTACGCGATGCCGATGGTAGTTCCGAAGTGATCAGTGAAATATTAGGGCGTACTTTTTTTGGTGGTAACTTAGGTTTAGGTATTGATGTAGGCGCAACATACGATATTGGGAGGTATTGGACAGTAAGTGGTAGTGTATTGGATTTTGGAGCGGTTTTTCATACCAACGGAGTGGAGAACTATGAAGCTAAAGGCGATTATACTGTAAACGGGATTGAATTGATCTTTCCACCATTAGAAGATGGCGAACCGACTTTCCCTTATTTCTCTAATTTAGAAGATGACTTTGAAAATGAAGTAGGAGTGGATACACTACAAACAAGTTACACGCAGTTGCGGCCTTTAAAAGTTAATGGAGCGGTAGAGTATCGGTTTGGCCAACCACTGTCTGGCGATGCTTGTGACTGTTACAATATGGGTGGAGGTTTAGAAACAGGACAGTCTATAGGTTTACAGGTATTTAGTGTTTTTAGGCCAAAAGGGTCACAATTGGCAGGAACCTTGTTTTATAATCGTCGTTTATGGGATTTTTTAACTGCAAAAGCTACTTATACCGTAGACCCGTACTCCAATTCAAATGTTGGGTTGGGTATGGTTGCAGATTTAGGAAAATTTAATGTTTATGTTGCAGCGGACAACTTGCTTCGTTACGGGAATATTGCAAAAGCAAAAAGCGTATCTTTGCAGTTGGGCTTAAACATTAAAATATACGAACAATGATAAAACAAATTAGTATACTCTTCTTTTTATTGGTAAGTATAACTTCATTTTCACAAAAAACTTTAAGTGATTACAGCTATGTAGTGGTACCAGATCAGTTCAGTTTTTTAGAGGGAAAAGATAAATATAAAATTAACTCACTTTCCACATACTTGTTTAATAAATTTGGGTTTAATGCATTTTTAAACTCTGAAGTCCCCAATGTAAAACGCTGTGATGGTCTTTATGCTGATTTAGATCACGAAAGCTCTTTTTTCAGAACCAAATTAACCGTAATACTCAAAGATTGCAACGGAAATATAGTCTATACAGGAAAGGAAGGGAATAGTAAGTTTAAAGAGTATAGGCGCGCTTATCAAGATGCTACCAGAAAGGCTTTTGAGAGTGTTGAGCGTTTAAATGTACAACAAAAAGATATAGAATTAGCTGGAGAAACTGAAGCCGAAATTGAAGTGAAAACCATGACAAATGCAACTATTGAAGATTCAAAAACTAACCCTTCTACAGTGAAAAGCTCTACTATGGAACCTTCAAAAAAGCCTATAAAAAATATTTCTGTTAAAAATTTACCTAGAACAAAGTTTTTAAACTATACAAAAGGAGCAAAATCATACTTGCTTCGGAAAACAAATCAAGGGTATTCATTATATGAAGAATCCACAGAGGCTGAAAATGGATTGGTGTTGACGGGTACTATAACAGTAACCAATTCTGAGGTGAACTTTAAAAGCACAGAAGGACAAATGTTTGATGTGTATTTTGATGAAGACCAGAACCTATCACTTTTTAAAGGGGATGGGGTAGTATTGTATAAATTGGTGCGTTAATATTTGTACTTATCTTTCCAAAGCCCTTTTAAGTAGCTTTTCAAACTATTTTCCCGAGCATTATTACCGGGTTTGTATAGTGTTGTTCCTTTAACTTCTTCAGGAAGAAATTCGTGTGGTGTAAAATTACCCTCATAGCTATGAGCATATTGATAGTCTTTGCCATAGCCAAGTTCTTTCATTAATTTGGTTGGAGCGTTTCTAATAGATAGCGGCACCGATAAATCGCCAGTCTGCTTAACTAATTGCTGTGCCTTGTTAATAGCTTCATAAGATGCATTACTCTTTGCTGAGGTAGCTAAGTAGATGGTGCACTGACTTAAAATAATACGAGCTTCGGGGTATCCAATCGTATTGACTGCTTGAAACGTGTTATTTGCCATAACCAAAGCCGTTGGGTTAGCCAATCCAATATCTTCTGAAGCTAAAATAACCAGCCGTCTTGCAATAAATTTTATGTCTTCTCCTCCTTCAATCATTCTCGCCAACCAATAAACAGCCGCATTAGGATCACTTCCACGGATGGATTTGATAAACGCCGAAATAATATCGTAATGCTGTTCCCCAGCTTTATCGTATAGCACCGTGTTTTTTTGCACTTTTTGTTGTACCATTTCATTGGTAAGTGTAATGTTGTCACTTTTTTCTGAAATGACCACCAACTCAAGTATATTCAATAACTTCCGGCCGTCGCCTCCCGATAACCTTAGTAATGCTTCTGTTTCTTTTAGTTCAATTTTTTTCTTTTGTAATACTTCATCCTTTTCAATGGCACGTTTCAACAAAGCTTCTAAGTCTTCTTTGGTGAAAGGTTTAAGAATGTACACTTGGCAGCGTGACAATAGGGCAGGGATTACTTCAAAGCTTGGGTTTTCGGTCGTAGCACCAATTAAAGTAACCCAGCCTTTTTCAACCGCGCCCAAAAGTGAATCCTGTTGTGACTTACTGAACCTATGGATTTCATCAATAAAAAGAATTGGATTTTTGGCAGTAAACAAACCATCGCTTTTTTTTGCTTTATTAATTACTTCTCTTACAGCAGCTACGCCGCTGTCAACAGCACTTAATGTATAAAAGGGACGATTTGATTGGTTGGCAATAATGGAGGCCAGCGTAGTTTTTCCAATTCCGGGTGGCCCCCATAAAATTAAAGAAGATAAAACACCTGAGGACAATTGAGTGGTCAACGCACCATTAGGGCCAACTAGGTGTTGTTGGCTTATATAGTCTTCAAGGGTTTTTGGGCGTATTCGTTCTGCTAAAGGCGTATTCATAAAAGCAAAATTACAATTTTAAATAGCGCCTTGCACTGACAAATTATCATTAATTTAGACTTAGGATTACTTTTTGTTACCAATAATTTATGTCTAAAAAAGAAGGCTTATCATTTTATCCGGGTGTTATTTACGGGCCATTACTATTTGTACTTAGTATTTGGATTGTCTACTGGGCAGAAATACGCTTTGGGTGGCGTTTTAATACCTACGGTATTTATCCACAACGAATTGAAGGGCTGAGAGGGATTCTGTTTGGCCCTTTCATACATGGGGGGTTACAGCACTTATTCAATAATTCAATACCATTGTTTGTTTTGAGTGCATCTCTTTTCTATTTCTACCGAAATATTAAATGGAGAGTATTATTGATAGGACTGTTTTTAACTGGCTTATTAACGTGGTCTATAGGACGCCCATCGTACCATATAGGTGCAAGTGGAATCGTTTATTTATTGGCTTCTTTTTTATTCTTCAAAGGTATTTTTTCAAAACAGTATCAGCTAACGGCTTTGTCTTTGGTTGTAGTTTTTCTTTATGGAAGCTTACTGTGGTATGTATTTCCTATAGACACAAAAATATCATGGGAAGGTCATTTATCTGGTTTTTTAGTAGGCCTGGCTTTTGCATTTATTTTTAAGGAAAACAGTATCCCACAAAAAAAATATGAATGGCAACGCGAGGATTATGACCCTGAAGAGGATGAGTTTTTAAAACACTTTGATGAGGATGGCAATTTCATTGAGACAATTCCTGAAGCAGAAGAGATTGAGCCTAACGCTAACGAAGAGAAAACTTCACCAAAAATTACTTATTACTTCAGAATAAATTCAGAAAAAGAAAAGGAAGACTAAAGTGATCGCTGTCGCACCACTTCATATAAAAAAGCTCCACAAGCAACCGATACATTTAAAGAATTAATTTCACCTAGAAGGGGTAGTGACGCTTGTTCATCTACTAATTTTAAAACTGAATTTGAAATACCTTTCCCTTCTGAGCCCATAACGATAGCAATAGGTTCATTAAACGAAGTATTGTACAGGTCTTTTTCAGACTTTTCTGTAGCTGCCACTGTTTTTATACCAGAACCTTGAAGGTAATAAATAGCATCTTTTATATGATCTACCTTACAAATGGGCATCTTAAAAATAGCTCCAGCTGATGTTTTTACTGTATCACCAGATACAGGGGCACCCCCTTTTTTTTGAACAATAATGGCGTCTACTCCAGTGCATTCTGCAGTACGAATTATGGCACCAAAGTTTCGTACATCGCTTATTTGATCCAAGACTAAGAATAAAGGTGTTTTTTTTGCCTCTAAAGCTTTTTCAACAACTTCTTCAAGGCTAACAAATGAAACTGGTGAAGTAATTGCCACTACACCTTGGTGATTTCCGTTGGTTAATCTATTTAACTTTTCAACAGGCACGTAGTTAATGGTAACGTGTTTGTTTTCAAGTTCAGTAGCAATAGTTGCCAGTTTATCATTTTCTGAATCTTTCTGAATGTACACCTTATCTAATTCAGTATTGGCTTTAATTGCCTCTAATATGGGGTAAATACCAAATATGTTGTCTTTTTTGCTCATAGTGCAAAAGTAAAAAATAAAGGCTATACTTTTTAGGTATAGCCTTTAATTAATTTATAATAGCTTATTATTGATTAATAGCCAGGATTTTGTTGAATAACACTGTTAGCATCTAATTCAACTAGAGGTACTGGCATGCTAAACAAGTTACTTGTTACAGCTGGTGGGTTACAAGAGCTGTTTATATCGCAATCGTTTGGATCACGGTCAATTCCTCTTCCACCTCTTTGGCCTAAACGTTTTAAGTCTTTATATCTATGACCTTCGTATACCAACTCAATTCTTCTTTCATCTAATATATCACCAAAAGCTTGTTGCTGATTTGCGTAGCTAGGTAACGGCTGAGAACTGCCAAAGCGAGCGTCCCTTAGTTGCTTAATTAATCCAGCCGCACCAGTTAAATTACCAGCATCTGCCAAGGCTTCGGCTTTGATAAGTAGCATTTCTGAAGATCTGAATATTTTCAAATCATTCATCAAGGGTTGTCCATCCTTACCTGGGTATTTTTGGATAACTAATATATCTAATTCATCATTATTATTTTGTTCATAATTTGGATCAATGACAGATCCTGGAGCTACGTTTACATCATAGCGGATATCAGCAGGGTTCAATTCATTAAATACTGCCCGGCCCATCTCAAAATAAGGACTTCCGTTTATTGTAGCATTAACAAAAGCAAAATTGGCTCCGGCCCAACCACCAGCAAAGGCACTACCAGTAGTACCTTGTCCGTCATACGGGTCGCCTATTTGCCTTGATAGTTTAAAGATAATTTCTGTATTGTCCTCATCAATAAACATGTTTTGGTATTGGTCACGGTTTGCTATTGGGTATCTGCTCAATAATTGTGTTGCAAAGGTATTTGCTGCAGGATAGTTGCCTCTGTAAGCAGCCATTCTTGCCCTTAATGCAGTTACAAAATCCTTGCTTGCAAAAATTGGGTTGGCTTGTTCTGTCAATAGGCTATTAGCCAAGTCTAAATCACTATTAATTAATGCATAAATTTCAGCATTGGTATTTCTAGGTAATTCATCAACAACACTAGGAACATAGTCCAATAAGATGGTTGCTAGTGCATTATCATTTTCGTAGTCAGTAGATAAGTAAGATAAAAGTTGAAAATGTTCAAAAGCTCTTAATGCATACAACTGTCCTAGTACTTCATTATAACGGGCTCCTTCTCCTTCTTCTGGGTCAATACCTTCAGCAGCATTTAGAACTCTATTTATAGAGTTTAAAGCTGTTAAGTTGTTTATCCACCATGCAGTAGGGAAGTCGCTACCTGGGTTTAGCACATAGCGATAGGTACCATCAGAGACACCTTGCCCTCCATTACCTACACCTATGGCAACCTCATCTGTAAATACAGCATTAAACTGTATCTCTGGGGTTACGTCAATGTCGTTATAAGCCCCTAGTAGACCAAGCTCAAGATCTGCTACCGTTTGAAAAGCCTGATCGGCTCCCAGTATCCCTGGTTGTTCAATTTCTATAGCATCGTTACAACTACCTAGCGTAATTGCAATACATGCTAAAAGGAATATATTTTTTATGTTTTTCATTTTTCTTGAATTAAATTAATTTAACTTTTTCTTGTTTTTTAGAATTGTAACTCAGCACCTACGGAAATAGTACGAGGGGTTGGGTAAATTCTTGAGGTGTTATCTTGTGCTTCAGCATCAAACCCTCTCCAATCGGTTGCAGTAAACAAGTTTTCACCGTTAGCATATATTTTAATATTGCTAAAAAGAGTTTTTTCTAAATACTTTGAAGGTACAGAATAACCAACTTGTGCGAAACGCAACCTAACATAGTCAGCACTTGTTAAATATCTATCTGAGTTTCCAGAAAGAGATCTGTTGTCTGCGTCTAACCTTGGAATATTTGTATTAGTATTGTTTGGTGTCCAAGCATTAAATAAATCTCTAGATAAGTTAAAGTTACCTAAATTATCTGGATTTTGAAATCCAGAAAGGTCATTGTCAAAACGGTCAACACCAATTACATAATTGAACTGAGTTGAAAGGAAGAAACCTTTATATGATGCATTGAAACCAAAGCTTCCCTCGTAGTCTGGAATAATACTTTTACCTGTCCAAACCCTGTCATTATCTACATCTGGTTCTTCAGTTTCATTACCATCGGCATCTAAAAATAACAGGTTACCATTTTCAGGGTTTACGCCAGCGTATCGAACTGTGAAGTACTCAAATAATTTACCGCCAACACGGCCAGTTCCTATTACTTCTTCTGTTCCTTCACCTAGGTCAACGATTTCATTTTTATTATAATTACCTACAAAGGTAAGGTCTAAATTAAACCCATTGTTTTTTAGGGAACGAAACAAGGTATAAGCAAGGTTAACATCAACCCCTTTGTTTTTTAACTCTCCAGAGTTTACATTTAATAGTGTAACTGCATTAACTGCAGAGATAGGCTGTTGAATATATAAATCAGTTGTAGTCTTTTCGTAAAAATCAACAGAACCTCTCAATCTTTTATTAAATACTTCAAAATCTAGACCAACATTAGCTGTAGTAACAGTTTCCCACTTAAGATCATCGTTTCCGATAACAGATAGGCTTAATGCATTTGCTCCTTGATAGCCAGGATTTGTTGCAAAGAGAGAGTTTGTTAAAGTAAGACCTCCAAACAAACCTCCACCTGTTACGTCTTGGTTACCGTTATTTCCGTATGATGCTCTTAATTTTAAAAGATCAAAAGGTGAGCTATCCATAAAAGATTCGTTACCAATATTCCAACGACCGGATACTGAATAAAAGGTTGCCCATTTATTACTCTGGTTAAAACGAGATGAAGCATCACGACGGATAGTACCTGTAATACCGTATTTTGAGTCGTAATCATAATCTGCACGGCCAAAGTAAGAAAATAACCCAGCTTCTAAAATATTAGCATTAGCTGTGTCAACAAAGAAATCATTATCTGCATTATCACCAATAAAACCAGAGCCATCTCCTGAAGAAAAAGTTAATGGGTTAAGACCTTCTTGGAAGTAGCCAAAGTTTTTAAAGTGTGCTTTAAAATATTCTGTAAAGGCACCAACATTAACTGTGTGCTTACCAAATTCTTTATTCCAGTTCAAAGAGGTTAATTGGTTAAAAGTAAATCGTCTATTGAAGTTTTCTTGTTGAAAACCAGGGGTGTCGTTTCCAGTTTCAGCAAATAAAAGTGAGTTAAAAGACTCAGGTCCTTCAGACCGAAGTGCAGTTTCCTGTCCTAAGTCCATACTCAATATGGTACTGGCTGTTAAATTGTCTGTAAGCTCGTAACTGGTGTCAAAACTTCCAATAATTTTAAGCTCTTCATCAAAGCGATTGAAATTACGAAGTCTGTCAACAATCAAAAGGGGTGTTACCGTAAAGGTTCCATCAAAATTATCCAATAAGTCTTGGCCGCTTACATAATCATCGATGCTCAAGTATGGAACAGATTGATAGGCACCCAAGATTGGATTTCTGTTTACCGCACCTGTTCCAATATTATTTGGCTCGTCAGATGTAGAATAGTTTGTAGACATATTCAACCTGTAGCTAAACCTTTCATTACTACTTTTACCAGCAATATTTGTCCGCAAGTTGAAACGTTTTAAACTACTACCTCTTAAAAGACCTTCTTGATCGTGAAAACCTAAAGATATGTATGTAGAAATATTTTCTCCTCCTTTAGACATAGACAAGGTATGACTTTCTGTAATTGCAGTATCAAAAAAGTAATCTTGCCAATTAAATTCTCTATAATTTGCAATTTCAGAGTCAGAAAGTGTAGCTCCAAAACCAGTATCATTTGCTTTTTCAAATGCTAAAAGTTCACGGGCAGTCATTAAATCGTAATCGTTACCTTGTAGTGTACTGACGTTTACTTGTCCATTGTAGTTCATAACCAATTCTGAGCCAAACTGACCTGATTTGGTTTTTATTATAATAACACCGTTTGCACCCCTGTTACCATAAATGGAAGTTGCACCTGCATCTTTCAATACAGTTACAGAAGCAATCTCATTAGGGTTCAAACTACGGAAGTTATCTTGATCTACAGGAGCTCCATCTATAATGAATAAAGGCTCTGTGTCTCCATTAATGGAGCTCACACCTCGAATTCTTACAGTAGAGTTTGCACCCGGCTGTCCTGAGTTTGTCGAAATAGATAAACCCGGAACTTGACCTGAAAGTGTTTGTACAACACTGGCGTTTGGTCTATTCTGGATAGTTTCAGAACTTAAAGAGTAAGATGAAACACTTGATTTTTCTAAAGAACTTGTTTTGTTACCTATTATGACAACTTCTTCAAGTACTGAACCAGGCTTCATCTCAACATCCATAGTGCTTGAGGCGCCAACTTTTCTTTGTATTGTTTCAAATCCTACATAACTATAAGTTAAGGTTTGCCCTTCAGAAGCTGAGATTGAGTAATTACCATCAAAATCAGATTGTGTTCCGGTATTCGTACCTTTAACAATAATATTTACCCCAGGCAGAGGCAATTCCGAATCATCGGTTATAGTACCTGTAATTGTTTTTTCTTGTGCGAACGAAAGTTGCACTACTAACGCTAATATAAGCGTTAAAATTCCACTAAACTTTGTTTTCATTTTATAATTTATTTGAATTAGCCAGAGCCAAAAATCATAATAAAAAGTTAATTACACAACTTTTTGTAAGTAAATTTTAGTTTTTTTTAAACTTCAATCAATGGTATGGTAAGGTTTTCTTAAAACATTGAAGTCAAACTAATATGGATTTTTGTATTTGAAAAATTAAAATCTTGATCATCTGAAATTCCATTGGCTATATTTAATTTCAAAACCCCGGCTTTTGTTTGGAGTCCAATCCCTATACCTGCGCTGTATAAGCTTTGCTTTAGGCCCAACACTTGGTTTTGAAAATACCCAAAATCAATAATACTGTGTATGTACAATCCCTTGTTAAATCTGTATCTGTATTCTGTGTTTAATGTGGACAATAGGGAGGCGTCAATACTGTTTTCGTTAAAGCCCCTGATGCTATTGATCCCGCCAAAACGGAACAATTCGTTAACTATGTAGGTTTCACTGAATAGAATATTGGTATTGTTTTTAATAAATATGGAATTAGAATAGTTTAAATTGAAGATAGTGCTCGCCGTAACCAATAGCTTAAACTGATTTTCGGTCATGCCCTCCAGTTCACGTTCTCCCGTTTCTGTTTCAATAGTGAGTTCGGTTTTAACAGGAAATAAAGTATCGTCCTGTAATTTTAAAAAGGAGGATCCTGCAATAAAAAACCGTGAATTAAAATCTTCTACTGTGTTGCCAACAACTACTTCGTCTAGAAGGTTGCTAGATTCGTATGCTTTGTAACCAGCATAAGCGGTTGAGACGGGATTAATTTGATAATTTATCCGTGCTTGTTGTTCCGTGGTGACGAAAGTACTGTCCCTTTTAAATATTTTAAGTTCTGCACTTATTCCAAATGGAGTTTTAAATAAATAGGGCAGGGTGGCCTTGACTCTAAAATTTTGCTGGTCGCTCCCATCGGCTTTATAGTTGATAAGCAGTTGCTCTCCATAATTGAGGTTGTTGTTTAGCTCTAAGTTTAAATAGCCGTTAAACTGAAGCTTTTGTGTTTCCTCATCGGTCGCAAATCCAAGAATACCATCAAAAAGGTTGTTGTTTTGTTTTTCTATATAAAAATAAGCGGTTGTTGTCTCTTTTCTGAAAAGAACTTCAGGGGCTTTTGTTGTCCTGGCAAAGCCCAAGTTGTTTATAGAGATGTTTTGCTCTTTCAGTTTTTCCTTACTAAAAGTTTTGCCGGTTTTTACACCAGCGTAATATTTTAGAAATGATTTAGGGAATTTTTCATATCCTTTAACCACGAGCGAATCTAATGTTCTTTTTTTGCCAGAATCAAATTTAAGTGTTGCTGAAAGGTGGTTTTCTTCAGGCTTTAAATTTGTTAAACTTAAAGTTGCAAATGCATTTCCTTCTTCGGTCTTTAAGGTGTTTAATTTCTGAAGGGAAACTTCTGCAGTTTCAAAAGGTAATATAAAATATGTGTCGGTTGATTCGGTAGCTATTTTTTGTATTTCTTTTTCAGTGAAATAGGTATTGTCATAATATACCTTAATATATAGGTGTTTTTTTCCGAAGAAATAGTTCGCAAGATAAGTGCTGTCATTTTGTTTCGTAAGTTTTTCAAGCCTGTTCTCAATATAGCCTAGGCGCTCTAGTTTTTGCTGAATTATATCTACCTCGTTCTTTAAAGAGTTATAGTCCTTAAACGTTTGGGTGGTGGATAGGCTGTCCTTTAGTTCTTCTGAAATGGGTTGCTCTGCAGAAATTTCCAAATAGAGGGTTTGCGACAGAACAGATGCCGAACATGTTATATATATAATAAGGTATAAATATATGTGTGGAAATTTCTTCAAAAAAATATACTATTGCAGTTGTAAAGCTAACGTTCTATATGGTGATTTACTATGCAAATTTTAAAATAATAAAAAAAGCACTGAAAATTAAGCTGGTAACGTTTGATTAATTCATTTTAATTTTTACCTTTGCACACCCTTTTAAAAAAGGGTATTTTATATTACATAAGTATAATACATATTTTATATGCCAACAATTTCACAATTAGTACGAAAAGGAAGAACCAAAATAACCAAGAAGAGTAAATCGGCTGCTTTGGATTCGTGCCCTCAAAGAAGAGGGGTTTGTACGCGTGTTTATACTACTACACCTAAAAAACCAAACTCTGCTATGCGTAAAGTAGCAAGGGTGAGGTTGACAAACGGCAAGGAAGTAAACGCATACATCCCTGGAGAAGGCCACAATCTACAAGAGCACTCGATAGTATTGGTTAGAGGTGGAAGGGTAAAAGATTTACCGGGAGTTAGGTATCACATTGTTCGTGGAGCGTTAGACACCGCTGGTGTTGAAGGCCGAACGCAGCGTAGATCTAAGTACGGAGCTAAACGCCCTAAGAAGTAATTAAAAACTTTTAAAAAGAAGACATGAGAAAAAGACAGGCCAAGAAAAGACCACTTTTACCAGATCCAAGGTTTAACGACCAGTTGGTAACACGTTTTGTAAATAACATGATGTGGGATGGTAAAAAGTCGGTGGCTTTTAAAGTGTTCTACGATGCAATTGATATTGTAGAAGAGAAAAAAACAGACGATGAGAAAACAGGACTAGAGCTTTGGAAAGAAGCGTTGTCTAATGTTATGCCTCACGTAGAGGTTCGTAGTCGTAGAGTTGGTGGGGCAACCTTTCAAATTCCTATGCAAATACGAGCAGACCGTAAAATTTCAACTGCTATGAAGTGGTTGATTCTTTTTGCGCGTAAAAGAAACGAAAAATCGATGCCACAAAAATTAGCGGCAGAGATATTGGCAGCTGCAAAAGAAGAAGGCGCCGCGGTTAAAAAGCGTACTGATACGCATAGAATGGCCGAAGCAAATAAAGCATTCTCACATTTCAGATTCTAAATAAAATGGCACAAAGAGATTTAAAATTTACAAGAAATATAGGTATTGCTGCGCATATTGATGCCGGTAAAACTACAACAACAGAGCGTGTTCTGTACTATACAGGTGTAAGTCACAAAATTGGTGAAGTACATGATGGTGCAGCAACAATGGACTGGATGGAACAAGAGCAGGAAAGAGGTATTACAATTACTTCTGCTGCTACTACTTGTACTTGGAAGTTCCCAATGGAAAACGCAAAACCATTACCAGAAACTAAAGATTACCACTTTAATATTATCGATACTCCTGGTCACGTTGACTTTACAGTAGAGGTAAACCGTTCGTTACGAGTATTGGATGGTTTGGTATTCTTGTTTAGTGCGGTAGATGGTGTTGAGCCACAATCTGAAACTAACTGGAGACTTGCAGACAACTATAAAGTACCAAGAATTGGTTTTGTAAACAAAATGGACCGTCAAGGTTCTAACTTCTTAGGTGTTTGCCAGCAAGTAAAAGATATGTTGAAGTCTAACGCTGTGCCAATTGTATTGAACATTGGAGAAGAGGGAGACTTTAAAGGGATTATCGACCTTGTTAAAAACCGTGCTGTAGTTTGGCATGATGAAACACAAGGATCAACTTTTGATGTTATTGAAATTCCTGAAGAATTAAAAGCTGAAGCAAAAAAATACCGTGCGCTCCTTATTGAAGAAGTAGCTGCGTATGATGAAAACTTGCTTGAGAAATTTATGGAAGATGAAGACTCTATTACTGAAGATGAAGTGCACGCTGCGCTTCGTGCTGCTGTAATGGATATGTCTATTATTCCTATGATTTGTGGTTCAGCCTTTAAAAACAAAGGTGTTCAGTTCTTATTAGACGCTGTATGTCGTTATTTGCCTTCACCGGTAGATAAAGAAGGAATCACAGGTATAAACCCAGAAACTGAGGAAGAAGAGATTCGTAAGCCTGATGTAACTGCACCTTTCGCAGCATTGGCCTTTAAAATTGCTACCGATCCTTTTGTTGGTCGTTTAGCTTTCTTCCGTGCGTACTCTGGTCGTTTAGATGCAGGTTCGTATGTGTTGAACAATCGTTCACAGAAAAAAGAACGTATTTCTCGTATTTACCAAATGCACTCTAACAAGCAAAATGCTATCGAGTATATCGAAGCAGGAGATATTGGAGCAGCTGTTGGTTTTAAAGATATTAAAACAGGAGATACACTTACTGATGAAAAACATCCAATTGTTTTAGAATCTATGGATTTCCCAGATCCCGTAATCGGTATCGCTGTGGAGCCAAAAACTAAAGCAGATGTTGATAAATTAGGTATGGCATTGGCTAAGTTAGCTGAAGAAGATCCAACATTCCAAGTACGTACTGATGAGGCTTCTGGCCAAACCATTATTTCTGGTATGGGTGAACTTCACTTAGATATTATTGTAGACCGTCTTAGACGTGAGTTTAAGGTAGAAGTAAGCCAAGGGCAACCACAAGTTGAGTACAAAGAAGCAGTTACCCGAAAAGCAGATCACAGAGAAACTTACAAAAAGCAATCTGGTGGTCGTGGTAAATTTGCCGACATTGTATTTACGTTGGAGCCAGCTGAAGAAGGAAAAGACGGATTAGAATTTATTTCTGAAATAAAAGGTGGTAACGTTCCTAAAGAATTTATCCCTTCTATTGAAAAAGGCTTTAAAATGGCTATGCAAAATGGACCATTAGCTGGATACGAAGTAGAAGCTATGAAGGTTACACTTAAAGATGGATCTTATCACGATGTGGATTCTGATCAACTATCATTTGAGCTTGCAGCTAAGTTAGGATTTAAAAACGCTGCAAAAGCTGCAAAAGCTGTAATAATGGAACCTGTAATGAAACTGGAAGTATTAACTCCAGAAGAAAATATGGGTGATATTGTAGGTGACCTTAACCGTCGCCGTGGACAAATGAATAGTATGGGTGACCGTGCAGGTGCCAAAGTTGTTAAGGCTGAAGTACCACTTTCTGAAATGTTTGGTTATGTAACCACATTAAGAACATTGTCTTCAGGTCGTGCAACTTCAACAATGGAATTTTCACATTATGCTGAAACTCCTTCACATATTTCTGAAGAAGTAATCGCAGCAGCAAAAGGAACCGCTAACGTATAACAGATCAGAATGAGTCAAAAAATCAGAATAAAGCTAAAATCTTACGATCACAATTTAGTGGACAAATCTGCTGAAAAAATCGTAAAGACAGTAAAGAGCACAGGTGCAGTAGTAACAGGGCCAATCCCGTTACCAACACACAAAAAGATATTTACCGTTCTACGTTCACCACACGTTAACAAGAAGAGTAGAGAGCAATTTCAATTAAGTTCTTATAAGAGACTATTGGATATCTACAGCTCTTCTTCAAAAACAATTGACGCTCTAATGAAGTTAGAGTTGCCAAGTGGTGTAGAAGTAGAGATCAAGGTATAAGTATAAAACTGAAACATTAAAAGTTTCAGGGACATGTCCGGAGCTGCGAGCAAAGGAAAAACGGAAACAAAATTAAATTCAGGGCTGAATTAATTTTGGCCCTGTTTTTTTCTGAAAAAGTTTCGGGAATTAAATAAGTAAAATAGTAATAATCAATAAATATAAATTATGTCTGGGTTAATTGGAAAAAAGATAGGGATGACCAGCCTTTTTGACGAGAACGGAAAAAACATTCCGTGTACCGTTATAGAAGCAGGGCCCTGTGTTGTTACCCAAGTCAGAACCGAAGAGGTTGACGGGTACAAAGCCCTTCAACTTGGTTTCGATGACAAAAAGACTGCTAATAAAGCCTCTGAGGGCCATGCCAAAAAAGCTGGAACTGTTGCTAAGCGTCGTGTTGTTGAATTCCAAGGATTTGAAGAGGATTTTAAATTAGGTGACAATGTCACTGTTGAGCACTTTAGCGAAGGCGAGTTCGTGGATATTTCAGGAACAAGTAAAGGTAAAGGATTTCAAGGGGTTGTAAAACGTCATGGTTTTGCTGGTGTGGGTCAAGCTACTCACGGTCAGCACAACCGTTTAAGAGCTCCTGGTTCTATTGGTGCAGCATCGTATCCTGCGAGAGTTTTCAAAGGAATGCGAATGGGTGGCCAAATGGGAAATGAAAAAGTAAAAGTACAAAACCTAAAAGTGTTGAAAGTGGTTCCTGAAAAGAACTTACTTGTAGTGAAGGGCTGTGTGCCAGGTCACAAAAACGCTTATGTAACGATACAGAAATAATGAAGGTAGCAGTATTAGATAAAACCGGAAAAGACACAGGTAGAAAGGTAGAGCTTTCTAAGGATGTGTTTGGAATAGAGCCTAACGATCACGCTGTATATCTTGATGTTAAGCAATACCTTGCTAATCAAAGACAAGGTACGCATAAAGCAAAAGAGCGTGCAGAGATTGTGGGAAGTACCCGCAAGATCAAAAAACAAAAAGGTACGGGTACCGCTCGTGCTGGTAGTATAAAGTCGCCAATTTTTAAAGGTGGTGGTAGAGTATTTGGTCCAAGACCAAGAAGCTATTCCTTTAAATTGAATAAAACCCTTAAGCGTTTAGCGCGCCGTTCGGCCCTAACGATGAAGGCAAATAACAAGGCGATTGTTGTGATGGAAGACTTGCAAATGGATGCTCCAAAAACAAAAGATTTTACCGCAGTTTTAAAGAGTTTAGGACTAGAGGATAAAAAATCTTTGTTTGTGTTGGGAGAGTCAAATAATAATGTATATTTGTCGTCTCGCAATTTGAAAAAGACTGAAGTTGTAAGTAACTCACAATTAAGCACTTATCAAATAATGAATGCAAACAGTGTAGTGCTGTTTGAAGGTTCTTTGGAAGAAATTGAACAAAACTTAAGTAAATAGAAGCAAGATGAATATCTTAATAAAACCTATTATTACGGAAAAAGCTACAAAAGATGCGGAAGATAATAACCGTTACGGATTTGTAGTGAACCCAAAGGCGAACAAGGTAGAAATCAAAAAAGCAGTTGAAGCTGCTTATGAAGTTTCTGTTGAAAAAGTTCGCACAATGAATATCCGCCCAGATCGCCGAACTCGTTATACGAAAACAGGCATCCAAACTGGTAAAACAAATGCTTATAAAAAAGCAATTGTACAGGTGGCGGAAGGTGATACAATAGATTTTTACAGTAATATGTAAGCTGTTGCTTGCATTAAATTAGACAAAATATGTCAGTAAGAAAATTAAAACCTATCACTCCTGGACAGCGATTTAGAGTTGTAAATGGGTATGACGCCATCACAACTGATAAGCCGGAGAAAAGCTTACTTGCTCCGATAAAAAAGTCCGGAGGTAGAAACAGTCAAGGAAAAATGACTATGCGCTATTTAGGTGGTGGTCATAAAAAGAGATATCGAATAATCGATTTTAAACGCGACAAGCAAGGAGTTCCTGCTACTGTTGCGACAATTGAATACGATCCTAACCGTACTGCATTTATTGCATTAGTTAATTACCAAGATGGTGAAAAACGATATGTAATTGCACAAAACGGTCTTCAAGTGGGGCAAAATATCGTATCAGGTGAAAAAACAACACCAGATATTGGTAATGCAATGACCCTTGCTAATATTCCTTTAGGTACTATTATTTCCTGTATAGAATTACGTCCTGGTCAAGGTGCTGTAATGGCTAGAAGTGCTGGTGCATTTGCTCAGCTTGTTGCTAGAGAAGGAAAATATGCTACCGTAAAATTGCCTTCTGGGGAAACTCGTTTAATTCTAACTACTTGTATGGCTACAATTGGAGCTGTATCTAACAGTGATCATCAACTTATGGTAGGTGGTAAAGCTGGTAGAACAAGATGGTTGGGTAGAAGACCTCGTACAAGACCAGTAGTGATGAACCCTGTAGATCACCCAATGGGTGGTGGTGAAGGTAAGTCTTCTGGAGGGCACCCACGTTCTCGTAAAGGGCTTCCTGCAAAAGGTTACAAGACTCGTAAGAGAACTAAAGCAAGTAATAAATACATTATAGAACGTAGAAAGAAATAAGTTATGGCAAGATCGTTAAAAAAAGGACCTTACGTTCACTATAAGTTAGAACAGAAAGTAGAACAAAATGTGGCTTCAAATAAGAAGACCGTGATCAAAACTTGGTCTCGTGCTTCAATGATAACTCCAGATTTTGTTGGTCAAACTATCGCAGTGCATAATGGACGTCAATTCGTTCCGGTGTATGTTACTGAAAATATGGTAGGACATAAATTAGGCGAATTTTCACCTACAAGATCATTCCGTGGTCACGCAGGTGCAAAAAACAAAGGAAAAAAATAATAAGCCATGGGAGTTCGTAAAAGAGAAAGAGCAGAACAGATCAAGGAAGCAAAGAAAACACAGTACTTTGCTAAATTGAACAATTGCCCTACATCACCAAGAAAAATGCGTTTAGTAGCAGATTTAATCCGTGGTGAAAAGGTAAATAAAGCACTTAATATATTAAGGTTTAGCAAAAAAGAAGCGTCAGGACGTTTGGAAAAACTATTGCTTTCGGCCATTGCAAATTGGCAAGCAAAAAATGAAGATGCTTCAGTAGAAGATGCAGACCTTTTTATTAAAGAGATACGCGTAGACAGTGGTACCATGTTGAAGAGACTTCGCCCTGCACCACAAGGTCGTGCGCATAGAATTAGAAAACGTTCCAATCATGTTACAATGATACTTGGGGCTAACGATAACACACAAAGCTAATAATTAAATGGGACAGAAAACAAATCCAATCGGTAACCGCTTAGGTATCATTAGAGGATGGGAATCCAACTGGTACGGAGGCAACGACTACGGCGATAAATTAGCCGAAGACGATAAGATTAGAAAGTACATTCACGCTCGTTTAAGTAAAGCTAGTGTGTCTAGGGTAATCATTGAGCGTACCCTTAAGCTTGTAACCGTTACTATAACCACAGCCCGCCCCGGTATTATTATCGGTAAAGGAGGTCAGGAAGTAGACAAGCTTAAAGAAGAGCTTAAGAAAATTACCGGTAAAGAGGTGCAGATCAACATCCATGAGATTAAAAGACCTGAGCTTGATGCACATTTAGTAGGGGCAAGTGTTGCTAGACAAATTGAAAATAGAATTTCATACCGTCGTGCAATAAAAATGGCTATAGCTGCTGCAATGCGTATGAATGCTGAAGGAATTAAAATACAAATCTCAGGACGTTTAAACGGGGCCGAAATGGCACGTTCAGAAGCGTACAAAGATGGTCGTATCCCGCTTTCAACATTTAGAGCCGATATTGATTATGCTTTAGTAGAAGCTCAAACTACCTATGGTAAGTTGGGTGTTAAAGTATGGATCATGAAAGGTGAAGTATATGGAAAAAGAGATCTTTCGCCACTAGTTGGTTTATCCAAAAAAGGTGGAAAAGGAGCCGGGCGAGGTGGTAACAAATCACGTCGCAGAAAGTAATTTTTTAAAAAGAAGAACATGTTACAACCTAAGAGAACAAAATACCGTAAGCAACAAAAAGGTCGCATGAAAGGCAACGCTGGTCGTGGACACCGATTGGCTAACGGTACCTTTGGTATTAAGTCTTTAGATTCAAAATTTGTGACAGCGCGTCAAATAGAAGCTGCACGTATTGCCGCTACTCGTTATATGAAGAGAGAGGGTTCTATCTGGATTATGATATTCCCAGATAAGCCAATTACTAAAAAACCTCTTGAAGTACGTATGGGTAAAGGTAAGGGTGCTGTAGAATATTACGCAGCTGTTGTAAAACCTGGTCGAATTATGTTCGAAGTTTCTGGTGTGCCAATGGCAACCGCTAAAGAAGCTTTACGATTGGCAGCACAAAAATTGCCAGTACGAACAAAGTTTGTAATGTCTAGAGATTATCAAGAATAATTTTTGAAATTGTCACTATGAAACAATCAGAAATAAAAGAAGCATCAACGGCAGAGTTACAAGAACAACTTGCTGAATCGACTAAGGCATATACAGACCTTAAAATGGCTCATACCATTTCACCGTTGGAAAATCCAATTCAATTAAGAGGGCAGCGCAGAAGCATTGCTAGAATTGCGACCGAACTAACTAAAAGAGAAGTGCAATAACAGTACGAAGCTGAAAGATGGAAATAAAAAGAAACTTAAGAAAAGAACGTATAGGTGTAGTAACCAGTAACAAAATGGAGAAATCTATTGTAGTTGCTGAAACTAAGAAAATGAAACACCCTATGTACGGAAAATTCGTGCTGAAAACGAAGAAATACGTAGCGCACGATGAGACAAACGACTGCAACGAAGGAGATACAGTAAAGATCATGGAAACACGACCTTTAAGTAAAACCAAATGTTGGAGATTAGTAGAAATAATTGAAAGAGCGAAGTAATCATGATACAGCAAGAATCAAGACTTAGAGTAGCAGACAACACCGGTGCTAAGGAAGTACTTACCATCCGTGTGTTAGGCGGTACAAAAAAGAGATATGCTTCCATTGGGGACAAAATTGTAGTTTCAGTAAAAGAAGCTACTCCTAACGGAAACATTAAAAAAGGTGCCGTTTCTACAGCAGTAGTGGTACGTACCGTGAAAGAAGTTAGACGACCAGACGGATCATATATCCGTTTTGACGATAACGCTTGTGTACTTTTAGGCCCTCAAGGGGAAATGAGAGGAACACGTGTTTTCGGTCCTGTAGCCAGAGAGCTTCGTGACAGACAATTTATGAAAATAGTATCATTAGCACCAGAAGTGCTATAATAGATAACAAGATGGCAAAGCTTAAAATAAAATCAGGCGATACAGTAGTAGTTACTGCCGGTGAGCATAAAGGCTCAGAAGGTAAGGTAATGAAGGTTATGCTTGACAAAAACAAAGCAATAGTAGAAGGAGTAAACACGGTAAAGAAACATGAGAAGCCAAGTGCGGCAAACCCTCAAGGTGGAATTTCCGAAAAAGAAGCTCCTATTCACATTTCAAACCTATCATTGATAGATCCTAAAAGTGGAAAAGCAACACGAGTAGGTTATAGAATGGAAGATGGAAAGAAAGTACGATTTGCTAAAAAATCAAATCAAGTATTATAGTTATGGCATATACACCAAGACTTAAAGAAGAATACAAGGGTAAAGTAGTAAATGCCCTTACAGATGAATTTGGTTACACAAACGTAATGCAAGTTCCAAAACTAGAGCGCATTGTTGTGTCTCGTGGAGTTGGAGCTGCTGTAGCCGATAAAAAATTGATCGAGTATTCCGTAGAAGAATTAACAAAAATCACAGGGCAAAAAGCTGTAGCAACTATTTCAAAGAAAGATGTTGCCACGTTTAAACTTAGAAAAGGAATGCCTATTGGTGCGAAAGTTACCTTACGTGGTGAGCGTATGTATGAGTTTTTAGATAGACTTATAACAAGTGCATTGCCTAACGTACGTGATTTTAACGGAATCAACGCAACTGGTTTTGACGGAAGAGGAAATTATTCATTAGGAATAACAGAACAGATTATCTTCCCAGAAATCAATATCGATAAAATCAAGAAGATTGAAGGTATGAATATTACCTTTGTAACTTCCGCTGAAACCGATAAAGAAGCGAAATCATTACTAACAGAACTAGGAATACCTTTTAAAAAGAACTAAGATGGCTAAAGAATCAATGAAAGCCCGTGAGGTTAAGAGACAAAAAATGGTAAAAAAGTATGCTGAAAAACGCAAAGCTTTAAAAGAAGCTGGCGATTGGGAAGGTTTACAAAAATTACCTGCAAACTCTTCTCCAGTACGTTTGCACAACCGTTGTAAATTGACCGGACGACCTAAAGGGTATATGAGACAATTTGGAATTTCACGTGTAATGTTCCGTGAAATGGCAAACAATGGCTTAATCCCTGGTGTTAGAAAAGCAAGTTGGTAACAACATAAACAGGCAGTAGGTTTGGGAATACCAAAAACCACTATCGTAAATAACTAAAAATGAATATAGATCCAATATCAGATTTTCTAACAAGAGTTAGAAACGCCGTTAAGGCAGGACACCGCGTTGTAGAGATACCAGCGTCAAACCTTAAGAAAGAGATTACCAAAATCTTGTTTGACCAAGGGTATATCTTAAGCTATAAATTTGAAGACGACAAAGGGCCGCAAGGAACTATCAAGATCGCTTTAAAATATGATAAGCTTACAAAAGATCCGGTAATTAAAAAGATTCAAAGAATTAGTAAACCAGGTTTACGTAAATACACAGGTTCTTCAACCATACCACGTATATTAAATGGACTGGGTATTGCAATCGTTTCTACTTCACACGGAGTAATGACAGGAAAGCAAGCTCAAGAAAAGAACGTTGGTGGCGAAGTATTGTGCTACGTATACTAAAATAAAGACTAAGAAATGTCAAGAATAGGTAAAAGCCCGGTAGCCATTCCAGATGGCGTAACAGTAGAAGTTAAAGATAACGTAGTTACCGTTAAAGGTAAATTAGGTGAGTTATCTCAGGAGTTTTCTGAAATAACAATTAAAGACGAAGATGGAACTATCGTTTTAGAGCGTCCTACTGAAGGAAAAGATCACAAAGCAAAACACGGTTTGTACAGAGCTTTAATCAATAATATGATTGAAGGAGTAACAAACGGTTGGACAAAAGAACTAGAATTGGTAGGGGTAGGATACCGTGCCAGTAACCAAGGACAAAAATTGGATTTGGCCGTTGGTTTTTCACATAACATAGTAATGGACATTGCTCCAGAAGTAAAAGTTGAAACCGTTTCTGAAAAAGGTAAAAATCCAAAAGTAAAATTAACATCACATGACAAACAACTGGTTGGTCAAGTAGCTGC